>Ga0315288_10011309_pt1 | contig 11238 bp, 10 predicted proteins | sample YL17G11_20_MG_FD_203454 | JGI IMG/M metagenome (GOLD analysis project Ga0315288, IMG submission 203454) | Sediment microbial communities from Yellowstone Lake, YNP, Wyoming, USA - YL17G11_20 | ecosystem: Environmental > Aquatic > Freshwater > Lake > Sediment | place: USA: Wyoming | collected... | reverse complement strand
TGAACCCATAATTGTGTCTTGTTTTACACCCATAGAGATGTTACTATCTGCTTGTTTAATTAATCTTTTCCCTGCATTAGGAATTAATCGTAATTCAATAACAGTTTGGATACTTTGAGGAATATGAACATTCATTTCATCACCATCATAATCTGCATTATATGGTTCAGTAACACTAACGTTAACCCTAAATGTATACAATGATGGATCTGGTAATATATGTGCAAAATGTGCCATCATCGACAATTTATGCAAAGATGGTTGACGATTAAATAATACAATATCGCCATCAACTAAATGTCTATCTACAACATCACCAATATCTAACTTTATGTCTAACAAATTATTTTTTAATCTAAATATTTTGATATTTTCATTACCACTACTATCGATTATTCTTTTTTTAACAAAATTTGCACCAGGATATTTATTATACCCATTTTTAACTAATTTTGTTAAATATCCAATATTATTTTCATTAACAGTTTCTGGAAATGTTAAATTTTTTGCGATAATATATGGTATTCCAATTGCATTCAATGGAATATTAGGATCTGATGTGATAACTGTACGACCTGAAAAATCTACACGTTTACCCATTAAGTTTCCTCTAACACGTCCTTCTTTACCACTTAATCTTTCGGACAATGATTTTGTAACTTTTTTATTTTTTTGTTGTGATCTAGGCATACCAATACTATTATTATTAAAAAATGTTGCAACATGATATTGTAACAAAGTAAAATCATCGCTAATATTACCTGCCCTGGTTAATGAACCACCACCTTTAGCATTTTTTAAATTAATATTATTTTTGATGATATCTACTAATTTATGAGTTAAATCATCATCTATTGATGTGGATGTTGAAATTTCTATTTTAATAGATGGTCTTACTTGTACGGGTGGTACAGGTAAATTTAATATAATCATATCTTCAGGTTTTGTTTTTGTAGGATCAAATCCCATTACTCGCCAATCTTCATCTGATACTGATTTTAATATATTATAACATATTTGTGGTGTTAATATTTGTTTAGCAGTTTTCTTAATTACAGATACTTCATCTGCATTACGTTTAACCGGTTCTGCTAATAATAAAATATTTGTATGTTTGTTTTCTCTTTTTATTTTATGTGCCGGTGCACCACAATCCTGACATACAGATACACTTTTTACTATATGTTTTAATTCATCAAAACGTTGTTTACCATATTTATATTTTATTAATTTTGCTATTTCGTCTTGATTTTTTTGTACCAATAATTTGCTACATCTTAAACAAATACAGCCTAATATAGTTTTCAAATATGGTAAAAATCCTATATGGAAAACAGGTTCGGTCATTTTAATATGACCGAAATGACCTGGACATCTAGCGGATGTTTCACCACATGTATCACATTCGACACCCAATTCAGTAATTCCTAAACGTCTATTAACAACACCACCAATGACAGGTTCACCATTATTGTTTATCTCAGGAATTTCAATACCTGCTGGATTATCTATTACTGAATCATCTCTGATGTTTTTATTAGAATATAAGCCAAAATCAATTTGTATGATAGGTTCAATTAAATCAACGTTTTTATCATATGTTAACTTGTTTATATCCGTCATAATAAATTGATAGATATTATATATATAATGATAAGTAGTTTTATATTATTTTTAATAAAATATCAATTTTTTATGGTATTAAGTGTGATTTGTATATATGAATATATTTATAAAAATACATATATTCATGTGTGTTTTTATTGAATAAAAATTTTTTTAATATTTTTTGGTATATTATTTTCGTATAATTCTAATTTATTTTTCCCATAAAAAATTAAATGAGTTACCTGAATTAGGTATATGATCTTTTATTGGTTGATTAAAAGAATAACCAAAAGTTAAATGGGTCACCGAATTAGGTATATGATTTAATATTGGTTGATTAAAAGAATAACCAAAAGTTAAATGAGTCACCGAATTAGGTATACAACCTTCAATTGATTCATTAAATTGATTGTTAAGAGTTAAACGCTTTACAGAATTAGATATACAACCTTTTATTTATTTATTAAAAGTATCACCAAAAGATAAACATATAGCTGATTTTGGTAATTTTATATCATCATAATCAATAATTATTTGATTATAATCATTAATTGTTTTTACTTTTATTGTTTTTTTAGTCATATCTGAATTATTAATAATTATATTTGTAAAATTATCGAAATAACTCAAATGTTTCGCAAATCTATATTTCACAGGGTTATTAAATATAAACACAAACCTTAAATTATATAATTCTTTGGAAGTAGCAATCAAATTATATTTATCATTATCATTTAAATATGATACCGCTAAGTAACTAAATATATCGTTTGTTAATAGTTCCATTATACATACTTATTATGAATTATATTCATTTTATCATTTTATATTTCAATTTTTTTATTCATAAATCATATGAATTGTAACATTGTCTATATCATGAGTTTCTTTATTGTATGGGAATATTTTGGTGATATTTATATGTGAACATTCATTGTTTGATAACGTTGATATCAATGTTTTTAAGTTACTATCAAATGGAATTTCTTCGTTATGATGTTGAATTAATATATATTGTTTATCTAATAATTGAAAATTAAAATCGATAATATCATCATTATTCATTACTGTAATATTTTTTCGTTTCACTATATTGTCTAACTTTTTTTTGTATTCATCAAATTTTTTAATATATTTTTTAACATCTTTTATATTTCCATTGATAACAATATCAATATTATCTTCGTGATTTTTACTATGGATATGATATACAAATTTCCCATCAACATTTAAATATTTTAATGGTATATCGAAATATACATATGGAGTAATATTAATTTTAGATAAACCATAATATACATACACTAAATGGATATTTCCAGTTATACTATATATAAAATACTTTAAATAACAACATATATTACGCCATATTAAATAAAACTTTATTAAATAATTGATCATAATATATGTAAAATATATATTTTAATCTTAATAAATTTCATATATTAATTATATAGATGTCCAATAAATTTTTTTTAGTATTAATTTATCTGATTATAATATTATTAATTCCATTTTTCTTGGATTATTTATCTGAAATAACTATTAGAAAAAATAGAAAAAATTTAATCAATGAAAAAGCTACAAAAAAATCAAAAACTACTAATAAACCATTAGTTATTTTTAATGGTATTTTTAATGGTAGTGTTGATGGTGAAAACTTTTCTGGTGATATTTTTGAAATAATTAATCAAATGGATAATAATAGTTGTGTTATATATATTGTTGATACTTTGGAATATGTACAAAATCCTAGTAACTTAATAAAAGAATTAAATCGAGTATCTGGTAATGATTTATTTATTGTTTGTATTGAAAAAAATTCACCTAGAACATTTTGGGATCCTAAAATTATCAACTTGATGGATAAAAATTATTATTTACCACTTGAAAATATTACTTGGAATTTACCTAATAATTTACAAAATAAAATACGTAATATATATGCTTATTTATTTGGTATTATACCATATGATAAAATCAATAGTTTTATTAAAAAAATTGATTAATATATTATTTAAAATAATAATGTTATCTTAAATAATTATTAATAATGTCATCATATTTACTAAATATTGATCCGATACCACAAAAAGTTTGTAATCAAGATAAAGTTTTATTACAAATACCTTGGATTGAAAAATATAGACCTCAAAATATAAATGATATCATGTCACATTCAATCATAATTGACTCATTAAAAAAATTCATCGCAAATGGTACATTGCCTCATATGCTATTTTTTGGTCCACCTGGAACTGGTAAGACATCAACAATAATGTGTTGTGCAAAAGAGATATATGGTGAATATGAAGAATGCATGATATTACGATTAAATGCATCAAATGAACGTGGTATCGATACAGTTCGTACTAAAATTAGGAACTTTGTTTCTAATCGATGTGGAACATTTTTGCCAACAGATATGACTAAATTATATAAACTAGTCATATTAGATGAAATTGATTCAATGACAGTTGACGCACAAGGTATGTTACGAAAATCAATTGAAAATAATAGTGAAACAACTCGATTTTGTCTTATTTGTAATAATATCGATAAAATCAACCCAGCATTACAATCTAGATGTGCATCATTTCATTTTTCACCATTAGATTTTAATAGTACGTATAACAAACTATCAGAAATATGTAAAATTGAAAAGTTAAAAACAGACAAAAATATTTTATCAGCAATAATCTCATTATCTAATGGTGATATGAGAACATCCATTAATATATTACAATCTTGCAAAATGATGAATAACGATGATATACAAATAAATGATATTTATAAAATATCTGGATATTGTTTACCTAGTGTTATCGATACTGTTTTTAAAAAAATTATGTATTTACATAATAATAAAGAAAGTTTAGAAACTACAATTAAACAACTAATTGAAATAATTTCAAATAATAATCTAACAATGTATAATTTATTGGATAACCTTAAAAAAAAGATAATTGATAGTTCTTATCTAGATAATATCAAAAAAATATTTCTAATAGATAATTTCGCTAAAATAGAAGTTTATGATTCTGTTAATATTGATCAAAATAATACAATTATGATATTATGTAGCTTATTTGTTTTAATAAAAAAAATTGATATTATTGATGGTTTTTAACATATTATTATATATAAAAAAAGTTTATTAATACCAATCAAAAAAATTGATATTTTTAATGCTTTTTTATATAACCATATATAAAAAAGTATTACAACTATATTAATAGTATAATGGATCCAATTAATACACCGCAAAATGGACCATCTAATAATAGTGTCAATGTTGTTTCAAACGAATCTGAAATACCTAATGACACCTTACTAACTAACATTTTGTTACCCAATAAATGGATATTATATTTATACGATAAGCAATTATTCAAAAAAATGACATCACGACCAAACTTTCAAGCAAAACCCTATAAAGAATTATATACGATATCAACAGTAAATGAATTAATGTATATATTAAAATTGATGGAAGTTAAAGTTGATTTAAATAGTAATGCAAAAAGTGGAAAAATAAATTTAGATATGAATAACTATATTATAATGCGCCAGGGTATTGAACCTATTTGGGAAGATCCAAAAAATTCTGATGGTGGTACATTTACAGTAAAAATGGATTATGAAAAAGGTTATGAAATATGGTCATTATTTGTTATGTATATTTTAGGTGAAACTTTAACAAATGAAATGGAATATATTAACGGTATAACTGTATCATATGTATGTGACGCAGCTAATTTTCGTAATAACGAGCATAGATCATTCTCAAATACAATGTTGAATGATAAACATACATATATTAAAATTTGGGATGGCAAAGAAAATAGAAATAAAGATAATTTTATTAATGCATTACCAATTGAAATAATCAATAAAATTAAGAACGATTCGTTACAATATTTGTTTAACAAAGAAAAAAAAGATTTTGAAAGAGAAGATATTATCTCAAAATTAAATAATAACCGTAGAAATGTAGGCAGAGGAAAACAAGTCGAACGAGGTGGATTTAGCACTAGAGGACGTAGATAATTTTAAATTATTTGATTAAATATCTTAAAATTTGTAAATTTTAAATTATTTGATTAAATATCTTAAAATTTGTAAATTTTAAATTATTTGATTAAATATCTTAAAATTTGTATACCGAATAGTATGGACGATTATATTCTGATCCTAATGTACTACTTATTTGTTTTGTTATAATTTTTGTAAATCCATATGTACCCATAATAAAATCATATTCGATGCAATTATAATATGTTTTTTTAATGTGAATTCCGTTAATACCATCCTTAATATTCTCAATCATTTCATCAAAATCATCTACCACATTAATAGCAAAAATAATTAAATATCCATTTTTTTTAACTTTGATTTTATCCATTAAATTAAATATATCATATTGTGTAACATCAAATATACTAATTAAATCATAATCATTATGGGTTGATGATTTTATGTTTAATATATCTTCAAACTCTTTAGTGGAACCATAACCATAATAATTTTTAATTTGTTTATTATTAAAAAATAATTTAATATCTTCAAATACTGATTGAAATATATTATTTTTTACAATTTTATTTTTACCAATTATTTCATATATATGTGAATCATTTAATTTCTTTTTTTGGATATCATTCATTAATTTTTCTATTGTGTTTAAATCAATATAGTGTGAAAATAATATTTTTAACCTCATTAATGATAAATAATTATGATTATTAATGGAATTTTCTATATATGTAATTATTTGTTTATTTGATTTATTGGAAACAAAATTTATTCCTCTTCTGGGAAATAAATAATCTTTTTTTTGACATTCAGTTAAATCTTTATTGTTTTGAATAAAATTAATATATTCTTTTTTATTATACATCTTATTTATAGTATATAATATGTTAACATATGAAGATTATGTTAATAATTTACCCATATCAAATAATGAAAAAAATATTTATTTACATGTTGATGAAGACGAATTCTATGTTAATCAACAATCAAATATACAAATAATTACATACATAAATCAATGTTTAAAAAAAAATAATATATATATGTTAACTAGATTATATTTATTATTTAATAATTTTGTAGGATATAATTTTACAAATAGATTGATTAATGGTATCAAAGAAAAAAAATATAATGATACGCAAATTTATAAATATATTTTAAAACATCCAGAAGAACATTTTAAAAACAAAAAAAATCCAAAATTATGTTCACAATATAGTTACACATTTGAAGAGTTAGCTTTAAAAATTAATTTATTGGATCCAACAAATTGTAAATACTTAGATTTTGGATGTGGAGAATGCTATAAGACGTCGTTATTTGGGAACAAACTAAAGATTCCAAACAAAAATATTTATGGTACCGATATCAAATTTTGGGGGCCATATACAACAACAAATCGTAATGATAAAATTAATTTTAAATTTATTGAAGACAATAAAATAATGTATAATGATGATTATTTTGATGTTATATCATGTATATTAGTATTACATCATATTCAAGATGATGAACAAAATAAAATATTAAAAGAAATAAAACGTGTATTGAAACCGAATGGATTATTAATAATAATTGAACATAACATAATTAATGATTATGATCATATTATTGTTGATATTGAACATTCAATGTATGAACATATTAATAATGAATCTTTGCATAGTTATTCAAAGTACTTTAATAAAATGCAGTTGAATTATTTATTTTTACAACATGATTTTAAACTAATTGATGAATCACCAATATATAATTCACTATATTTTGAAACTAGATATGATTCACCATATTGGTTCGTTTATCAAAATAATTGAAGTTTTTAATCCCATATAACAATTATCCATGTATTTTAATATAAATAATACTTTATGGATCAATATGAATTATCTAAAGTTAAAACTAAAAGACATAAAAAAATAGTTACCTTATTGAAAAAAACATATGGATATGACGGGTTTAAACCTAAACAATACGAAATTATTAATAGAATAATTAATAAGGAGGATATATGTGCAATTTTACCTACAGGTTATGGTAAAAGTTTAACATTTCAAATGCCAGCATTATATTTAAATATGCCGGCAGTTATTATTTCACCATTAATTTCACTCATGGATGATCAACGGATTATATTAGACAAATTAAATATTACATCATGTTGTTATAATTCTAGGGTGATTGACAAAAAGAGAATGCAAACTGAAATAATCCAAGGTAAATATCAATTTGTGTATATTACACCAGAAGCAATTGTGAAGATGCCAGAATTATTACTTAAATTAGAAGATTTACAAGGTATTTCATTGATTGCCATTGATGAAGCACATTGTATTAGTTCATATGGTTTCGACTTTAGACCATCATATAGAGCATTAAATTTTTTAAAACAAATTTTACCCCAAATACCAATATTAGCAGTTACAGCTACAGCTACAAAAATAGTTGGTAAAGATATTTGTAGTGTATTACGTATGAACACAAATAAACCTATTATTACATCATTTAATAGACAAAACTTATTTTTGGATATCAGAAAAAAAAGCAAGATTGAACAAGATATAATCCCCATTATGAAAAAACATGTTGATGGATCAGTTATTATTTATTGTTTAACAAAAAAAGATACCGAAAAAATAGCTAGTATGTTAAAAGTTTATGGTATACAATGTGGTGTTTATCATGCCGATATCAACATTAATGAAAAAGCTAATACACATAGTGAATTTATTAATGGAAAAATTAAATGTATTGTTGCAACGATAGCATTTGGTATGGGTATTAACAAATCAGACGTCCGAGCAGTTGTTCATTATGGTGCACCACGGAATATTGAAGGATATTATCAAGAAATTGGTAGAGCAGGACGTGATGGTAAAGAATCAATATGTTATTCTTTTTATGGAGCAAAAGATTTTGTTATTCAAAGGAGTTTTATTGTTGATTCCAAACAAGATGATACCTATGTTCAACAACAATTGCAATTATTAAAAATAATGGAAGAATATATGTCAACTGATAAATGTAGAAGAAAAATATTATTGAATTATTTTGGTGAAATAACCACTGATAAATGTGATTTTTGTGATAATTGTTGTGGTACAAATAAAAATAATCAAATTAAAATAATCAAATCAGAACAGAATATTGAAAATGAATCCAAATTATTAATAGATTTAATTGAATCCCTTAAGAAAACATTTGGTGTGACAATGTATATTAATATTTTAAGAGGTTCAAAAAATAAATCAATGACTCCAGAAATGAAAAAAAATAGATTTTTTGGGAAGGGATCTCATAAATCAGTTATTTGGTGGAAAGAATTAACAGATAAATTAATTGAAATGGGATATTTAATGCAAATACCTATTAGGGGAAAATTTGGAGTTCAAATAATTAAGGTGTCTAAAAAAGGTGTAACTTGGGCGAACATGACAGAATTGAATAATATTTTAGGTGATACTGGAATTTCAACATTAGGTCCGATAATGATGGAAAATAGCAATTAAAATAATCCATAAAAATTGATTATTTTAATAACATAAATATATATTACTATATGTAATTAACTATTATGAGTAACATTCAAAAGAATATAGATTTAAATAAACAAAGTGTAAAACACAAAATATTACAATATTTAGATGGAAAAGTTAAACAAAGTAATATTCCGTCTCATATAAATGATGTTAACGATATAAATGCTATTAAAAAAAATAATTATATTATATGTCCTAAAAGTTCTGGAATAAAAAGTTGGATCATGTTCATTAAACTAAATGAAAACTATTATTATGCAATAAGTTTTCCAAAAAATGGTAACAATAATATTGATTCATTAAATATTTATCCAATAAATATCAATGCGAATCCAAACTTATATAATGGAACTATAATGGAAGGGACATATAATATGGTAGGTAATGTTAAACAAATAACAATTGATGATATATATTATTATTGTGGTATACGACAAACAACTAAATCGAAGAGTGATCGATTAGATTATTTAACTAATAATTTATATGATAGTTTTCGTGAACACCCAACATTTCGCATTAGAGTTTCACCTTATTATAATATTAATAAATTAGAACTAGAAGATTTATACAAAAAAATAAAAGATGATGATTCTATTCGGGAAATAATATTTTATCCACAAATATATGGTGGACAAATATACGTGTATGTAATTACTGGTGAAGATTTGATTGATAAAGTTATTAAAACATCTATTTTTTACATGAAAAAAACACAAAAATCTGATATATACAACCTTATTGATATTGATTCTAATGAAAAACTAGATATCGCAACTATCCCCGATATGAAAACTAGTAAGATGTGTAAAAGATGGTTCATCGATAATAAAACAGATACATTAAAAGTTAGATGTCAATATGATTTTTATAAACATAAATGGCAACCAATAGAAACTATTTAATAATTAATAATAATCATTAAATAGTTAATAAAAATTATTTGTATGTTGTGTATGAAACTTCTTTAAGCAATCTGGAGCATCATTGTAACTAATATCATGGAATCCTTTTCCAATATTCACTGTCAAAATTGGATTTGATGAAGATTCTGAATTTAACTCAAATATTAAATAAATATAATTATCCTCTTCTTGACTACAGAAACTGATGTAACCATCATCGTTTTTCTCTATAAATCGCAATGAATTTTCATCAGTTAAATTTGAAAATCGATCAACAATTTTTTCTGTTAGATTTGTTAAATAGTTATTGTAATCATTCAATCGATTGTCAAAAAGAATTTGTACAAATTCAGGGGCATCATTATATAAAATCGGAAACCATTTGTCTCCCATTTCAATGTAAATGTCAGAATTATCGTATCCAAATGATATCTTTAAAATGTTAGTTTTATCATCAGTGTATTCATCATATCTAATGTTTATGTACTCAATGACACCATTACGTATTCTTAATTTAAGATTTCCTTCTTGAATTGCCATCGAATATGCCGCCATAATTTCTTCGTTTGCTGTATTAATTCTTATTCTCTCTTTTTCTGCAAGTAATTTGTGTTCTCGCTTTAATGTTGAAATCTGATCGGTCCTAGTTAATAATCCTAAATTACTAATCCCATCATAAATTATTTGTCCTTCATCGTTAAAATAATTTGTAAATAATTCAAGAGGAATTTCAAGTTTGATACATTCTTCTCCATCATTTTCGACACAAAATATAATAAACCATATACAACTATCGACATTATATTCGACGTTGATAAATGTACTCGTTTCACCATCATATCCAATTGGTATATATATATCGTCTTCTGATAATAACCCATAGCTATAAATACTCGGAAAGTCCAACAAACGTAATAATACATTAGATGATGTTTTTTCATTGTCTCTCCTATTACATAATATGTCAAATATCTCTATGAAGAATCTCTCTATGAAGAATTGAGATTCTGGTGATCTTTCTCTTCTTCGGATTATTAAAGTTGTACCCCGTTGCATGTCCTTGTAAGTGTTTGAAGCCTGTTGCATGTCCTTGTAAGTGTTTGAAGATAGTAAAATCTGATATTATTACTTAATGGATCTTCCTGAATGTT
>Ga0315288_10011308_pt1 | contig 11239 bp, 8 predicted proteins | sample YL17G11_20_MG_FD_203454 | JGI IMG/M metagenome (GOLD analysis project Ga0315288, IMG submission 203454) | Sediment microbial communities from Yellowstone Lake, YNP, Wyoming, USA - YL17G11_20 | ecosystem: Environmental > Aquatic > Freshwater > Lake > Sediment | place: USA: Wyoming | collected... | reverse complement strand
CCCCATCTTCGATAAATTCCCTTAAGCGTCCGGGAGTACCTATTACAAAGTTGGGATTGGAGGAAAGTTCATATCTTTGCTTTTTTCCACTCATTCCCCCAATGCAAAGAGCCTTATTAATTCCCAAACCATAACTAAAGCCATAAAGCTCCTCACTGATCTGCAAGGCAAGCTCCCGGGTGGGAGTAATAATAAGAACCTTTTGGCTTCTGTCTTTGCAGACTTTTTCTATTAAAGGAATCAGAAAGGCAGCGGTTTTGCCCGTACCGGTATTGGCTATTCCAATAATGTCGGACCCTTCCAATATTGCCGGTATTACCTGATCCTGAATCGGGGTAGGGGTTAGATACCTTTTATCTGCAATGTTTTTCTTGAGCTGCTGACAGATCGCAAAATCTTCAAATCTGTTTTTGGGGGAATAAGTGCTCTGGGGCGTGTAGCCTTCCTGGGCTTCCGTAATTTGGACAGCCTGAATCGCTCTCACGATTTCGGCGTCAGTTTTTTGATTTCTGGAAGGAAATCTATTGGGGAACCTTCTTCCCCCGGAATGTCCGTTTGAGCGGTGGTTAAAGCCTCTATACATATTGGTTTTTAAAGAAATAAAACTGCTTAAATGAGAAAATCATGATGTGGGGGAAAAGATACGAATAAATTCGAAAGATTTTGGGGTACCTTTATCTTACCAACTTCAAAATAAAATCAAAATTAAGCAGATCTATTTCTTCAATCTGCTAACTATAAAGGAAGTATAGCAGAGTTCATACAGGAAATCAAATTGACTATAGGGTAATGGCAACGGTATTTGAACTAAACCTGGGATTATGGGGTCAAATTTTATTATGTTTTTCTAGAGCTTGTTTGATAATAAAAATGGCGTATTTCAATTCCTTGTCGTGCGAAATGGTTACATAGGATATATACTGATTGTAATATTTAAGACTATTTTTAAGGTACTGAACCTGTGATTTAGGGTCTTTATAGTCTTTAGGTTGGCTTCGAGCAAGATGTATTTCTAATTTTTTGGCTCTAATATTGACGGTTATCGGGACTCTCCAGTCATTCTTAAATTTAAAGCCGACATAATATTTTGTTGCGTAGCTGTCGATATCATCTGCAAGTAGATTTATTTGCTCTTTCAATGATAGGTATAGAGCCCATAGACCAGGATCTTTACCCACAACATCCTTTTCGGAATATGATTTAATCTCCTTAGAGAGTTTTCTAATTCCCTCCCCTCGGGTGATCGCAGTTATTGATTCTTGGGTTTCCGGAGGTTTAATTTGGTTAAAGGTTATTAGATCTGTATTCGCTAATTCAGCTTCCCAAAGCTCTATGGGTAGGTCCTGGAATCCAATTGACCCTTTTTGATATGGGGTGAATTCTCTTGCGACAAAAATAATTTTTGGTTGGGACCAATCTACTTGCTCTCTTTTCAACGGTTTACCCAATTTCTCGAAATATTCTAGAACAAAGTCCGCTTTATTATTAAGCATCGCTGAAAGATACGAATATCCTTGGTCAATCACTGAGAAGCTTTTGTCTTTCTTGTATTCAACAATAACGAAAGAACGTGTTTGGGGATCAAATGCTAGAGTGTCTATATAAAAATTCTGATGTTGCCCTTTTACAACAAACTCTTTGTTTGAGGCTCCACTAATAAACTCAAGACCAAACAGTTCTTGTAAATTACTCTCTACCAGCCTTTGAAGATACTCTTCGTCTGGAAAGTCTTTGTTGCTCATTCTTTCAAGCTTAAGATTGGTTTTGATTCGGAATATTTGCATCAAGCTGAAGCTTAGTATAAAGGGGGCAAAAATTCAAACGGATGGGGTCAAATTTCTGAACTGCGAGGGGTTAGCTTTCGATAAAGTGAAATTATAAGTTTTCTATACAAGCAATTAATTTTTGAATGTCGATGATCAATTCATTTAAAGAAATATAAGAACCTTCAAAATTAACCGATGTAATAGTAGTGAAATCAGTTTCCGAACCCTCCGGGCTCGCTCTAAAAAATATTTCGTTTAATTTTTTTAAACTATCAATGTCTTGATTTTTTAAAAAATCTGAAAAAACCTCCCTATACTCCATGAGTAAACCTTTATTCATAACCTGAACACCCAACAAGTGTTCTATTAATCGACTTGCTAAGGCGATTTTGTCTTTTAGAATTAACAGAAAATCCTCTTTGCTTCCTAAAGTTTTGCCGCATTTTGGACAAGGCTCATATAGAATATTTTCCATGTCTATCTGTGAATCTGTGTTTATAATTCTATTCTCCCAATAGATATTTGCTTTAAATCCGCAATTTTTACATTCGCTATAAGTGTGTTTTGTAGTATTTAGGGGCGTAATTTTAATAGCTTTTATCATAATAATGATGATCTATCTTCTCGCTCATGCTTTTGCAAAGAGCGTGGTCAAAACAGGTCGTATGAAATCCTGCTTTGGTTGAAAATCTTTGTACAGATAAAATGCTTGTTCATAAACCTTATCCGTGATTTTATCAACCTCTTCAAAAGGGATACTATGTTGTAACAAAAGCAATCTGACATTCGAACGAATCTTCGCTTTGATCACCTCGTGATTTGTCCAATCAATAGAAATATCTCTCTTTACGGTTTTAGTTAACTCTTTAACTAAAGATTTTAATTCTTTGTCTTTTAAGGCTTGTTTCCCCTGGGAAAGAGCATCGTAAAACGCTACCTCTTCCGAAGATAAGCCCAGATCATCGCCGACCTGCCCGGCTTTCCGAACCTCCCGAGCTAATTCAATAAGCCTTTCTATCACCTTTGAAGAGTTAATAATATTATTTTCGTATTCATCAATTATTTCCTCTAATTTTTCCAGAAGACTCATGTAACGAAGTTTGTTGGATCTCTCGCGAATCCTTAGCTCATCTTCTAAAAGCTTATGCAAGGTTTCTACAGTTAAATTTTTAAATTTCGCGTTTTTAACATCTTCCAAAAACTTCTCGTCAAGAATAGAAATATCTGGTTTCTCTTTTCTATATTGTGCAAAGATATCTATGACACCCTCAGCCGCGATACTTTTCGAAATCAAATCGCGAATAGCAGTCTCCGTTTTCTTGCCAATATAAATTGGATCGACTATGGTGTTTTTAATAATTCCTCGTCTTACACCCTCGAAAAATTCAACTTCGCCCCTAATATTATTTGCTTCTTTATGTGGCATCGCCAAAGCAAAAAGTTTATACAATCTACCGGACAATTCGAGGTATTCCTTTTTTTGATTCCTTGAAAGAACAATATCGAGGGCTTTCGAAAAGAGAGAAGCTTGCTCACCCGCCGATAATTCCTTCCAATTCTTGTAATCTATATCTACAAAGAATGCTTTAACTTTTTCATAATATTCCAATAACTTTCTGATAATTTCTTCGATAGGAATAAGAGCCTGTTTTTGAATATCAGAAGTATAAATTGCCAAAGCCTTCTTCAAGTTTTCGGCAATACCTATGTAATCGACGATTAGACCCCCCTCTTTATCTTTGAATCTTCTGTTAACTCGGGCGACTGCTTGCATTAAAGAATGACCCTTTAGGGGTTTATCAAGATAAATTGTTTGTAAACAGGGAATGTCGAAACCGGTAAGCCACATATCGCACACGATCACAATTTTAAGAGGATCGTCGGGATTTTTGAACTTCTTTTCAACTTCTTTATTATCAAGCTCTTTTTGTATTTCGTCTTTAAATTCTTCATTGCTTGATATGACCACTGCACACCCCGGAGCATTTTTCATTCCTGAAATAAGCTTGTACATTTCAACCGCAATCCTTCTGCTCATTGTAACGATCATCGCTTTCCCTTCGACACCCCTATTATTGAAATGAAAAACAATGTCGCTGGCGATTTTTTCGATTCTGTCTTCGGATCCTACCACCTGTTCCAATTTTGCCCACTTTTTCTTCAAAGCTTCTGTAATATCCTGTGGATGTTCCGCTGCCGCCCCTAGTTGGTCTAAATCCTCGTCAATAAGCTCATTTAATACATGGAGGGGAACAAGTCTTCCTTCGTAATAAATTGGTACTGTAACCTTATCCTCAACTGATCTATCAATCGGATATTCGCTTATATAATCTCCAAAAACCAGTCTTGTGTTTCGATTGTTAAACTCAATCGGGGTACCAGTAATTCCCATGAAGGATGCGTTGGGCAGAACTTTACGAACATTCCCTGCAAGCTCAGCATATTGGGTACGGTGTGCTTCATCGGAAATTACAATGAAATTATCTCTTTCTGAAAGCACTCCGCCGTTATCAAACTTCTGAATGGTGGTGAATAAAATCTCTGCGCCAGCCCCCCTAATCTTATCTCCCAGCCCTTTTATGCTTTCAGCCTGTTTAGCAGTTGGGTAGCCTGTGCGAAGAAATGTTTTAAATAGCTGCTGATCAAGGTCGTTTCGATCAGTTAAGAAAAGGACTGTAGGGCCATTTAATTCCTCCAATTTTCTAGCTTTGTTTACATAAAAGACCATAGCAAGAGATTTACCAGATCCTTGTGTCTGCCAAAAAACACCTATCTTTTTATCTCCTCTTACAGCACGCAGAGTGCTGTCTACGGCCTTATTTACTCCAAAGTATTGGTTATACATCGTCATTTTCTTGGTGAATTTAGTGGCATCTTTTACAGCATCGGCTTCGTATATGATGAAATTCTCAATAATATCCAGAAGTCGTTGCTTTTCAAAAATACCTTTAGTTAACAGCTCCAATTCAGATTCACTTTCATGGATTTCGTCCTCGCTTTTAATTCCCTTCCAAACACTGAAAAAATCCCAAGAGGAAGAAACTGTTCCATGTTTAGCGTGCCACAAATCACTTACAACTAAAACTTGATTGTAGAAAAATATTTTAGGAATATCCTGTTTATAAACATCGTGAAGTTGGCCATAAGCATCCGCAATTGTTGCATTTTCTCTTGTTGGACTTTTTAATTCAAAAATAGCAATTGGGATTCCATTAATAAATACAACAAGATCGGGGATTCTTACAGCTTTTCCTTGGACAGTAAATTGATTTACAACCAAGAATTCGTTATTCTGCAGGTTTTTGAAGTCGATCGGGTAAACAGTTTTTCCTCTCGTTTCGCCATTTTCATCCTTAACATCAACTGTAATTCCGCGTGTGAGCATTTCATACATTTCTTTGTTGCCAAGTTCAATATCCTGATGCTCGTATTTGATAATTTTCTTAGCAACTTCGTCTAAGCCCTCATCGGAAATATTGGGGTTAATTCTTTTTAGAGCACGCCGTAATCTTGTCTCCAAAACAACCTCTGAATAGTCGTCTCTCTCCATAAAAGCTCCACCCGGCGCAATATCTGGACTAAAGAGAGTTTCGTACCCAAGTTCTCTTAGCCAATCAATCACCGGTTGCTCTGCTAGGCTGTTTTCGTTTATGGTTTTCATTTTTTCTTTTCCAACAATTTCCTCATACTCTCTGTAAATTCTTTCTTGGCTTGATTCTGACTTAATAACTGGTCAACAAGAAAAACAAGTGATTTTCTTATTGAATCCGCAATATTAAGGCATTCTTCATCACTTTTAGAATGAATTCCATCACTTAAGGATGAGTAGATGATATCAAGTGGGTTAAGATCATCAGGCCGTAATGAAGCGGGAAGCAAATCTTTGACAAGCTCAATTTTATGACTTGCGTCTTTTGCATTCTTTGTTTTCTCTAGCGCTTCTAGATATTTCACTTTATCTTCCCCGCTTTCAATCAACTCTGTTATTGAATCAAGCAGTGTATCTATTACCTGTTCAACTATTCTTCTGTAATATCCATATGCTCCTATTCCATATCCCTGAGATTCACAAACAAGTCCCTTTTTATAAAGTTCTGAATAGTCACCCAGGAGAGTTTCTAGTCTTTTATCCATTTTTATTTCCCAAGGAGGATTTTGCCCAACTTTACGCATATATCCATCGTATATATTTGTATCAGTCTCATTAGTCCCCGTTTTTACAAACTCTATAAAAAATAAATATTCGAATTCATTACAAGCACTACATATATATTTCGATCTGATGGTTTTACCCCAAATCTCTGTTTTCATCGAAGGTTCATTTTCCCAAAATTTATTAACCATATTAAATGTTTGTCGAGATTTACAAACCTTACAAGGCATATTAATAGCAGGTGATGGTAGATTTTCTAGGCTATCCTGAAAATATGAAAGTGAAATCTCAAACTTTTTGAGCAGAGGATAAGTTTCTAAAAATAATTTATTTGGCATTTTTAAATTCTTATTTCTCCTTTCATCAATCTTGGCAAAAGCAAGTCACGAATTTCTGCCAGTTTTTGATTTTCAAGTCTCAACTGGACAAGTTTCTTATAGACTATATTGAATATTTCTAGATCTAAACCTTGAGGAATCATAATAAATTGTTCTTCTAAGTGCTCTTTTTTAATATGCCCCATTGTTGTTGCTTTCGAACCCGCAATTTGTTTGAAGTATCTAAGTTTTGATTCAAGAGCAAGGTACAAAAACCCTTTTGTGAAATCACCGTTAGGAACGACATTAAACAAGTGCTGATTTAATATTGCTTTCCCTTTATCCCAAATACATAATCCAATTGAACCCGACCAAGAAAAAAGTAGGTCTCCATTTTCAATGTAATATTTTTCTGCAACAGGTTTCTCTATCCATTCAGTATTTTCGGTAATTCCACGATTCAATTCGGCAATCTTTATCAGGGGCAGCCCTATTTTATTTTTGTTAATTATCTTTCCAAATACCCCTCCGTTTACATAATTTGCAAGACTAGAAAAGGAGTATTCCTTGCCACTTGATTCAGTAAACCACTCCTTAAAAATTGCCTGGGCCAAATCTTGCAGCGTTTTTGCAATTTTATTATTCACCTTAATCTCGTCATCAATAGCAGAAAGTATGGAAACGATCTGGTTTTGTATTCTCATTTGGGGTAAATCTACCTCTACTTTTTTTAAACCATCTATCGTTAAGGCCTGTTGTGAAGATCCAATAATATGCCTTGCTAACTGCCCCATGCCAACTGAAGATTGAATCCAGTAATATAAAAATTTGCCATTTATGCCGTTATAGTTACGGAACCAGGTCAGATTTCCATCTTTAAAATAGAACTTCTCGCTTCCTCCAACTAAATAAGGCGTCCCAAGTGTTCCAACGGAGGTAAGAAGCATATCTCCCGACTGGGGAACGCCGAATCTATTTCTAATCTCATTATACTTTTCATCACTTATGTATAAATTCGTAGAGATTTCGTCTCCGTTAAATTTTTCAATGATTTCTTTACCACGGTAAAACGGGACGCCTTCATCAAAGTATTCTTTTGCAAAGATGCGCTTACTCGAAGTGATTTCTACAACATCTCCAAGTTTCACCTTTTGCCAATTTTCAGGAATTTGTTTTTGCATATTATTTTTTAAGAACACCCAGAAGCGGAACTCTCTCTAATAAAAATTGTCTTTCCATTTTGAGTGTTTCTAATTCTGCTTCCAATGGCTTACCATCTCTTTTTGTAACTCCGTCTATAACTGATTGAGAAACTGGGCCCCTTTGCATAAGAACTATATACTCCAAATTGTCTAGCCAATTCTTAACAATAAATATGTTTTCCTCTATTTCGTCAGCTTTTTTAAAAACATCACGTATATACAGATACGAGCCGGCGACAACCAAAAATGATACAACTGCAACAAACAGGTTTGGTAATTTATCTAAAATTAGACTGTAATTTATTTGATTTTGCATATTATTGTTAAATTTGACTTTTGGTCATTACTTTATATAAACTATTGATGCAGGTGCTGGGTAGGTTTACCTGCCAGCAGAGAGGCATAGATTGCATCTATACCCTCTCAATCCTGCTACTTTTACTCCAATCTACTGGCCAACAATTAAATTTTTTTGACCCTACTTTGTTCTTAATGTCTATAACTTTTTTGCTTATTGCAGTTTTATTGCCTTCTTTATCTCCAGAATCTTTTTGCAAGGTATAGAGATATCCTCCGAGAAGTAAGTCAACAACTTGAACTAACAGTAACCCGTGCGACTCTGCTTGTAAAACGTCATTGACCCCATCAACATCTGTAGCAATAAATTCAAATAATTTTCTTGATTGCTTTGGTCTCTTTTGATAGTCGGCAATTAATGTAGTCTGTTCTCTTCTCCATAAGTTTTTTCTAATCAACATCTTTGAGTACTGAACATACGATTCCCATAGCCCAACGGGTGGGACTGGGGGTTTGTAATTTTTGTCTCTGGTATCAAAATATAAACAGTCAAACTCCCAATCAAAATCTCGTTGAACTGCGTCTAAAAACTTCAAATCATATTCTATGCTTGATTTTGTCGTTGATTTAAAACTGAATTCAACTCGTGTCTCGTCCTTTTTTAGAGCATCACAGAGTCCTTCGTAAATCGGATGTAATTTTTCGATTAATTGAATTGGGTGAGTATGTTTAAAAATTCCAATACCATAAAAGTTTCTTTTCTGGCTTTCTATAGGTATTAACGCCCCGCTTTCATCTAAAAAAGTAAATGTTTTTATAGTATCCATGTTGTTAGTAGTCAACCTTCCTTAAATTCTCAAGAATTTCCTTTTCTAGTCTTTTACTTTCATCGAAATAATTTTTCAGATCCTGCTCTAATTTCTTCATCTTTGTGACAAACGGAATTCCGTCGTCAACTTCCTCAGGTACCCCTACATATCTGCCGGGTGTAAGAACATGGCCATTTTTAGAAATCTCTTCAAGCTTTACTGATTTACAAAATCCGGCAACATCTTCGTATTCGCCTGCTTCTTTTTGCCCACGCCAGGCGCGAACAGTGTTGGCGATTTTTTGTATTTGCTCTCTACTAAACTCGACCTGTTTCCGTGAGATTTGAGTAAACATATCACGAGCATCAATAAAAAGTGTTTCACCTTTTCTATTTCTAAATCTTCCCGACTCTTTATTTTTGGTTAGGAACCAAAGTGAAACAGGGAGAGAGACGTTGTAAAAAAGTTTCGGGGGGCAAGCAACTATCACGTCGACCAAACTGTCCTCAATTATTTTTTCTCTAATTTTCCCCTCTTTTCCACCAACTGCTAGTGCTCCATTTGCCATAACAAATCCAGCCATTCCGTTTGGGGCAAGGTGATGAATAAAATGTTGAATCCACATAAAGTTGGCATTTCCCGAAGGCGGAGTACCATAAACAATTCTGGGATCTTTTTCGGAAAGCCTTGCTGGATCCCACTCTGCATTAAACGGTGGATTTGCTAGGGTAAAATCCGCTCGTAAATCTGGGAACTTATCTTCATAATAAGTGTTACCAAATTCTATATTTCCAAATACTCCGCGAATTGCCAGATTCATCTTGCATAACTTAAGGGTTGTGTCGTTACTTTCCTGGCCAAAAATAGAAATCCTGTTAGGGTCTTTGTGATGTTCTTTCAAAAAATTGCTTGCCTGAACAAACATTCCTCCCGACCCGCATGCGGGATCCAGAACTCGGCTATTTTCAAAAGGTTCTAAAATCTCAATGAGTAGTTTAACCAACGGCCTTGGCGTAAAAAATTCTCCGCCACGTTTACCTTCAGCACTTGCAAACTGCCCCAAGAAATATTCATAAACTCGACCAAGCATATCTTTTTCTTTCTCTTCGTCTTGATTAAATTGAATTCGGGAGAAGATATTGACTAGTTCTCCAATAACATAATGTTCAAGGGGTATGCGAACAAAGTTCTTCGGAAGTACGTTTGCTAATTGATCGGGATTCTCTTTTTCTATTGCTTCCATTGCTTCCTCTATATATTTGGCTATATTAGGAAGGGAAGCTTTGCTTCGTAAAAATTCCCAACGGGCAACCTCGGGAATGTAAAAAACGCTCTCGCGTTTATACATTTCCTTATCATCAAGCATTCTTTCACGGGCTTTTTCGTCTCGGATGTAATATTGTTTATTGGAAGAATCACTCATCCACTTTTTAAGTCTTTCTCTTTGTTGGTAAAAAGAATCGGAGACATATTTCAGGAAGATCAAACCAAGAACGATGTATTTATATTCGGAAGGGTCAACGTTTCCACGAAGCTTATCTGCAGCAGCCCAAAGATCCTTTTCAAAATCAATATCCTTTTTCGGAGTTTCTGCTAACTTCTTTGCCTCCTCAACTGCCTTTTTCTGTGATTCTTCATATCGAGCTTTGGTGTCCAAGGGCAAAGAGGAGAATTTTATAAGGTAAGTTTTACCTTCAGTACGGGTTTCAATCTCCCCGGAATTGATTTTTCCCTTAAGTTGCTTTAACATAGCCTGACGAGAAATACCAAGCACGCTCGCCAGCTCGCTGATAGTGATAAATTCTTCAAGCATTAGGAACACAGTATATCATAATAGTTCTGAAAGTCAAGTGTCATCGTGACAACCAAGTTTTGCTTTAACTCCTCATTACTACTTTTTTGAGCTCGAAGCGAAGTTTAGATTTCGTAAAACCACTCCCACGAGGGGTTTTCTATCTCCTTAATGTTGCTTTTTAGCATCTTATAAATTCCATCCTCCAAAACCGTCTGCCAGGTGCCTTCGTAATAATGCTCTTGCCTCTCTCCGTTTACCCAATTGCTTGTTGAAAACTTTACGAAAACGATGTTTCTTCTTTCGTCTTCCATTCTGGTTCCGTAAATCTGCACATCCAGAATATCTTTGAAACGGTTTGTCCATTCTTCAAAATTTGTTTTTTGCAGATAAGCTTTACTTAAAAGCTTGAATCCTTCCTCCATTCTTCTGGCTTTCAAGTAAGTATAAAAGGCGGCCACCGCCCCTTCGGGAGTTGAGGCGTCCACGTATATCTTGGCTATATCCTGCTGTCCAAATGTCGGCCAGAGGTTCTGAATGGAATCGGCCGAAATGAAAAAAGAAATTCCGGATAAGCTGGCGGTATTTATTCCCACCACACTTCCGCACTGGTCAACTATCGGTCCCCCGCTCATCCCCTCCACCAAGTCGATGTTTGTTTGCACGATTTCGAATCCGTCTTCGGAGGAGCCCCTGATACTGTTAAAAATCCCTTTGGTGACGGTTACTTCTCCGGCAAGATCCGTTCCCCAGGGGTATCCGGCGGCCAGGAGGGGTTCGTTGGGGGTCAGGTTTCTGGGGGAGCCAAAATTAAGTATTTTATCGGGGTGCTCTTCTTTTATCATCAGCAGGGCCAGGTCAGCCTCTTTATTGCCGCTGATTTCGGTTGGTGTGGTAAAACTG
>Ga0315288_10011306_pt1 | contig 11240 bp, 10 predicted proteins | sample YL17G11_20_MG_FD_203454 | JGI IMG/M metagenome (GOLD analysis project Ga0315288, IMG submission 203454) | Sediment microbial communities from Yellowstone Lake, YNP, Wyoming, USA - YL17G11_20 | ecosystem: Environmental > Aquatic > Freshwater > Lake > Sediment | place: USA: Wyoming | collected... | reverse complement strand
CACAGGAACTGTTATAGAAATTGAATGCAACGCGGAGGTTGTCGTCGCTGAAACTTTTGAAGAGGCGGAGGCCAACCTAAACACCATGCAGTTCGATTTAGTTATTTCTGCTGTAGTTCCAGCCGATGATCATATTTCTGATGGTATAATTAATACTGGACTAGATTTCATTAGATCACTAGAGCTACCGGTTATCATTATTTGCTCTACTTTAGACTTTGAGATACCAATTCAACCAAACCCCTCGCGGCAAACCGTTCAGGGTACATTAGAATCCTTCGGTATCCCGAAAGAACGAATGTTCCAAAAGCCATTCGGCAAAGGAGATACTAAAAGATTAGTTTCTCTGATAAATTCTATTTAAACCCGACAAAATAACCACTAAATATAAATTCTTAAATTTAGTGGTTTTTTATTTGCAAAACTTCTCTTTATTTTTATTTTATGATAGAATAGTTATATCGTAGTCTCTGTCATTCCTGCGTATGCGGGAATCCATATAGTAATAATCGATTAACTAAGCGTAGATTCCCGCCTTCGCGGGAATGACAACACGATCCTATTATGGAAAAACGCATTAAAAAACAAATTTCATACGGCTTGCTTTATTTAATTATTTTTAGTGCCATTGGCGCGGGAATTTATTTTAGAGTCAGGCAAAAAACGGAAATCACGCCACCGATTTTAGCACCCAAGGACATAGAAATTATTTGGGCACGACAAAGTATGCAACCGAATACAAACGAATGCGATCTGGTTGCTCAAATTAAAAATCCCAACCCTTATCATTTTGCAACACAAATAAACTATCAATTTATCCTATATGGTTTAAACAATCAAATTATGAGTCAAATCCATGGGGTATCTTGGATCCTCCCAAATCAGGCTAAATACATTATTGCCAATGAGGTAGTTTGTTCGGAATTAGCCGGAGCTGAAACCGTTAGCCGGATAATTTTTAAAACCGATCAAATTCAATGGGAAACATACAATGAATATCACGAACCACAAATTCAAATTTTCCAAAAAGATTTTCAAAAATTAACCCAGGGACCACCCTATGCTCAAGTGTCAGCCATTGTTGCTAATAAAAATGAATTCAATTTGACAAATATAAAAATTAATATTATTTTAGAAGACGCCAACAATAATTTAATTGCCGCTCGTCAAACGCAAATTGATAATTTAGTCGCCAACCAAGAAACAAAAATCAGCTACCAATGGCTGACCGAAATTAAAGAAAATGTTTACCGCCTAACAATAGAACCTGACCTGCCAATTACTAACGATTTCTTAAAATAAATTATTCACTGTCATGCTGAACTAGCGTTGCCTTGCCGTAGTTTTAACGAAGGCAGGTTTCAGCATCCAGTATATAAAAAAGGATTAACCACTGGATCCTGAAATCCACCTTCGCTAAAAGCTTCGGCGAGACACGGTGAATTCAGGATGACAAAAAATTGCTATATGTTTTCTAGTTTTTCTATATTAAAAAAACTTGATTGGCTGATAATTTCAGCTGTTTTTATTTTAACAGTTATCAGCACGCTAATGATCTATAGCACCACGCATCAAGAATCTGGCTGGCATATGGCCCAAAAACAACTTCTTTTTTACATTATTGGTTTTTTGGTAATGTTTGGATCGTCACTGGTTGACTACCGTGTTTTTCGTGATCATTCATGGATTTTAATTACATTTTATTTTATTGCCATTGCCGCTTTAACTGGTTTATTATTTTTTGGCACTACCATTCGCGGCTCACGCGGTTGGTATAATTTAGGATTTTTTAATTTTGAACCAATAGAATTAATTAAACTAGCGATGGTTCTTATTTTAGCTAAATATTTTTCTACCCGCCACATAGAAATGTACCGTATAAGACATATTTTGATTTCCGGTTTATATTTAGCCATGCCCGTGGCTTTGGTATTGGAACAACCGGATTTTGGTTCGGTAATTATCTTAGGATTTATTTGGCTTGGCATAATGATTATTGCTGGTATTAAGTGGAAACATTTTGCGACTATTGGTATTGTTAGCGCTGCTAGTTGTGTTCTCGCTTGGTTCTTCTTATTCAAGAACTATCAAAAAGCACGCTTACTAAGTTTTCTTAACCCCTATAAAGATCCATTGGGCGCTGGCTATAATATCATTCAATCAAAAATCGCCATTGGCAATGGCGGCCTATGGGGTAGGGGATTGGCACAAGGCCCACAGACCCAACTTGGATTTTTGCCAGAAGCGCATAATGATTTTATTTTTGCCGCCCTGTCTGAAGAATGGGGTTTAATTGGCGCAATAATTTTACTATCAGTTTTCGCCTTTTTGTTATGGCGAATTCTTAAGGTTTGTTTAGAAAGCCAAAACAATTTTGCGCGACTTTTCGCTTTAGGTTATTTGTTATTAATTTTCATTCAAGTCGCCATCAACATCAGCACTAATTTGGGGCTTTTACCAATTACTGGTATTGTCTTACCATTCATTAGCTACGGAGGAAGTAATTTATTAATCAACTTTATCGGTCTCGGCATTTTACAAAGCATCATCATCCGTCAAAAACTCGGCTATCATAATGAAGAGTTAAATATTGAATAACAACTAATATTGTCATTCCGGGCTCGACCCGGAATCCACGTCGTTAATTAAGGGTGGCAATCTCGAACTTTATCTTATGGTTAAATTAGTTTCCCAGTTAACGAGTTTGACACGTTGACGGACTCCTTCCCCCTCGTAAAGGGGGAAGGCTGGGATGGGGGATAAAAAAACGTCAACAACTTGACTATTTTACTAAAATATGCTTAAATATAGACGCTTAGTTACACAAGAAGAAAGCTCTTAAAATATTTTCTACGGCGTTTAACGCCTGTTCTCAGAAAGAAGGAGAGACAAAATGTATGCAGTTGATAATCATGGAACAAGGATTTTGGTCTGTTCTTGCTATGATAATGCCATAAATCCTAAGATAACCGTATTTTCTCATAGCGCAACACTATGGAGCAATCTTGCCAAATATAGCGATTTTGTTGCGTCAGTCCGTGTCTTTGTGGATCAAGGCAACTCTCATTCACCAAATAACACCGATATGACCACCCATATTTACGTGGAATTTCAAATCGAGAATGAAGTTGCAGAAACAAAAATAAAAGAACTTCAAAGCTTTTTCAACGGGCTAGTTAAGGATCCTGTTTGGGAGGAGCTAAGGTTAGTAAGATTAATGCAAAGTTAATGATAGTTTTCGGTATTACGCGTTGGGATTCAATCCTACTCAAATAGAATTAGCTATTCAAATCTTTACCTCCGTGATATTTTAAATAAACATCACGGAGTTTTTTATTAGTCACGTGGGTATAAATTTGAGTAGTGGCGATATTGCGATGACCAAGAAACTCTTGGACCATACGCAAATCGACGCCTTGATTTAATAAATCAGTGGCATAAGAATGGCGCAAGGTATGCGGCGTAGTCATCACCGGAATACCAGCTAATTTGGTATATTTTTTAACAATATTATCTACGGATCGCACGGTTAAGCGCTTAGACGTAGTAGGGGAGTGGGCGCTCGTATAATTGATAAATAGCGCCTCTTCACTGTCGATTCGGGTCCTTAGATATTTTGCGACACGCAAAATTATCGTTTCAACGGATGAAATTGTCTGTGTGTTTTTTCCGCGTAACGATCAGAGGCATGCACATAACGCGTAGTAGTATCTAACGATTCATGGCCCAATAAAATCTGTATGGCTGCCGGGTTAGCGCCATTTTCAGCCAAGTAAGTCGCGAACGCATGACGAATACCATGACAAGATATCGGGATATTAATACCAAGTAGTGTCCTATATTGTTTCACCTTATTTTGTAAATAATTAGGTGATATTTTTTTCTCTTTAACACGAGAATTCTTGCCCCGCATAGGAATAAATATAAAAGAAGACTCATTATTACCCCGAGCTTTCAAATAATTCTCTAAATGTCTTTTGCCCCTTTCGGTTAAATAAACAAAGCGCTCTTTTTTCCCCTTGCCTCTGATAAAAATCCTCCCTGTTTTATCTATTTGGTCTTTTTTTAAATTAACTAATTCTGAAATACGCATACCGGTCGAAAATAACAATTCAAGCATTGCCCTATTTCTTAATGCCACATTATTATCTTTTTCAAATTGCATCGGTGACTCAATTAAACTAACCACGTCACCAAATTCTGATACACGCGGATGTTTTTTTTCTGTTCTTATAAGCTTTATAGCGTCAGGAGGCAGAGGAGCTTTAAAATCCATATCTATTAGAAACTTTAAATACGACCTAAGCGAAGTCAGCATTCGATTTATAGAGAAGCTACCTAATTGTTTATTTGTGTCTATCAGCTCTGCTGTTTTACGATCACGAGATGATAGATATGCTCTATAATTCAACATCGTCTTTTTATCAATATCGCCAAAATATATTTTAATATCATTTAAAAAATCCTGAAAGACCTTCAGATCGCGTTCGTAATTATAAACTGTTTCTAAAGAATAATTGCTTGTTTGTAAATGCAACAAAAATTCATCTAAAAGCGGTAATTGCTGATTAATGCTATCCATAATTTATTTATTATTTTTACAATTAGTAAATTCTATAATATGTTTTTCGTCTGGAATTAATAAAAAAGTACAATTTTTCATGGTCAAAAAATTGTACCAAAGCTTAAAAATAGATACCGTGCCAATTTCTATATAAATTGGTAATTTTTTATCTAGTTTAATAATGCCTAAATCTGCCCTGCCATAATTTAATATTGGTTCAACGACAATTCTACATCCAATCTCTTGGAAATAGAAAGAGGTCTTGGCCATCATCCGTTTATGCCATTCTTGACCATGGCTTATTGTAAATGAAGATAATTTTATATCAGATGTCTCTTTTATAATATTCTTACTCTTGCTAAAAAATTCTGTAGCCCTTAACCGTCCACCCACTATCAAAATTGCTATTTTTCTATAAAGACATTCATGACATTTAATAAAATGATGGCCGGATTTATACTCTTCTGGCAAAACAGAGATGTTTTTTTCCAACCAAAGCATCTCTTTTTCTACGGCAACCTCAACATCAGCCCACAACAAAGAACTGTCCCCGATAACATATTTCTTATCAGACACGTAGTCATGGTCTAGTTTATAACAATTCACCATAACGGCTATATGCCTAAAAAGCTCTGGGCCTATTTTCGCTTGCGTTTCATCTTTTAAAATACTATAGATTTTAACATTTCTCAGCGCTTCTGGAGTAATTAAATCAGACAAATTGGCTTGCCTGATATAAAACTTGACAATAGCTTCAATCGATCTTACTGTTAATCTTCGTGACGTCCTTTCTCGTTGAGAAGAAGAATAATTAATAAATAAAGCCGGGTCATTGTCATTTCGTTGCATTAAATAATTAGACAAACAAACGGAAGCATCTACAGATAAAAAGATATTTCTAGTTATCCCCTTATTTTTTACAAAAATCAAAGCCATCCCTGATTTTTCTGATAAAAATTTAATATCTCCTCTGCGCAAGGCAACCAGTTCGGCAACGCGCAAATCAGCAGAACACAAAATTTCTAAAATAACCTTATCCCTCAAACCCGATAATTTTTTGGTATCTGGCACAGATAAAAGTTTTCTTAGTTTAGATGAATCAAAACTTTCTACGGAAGTTTTAAAATGCCTTATTGCCCCATGTTTGTTAAGCACAACCTTAATAGGGGATAGCGATAGAATATTTTTTTCAATAAAATAAAACAACAATGCCCTGACTGCTATTAGATAATAATTTACTGTCGCGTCGCTTAACTGAGAACCAGTTTTTTTGTTCGCTATATTTTGCGACAAGTGGTTTTTATATTTTAGCATTTGACCTTCGGTCAATTGATCTGGCAACAGAGAAGTATTGTTTTCTGTTTTTAACCAATCTTCAAATCTGCGTAAAAAATGTTTATAGTTTAACTTCGTCTTGGCACCAAGACCTTTTTCTTTGTCAATATAATTTAAAAAATGGGGGATGTGCTCAATAATTGTTTTTTTATTTTGCGAAGTATTAAGGGAGTTCATTGTATTTTGTATTAGTATTAAATGAGTGTAAGGGATATTATACTCATTTAATTTTAGCCAATTTTTTCAATACTGACAAGTGGAAAACTACACACTCCCCTATCGGGTTTTAACAAAAAAACGCCCTACGATATAATAGAGCGTTTTAAATTTAAAATACTTGTCCTCGCTATCGACTAACGATTAAAGACCAAAGATTAACTTTAATTCATCCACATATTTCCGAGTATTCTCCAACGCCTCAAATAGATCTAATAATATAGTATAATAAAAAGCGCTAAAAATCAATGGTAAATAACCATTTGGTCTATCTTAGTAGTAGTATTATAAAGTTTTGCCAATAATGCTTCTGATGATTCTAAATAAAGATTTGGCCCCCAGTAAGGATCGTGAACCACATAACGACCGTCGCTGGTTTTGTGGTGAATAACTACATAATGGCCAGAGTCACGACCTATTGCTTTAATATAAATAATTACTGGGTGATTTACTGCTAGCTCTTGGTCAATGCGCAACCAGTCAACGCCTTGATGTTTGGTATTCAAAACTAACTCTATCCCCTGCCATTGATCCGGCCACATAATTAAGTTATACCAAAATATTCTTTGTTGGGCTAAACGGCCTGGGTCAATATCCGCACCATAATATTTAAAAACCATAGCCACAGAAGTCACAGCACAACCATAATCTTTTAATAAAGAACGAGACAAGCCAATTCTGCTTGTCCCCCATCTTGGATTTGTTTGATTAAAATACCATGATTCTGACGCAATCCCCTCTTTGGGTTTTTGTTGTCCGGCTTCCAACCGCGCCAATTCTTGACTCCGCTCTTGACGCAACCTATCAATATCACCCAAAATTTGCCTTTTTTGGGTTTCTATCTGATTTAAAAGATTTTGATATTCTTTTTCTTGGCCTTTTGTTGTTACCAATAAATCTTCGCGGCTCAACTTTTGATCCTGCGCCCGATCCTTATCAGACGCCAATGACTGCTTATCTACTTCTAATTGTTTTTTCTGTTGGTTTTGATCTTGGTAATAAATATCGAGCTGTTGTTTAACATTCTGAAGCTGATCTACTGCTTCTTTAGCCGCTCCCTGAAGAGTATCTAAATAAACCAAATGATTAAAAAAGCCAGATAAAGAATCGCTTTGTAAAATAATTTCCAAAAGATTAGTCTGCTCTGTTTGATAGGTCTCTCTAAGCATCGCTGATAGGGCTTGTTTTTGCGTATTGATGGCCGCTTGCTTTTGCTCAATATCATATTGAGTTTTTAAAAGTTTTAGGTTGGTTTGATTAATTTTATTACTTGTCAGATCAATTTGATTATCTATCTCATCAACCTCTGCCTGCATTAATTCTAACTCTTGATTTAAACTTTTAATTTCTTTGCTTTTTGCCTCGGCTAAGGCACGATATTTTTGTGCTTGAGCCTCAAGTTTTTGCTGTTCGCTAACCGCACCCTGAATTTGTTGATCAATTTCATTAACTAAGCTGGCGCGGCCAATGTGCGATTTAGCTGAAAAATTTAATAAGACCATTGCCGTAAGCACCGTTATTATAAAAAATATGTTTAAATAAGCATTTTTCATAGTCGTAGAACGTTATATTATAATTTCTGTTGTCGCAGAATAATCTATCTACCTACTTTTCTAAGTGCTAAATCGAGTCGCCGAACGCTTTCATCTTTACCTAAAATATGAATTATGTCGGCTGGTGGCAGTGATGCTTTTTGGCCTGATAGCGCTGCCCGTAGGGGCCAAAGTAGCTCTCCCCTATCCACCGAAAAGCTTTTTGCGCTGTGGAGAAGTGTTTTTTGGATATTTTCTGTGGAAAACTCTGTAAATTTTAGGTTAAAAATTAATTCTTTGGCAAAAGACAAAGCCCCTATCAATCGTTTTCTATCCATTTCTTTCCAAAATAACAGCTGTTGATCATATTCTAAATTGTCGCAAAACAAATACCCACTCAATTTGGTAATGTCGCCCAACGTGATTAACCGCTCCTTCTCGGCTTTTACTACCTCGCTAAAGTCAATTTCCGAATTTTCCACCTTTTTACGGCTGACTTCTGGCAAATACGCCATGCATTTTTTAATTAACTCTTTTTGGGGCATATTTTTGATATAAAATTTATTATACCAATTTAACCGATCCAAATTAAAAATGGCGGCTCCCTTTTGAACCCTGCCTAAATCAAATTGTTTAACCAATTCTGACTGGGTAAAAATTTCTTGATTTGTGCCGGGGTTCCAACCCAAAAACGCCAAGAAATTAACTACTGCTTCTGGCAAATATCCTTGTTCTTTGTATTGCAAAACCGAAACTGCCCCATGACGTTTACTTAGCTTGGATTTGTCCAACCCCAAAATCATTGGCAAATGAGCAAACTTTGGCGGCTGCCATCCAAGAGCTTGATATATTAAAATATGTTTCGGAGTTGACGATAACCATTCTTCGGCTCGAAGCACATGGGTCACTCCCATAAGATAATCGTCCACTACCACTGCCAAATGGTAAGTTGGAAATCCATCTGATTTTAAAATAACTTGATCGTCCAATTCACGATTTTGAAAAATAATTTGACCACGAATTAAATCTTCAAACGAAATACTTCCTTGATCTGGAATTTTAAAACGGATCACATACGGAGTTTTCTTTTTGAGTAAGACATCAATTTCGTCTTTAGTCAAATTGAAACACTTTCTATCATAACGCGGTGGCTGGCCATTGGCTGTCTGTGCTTGACGCATCTCTTCCAGTCGTCGATGGGTACAAAAACAATAGTAAGCACTCCCCTGCTCTATTAATTGCTTGGCGTATTTTTGATAAATATCTAATCGTTTTGATTGTTCATAATATTCATCCCAATTGAGCCCCAGCCATTTTAAACTTTGTTTTATTTTTTCTAAACTGCCCGGCACCAATCTATCTTGATCCGTGTCTTCAATACGTAAAATAAATTTTCCGCCATAATGACGGGCGAATAACCAAACAAAAAGCGCGGTTCTAATATTCCCCACATGGGGATCGCCGGTTGGCGATGGCGCAAATCGCGTCACCACTTTTTGATTTTTATCTCCAATATTCATAAATTTATTTTTCAACCCTATTTACAATTTTACTTGTTTAATAAACTCGGGAAACATTTCTACCTTTTTGCTGTCGCTTGGCACGAACAAAAATGGTTCAACATCTTTGGCTAGCTCTTTAAAATTAAACCCACTAATAAGTTCCAATAATTTATTTTTTAACGAGACAGAATCTTTTATCGCCATTTTTTCTTTTAGGTAGTCATAATTTGGCTTAGTAAAAGACAACAAAAAAACAATGTCATAAAAATCTCTACCCTTGGCTCTTTTGCGATTTAACGCGGCATAAATTTTCTGCGATAAAATAATATCAACAGGCACAGTAAAAATCGAGGTAAAAACATCAAATTTATTTAAAATTTTATTTTCCGGAATAAAAGAAAAATCATGAGGCATAGTATCAATTTGGATCATCAGTTTTTCACTCGCTATTGGCGATAGCTCATTTGAGAATAAAATTTTTGGCAACTTTATTTTACAGCGAAATGCCCCCTTAAAAACATTATCCGCCTCAACTTCAAAGCCCTGCTTTCCCAACCCACTTTTAACTACATTCGACAGATCAACGAATTCTTTTTCGCTTAAGCCAAAATTATCAAAATCTAAATCCTCGGAAAAACGATTATTATCATATAAAATCCGCAGGGCAGTGCCGCCTAAAAAGGCGAGCTTATGGGACAAGTCGGAATTAAAAATTATCTCTAAAATTTTATATTGCAAATACTCCCTTAAAAGATTCTTTTTGAAGGGCTGTAAATTTTCCGGGTAAGCTTGTTCGATTTGTTTTAAAGTAAGCATAATTATTGTTGCTTTTTAATAAACTGTAAAAAAATTTCTACTCGCTTGCTTAAACTTTTATTTTTAAAGGCAACAAGATATTGATTTAGCTTTGGCATATCCGCTTTGGCCTGAAACTCACCACTATTAAAACGCAACTCAAATAAGTCCGCTTCTGTTTCTAATTGCGGATTAATATATAAATAATCTAATACCGCTTTTTCAATTTCAGCAATTTTATAATTTTGGTTTTGATAACTTTCTAGCCGATAACCGAACATCAAGCTTGGCCTAATTTTGTGATAGATAAATTCACCTACCGGCGACTTAAAATTATTTGTCTTTTTTGTGGTGGCCGAGGTAATACCATAAACGCTTTCTGGAATTAAACCGTAATACGAAAATGCCATTTCAAAAGAAATGTATGATGGAAAATAAAGCTTATTAGCAATCAAAAACAGCGCCTGTTCATCAAGCTTAATATCGCTAAAAAGATAGTGGCCACGACGCAGTTTTTTAATATAGCCCTTGCTTTGCCACTCATTTAATCGCGATCGATAAAACCTTGGTTCGATTTTCCGGATATCATTAAGAGTAAAAACAACAAAATTGTTTAATTGTTCTTTTAGTTCATTATATGTCATAAATGTTTCTAAAGGATACGCTTTTTAGTACTCTTTGGAATTATAATAACGGATTCCTTCAAATTTGTCAAGATTAAAACCAATCTTCATTCTCCCCCCGCCAGAGAATTGCCCGTAATTCCTCGCGCGTCCAGCTTATTCGCCATAACCTTAATTTTGATTTTTATTTTCAATAGTCATTTATTTCTTTTTTAAACTTAGAAAAGAAGCTGACGCATTGCTTCTATTTATTATCCTCGTAATAATCAGACCATTTATTACTTAATAAAATATGCGGGATGATTTTTTCGGATTTTTTACGAAAATCACCATCTTTAAACTCCCATGTAGTCAACTTAAACTTACTAAATTCTAAGTGCCCCTCGCCCTCTTCGCCCATCATGCCCTCCCCAATTTCAATGTCGCCATTATTTAATTTTCTAGCAATACCCCCTGTTTCTCCGCTAAATCTTTTCATTAAGGACAGCTCATTATTTGCTATCTTATAAATCGCTAATTCTTGCGAAAAACCATCGGCCCAAGCTAAATTGTACCTAATTAATATTTCTGGTTCTTTGTCGCCATCCAAATCAAAAAATTCAGGAGCCCAAATATAATGTAATGGATGATTTCCGGTTTCTAGCTTAATTGCATATGGCTTTAAATCTGGTTG
>Ga0315288_10011305_pt1 | contig 11240 bp, 11 predicted proteins | sample YL17G11_20_MG_FD_203454 | JGI IMG/M metagenome (GOLD analysis project Ga0315288, IMG submission 203454) | Sediment microbial communities from Yellowstone Lake, YNP, Wyoming, USA - YL17G11_20 | ecosystem: Environmental > Aquatic > Freshwater > Lake > Sediment | place: USA: Wyoming | collected... | reverse complement strand
CTGCTAAAACAGGAGAAAACCGCCAAGGTCGGCATCAAGGCCAAGCGTCTCATGGCTGGTTGGAATGAAAGTTACCTACTCAAAGTCCTCAGAATTTAGATGCGTTTGCCCTGGGGCGGGGCTTGGTGATGGCGGTCCACTTCCCGTCTTCCTTGAGACAAGCGACGCCGTTCGGACGTATTACGCGCATTATCTCCCTGCGTGGCGGTGCCCTTTCGCCCAGCGCGTCGAGGTCGGCGATGAGCAGGCTGACAAGACTGCCGGCGTAGGGAAGCTGCTCAAGCGTCCCCCCACGGGACCTGCGGCTTCGACCGATGCGAGTGGATAAAACCCCTCAGCCTGAATCGTCTTGCGAGCGATATTGAGGGATTGGTCGTCAAGGGCCAGTCCATGCACAAGTCGTCTGCCGTTGCGTACCATTTGAATCTCTACAGCCCCGTCAGTGCTGCCGATGTGGACACACAGGCTGGCTTCGACACCTGTTGAATTGGTGATTATCCCGAGCAGATTGTCCGGCTCTGCCACAACCATGGAGGAGCAGACACTTAACAATACCGGAAACGCCGCCGCTGTCATACGGCGGACCCTGTCTCTGTGCGTTGTGATTACCTGTTTCCAGTTGTCCCGGCCAGGGGCTTCCGTTCCTGTGCTACTGCATTGCATACGGCACTCCTTTGTAGAACAAGACTCTTGAGACCCAGAAGCTATGTAGATATTTATCTACAGAGCCTATAATAAATCACCCGATTCATGAAGTCTTTTAGAAAAGCGATAGTGCTGTGGCGGGCCATTCTAAATGCCGGCACGTTAAGGGTCTATGGATTTTGCATCGGATACGAATCTATAAAGAACGTCTGTCTTTGAGGCCAAGTGCATCTTCTTGAACACGCGGAAGAACTGGTTCTGGATGGTGGACGGAGCCACGCTAAATATGCGCGCAAGGTCCTCAGCCTCGTGGATGCCGCTGAGCAAGTAGTGCACGATTTTTCTTTGTGTCGGAGAGAGCTTGTACCGCTCAGCGAGAAGGTAAAATTGGTGTTCTGATATAACCAAAGCTACGACTCCTTACCCGGCAGTCGGCGCACGAGCATGTTACCGCGTCTGTGCAGCACGCCGGCACGTCTCGCAGCCATCTTGTCCTTTCGGGCCTTGTGCAGTCCTGATCCACAGACGATTTGGGCCGGGGCGGAGGACGGAGAAGCAGTCTGCTGCCATTAGCGCTGAGCATGGAACGCCAAACAATCTTAAAGGCACAGCCGCCGTTTCCCGATGGGCCTTGTCCCCATGCACGGCAGCCGATCGCTGCCGTATCCCATCGGCCACTGATTCGCTGCGTACGACGCCGACACTCTTTATACAGAATAAAATTTCCGATTGCTTCAAAGCTATGTAGATATTTATCTACATCGACTATTTTGACTCTTCGGCTTCAGAGAATCCGGTGGAATACCTCTGTTTTTTACTGCGCTGCGCGCGAGACAAGGGGGCTCTATCCTTGGAATGCGACGCACACTCGAGGGCCACGTAGTACCGCGTTTCATAAATGGGGCGACTATGCGAAGAACCCCGTATGTCATAAGAATAGATTTCTCCGCTGCGCGATGCTGCGCATCGCTGCGGTCGAAATGACGGCATAGTAGCGGGACTTACGAAATGCGGTAGTAGTGTGCCGATCTGATTGCAAGGCTTGTATCAAAGGCCGTCACTCTGTGGCGGATGTTTTGAGGGTCGGTCACCATGAACACCAGACCTAATTCTCAGGAAGGATGCAAAGGAAAACGGTCCAAGTATGTCACATAGTGTGGGTTTTAGCCCGCCGGTTCGGTGGGGCAAGCCCCACCCTGCCAAAACTCTTTATGCAGAACACAATTTCTGATTGCTTCAAAGCTATGTAGATATTTATCTACATCGACTATTTTGACTCTTCGGTTTCAGAGAATCCGGTGGAATAATCATGGTTTTCTGCTGCGCTGTGTGTGGCAGACAGGAAGGTCTCCCTGCATGGAATGCAGACGCACACTCGAGGGCCACGTAGTGTGCCGGTGGGATTGCGAGGCTTGTATCAAAGGCTACGTGTTTATCTTCTTCAAGAGCCAGGCCATGTTTTGCCCGAGCTGTTGCATAGTCTGCAGGCCCTCTTCGTCGTTCTCGGCGTCGCCTTTTTTCAGGCCGAAGCCCACATTCCAGTAGGATGAGCCGGGGATTATCATCTCGCCGATCAGGAAGAAATGATTGATTGTGTCGAAGGCGTGAATTGCCCCCGCCCGGCGAACGGCGACGATGGCGGCCCCGACCTTGCGCCTGAACATATTGTCGTTGGCCCTGGCGACCAGCCCTGCCCGGTCGATCAGGGCCTTTAGCTCGGCGCTGACGTCGGCGAAATAGGTCGGGCTGGCCAAAATGATTCCGTCGGCATCGAGCATCCTGGCGATATATTCATTCACTGTATCTTCGGTGACTGCGCATTTTTTGTCTTTGTTGTCGAAGCATTTGTAGCAGGCGGTGCAGCCCCGGATTCTCTGGCCGGAAAGCTGAACCATCTCGGTCTCGATATCCTGCTTTTGGAGCTCTTCGAGCGCCTGGTTGATTAAGATGGCGGTATTGCCGTCTTTTCGAGCGCTGCCGTTAAAGGCTACAACCTTCATATTTACCTCCAATTTTGTGCATCCAGTGGTTCTATTTGCGTATGGGGGATTCTAATGCGTCATGTCAGTTTTTGCAAGCTATCGGTCTGGTTCTGGTACTTCGTCAACATCAAGACTGTGGGCGTAACCGCAAGGCGCTTTGGCGCAGGGGCGGCCCCCTATCCTTCGAGGGGTATGAGATTGCCGCGTCGGCCTTCGGCCTCCTCGCAATGAGGATATCCACAAAATCAAATTTGACAGAGCACTGGGCCTGTCGATGACTCATAGGCCCGGTTGCGGCAGGAGCGGCGGCGGCATCGTTCGAGTATGGGGGAGATTTTTGCTTTGGCATTCAGCGCCAGGTTGTTAGAATCGTTGGAAATGAGTCAATGAGTCGAAGCAGACCCACGGGGCGAGTCTATGAACATACGTGAAAGGCGCTGCGAAATGAAAACTGCAGGCAAGATACTTCTTTTCATTATCTTTGGCTGCGGCGCCTGTGTTGCTGTCGAGGAGCAGCAGGGACGCAAGGTTCTCGTCTATCACGGCGCCAGCGATGCGTCGGCTGCGGTTGCCGTGGGCGATGATATGTTTTTGATGGCTGACGACGAGAACAACATACTGCGGGTCTATAAGACGGAGGGCGGATCGCCTGTATATTCCTATGATGTCAGCGAGTTCCTGCAGATTGAACAGGACCATCCGGAGGCGGATATCGAGGGCGCTACGAAGGTCGGCGGCAGGATATACTGGATTACGTCCCACGGCAGAAATAAGGATGGCAAGCCTCGCCCGAACCGCTACCGATTTTTTGCCACCGACGTTGAGGTTAAGGACGGTAAGATAGCGATTCAGCCGGTGGGCAAGCCCTGCAAAACGCTTGTGCGCACGATGGTCGCAGTTGGGGCGCTGCGCGATTTGGGATTGCACAAGGCGGCGGGACTTGGTTTGGCGGACCTCTCCAGGAAAGAGCTTGAGAGACTCGCGCCCAAGAATGAGGGCCTCAATATCGAGGGGCTTTGTGCCTCGTCCGATGGCAAAACGCTCTATATCGGATTTCGAAATCCCCGGCCCACCAATAAATCGACTCGCCGCGCCTGCGCCCTTGTTGTGCCGTTGAACAATCCGGTGCAGGTGATTGAGAATGGCGATACGCCTATCTTGGGTGAGCCGATGCTGTGGGACTTGAATGGTCTGGGTATTAGGTCTATGGAGTACTCGGCCTTCCACAAGGTGTATTTTGTTGTTACGGGCAGCCCCGATGAAAGCCCGGAATTCGTGTTGTACCGGTGGTCGGGCAAGAGCCAGGAGCAGCCACAGCAGGTCAGGCAATTGAGTCTGAGCAATTTCAGCCCGGAGGCGTTGATACCGTTCAGCAGTTCCGAGAGACTGCTGCTGCTCAGCGACGATGGGACTCTGCCTGTCAGCGTGGCCGACAAATCTCAGTGTGCCGAGGGCGAGCTTAACGACGACGGCACCTGCCCGAACAAATCCCTGCTGGATCCGAATAGGAAAACCTTCCGAGCGATCTGGCTCAAGCCCTGATGGCTTGTCAGTGGGGCAGACCGGCGTCACTTTCTTGTCTGTCCGCGTCGATTAACTTCAACCCACCAAGCCACAATTGCGCAACTGTGGTGAGAATCCCCTCTTGGGGCTTCGGAAAAAGCAGCTTTGAGTGCGGAATTCACAACTCTGTGTTAGAAAATCACTCTGACGGGCGGCAGTCGATGTGTTTGCCTAAACACTTCTGGCTGCTTGAATTACGGTTGTGTCGGTGACAGTCCTATAACAGAATCTTGCGAAATTTTGAAAAAAAGTGTGTTCGGTTGTTGACGTAGTGGTAAAAAGTGGTAGAATCGCCCATGTATGATTAGATAAGTGGGACAGATGCCATGTTGTTACTAACAGGCGAATACCAGCACGTTGTCGATGATAAGGGCAGAGTCCTCGTCTCGAACAAGCTCAGAAGCCAGATAGACGCCGATGAGCACGGCAGCAATTTTTACCTCGTCCTCGGCGCCAACGGCATACTGTGCTTGTATCCACAGAAGTACTTCGAGCACATCGCCCTTGCCGTGGCGCCTGGAACGGCTGCGCCGGATGAAGCGGTGGCGTTCGAGCGTATGAGTTTTGCCCTTGCCAGCAAGATTGAGCTGGATGCCCAGGGGCGATTGCTCTTGAACGATAAGCTGCGGAAAAGGGCGGGTTTGAAGGACCAAATCACGCTCATCGGCGTCAGAGACCATGTCGAGCTGTGGAACAGCGAGAGCTGGGAACAGTATCTCTCGGACCACATGCCCCAGTACCAAAAGCAGATGTCGCAGGCAAGGCAGATTGTTTTGCAGAACCAGAACGAAGACCTTTAGAGTTTGGAGCGGGAGGCAGAATGATTGAAGCTGATTCGAACCATTGCGGAATTGTCGCCGAGAGTCTGACCGGCAAAAGGGAGGTTGATGAGCAGACCTTCGCCTCGCTGGCGGTTCTTGGTGAACGCATGGAGCGGCTGAAGGAACGTAACGAGATGTTCTGCGGCGTTGCATTTTCGCCCGCCGTTGAGAGGCTCCAGGCCCGTAAAAGCGCCGTAATGGTTGGCTGAAAGACCGGGCGTCGGGCGTATTGATTATTGCGGCAAATCCCGCTGAGCGGGCGGTTAATGCGATATACGCGATGCGATAAAAGTGAATGGTTCGATAGTAGAGCATATTCCGGTCCTTGCGAGGACCTTGGCCGAACAGATAAACTTACCGCCGGATGGGGTGATGGTCGATGCGACCATTGGACACGGAGGTCATAGTTTTCTGTTCGGCAGAATGTTGGGCCCCGATGGAGTCATTGTCGGGCTTGACGTGGATGAGGATGCCATCCTAAGGGCCCAATCGAAATTGGCCGACCTTGAATGTAAGGTAGTCATAGTCCGTTCAAACTTTGCCCAAATCTGCGGTCAGCTCCACGACCAGGGCATAGAACAGGCCGATTTCATCTTGGCGGATCTGGGCCTCTGCTCGGCGCAGTTGATGGATGCGGACACCGGGCTGAGTTTCCAGGCAAATATGCCTCTGGATATGAGAATTGACAAAAGATTAAAGACCACTGCTGCCGATATAGTCAATGATGCGGACGAAAAGTTTTTGGCCGATTTGATTTATGAATTTGGCCAGGACAGAGCATCGCGACGTATTGCGCGTTTCATCGTCCGGCACCGCGTGAATGAGCCTATTACCACGACCGGACAACTGGCCGCAGTAGTCTGGAAAGCGCTGGCCCGGCCTGAGCGTAAACAGAGAAGCAGGATACATCCGGCTACAAGAACTTTTCAGGCGCTGAGAATTGCAGTCAACAACGAGCTGGAAAACCTCAAAGAGCTGCTCGCTTCGGCGCCAAGTCTGCTGAAGAGAAACGGCTGGATAGCCATAATCAGCTACCACAGCCTCGAAGATGGATTGGTCAAGCGCAGCTTCAAACAGTGCGAAAAGGACAATATCTACAGGATCATCACGAAGAAGCCGATTGTGCCCACAAGGGCCGAAATTGTCGAAAATCGGCGGTCAAGGAGTGCAAAACTGAGGATCGCTCGAAGGGCGTAGTATCCTCGTTGGTGGATTGGAATCGGTAAATTAAGGGACATTTGTGTAAGGGAGTTCTGCCATGACTTCGGACGCCAAGATTGGATTGCTGTTAGGTTTGGTTTTCATATTTATCATCGCGTTCATTATTAACGGCCTGCCGAAACTCCGCGGCCAGACCGACAGTAATGAGTTGACCACGAATATGGTCAGAAATGACCCTCCGGGGCTTGGCGCCTGGGAGCGCAAGGCCGATGAGGTTCTCAATCCTCCACCGCAGGCGCCGCAGCGCCCCTTGTTTGACCCTGCCCGCACCTTCTCCACGGACGATGCCGGCGTTCGCTATACAGCCCCGCTTATGAATAGCATTCTCGGGCGGCAAAACACTGCCGAAAATCAGATCGGGCCGATTGGCCCGGTATTGGGTAGCGGTGAAAAGCAGTCTGTCAGCCCGCCTGTGGTGCCATACGACAGACAAACAGAACCGAAAACTACCGACTTGAAGACTACCGATCCTTTGCGGACCACCGAGCCAGCCAAGTCCATAAAGCCTTCCGGACTCAAGACTTACGTTGTCAGCAGTGGTGACACCTTGGCGACCATAGCGAAGAAGTTCTATGGTCCCCAAGAGGGCAATAAGAGGGCGAATGTTGCCAGGATATTCGAGGCTAATCGCAGGCTGCTCAAGTCCGCCGACGAGGTTTTTGTGGGGCAGGAGATTGTTATTCCGGCCCTGCCAGCCGTGATTTCCGGCAAGGCCCCAAGCAGCGGTCCGTTGTCGGGTCCATTGTTTGAGCCGGTCAAGTCCGTCGGCCAAAAGAATCTTTCGGCCGGGGCAGAAAGCAAGGAGTCGGGGCGGTTCTACGTCGTGAAAGAGGGCGATAGCCTGTGGAAAATCTCCGGTGAACAGCTTGGAAACGGCATTCGCTACAAGGAAATCAGCACGCTCAACGCTGCTGCCCTGACCAGCGCGGATGACCTGAGCGTCGGGATGCGTTTGAAAATACCGCCCAAGTGAAATAATAGCGGCTTGTTTGAGTGGTGAGTTGTGCCCGGCCGCAACCGGCAGGGCGGGCGGGTGGAATGTGATGTCCCGGTTTCGTTTTGTTTTCGTCGTTTTCTATTTCACGGGCATTTTGATTCTCGCCGTCTATCTGCGCAGTCTCAACAACCGCATTTTCTACGAGCTTTCGCTGGAAACCGACGAGCAGGAACGCCTCAACGAGGAACTTGGGGATAAACAATTGCGGCTGGAAAGGCTCATTAACCCAAATGCTGTCTCTGAGCGGCTGGAGGAGTAGCCATTGGCGGAGGCGAAATGCGACAGGCTGTACACTAATCACTGGATATAACGGTCAAAGAATTGAGAATTGTCCGAATTACGACCTGTTTCCTGCTGCTCTTGATTGCGGCGTTTGCGGCCCTGGCGGCACGGTGTTTCTACCTTCAGCATTTCAAAAGCGACTATTACATCGCACGCTGCCTCAGACAGCAGCGGGCGAATTGCCCCCAAAAGCCGCGACGCGGCACAATTTTCGACAGTCGAGGCAGGGTGCTTGCCGCCAGCAATGGAATCCAGGTCGTTACAGTCGAGCCTCGAATCGTAAAAAACCCCGACGACGCAGCGACTATGCTGGCGCCGATTGTGGAAATGGACCCCCACGTAATCCGCATGCTGATCACGGAAAGCGGCAATCCGGGCTACGCCAAGATCAAGGCCGGCGTCGATCCCAATCAGAGCAGGGCGGCAAGAAGAATTAACGGCGTCGGCATCGAGTCTGACTGGCTCAGACACTATCCGCTGGGACGCCTCACGGCCACTATCGTCGGTTTCACAAGCACCGACAATCACGGTTTGGAGGGTCTTGAGCTGCAGTACGACAAGCAGTTGAAGGGTTCAGCCGCCCGGAATATATTCTATGCCGACGTGGCCCGCAGACCCATTCGACTAAAGCAGGAGGAAGGGGTCTTGCGGGACGGCGCAGGGATCATTCTGACGCTCGATGCCACCATCCAGAAGTTTGTCCGGGATGAGCTTGTAAAGCAGTACGAGAAGTATCAGGCCGAGGCGGCTGTGGCGGTTGTGGCAGATCCAAAGACCGGGGCCATTCTGGCAATGGTCTCTCTACCTGATTTCGATCCGCTCGAAGCCGGCACGACCGACCCGAACTATTTCCGCAGCCGAGTGATAACCGACTGGTTCGAGCCGGGCAGCGTTATAAAGCCTATCGTTATGGCCATCGCGCTCGACGCCGGCGTTGTCAAAAAGGATGAGCAGATATTCTGCGAGAACGGCAGCTACGGCGGCAAGGGCTTTGGGCGGATTAGTGAATATCTCGGAGGGTTCGGTGATTTGACGCCCCGCGAAATCCTGGTCAAGTCAAGCAATATAGGGATGGCCAAGGTTGGGCAAAGGCTCGGCAAAGAGAAACTGCACAACGGTCTTAAGCTATTCGGTTTCGGTGAAAAGACAGGGATTGAATTGCCCGGCGAGGTTGAGGGGCTCGTGCGGCCCCTGCAAAAGTGGGACGGATACAGCGAGACCCGCGTCCCCTTCGGCCAGGAAATATGTGTAACCGCGATGCAGCTCGTTCGCGCCTTCTGCATACTGGCCAATGGCGGACGGCTGGTTCGCCCGTATATAGTCAAGGCAATTGTCGAAGATGACGGCCGGATCACCAGCCTGAAACGCCCGCAACCGCCCGTCGGCTACGTCGTCAAGCCCGAAATTGCCGGATGGGTCGTATCCGACGCGATGGTCGGCGTCATAAACGAGGGCACCGGAAAGAGAGCCAAGCTGGAGAAATGGCAGGTGTTCGGGAAAACGGGGACCGCCAATATCGCCAAGCAGGGCGAGCGCGGCTATTCCGACAGCGATTACATTGCCTCCTTTGTATGCGGGGCCCCGGCCGAGGACCCCGCCATAGTTGTGCTCGTTTCGATTCGCAAACCCAAAAAGAGCCTGGGAATGGGCTACACCGGCGGGGTGGTCGCATCGCCCGTTGCCGCCAGTATAGTTGACAAGGCGCTTGCCTACCTCGAGAAACTAAAGGGCTAAGCGTCCTCGGTTCTGATTAGCGAGTGCCTGTATCTCAATAAGAAGATGCTGCTCCAGCCCGTGGCCGGCCAGTATGAGCAGGTGATCAACGCCCATTACATGGAAAAGCTCGGCCTGGGCCTGTCAGCGAATGAGCTGAATGAAGAGGTTCTGGCCCGGTTTCTCGACCAGTTCGATAAACCCATGCCCGCCGACGAAAGAATCCTCTGGCCGGACAACGAGAAATTCTTCGCAATCCTGCAGCAAGAGCTAAACAAGCTCCACACTCCGGTTGACATAGCTCTACCGTGAACCGGCTTAGTTTCCTGCCTCTTCTCGGTTTGCCTCAGAGATAAGCCTGCCGAGGTATCCTGCTTCTATTGCGAACTGGATAATGTCGCAGGCGAGCGGGGCGGCGTCGGATGAGCCGTGCTGGCCGCCTTCCACGACGACGGCGATGGCGATTTTGCGCCCTTTACTGTCGGCGGCGAAGCCTGCGAACCAGGCGTTGGCAGGCTGCGTCGAGCCGGTCTTGCCATATATCTTCACATCCTGCTTAGCAAAGCTGCCAAGGACGGGCTGGAATTGGGTGTTGGCGGTTCCGCCGGCCTCGTTCACCACGGCGCTCATTCCATCATACACCACCGCTAAGGTCTCGGCTGATATGCCGAGATTGACCTGGTTCGCGTCTGCTCGCAGTTTCACCTCCGGGTCGTTAGGGTCATCGAGAAAAAGCTGGGGGTCCTTGCATACGCCGCCTCGGGCGATGGCCGCCATTGCGTTTGCCACCTGCAGCGGGATCGCCTGGAGCTTGCCCTGGCCTATGCCGAACCATCGCCTCTCGCTGGTGCTAAGCGGCGGCACCTCGCCGAGACTGAGAACAGTCCCCCTTGGGACGCTGCTTGAGATCATCCCGCAGAGGTGGCGGAAGTTCCTGCTGAGCCCCGTTTCTGCGATGTTGGCTGGGGCAGGGACTATGCTTCGGCCATAACCAAACTTGAAGAGCCACTTCTGCAGGGCCGGGGGATCAATTCGGTCGGCCAGGCGGGAAAAATAGATATTGCAGCTTCCCTTAATCGCGTTGCGGGCGTTGTTATCCGGCCATTGGTTGTCGTGGCCCATCCAGCGCCACCTGTTGTATATCCAGCAGTTGGGCCAGCCGTCCGGCGCCGCCTGGGCCGGGCAACTGATAACTTCGCCCGGAGTAACCACACCCGTTTCCATCCCCGCGATGAGAATCAGGGGCTTGACAACGGAGCCCGGCGGATACCACTGGTTTATCGCCCGGTTTATCAAGGGCTTGTTGATATTGTCGCCGGCAAGATTGGCGTAGTCGTACCTGGCCCGGTTCAAATCGAAAACCGGCAGCGAGACCAATGCGAGAATATCGCCCGTTTCAACTTCAATTGCGACCGCCGCCATTCCCGGCCCGCAATTCGGATCGTGCGGATAGCTGCTCAGGTGCTCCTCTATTCTCTTTTGAAACTCGATATCGAGCGTCAGGCGGACGTCTTTGCCGAATTGCGTCTCGGTTTGGCTGACAATCTGGCGGTCTATGTCGTAAACGAGCTCGCCCCGTCTGCCGCGGAGAATGCTCTCACAGACGTACTCAACTCCGTCCTCTTTCCCGCAGACTTCTCCGCCTATGTAGCTTGACAGCCTGTCGTTTGCGAAGAGCTCCAGATCTTCCGGCTGCGAGGCCGGGCCGACCCACCCTATCGTTTGCGCCGCGACGCTGCCGTACGGGTAGAATCTGTGTCCTCTGGGCAGTATTCGGATTCCTTCGACCTTCATGAATTCCACCTGGGCGGTGAAGACGTCGTCGTCTGTCTCCAGATCGAGCAGCGGCGTGGGTATGTTCATTTCAGGCACTTCGTTGACCTTGGCGGTAAGCTCAAGGCGGCGGCCTTCGTCCGGGAATCTCTTCTGGAAATCCTCAACGGCCGCGGATAAGGGAATGAGGCTGACCTTGCCGTCGTATTTGTCTATTATCTTAGGGTCGGGGTCGTTTCGCCT
>Ga0315288_10011302_pt1 | contig 11242 bp, 8 predicted proteins | sample YL17G11_20_MG_FD_203454 | JGI IMG/M metagenome (GOLD analysis project Ga0315288, IMG submission 203454) | Sediment microbial communities from Yellowstone Lake, YNP, Wyoming, USA - YL17G11_20 | ecosystem: Environmental > Aquatic > Freshwater > Lake > Sediment | place: USA: Wyoming | collected... | reverse complement strand
CAAAGCCATCCTATCAGTACTAGCCAAAACAGGCGTAAGACGCGGAGAACTAATCGCTATGGACGTGAACGACATCGACTGGACTATGCAATCAATAACGATGAAGCGAAATCGATTCAAGAAACGCAGCGGAAGAATAGTCTTCTTCGACGACGAAACAGCACGCCTGTTGAAACGCTGGATAAGCCAACGGGAAAAGATCAATCCTGCAACCCCAGCACTTTTCATTGGTGAGCACGGCCTCAGGCTGAATAGAAACGGCATATACTCAATGGTTGCCAAATATGCGCAGCGAGTAGGCCTGCACAATCCAAAGTCCACCAAGCCTGAAGATCATGTGTCCCCTCACTGCTTCAGACACTGGTTCACCACTCACCTAAGACGAGCAGGAATGGACAGAGAATTCATCAAGACACTGAGAGGAGACCGACGCCGAGAAGCCATAGACATCTATGACCGAATAGACGGCGCAGAACTCAGACGTGCCTATCTGGCCTTTGTCCCGCAGCTAGGCCTGTGACAGTAGTTCGATTTCAGACGCTCTCACCAAAGGATGCACCATCACCATAATGGCTTGTCTAATGCCTGTCTAGCGCGAGCTGAGAAGTATTATATGCAAATCTTGAAAGTTGTAGTTGATTGTGATCTTTATGGTTTCCAGAAACATGCTTGTCGCAGCAGTGGTCGTGATTGTACTAGTTGCGGGTGGTGCTTTTTATGCTCTGCAGCAACCCCCCCCAACATCAACTCCCACCGCTACACCAACTCTAACGCCTTCGCCTTCCTCTACAGTATTGCCTACACCTACTGCATCGCCACCACCTACTACTACGCCGACTCCAACAATTGATCCTGAAGAACAGAAGATTCGAGATCTTATACAAGCAGGTGAAAAAGCCATAAACTCACATTCCTTAACTGATATAATGTCCCAATATACTCAAGATATCGAGATTTCTTTTTCGATCATTGAAAAGCCATACAAGGGATTAAGCGAAGTAGAGAAACTTTACAGCGATTATTTTAAGGGAGATCCAACTGCAAGCATTAAGGATTTCAACGTTACCGATATAATCATAAGTGGAGAGAATGCTGAAGCAAAGGTTTTCGGCATTCAGTTCGGTAAGTGGGGTGACATAGCATTTACCTATAAATACGCCCACTTCTATTTTGCCAAAGTAGGTGGAGAATGGAAGGTCAAAAGAATCTCTAATGTTTATTATTCAGAGATATCAGCACCCAAGCTGACCAACACAGTGACAATTGACGGCAAATGGACGACACCTGAGGAGTGGAAAGATGCGGTTGAGATGCCGATGGAAGCCGTGCAATATGGAAACTCACCAAATAACGGCACTGCTTTCCTACGGGTCAAGCACGACGAAAGTAATCTCTACGTATTGATTGACTATGTATCGGATACGACGCCTAGAAGCCCTCCAACTGGTAGTTGGTGGGAAAACGCAGTTGTTTACTTTGACCCCGGACGGAAAGGCGGGTGGACACCGCAAGAAGGCGATTACTGCTACGAAATTGCAGTTGAACCCGCACAGCAATGGAAAGGAAGAGTGCAGGCAGTAGGCGGTAAGTGGGATTGGTATAAAGGGGATAATTCGGAACAGATCCAGAAGCTAATGGGATTCTCCTCAAATACGACAAATGATCCCTATACAACTAAACATTCCATCTATGAATTCAAGATGCCTCTGCCTGACCAAAAGGAACTCGGATTCTATGTAGGTGCTTCGGATCAGGGTGGAAAATCATACATGACCTGGCCTGGCAAGGTTGGGGACGGGACTCCACAAGCGTGGGGAGTACTTAAACTAAAGTGACGAGCTCAAACTATGAACTAGCGCGCGCGCTTGGCGTTTCTGTGGGGAGAACTGTAGGAGAGGGTGTTGTAGGACTAGGTGCCCCTGGGGACCAATAGTTCCTAGTCAGATATCCTATTCCTGCTGCTGCGGCTCTCTTAACGCAGATACAGGTCTTGTCTGCCAGCACATTGGAGATCGGAAGGATCTCGAGGCAAAGTCCGTAGCCAGCATAATTGAAGGGTGTAACCCTGTCTTGCAGGCTCGCAGTCGCTCTGAGATCTTCAAGCCGATGAAATTGTTCACGCGCCAAAATCATGGAGGGGTAACATGAAAGGGCGACTTCGATGACGCTCCTCCCTATTGACATTTGATCTTGCTGATATTCCGTGGTTTACAGATACGAGCGTAGCGTTTCCGCCTATCTGGGGAGCGCGCGCTATTTGTCAAAACCCTATTATGTACATAATGTACATAAGACTAGCCAACATGTCGCACTCAGTAAAGGTAAGATCACGTCAGGGAACCCGCTCTCTGGAACTGACAATTCCTGTAAAGATTTCTGATACGATGCACATCCAAAGAGGAGATCTATTCTTGATCGAACCTCCAGAAAGTGAGAGTGGCGAAACAATTCTGTCGTACAAACGAGTCGTCAGATCTATTCAGGAGAGCGCTACCAAACAACATGTGGCTAGAACCATAACGCGCGTTTGCAGTCGATGTCATGCAAATATGGACGACAACGGCAAATACTGCCATGAATGCGGTGCACCCAGCGTTAGTTGACCTTTGGACAAGCGATTGTCCTAGGCGATTCTACACATGTAACGCGCGTGCGAAGCGAGAATGTATAATGAGGAACAAGCCTTGCGTAAATTACATAATGAAGCGCGCGCTATGTGCTACATGTGTAGGTTATTGTTATGTGCTACATGTGTAGGCTATTGTTATGTGCTACATGTGTAGGCTATTGTTATGTGCTACATGTGTAGGCTATTGTTATGTGCTACATGTGGAGATTATGTGTCGGCGCGCTAGCCTGTCCTTGCCACCGACGTTTTCATTTCTGCAGATTCTCTCGTTCGGCCTGTAACGTGCTTCAAGAACCTTCCGGATCTTATATTTCCTGCAAATGACCATCTCAGCAAACTTGCCCATGCAAACGATAACTCCAGCAGCGGAACAAGCCAAGAGGCGATCCAAGAAATTATGAATGCGAGTACATGTGTCAACCGTGTGGTCATCAAACCCACATTTTTGGAGCGTGCGAACTGACTTCTGATTAGTGTTTAAGAGGTTTAGCTTCAGCCTACATGTGTAGATTATAGGTCACTCAGAATCCTCTGAGGCCAAGAAAAAGGGGTCTGTTTCATCCTATTTATTATTTGAGGGAATTTGTCAAATACAAATTCAAAATCTCTACGGAGCCTTCATGCACTAGAGGAAGGCTGCGGTATCCTTTGCGGTACAGCTGTTCGCAACGACTCTCTGATTGTCATTATGAATTCTATCACGTTCGTTATTGACTTTGCCTCAATTCCTGAATTGAAGTCAACAAGACGACTGCTGGCAAAATATGTTGGCAAGAGAATAGCCGTAATTCGTCTTGAGGACTCAGCCACGCCGCCACGCGTCCGAATCATCACGCCTCAGGATCAAGATCCAAAGGTGAACCATGAATGACCACAGGGCAGCGTGACCAGCTTCTTTCCACTATGAAACCACATGTCCCATCAATTGAAGCAGGAGTTCGACCCGCTAGAGGCACCCTCGTGACAATCCAATCGACAAACCGCCACAAAAGCGACAAGTGGTTCTTTCGCAAATTATTTGAAGGAAGTATGATACGGTCAGCCTTCTACTCATCTTCCTCTCAACCCGGTCACAGATCTGCAGGAGCTCCATGACCCATGAAGGTAGAGAAGCCGGCTCAATTATTCCATCTTCTTTCTTTGAGTTCATATCCATATCATCACCAATAGAGAAATGATGGAAAGACGCTTGATGACTAGCGGCTTTGTTGATGAAGGGCATGTAAGAAGAAACAAAAAGACAAGAAAAGAAAAGCCAGCTTGCACAGTACGCGCTGGTGCTTGGTACACGCCCGCGCTAGCTCCGGGGGTTTCTCTCGGTCACTAGGATGGAAATTCGGTTGGAACGAATTGTACCAACCGACTAAGCCCTTAAGGAGTTAAGGGTTTAAGCCCTTAAGAATTGTTGCGGTCTGTTGGTTAGGCATCCCGGCCCAGAAGTGATCTGGAACTCGAGTTGGGCTCCTGACTTCCGGACTCCTCAAATTGGAACAAGTCTTCGATAGGAGCTTTGAAGATCTTGGCTAATAGGAATGCCAGCTCAAGCGAGGGGTTGCAACGGTCAGCCTCAATACTTATGATGGTCTGCCTGGTCACGCCGGCTTCCTTGGCCAGTTCCTCCTGAGTCATATTGCACTCGGCTCTATGGACTTTAAGCTGGTTCATCACGGCTCACATCTTGTAGGCCTGTGTCTTCTTCATGTGTTAACCCCTGCATAATATCATCTAATGCAATATGGATTCTACAATGATTATTTCGTGCTTATCCATCAGTCGGGGATCAGGCCAATTTGAAAAATTCGTCAGACGCCCAAAAGCCATCGATCAGATGCCCCCAGACAGGGATCAGACAGCCAACAGTCCCCTAGGCTCACCTGATCCCTGCCCCAGTCAAACCCCACTCAGATGATCCTGCCAACAGTCAGAAGGTCAACCGGATCAGCCAGAATCCATCGGGTTTAGGGGGCCCGGCTAGGGGACTTGGACGTTTTCTGCAAAGTCTGTGCAGAATGTGCTGGGAACCTCGTATAGGGGTGTATGTATTCACCCCTGCGATTCCGTGTTATGCTGTATAACACGTAATGCATAAATAAGATAGATTTCGGCCCCTATTCCCAGATTACACGTGAAATGCGGACTTTGCGTTTTTTAGATTGGGTTAGGGCTTTGAGCTAGACCGTTTTTCATACATCGATCGGTTCTTATTTAGTAGGAAGCCTTCTGTTGATTTAATTCCCTACAATATGATGTGTAAATATGTATGTTTATGGACGTAGCTCTTCAAGGACATGAGTGGCCAAGATCACAGCAGCTTCTATTCAGACCCAAACTTCTAAGCAGTTCGCGTGCTATGACCAATGCTCACGGCTACACGTGTAGATGGGAAGAATGAAGAACTTGTAGCTATTGCTTGAACTCTAGACTTTTTGAATTGATGTCAGAGTTTCTCACGATGTAGATTGCAGTTTCACCATTAGATTTTCTCTGTAAGGCTTTAAAATCGTTAGATATCAGACCGTGTTGAGCATATCGTTTGACTGCTACTCTGATCGAAGTTAAAGACGACATTCCGAGTTTTGCAAAGTCGTCTTTAGTAAGCATCCAGGCTTGGCCTGCCGGTATATTTCCTATACATTCTATAAAAACCGAATTTGGAGCCTTGCCTAAGGGCATCTGCACGAAGGGTATCTCATCTATCGATACGAGCTAGCGCGCGCTAATTGGAGGTTTTCTGCTATGTCTATGGTGACCGTCCATGCGACTCATAAGTATCGAAGAAATACCCAGCACATCTAAAGAACATGTATGTAGATTGTTGAAAATTCTGTTGACTATTCCAGGGAATAAGGCTTTAGAGTTTACTGATTCTGACCTAGCTGAACTTGATGTATCTTCCGTTCATGGGTTAAGGGGTTTTGTGCTTAGGCAAGTGAAGTGTGGAGGCCTCCCTAGAACCTTCAGAGCTATTCTGCGGAAAAAGGATGACAAGCTGACAGTCTATGTCGCCAACATAACTGAACAAAATGAAACATTCAGCGCCCTTGGAGAGGTGAGCTCTGATAACTAATCCTGAATGGCTCAGATCACAAGATACAGCTTCTGAGATTAGCAGCGAAGTGACAATGTTTCCCAGTAATCCATCCCCTTTAGCCTTACCGCCAGGCAGATTCAGAATGAGTACGTGCGAATCTTTTCCAGTCTCCGTAAGAGAGGATCTAGATGGCAAGACTGTAGTGCTGTCATGTGATGATTGTGTCTTTCAGTATCAAGTGACAGAAGGCAATATGACCATCTGGACTGGACGCTATCAACATGGCTACACAGTTGACAATGTTGCTAACGAGATCTCAAGCAGAATTCAAGTGGACAAATCAATACTAGTGAAAAAGATCCTGTCACTGCATTTACGAGCAAGACAAGAATTTGAAAAAAAGCACCCTGATAAAGCCGAGAAATCATTTAAGCTGGAATCCAAACCACTTAACACAATAAGAAAAGCCAGTCTACCAGATCCCGATATACCTAATGCTCAAAGAAAACTCGTAGAACAAGTTTACAGCGCAGAACAGGGTAGCAAGTATGCAGTATATGATCTGGCAACAGGAGCAATGACTTACGAAGACTTCATCGAAATCGATGGCATCAGGTATGAGCCGATCCATAACAAAGATGTAAAAACACTTCAAGTCCTGTTACCGCGTAAAGCAGAGGAGTACACAACCACCGAATGTCTAAGGAACGAACTTCGAGACTTCCTAAATCGCTGGCATGAGGAGACTAATCCAGAGTACCGAGAGATCGATGTTGATTACGTCTTCCTTACGTATGTCAAGGACCTCTTGCCAGTGGTACCTTATCGCAGACGGTTATCAGGCTTCGGTACTGGCAAGAGCGCTTGGCTTGAGACATTGGGCTCGATATGTTACAGGCCGTTTAAACTTGCTGGCTGTGATAGTGAGGCAAGCATCAGGAGGACTTTTGATTTGTGGCGCGGTACGGCTCTTATTGATGAGGCGGATTTCAGCAAATCAGACCTCTACGCAAACATAGTGAAGATACTTAACATCGGTTACGATCATAACGGCTGGCACCGTTGTTGCAACGATAAAGATCCCTCAGAAACCCTTTCTTTCTATGTCTACGGCCCAAAGATCCTAGCCTGTCGCAGAGAATTCTCCGACACTGCTCTGGAATCCCGATTCCTTTCGAGTACTGGCAAACAGAATCAGTCTCCTAGACCATTATTTAGAACCGTCAATTTTCATAATGAAGCATTAAATCTACGAAACAAGCTGCTGATGTGGCGCTTCAGGAATTGGAGCAAGATCAAGGACACCGTCAGGATCCTTGAGGATCCAGACATCATAACAAAGATCTTTGGTGAGGACCTGCCAGTCCTAAGTCGGATCAAACAGATTCTAATGCCTTTAGTTGTACCTGCAATATCGGTCACGGATCAGAACCAAGAGAAGCTACTGACTGAGCTCAAGGAAATGATGATTAAACTAAACGACGAATTGATCCAGAAAGACCCAGATATACAACTCGAATACGAGATCAACAAGGCCTTACGCAAACTCTTGAAGAGCAGTGAAATTAGGATACATCCTATCCTTGGAGGGGCTTCGGTAAAGATTAGCTCTCTTGCAATGGTGATACTTGAAGAGTCCGAGACAGCAGATTCCAGACAAAAAGATAAGGATACAAGGACCCTCAGCAAAGAAATAGCTCGAATACTGCGACAGAAGGGCTTGGACGTTAAGCCTGGGGCAGGAAACTTGACCGTTGTATGGCTGCCCCCAGACGTACTCAAAGCCAAGACCCTACCAACATCATACGGATTAGTTAACCAAGTTAGTGAAGTTAGTCACATAACTAAGGGTCAGGGTGAGAACCCGGTAGAATCAACACGTGAAATACACCCTTTCATCCCCTTCCCCATCATCCCCTATGTTAAACAATTAACTTCACTAACTACACTAGCTCCAAGCCAGCCAAAGATGCTTGCATCCCTATTGTAACGTTACAACGCCGCTAAAGATCTCTATTGCTAGAGAGGTGTGTAAGTTCAAAGTACAGAATTCCAGTCGTTAGTCACGATAGCACCCAGTCTGCAAATCCCCCATGCCCAGCCTTTTAGAGACTCGAGAATCTGACTACATTCTGACATTGGTTCTTTAGCTCAGACGAGAGGTTGATTCATGCAAACTGCAGGAAGACATAACTGCAAGAAGCCTACATTTGTTTAAGGGTGGGCTCCTCATTTGCCGGAATCAGAGTCCGTGAGGGTACATATCGCTCCTTGGGCACTTCCCGGTGAAGAGATCCCAATTCAGGTTGAGTGGCAGTCGGGATTCGATTTTGATACTGTCATAGTGAGTATCCCAGAAGGATTTAGTTTCGTTGAATTCACCAACTTGGATGAAGTTAAGACTGAAGGATGTAGAGCCACAATTGAGAGGTCCAATATCTCCAAAGCGGAGGCGTCAACGTACTTTGGATGCGTCATTCGATATACAAGGATCCCGCAGGAGATAAGCAATCAGGGAAGAGTCGCGGTCACATTTGTAAAGCAAGGAGAGGTGAAACTATCAAGTGAACTTGAGGCTCGAATCTTTAGACCTAAACTCGATATTGTTGAAGCGCCCAAAGAAATCGAATTGAGACAAACAGGCATGGTGAAATCCTTGCCCATCTCTCTCAGATACACAGGATTCGGAGATATTCAACTTCGAATTGAGGCAAGCATTGGAGGAACGATTGTGTCCGAAAGTGGGTCGGTGGCTTCTGAAATACTAAGACGTTTGTGGCTCTACGGAATTCTGGAGAAGGAAGCGGACATCGACAAGACTAAGAAGAAAGAAAAGTTGCGAGTAGCACCCGATTACGTAAGAACTATCACAAATGAAATTCAACAGATTCTTGATAGTGGAGAAATTCCGCCTGATGTTTTTGGTGAGAAGGAGTCCAAAGAACTTAGAGAACAGCTTCGCGATCTTGATACAAAAAACAGATTTATGGATTTGATGTATTCACGTACAGAAGATATGATACTTGGATTGCTGGTAGATTTGCTTGAAAGCCATCCTGCGACCAATGTTAGACTGATGGATCCAAGAGCCAAGATCTTAACACAGATTAGAGCGCCTATTGAGAAACTGTTGTTGAGACTGAGATATCGAGACCTCTTGGGCAACGAATATGAACCAGTGGAAGTTCCGATCAAAGTCGTGGACCAGTGCAATGGAGAAAAGCCCGTTTTGGATATTCCTATTATGGTGGAAAAATGGGAGGATGATCCACTTCTAAACGTAGCGGGTGTATGATATGAGCATAGAAACAGCAAAAAATGCTGTGAAAGGCGCTAATATTGTGATCGGTTGGCTAGAAAAGGCAAGTGAGTACTTCAAGCCTTTCACGCCAGAAGTGAAAAGTATAATCGTCAACTACAAGAATAAGAGAAGCGAAATCAACCTATTGCTAAATATTCCTGATGGTGTACGTAGAAAAATACACTCTGTGGAAGTCCCTGCGTATCAGAACTTCACTGTCTATGACATGCTTGACGAAAGCTTCGCTCGGGTCGGTGAGCTTTGGCAATATGAAGATGGTAAATGGAAACTGGATCCTTCCAAACTACCTAAATCCGAAAAGTACCTCTTGATGCTAAGGGGAAGCATTCCCAACGAGACACTGAATGCACTTGTGAGGATTCAACCTGCAGTAAATCGTGACCAGACTGAAGAAGTTGATCGTTACTGGTTAGATTGTATGTTGCGTAATGTTGCACTATTGGAAAAAATCTGGCAGGAACTCAGCATTGATGAAGTGAACGTTAGTGTCAACGTTGGAATAGAACGTTGCTTCTCGACAACTATTCCGAAAGAGCTCAAGACACGTTTAGATGCAACACGAGACTGGGTCGCAGCTGGGAGGGGAAAAGACCGAGAAGAAGTTATCCGGACTTGGCACAGGATGAGACAGGTCTCGCAGACTTCGAAAGTTACTGTTGAGGACATCCTCGATATCATACACAAGATGACCACTGGAGAAACTTTTGGCACTTTTCTCGCTGTTGATCATCCTTACAGGATAGGAGAAATCCGAATGCCACAGAAGTCTATCAGCCTAATTCCTGCACAGATGGCTGTAGAGGCAAATACTGAACTAGGTCTCAAAAAGCCAACAGCTACAGGATATCTCAGTTTCAAAAAGAAGGATTACACCGAGGAAGTAAAAGCGTCTTTAGACAAACTAGGAGTGTAACTAGACACACACCACGAGAAACATACTCTTCCGAAAGCAGCATAATTTCGATTCGTTCTCTTGCATGCAAGAAAGTCTTGAGCCTACACGGCACGGTCGGATTGAGCAGGACTTTCCCATCTTATGTAAGAATCCCACATCTTAAATCCCAGTTCTTCCAACCGCCTTCGCCGCCTTGTCTTGTCTTTCCCGCTTCAAATTTCCAATGGAGATAACATAATCGTCTAAGGCGGCGGTGCAAGGTGGGGAGATTCATGTTTGGGGATTTCAAATCTTGACATGGTATCGTCGCGTTGAAGGTGTCAAAATATAAAATCGTGGGCATCTTGGACATTGTGGGTGTCTTCAAGCGCATTGTGTGTGTGCCATAGCTGGTGAGAAAAAAAAAAATTCCTGCTCTTAAGGGTTCATGTTACGATGCTAGCGCAGGGTTGCTTCTGGGTCTTGGTCCCTGCGTGCCTTCCAATCTTCAAAGCTTTCATTCGGGGCTTTCGTCCGGTAGTAATCTTTTCTCTCTTGTTTGGCTACTTCTTTGCGGTTCACAAACTCCACAAAGTCTGCTCTGGTCTTTGGGAACTTGACCGTGACGTCATCGTTAGCTTTGAAACTGCCTAGCCAGTATTTTCGTATCAGTAGCCCCATGGTTGTGCTTCTTCCAGTGCTGTTGGCTACCCTGACATCTGTTACCTCTGTCTGTAGCTGTCCTGTGTAGTGGTCACTCATGGAGTAGCGCTCTCCTTTGATGTACTTCCATGGGAGATCCTGCACCCACTTAGGCAGCAGACTTCGAGCTTTCCGTAGCTTCGCTTCAGTCACCGGAGACTCCATTGGTCCAAGATACCATCGAGCGTAGTGAGCATTTGCATCGAAGTAGCCTGTTCGCATGTCACTGTTGTCGTAGACTGCTTCTACCGTCACTATTGTCTCGTACTTCTCAGAGCTCATTCAGGCATCCCATCCGCATATTTTGTTCAGGTAGTAGCACACCAGCTAGGGACGACGATGACGAGATGAGTGGTAAGTTACTGTCTATATATTTGGATTGAGGAAGCAACTGCAAGACCTTGGATTGATAAGCACTTGAAAGATTTAATGCGCCCGCTAGTAGTCACAAGTCATTTATGCTCATCGAGTGCAGACAATAAGAAACGATTGGTATGAGTCAAAACAAACTCATAGCTGATTTGCAGTCTTCAGATCTCTATGCTGAATGCATATGCGGTGAAGAGTTCAAGCTTTCAGACGCAATCCTATTCGATGGTCGCAGCATATTTCCTGAAGTTGCCGAAAACCGACGCAGTGAGAAGCTTGAGGAATTGAAACAACGCATGGAGGAATTGAAGAAAC
>Ga0315288_10011301_pt1 | contig 11242 bp, 8 predicted proteins | sample YL17G11_20_MG_FD_203454 | JGI IMG/M metagenome (GOLD analysis project Ga0315288, IMG submission 203454) | Sediment microbial communities from Yellowstone Lake, YNP, Wyoming, USA - YL17G11_20 | ecosystem: Environmental > Aquatic > Freshwater > Lake > Sediment | place: USA: Wyoming | collected... | reverse complement strand
CCCTTATCAAGGTGAGATAGCCGGGATCGTGGTCGAATCCACGTACAACTGGTACTGGCTGGTTGATCTTCTCCAGGAAAATGGGTACCGCGTCCATTTGGCGAACCCGGCGGCAATTCAAAAATATGCCGGTCAAAAACATGTGGATGCTTCAGTCGTTTCACTCCTTCGCAATGACATTACGACACAGCCTCTCAAGGGAGAGGGGGTATTTTTGACTTTTTACGACCCCATCAACATTAGTAGTTAACAGGGCACAGAGGTTTGCCGGAGCTTAAAAAGCAAGAAGTGCTTTTTATGGTCATTTATCCTGGACATTTGTCCCTGAAATTTAGCGGTTCTCTTCAAAACGCTAAATGGATCCGAATTTTCTTTTCCGGCGATTTCAGCTATAATGCCCGATGAACTGAATTTCCCCTCTCCAAGATTGAATCGCGCGATGAGATGGAAAAATATTTTCTTGCTTTCCAAGGAGGTTTTGAGAAGAAATTATGGATCCTGACCGAAGAAAGATCTTCGATAAAATATTCTTCCCCGAGAGTGTGGCCATTGTAGGCATATCTCGAAAGTCCATCGGACTCGGGGGGCAATATTTCTTGGGCAATTTACAGCGTGCCGGTTACCCTGGGCGCATTTATCTGATTAACCCCACCGCTTCGGAGATAAATGGAATGCCTGCCTATCCCAATATTTCGTCCCTTCCGGAAGCGGTCGATTTGAGTATCCTTTGCATTCCGGCTCAGTTCGTGCCCTCTTTGATGGAGGAATGCAGCCGAAAGGGCGTGCGCAACGTCTACATCCTGAGTTCGGGCTTTAAAGAACTGGGAACGCCCGAAGGGATTCAACTGGAGAAGGAAATTCAGCGGCAAGCGGAAAAAGGCCAATTGAACGTCATCGGTCCGAATTGTATGGGGCCTTACGTCCCTAAATCCCGCCTGATGCTCTGGGGTCAGATTCCGGCCACCCCCGGGTCTTTCGCTTTTTTGTCTCAGAGCGGGGGGCTCACCCAGCGGATGAGTGAACATGCCCACTTCACGGGGATGGGGATCAGCAAGGCCGTCAGCTTCGGCAATGCCGCATATCTGGATAGTACGGATTATTTGGAACATCTCGAGGAAGACGAAGAAACCCGGGTGATCGGCCTTTATTTGGAAGGCGTGCGAGATGGCCGGCGGTTCTTGGAGGTAGCCCGGCGGATCAATCGCACCAAGCCCTTGGTTCTCTGGAAAGGAGGAGAAACCCCGTCGGGGGCTGGCACCATCGCCTCCCACACCGGGTCACTTTCCGGGGAGGAAAAAATCTGGGAAAATGGCCTTAGACAGGCCTGCGTGACCCGGGCTCGCTCTCTGGAAGAAGTCGCTGGGACCGCGATGGCTTTTTTGTACCTTCCGCCCGCCAGAGGGCGGCGGGTATTTATTCTCGGCGGCGGCGGGGGGAATAGCGTTTATTATGCCGACATCTGCATGCGTCTGGGTCTCCAAATCCCCCCTTTGGCCGGGCGGACTCTTGAAGAGGTATCGCCTCTGGTCCCGTCGGTGGGCTCGTTCGCTCGCAACCCGGTGGACTCCTGGAGAGCTTTTTATGACGCGAATTACCTGGGCCAGATCCTGGACCCTGTTTTTGAGGACCCGGACCTGGACTTGATCATCCTGGATCGACTGATCTCGCGGCCGACCTATGCCACGCCGGAGCAAGAGGATGCCACTCCGGCGGCCATTGAATACCTGCGGAAGAACATCTCGCGCAAACCTCTGGTCGTAGTGGTGGATGGAAGTGGAGAAGATCCCTCCCTCGCTGCGGAAGCAGCCCGGATACGCCAGCTTTTCTGCCAGGCGGGGATTCCTGCTTACCCCTCACTTCCTCTGGCCGCGCAGGCGCTGGCCCACCTTGCGGCCTACCATGAAAAGAAGTAGCCCAGCGCCGACAACGATCAGCGTCGCCTTTAATCTTTCTTTTCCGAAGCCAGGACACCCGCCACAGCGATGTTGTGCCGGGGGATGTCGTGCATGATAATGCGCACGGCTTCGGGTTTGACATCCAAGGACTTCACCACGGCTTCGGTCATGGCCACGACCATCTTTCTCTTCTGGTCTATGGTTCTTCCTTCGAACATGTTGACATGAATGATGGGCATCGGGCCCTCCTTTTTTACCTCGACAGGAATAAAGGTCGAGGGTATAGAATGAGAATGGATCGTATTATAGGCCAATCAGAGATGAAATTAAAGGCCATGTTGGGGGCTGATGAAAAAGGAATTTGTAATAATTTAGCGTTTTGAAGAGAACCGCTAAATTTCATTGAAAAATGAAAGCTGCAAAATGGGAATTCCAGGGGGGATTGCCCGTCCTTTTGAAATTTGCAATTTAAATTTTGCATTTTGTCTCGCTGAGGCGGGAAAGTTTAGCCAATTTTCCAAAGGGCTAAACCGTTGCAAGAGTTTAAGGAGGTAATTGCCCTTTGCAGATTATTGATCGTGAGAAAACTTCGAAAAACCGATTCCGAACTCCTCAATCAGCGGACCAAAATCTGGAAAACTTGTTTCCATGATCGAAATCAAAGAGATTGAAAAAGGGTATGGCGAGAAAATCCTCTTCTCAGGCTGCTCTTTACGCTTGGGGGTGCGGGATCGCACGGGGCTGGTCGGTCCGAATGGCTCGGGAAAGACCACGCTCTTCCGGATGATCGCCGGGGAGGAACAGGCGGATCGGGGAGAGATAATCATTGGCCGGGGAGTGCACATCGGGTACCTCTCCCAGGAACCGATGCCCCTTAAAGGCCAATCTCTGATTGAAGAGGTCCAGAGCGGGGTGAAAGATCTAACTGCCCTGGAAGACAAAATGCGCCTATTGGAAGAAGACATCGCCGAGGAAAAGGATGCTCAGAACTTGGAAGCATTGGCCAAGGCGTACGGCCAATTGGAGGAGCGGTACGCCCGGCAGGGGGGATACTCTCTGGAATACCAAGCGAAAGCAATCCTTTTCGGACTGGGTTTCCGCGAAGGGGATTTGCATCGATCCACGGAGGAACTTAGCGGAGGATGGCTGATGCGGTTGACCCTGGCCAAGATCCTGCTGTCCAGCCCTGACTTGCTGCTCCTGGATGAACCGACGAATCACCTGGACCTGGAATCTTTGATCTGGCTGGAAGAATTCCTGGCCGAAACCATGGGCACCGTGGTGGTAGTCTCCCACGACCGCGACTTTTTGAACAGAGTGGTCACGAAGATCTTGGCCATTGAGGGGAAAAAAATCATCCCCTATCCGGGCAACTACGATGCTTATGTTCAAGCCAGGGAAAAGAAAAAGGTACTCCAGGAGGCGGCCCTGGAAAATCAGCGCCGAAAGGTCGAGCAGACCGAGAGGTTCATCGAGCGATTTCGTTACCAAGCTACAAAGGCCAGGCAGGTGCAGAGCCGGGTGAAGCAACTGGGAAAGCTGGAAAGAGTGGAAACCCAGGATGCCCAGAAGACCATTCGCTTTTCTTTCCCGCAACCCGTGCGCAGCGGCAGGCTGGTGACGGAACTCAAAGGGTTGCACAAGGCCTACGGGCCTGTGAAGGTCTATTCCGGCGTTGACCTGACTCTTCTGCGGGGAGACAAGGTGGCCTTTATCGGGCCCAACGGGGCAGGAAAGTCAACTCTCCTCAAGCTCCTGGCCAGAGTCCTGGACCCGGATGAAGGAACGATCGAATGGGGGCACAATGTTACCTCAGCTTACTTCGCCCAGCATCAACTGGAGCTTCTGGACCCGTCCAAGACAGTCTGGGAAGAGATCTTCTCCCAAGCCAAGGATGAACCGGTGAGTTTTCTGCGTGGCCTCCTGGGGGCATTTCTCTTTTCCGGCGAAGAGGTAGAAAAAAAAGTCTCCGTCTTGAGCGGGGGGGAAAAGAGCCGGCTCGTACTGGCTAAGATGCTCATGCATCCGGCTAACTTTTTGCTCCTCGACGAGCCCTCCAATCACTTAGACATCGCTGCCCGGGAAGTCTTGGAGCGGGCCCTGCGGGAATTCAAGGGAACGCTTTGCTTCATCACCCATGACCGGCACCTGATCAACACTGTGGCCAACAAAGTCTTAGAAGTGAACGGCGGCAGACTGAATGTCTATCCGGGTAATTATGAAGATTATCAGTACAAAAAGGAAATGGAAAAGAAGGAGGCCGGGATGGATGAGGCCGAAATTCCTTCTTCCGCAAAGTCTGCGGCCGGGGAGCGCTCCGCTCGCAGGAGCAAGGAGCAGAAACGACTTGAAGCCGAGGCCCGCAACCGCTTTTACCGGGAAACCCGGGAACTCCGCGAGGAGATCCAGGACTTGGAAACTCAGTTGGAACAAGTGACTCAGGAGATGGAGTCGATGGCCATCCAGTTGGCAGACCCTGAAGTTTACCGCAAGGGGGAAAACATCCCCGGGCTTCTGAAAGCCCACGCCGAAGCCAAGAAGCGCGTGGAATCCCTCACTGCTGAGTGGGAGACACTGGCCCAGCGGCTCGAGGAGCTGGGTATAGACGGAGGAAGACCGTAATATTTATAATTTGAGCCAGTTGTATGGTCGCCCAATTTCGAGAGCCCTGTCCTCTCACATTTGGAAGCTGCAACAGACGCTGAAGGAGGAAAATCCTACCTTAACTCATCCCCCTATGGACTTCTGAAATCTTCGTCCCATTCACTTTACTCTATCACTCCTCCCTCCGATAAACTCCGCCTTCCCATTTAGGGATATTTCATGAGAGCCCCAGGGATTTTTAGGTTTGGTCAGATGAGGCAAAATTTGAAAGAAAAACGCCAGAAAAATAAACGCTCGAGCCAATCATGGTTCGGTGGGGGACAGATCGATACATAACCGGTATAAATATGTTATATTAAGTCCATTAAAGGAATAAATAGTAATGATTTGTAATTATTTTCTTTGACAAATGGGGAGGACTGCAATATAAGAATTCTGGGAAGGAGGGCACGATGTCAGATGAAATCATGAATACCAAAGAAGTGGCCCGCTATCTGGGGATTCACGAGAAGCAGGTCTATGCCTTGATCAAGTCGAAGAGGATTCCCTCCACCCGGGTGACTGGAAAGTGGATCTTCCCGAAAAAAATAGTCGATGAATGGATTGACACAAACACCCGTTCCGGGATGGCCGAGGCCCGGAGAAAAAGCAAGAAGATCGAAGGAGCTCTTCTGGCCTCGGGCAGTAATGATCCGGTTCTCGACATATTGAAGACGTATATACGCAAATCCTATCCCGAATTCTACATATTTTCCGCCAATACCGGGTCCACAGATGGCCTCAAAGCCCTCAATCAGGGATACACGGACATTGCCTGGTCGCATCTTCTCGACCGCAAAAGCGGCGAATATAATATTCCCTACCTTTCCACCTTACTCCCCAACTTAAAGCCGGTCGTGGTCAACCTCTTTCACCGGGACCTGGGCTTCCTGGTTGCGCCCCGTAATCCTTTGCAAATCCGCGGCTTCGAAGATCTTACAAAAAGGAGAGTCAGGTTTATCAACCGGCAGAAGGGTTCGGGGACGAGAGTGCTCCTGGATCATCATCTGAAGAAGTTGGGGATATCTCCTTCTGCGATCAACGGGTATGAGAACGAAGTGTACACCCATTTTGAGCTCGGTCTCTCCATTCTGGCCAGAGAGGCCGACGTGGGAATTGCGACCGTCGCCGTATCGAAACTTCTCGGTCTCCCCTTTATTCCGATCACCCAGGAACGCTTCGACATGCTTCTCGACCAAACCACCTTTTTTGAAAAAGGGGTCCAGGCTTTCATAGAAATTCTAACCTCCAAAGGGTTCCGGAGCCGGGTAGAGCGACTCGGTAGTTATGATTTCAAGAATTCAGGGAAAATTCTCTATGCCCACCGTTTATGAAGGGATGGGTATATGAAAAAAGGAACCTTAGGGTGGACGATCGTTCTTCTGGTCATACTCGGAGGGATCCCTATAAATGCTCAGCAGAAGAATATCATTTTGGCCACTACCACCAGCACCCAGGATTCGGGCTTGCTCGACGTCTTGATCCCGATCTTCGAAAAACAAACCGGATATTTCGTGAAGACCATCACCGTAGGCTCCGGCCAGGCCATGGCCATGGGACAGAAGGGCGAGGCGGATGTCTTGCTGGTCCATTCCCCGGATGCGGAGAAGAAGTTTGTGGCCGATGGATACGGGATTCACAGAAGGTTGGTCATGCATAACGACTATATCGTGGTCGGCCCGGCGGAAGATCCTGCCAAGATTAAAGGAATGAAATCCACCCCGACAGTCTTTAAGAAGATTGCCTCTGCAGGGAGCTTATTTCTCTCCAGGGGGGACAACTCAGGAACCCACTCCAAAGAAAAGGCTATCTGGAAGGCTTCGGGGATAAATCCCGAAGATCAGAAATGGTATCAGCAAACCGGATTGGGAATGGGGCAGACCCTGAATGTCTCCTCGGAGAAAAATGGGTATACTCTCGCGGACCGGGGGACGTACCTGGCGTTAAAGAAAAATCTGAGCCTGGATATTCTAATGGAAGGCGATGCCATTCTTCTCAACATCTACCATGTCATCGAGGTCAACCCGTCAAAATGGCCTAAAGTGAATGCGGCCGGGGCGAAAGCCTTTGCTGATTTTATGGTTTCCAAGGAAGCCCAGGAGGTCATCAAAACCTTCGGGGTAGATAAATTTGGATCCCCGCTCTTCTTCCCGGATGCGGGCAGAAAAGAAGGGGACCTGGGGAAGTAAATGGACCTGATCTTAGAAGGAATTAAAAAAGCCTTCCTCCTCCTGATTACTCTTGACCCTGAGGTGATGGGAATCACCCTCCTTTCCCTCGAGGTTTCAGGTACGGCTACGCTCATCAGCCTGCTCATCGGCATTTCCACCGGTACAGCCGTTGCTCTATCGGAATTTCCAGGGCGGAAGATTTTAGTGAGCCTGATCAATACCGGCATGGGCCTTCCGCCGGTGGTGGTTGGCCTCTTTGTTACCATCTTCCTCTGGCGGAATGGGCCGCTGGGTTTTTTGGAAGTCCTTTATACACCGACCGCTATGATCATCGCCCAGGCAATCATCGCTACCCCGATCGTGATGGGCATTTCGCTGGCTGCCATTCAAGCGCTCCCCAAGAACCTCCGGCTGCAAATTCTGGCCCTTGGGGCCACTCGCTTGCAGATGGTCTGGATCCTGATCAAAGAGGCCAAACTTCCCCTCCTCGCTGGGGTAATGGCCGGATTCGGCGGTGTGATCTCGGAGGTGGGCGCATCCATTATGGTGGGCGGTAACATCAGGGGTTATTCCCGGGTGCTGACCACGGCAACGGTTATGGAAACAAGCCGGGGCAACTTTGATATTGCCATTGCCCTGGGGATCATCCTGCTCCTGATGGCCTACTTCATCAATTTAGTCCTCACTCAGATCCAGCAGCGGGAGAGACCGAGGTGAACGGTTCCCAGTCCATTCTGGAAGCAAAAGATCTCCAGGTTACAAAAGCGGGGGCCCTGGTCTTGGACATTCCTGCCTTAACCGTTGAGGGGAGGGAGATCCTTTCGCTCATCGGTCCCAATGGAGCGGGGAAAACAACGCTCCTGCAGACTCTTGCCTGTCTGATCAAGCCTTCGCGGGGGGAATTCTTTTTTAAAGGTCAGAAGGTCTCCTCCAATCATTCTTTCTTAGAATACCGCAGACGGGTGGCCATGGTTTTCCAGGAGCCCCTCCTTTTTGACACAACTGTTTTTGAAAATGTTGGTTCGGGGTTAAGAATTCGGGGGATGAAAGGTCCGCAGATCCGGGAGATTGTAAACGAGAACCTGGAACGATTTGGGATCCTCCACTTGTTCCATCGCTCCGCCCGGAAAATTTCCGGGGGAGAAGCGCAGAGGGTGGCCCTGGCCCGGGCATTTGCCACCCGGCCTGAGGTTCTCCTGCTCGACGAGCCTTTTTCTTCCCTCGACCCTCCCACCCGTGAATCCCTGCTGGTAGACCTGGAATCAATCCTCAGGGAGACAAAAACGACAACCCTTGTGGCAACTCATGATCGGATGGAAGCCCTGAGATTGTCAGACCGGATCGCCATGATGAATAAGGGCCGGATTTTGCAGGTGGGTCCTCCCGCAGAGGTCATGAACCAACCCCTGGATGAGTTTGTGGCCTCTTTTGTGGGGGTGGAGACAATCCTGCCCGGACAGGTGATCAAGAAAGATGAGGGTAGTTTCGTGGCCTCCATTATGGGCCAAGAGGTTGAGGCCGTGGGCGAGGTTGAATTGGGGGAGTCCGTCGTTTTCTGCATCCGCCCGGAAAATGTGACTCTGGCAGTTCATCACTCGAAGGAATCGTCGAGCGCCAGAAATGTATTTCCGGGAAGAATTGTGAAAATCATTCCCCTGGGGCTCTATCATAAAGTGCAGCTCGACTGCGGCTTCCCGCTGGTATCGTACATAACGGGTCACTCCCTGGAAAATTTATCCTTACGGGAAGGAAAAGAGGTGTTCGCTTCGTTCAAAGCAACCTCTATTCACGTGGTCAGGAGATCACTCAGGCAGCGGCTATCTTGATTGTATAGGAATTTCCTTTTTTCAACTTTAGGCACTTTAGCGCACTTTAGGCATTTTAGTCACTTAACTTGAATAAAGTCTTTTTCTAAATTGTGAGCCCGAACCGAAGGCGTAAGAAGGTTCATATCCTTGATTTGTGGGCCCAATTTCTGCCCGGGTTTCTCTCAATCTTCTGCGGGTTTTCCCTCGCCCGCTTCTCTTGACCTTGATTCTGTTTCCCCGACTACCCTAATCATCGGCCGCGCTTCCCGATTGACCGTGAGCTCGAAAACGTCAGGACGGGCGTAATGCCCGGCCACATCCAGAATCCATTTTGGCCCCCGCATCTGTTGCGGGTCCACCTCGGCAATTAAAATTTCTTCTTTCATCCTCACCGGCCCGGCAATGAAATCCCCCTCCGGGCTGACAATGGCGCTGTCTCCCACGTTGATCCATTCTCGTTCCGGAGAATAGAATTTTTGCTTGAACTCGAACTGGTCCGGAATATCATCCATGCGCATGGCGATGCAGCAGCCGACTACATACAGCCGTCCCTCCTTGGCGATATGCCGCAAGGTGGACAGCCATGGTTCGCCACGGTCCCAGGTTGCTGCGATGTATATTTGCGTTCCCCAGGCATACATTGTGTAACGCGCTAGCGGCATATAATTTTCCCAGCAAATTAACCCGCCGATTTTTCCGAAAGGAGTATCATACACCTGTAGGGTGCTGCCGTCTCCTTGAGCCCAGACCAGACGCTCCCCGCCAGTCGGCACCAGCTTGCGGTGTTTACCCAAAACGTTTCCTTCGGGGTCAAAGTAGACGAGAGTATTGTAAAGGCTGGCCCCGCTGCCTTCGGTGTCTCGCTCCGTAACGCCCATGGCCACATATGCCCCAGCCCGTTTGGCTGCCTGGCCCAAACGCTCCGTCGCCGCGCTGGGGATCTCTACGGCCTGGGCTAGCAATTCTGCATAGAGCTGGTTGAGGATTTTTTCTCTACCTGGAGGAACGGCCCATACCCAATCAGGATACGCCGGAATAAAAGATTCCGGGAACACAATGAGGCGAGCCTCCTGGCTTCCCGCCTCTGAGATCAGCGTACAGGCCTTTTCAACGGTTGCTTCCCGGTTCAAGAAAATGGGGGCCGCCTGCACAGCGGCGATTCTGAAAGTAGTATTGGGCGTTGGCATGGGTAGCTCCTCAAGAATCGTAAGAAATTAGAAAGCTGTAACAGTTTCGCCCTTTGAAAAATCGGCTAACCTTCGATGCCCAATGCAAAATTTAACAGGATCAAGGCATATCAAGCAACCCGCGCATTCATATCGGCTTTGAGTCCTGGGATCCGGCAAGGGCTGTCTTAATTCGTTCTGGAGTCATGGGAAGCTCAAATACCCTGGCCCCCGTGGCATCAAAGACGGCATTGGCCAACACCCCGCCCATACAGGTAATGGCGGGCTCTCCTCCGCCCTGAGGGGGAATCTCAGGGCTCTCCACCAGGATAGCTTGGATCTTCGGCAACCAGGAGAAACGAGGAATTTCATAGGTATCAAAGTTGAGGTCGCGAATGTCTCCTCCCCGGAAATGAACTTCCTCGGTTAAAGCATAACCCATCCCCATCATCAGGCACCCTTCCATTTGCATCCTGGCCCCTTCTGGGTTGATGATCTGGCCCATGTCCTGAGCGCAAACGATTCGCTTCACCTCTACTTTTCCACTTTCTCTGTCAATGCCCACCTCCGCCATGGCCGCCACGTAGGTGCCCAGATAAATTCCGCAGGCCAAGCCGCACCCTTTGCCACTGGGGACTTTCTCAGAGGACCAGCCGAAGGCGGCGGCTGCCGCTTCCAGGACCCGGCGCATTCGCGGATCTTTCAGATGGGCCAGCCGAAACGCCAGGGGATCCATACCCGCCCTGAAAGCCATCCTGTCGATATGGGATTCTCTGGCAAAGGTGTTGGTATTACTGGCCGGACCCCTCCAGGTGCCGGTCACAAAAGGATGGGCGCCAGGCTGGCCCCACCAGTTTCCATAGGATTCCGTCCGATGATGGGGGATGTCATAAAAAATCTGGGAGCCTCTGTCTCCGGCGAAATAGACCTGATAATCCCAGAAAACGGCCTGATTTTTCTCGTTCAGGCCGGACCTGATTTTAACGATCGCGGCAGGCTGAAAGGTGTCAAAAAAGAATTCCTCTTCCCGGCTCCAGGCAACCTGTACCGGCTTCCCGGTCAGCTTTGCCAAACGCGCAGCCTCGACCACCTGCTGGTTCCAACTTTTGCCGCCAAAACCGCCACCCACAAAAGGGGTGATGATGCGCACCTCTTTTGCAGAGAGGCCCAGGGCCTGAGCAACCTCTTCCTGAGCCCCAAAAGGTGTCTGGGTGGATGCCCAGACCGTAGCCCATTTCCTTTCCACTTTGGCTACGGCGGTGTGGGTCTCCATGGGCGCATGAGCGACATAATGCTGAAGATATGTTCCCTCCAGGGTGAGGGTAGAGAGTTTCTCCCCCTTCCGGAGGTCACCCTCCTCCGCAACGATAATTCCTGGAGGAGCCACTTTTAACAGATGGGAAAAGATGTTTTTATCGTCTACCTTTCGGTCCGGCAGTTCATACTCAACTTTTATTCTGGCCAGCGCTTTTTCAGCCTCATCAGGATAGGAATGGAGGACGGCGATCAAATCACCCTCCCGGATGATCTGCAACCCTTTGACCTTCTCCGCCGGTGAG
>Ga0315288_10011300_pt1 | contig 11243 bp, 32 predicted proteins | sample YL17G11_20_MG_FD_203454 | JGI IMG/M metagenome (GOLD analysis project Ga0315288, IMG submission 203454) | Sediment microbial communities from Yellowstone Lake, YNP, Wyoming, USA - YL17G11_20 | ecosystem: Environmental > Aquatic > Freshwater > Lake > Sediment | place: USA: Wyoming | collected... | reverse complement strand
CACGTGCTCCTCGAAGAGGACGCCGTTGCCGATGAGAGTGCCCGCGAAGAGTCGATCAGCGGTACGTGAAGTTCAGAAACCCGCTCGGCATTCGCTCTGCGAGGCCCAGCGCGATGAACACGTCGTTGATCCCGAGCGACGACGGGTAGCCGACCGCGCTCCAATTCTTCTGCTTTCGCATGTCGAACCAGAGGTCTCGTGCCTCTGCGTCCCGCGCGTGGCTCGGTGCCTTCTCGCTCAACTCTTGGAACCGCTGCACGAACGAATCGCGCACGACCTTCCGTCGCGCCTCCAGCGCGCCCGCCTTCTCGTCGATCGCCTTCCTCTTCGCGATACGCGCCTCGCGCTTCGCCGCGACATCCGCCGCGCGATCGACCCGAGACTTGTCCGCCTTCGCGGCCTCTTCCGCGAAGGTTCGGATCGGCTGCGGGCTCCAACGAACGATGCGCTGCTCGGCGCGGACGATGGCCTCTTGCAGTCGCTTGATCCGGTGCTTCGTGCCGCTGACGCGACTGCTCACTTCGTTGCGCCACTCATGGGAGTCCGAAGCGGCGATCTCGACGAACTTTCGGTTGTAGCCGTAGCCCTTCTGGACCGTGAGCGTCTTGATCTCGCCTGCTTCAAGCTGTCGACGGAACTCGTCCTCGCGAGCCACCTGATCGCGGAGTGAGACGACGTAGGCGCGAATCCCATCGCACGTGGCCTCGTACGGTGGGAGCCCGACGCCCGGGCAATCGCCGTGGATCGAGCCGTCGCCTGGCCGCTTGTAGCCGTGGTGTACGAGCCTGCCGTCGCGAAGACGGAAGTCGCCCTCGCACAACTGACAGTTGCCAACGAATCGCGTTGCGAGCGTCACGTGGCTCAGATCCTAGCGCGCAGCGTCCGCGCGGATCAGTGGTGCGGCGGCAGACGGAAGCGGTTGAGCCACATTGGCCCGAACACGTTGCGTACCTGCTGAAGCTCCGCCGAGTAGTCGTTGTCGCCGCGCCACACGCGCGCACGAGCGTACATCCAGTCGGTGCGCAGCTTGTCCTTCCACGTGCGCCCGTTCTCGGCAGCGTACGCCGTGAGCGCTTCGAGTTGGTCGTGGCTCAGTTGTTCGCGGTCGTACGGTTTGTCGGACATCTTCGTGGCTCCTATTCCGTCCCCAGCCTACCAGTCCATCGGGAGGCTGGCGATACCCGCCGCTGGCGCCATCTCGATGACGACGAGCCGACCGGCCGCGATCATCTCGTCCACGTTCGTCGGGCCACCCCCCATGCGGCCGTCGTCCCAGCGGACGATCTTCGAGGACGCGTCGTACATCTCGACCGTGCCGCGTCGCCCGTCGAACTCGAACACCCTGATGTCACCGATTCTCATGCCACTCCTTCTACGCTCGCCAGCCGAGTCTCATTCCACGTCCACGCGTTCCCAGCGTCGACCGTACACCGTACGCGCCCTGGAGTCGTAGACGAGCGGGGTCTCCGATGCCGTCGCGTCGGCTCCCACGAGCAGCATCCGCCGCCACCTCGGGTCGCAGCACTTATCGGCGTCGCTCGCGTCCGTCCATTCGTGCCTGCCCGACGTGCACCTCACGGCGCGCCCCGCATGAACCACACCTCGCCGTGCGTGTACTTCCCAGGCTTCGGCCAGCCGTCGATCTGCACGCTGATCTTGCCGTTCTTGAAGAAGTTGATGATCGTTCCATGGCCCTCTAAGCCGTTTGCGAGCGACACGAGCACGCGCTTGCCTGGCACGTCTCGACGGCGATCGGCAGTGACGTACCCGAGCGCGTGCATGGAATCGTGGTGCCCGCGTACGTTCTTCGCCATCGCGCCGCTGATCGGCCACAGCTTTGTGACATCGAAGCTCACGGGGTGCTCACGAGGCGCTCGGGGTGCACCCGACCGATGATCGCTACACGCTTCCCGTGCATCGTCGTGAAGCACGCCACCCCAGGCTTGGCGCGGCACGTGAGAACAGGGCAGCGATTCGCCCGCTCGGCCGCCGCCTTGCCGCCTCTGGATCGCCGACGGCTCGGTGCCTGCTCGCTCTTCTCGTCCGCGTCGTCAGGCATGGGGATCGTCCTTCGGAACTCGAACGTCGTCGAGAGCGACGATCTGGTTTACGCCGTACTTCTCGTTCGCGATTCGAGCATGGTGCCCTGCGGCCATGACGACGTTGCACCAGAGGCCATGTGTCTGCGGCTTGTCGCCACGGATGGCCTTGGGGAGGAGGCCGATGGGTACGAGGACTCTCATGCCGTCCTCGGCCCAGCGCGGGGGCGCGTAGTCGAGGTGGCTCACTCGCCCTTCTCCTGCTTCGCGAGCCACTCCCTGATGAGCTTCACCGAGTCGTCGCGCTGTCCCATCGACACGTAGGCGGTGTTCCCCTTCTGGCCGAAGTCGAAGAGGAACAGCGTGAAGCCAACACCAGCGGGCACCTTTTCCTTGAGCAGGTCGGCGATCTCGCGGCACTGCGTTTCGAGCACGAGCCGCACCTGCTTCTGCACCAGCGTTTCGCTCACGGCTCTACCTCCCACTGTTCGACGCTCACCTCGTCGGCCCCGTTCCTCCATGCAGCGATCTGCGGATGCTCGACGCGCATCTGGCGCCACGCCGGATCCGTCAGGCCGCCCATCCGATGAAGAGCCGCGACGTTGGCGCCGTTGAGTGATCCGTGCACGGACACGATGACGCCGCCCTCGCCAAGCTCGCTCGACATCACGATCCACGCCTTCGCGCGCTTCACGACCCGTGAACGCTTGGGAGTCACCTTCTTCTTCGGCGTCATCGCGGCACCATCGCCTTTCGCTGTCGCTCCACGTCGTCCATCGCGTCGAGCCACGAGTGGCCTACGCCCTCGACCCAGGCGCCAGCGTCCACGTTCTTGCTGAAGCGCACCGACACGTGCCGAAGGACCGCGATGTTGCCTCCGCCTGACGCGGCACGCTCGTGCGTCACCCAGGTGTTCGTGTGCGGATGCTTGGGCCAGCGCTCCTTGACCATGCCCTCGACGCGGCTGCGCCTGGTGGGCTCGCCCTCGGCGCGCTGCGCCTCGACCACTACGCTGTAGCGGGTCATGCCTTCCAACCCCTTCCGACGACTCCGAGCGCGAGGTTGCGGTAGTCGATCTGTGATGCCGACTCGCCGAACATCGCGACGATGGAGCGCACGATCGGTGAGAGCTTCGCGAAACAAGCGGGGCACACCCACGAGCACGTGGCGTCGATCCGCAGCACGCACTGGAACTTCGTCTCCTCCATGATCGCGCCGAGGTTGCTGGTGGGCGCGTGCGAGGCCATCGCGGAACAGCACGCGCAGATAATCGGGCTCACGGCGTTTTTCCTTCTGCCAGCGCGATGGCGCCGTCCACGTCCGCGAGTACGGCCACCTGTACGGCGTTGTCCATATTGCGAGCCGATTCGATGAACTCGCGCTGCATCTTGCACACTGCCAGCAAGTTGGCTGCCGCAGCAAGCAGACGCGCGTTCGCGATGGCCTGGGCGCGTGCCGCGAGCCCAAGTGGGATCGGCACCGTGGCGATGTGTCCTCCGTGACCAGAGCCGAACACGTCGCGCATGTGGTCGGTCGTCGAGAGGATCTCGATCCTACAGTCGCCTCCACTATCGCTCGTGATCGTATCGTGCCCCTCTGGAGCACGTCCGCAGAGGCCGCCGCGCTCGGCAGGGATGATCTCCAGCACGCGGTACGGCCCAGGCGTGGGCGGCGTCACGGCTGGACTCCCGTCGCGCGCGCGATGGCGCGATCGACGTCTGCGAGCAGCGCGATCTGCACGGCGTCGTCGTCCGACCCGATCAGATCGATGAACTCGCGCGCCTGCTTGAGCACCGCGAGCATGTCGGTGGACGCCGCCAGTACAGGCACGTCGTGCTGGACGGAGACGACGGCGATCGTGCGGCCGCGCTCGTCCTCGATGAGAGGGTGCGTCGTCGGCCCGACGCGTTGGCGCCAGGGGCCATTCGTATGCTCGGTCACTTGCTACCTCCACGCTTCTTCAGCTTGACGGCGATGGCCTCTGTGCGGTGCTCGTGGAACACCTCCCAGGACATGTCGTTCAGGTTCTTGGACGCCTCGTGACGGCCGCGCAGCATCGCCACGCGAGACGCGTCGCGTACCGACAACATGAACTCGCGCAGGCCGTCACAAACCACGTCGCTTGTGCACTCGCACGGCGGCTGTGTTGCCGTTGACGCGGAGCACGTCGTCTTGGTGAACATCTCAGCCATCACTGGCCTCCAGCCGTCGCGCCGTCGGCGGCGACCGCGTTCGTCGATCGCCCGTACGGCACGGGCTCGCAGGCCCAGCAGAACGTGATGCAGGCAGAGGTACGCATCTCGTTGCCAGACGGCATCGGGACGTAGATGTCGGCATGGGCAATCAGGCCGACCGTGCCGCGCGGCTGTGGCTTTCCGCACCGACAGCAGAACATGTCGCCCTGCCGCTTATCGACGTACGGAACGCGGTCTCCGTCCTCACCACGGATAGGGTACTCGCCGGGGAGAGGCCAGGTGATCGGCGTCGCGGGGCTCACGTGCCACCCCCAGCCGTCTCGCGCAGCCGGTACCACATGAACCCCTGCCGCTCGCACTCGGCCACGCGGAGCCCGCTGCCGAGTTCGAGGTGCCGCACGCTGTGCCCCGTGCCGCAGATGCACGTAGCCATGACGGAACCGATGACGGGCACGCGCCCGCCGCCGAGTTTCTCGGGAGCGCGCACCCACTCCGGGCACACGGCGCCGACGAGGAACATCGTCGGATCGTCCGTGCTCTGGGCCACGTCCGAACCTGCCTTCTTGATAAACGACTCAGCCATCGGCTCCTCCATCCGCAAAACGACTCGACGCGTAGGCTTCTTCCTGACACATCGGACACCACTCCTCGGGCGTCGAGAGACATGCCTCGGCAGCCTTGCGAGTCTCGAAGCACGTGACACCGCTGTGGGCGTCGCAGACGTTCGACCACGGCGTCGCGGGATCGGACTCGATGCCAGCCTCCAGAGAACGGTAGAGGCCCACCAGGCGCCGCCCCTTGCGCGTGTAACGCAGCACCACGCAGCCCGCGCGCTCGTGGCGCTCTCGGTCAAGCTCGACGCGGTTCACGTCGACACCGCCGCGCGGCCAGCAGCCGTCAATTCGTACACGTCGTCACCGTGGAAGTCCGTGCGCGTGCTGAAGCCTCGCAGGAGTCCGCGCGCGACGAGCGCCTTGATCGTGTGCGTCGTGGTGCTCCAGCCGTCTGGAACATCGTAGCCGCCGCCTGCGTCCCGCTGCGTGCGAGTGGGCGTGCCAGGCGTGATCCACCAGCCGCCACGCATATACTCGACGGTTCCGCCATTGGCAGCGATGTGCACGAGCGCCTCGCGCATGGTGGGTGAGAGTTTCATTATTTCCTCGCAGCCTCGCGCGCGTCGCGCTGGTGAACGGTGCCAACGATGTTCTCGACGTGCTTCGCGATCGTGCGCTCGCACGGCCCGCACAACCTGACTGGGAAATCCCAGGAGTGCAGCCCACCACACACCGCCGCCGCGAACACCTTGGCCACGATCACGCGCGGGCCATCCTTCACCCCCGAGCGCGAGATGGGAAGCTCCTCGCCTTGGCGCGCGGCACACCGCTGGCAGAGCGTTCTCACGGTGCCACCTGAAGTGCCGCCATGGCGGTAGCTGCGTCATGCTCGATCTGCTCGCACGCGCCGACGAAGCGAGCGTTCCGCATGGCGATGCTCGCGTACGTGCGCCACATGTGCCAACGGCCTTGGCTCGCAGCCTCGGCACCGAGCCACATGTACGCGGCCACGGCGCCCTCGGCGGTATGGAGCAACTCTTCGCTCGCGGTCACAGTGCCTCCTTGGCGATCCAGATCCGCTCGATGAACCTGCCCTCGGCGTACTTGTGCGCCCACTCCTTCGCGTCGGCGCAGGTGGGACGCTGGCCGCTGCGCTCGTTCAGTGCTGCCGCATAGTCGTAGCCGTCGCGGTTCGCGCCGTGCGCCCTGGGGCGCTCGCCGAAGCGAACCCACGCCTGGAAGCCGCGCATGAAGCCGTTGACGTCGGTGCGGGCGCTCATGGCGCCACCTTCTCGCCGACGGCCACGACGACGCCGCGCATGGGCCTGTACTTGCTGGCCTGCAAGACGGCCTCCTCGCGCGTCAGGTGCCACGACTGGACAGTGGCGCGGCCTCTGGCCAGCGCCTCGATGTAGAAGCGCGGCTCGACGGTGGAAACCCACGCGGCCACCTTGCCGCACGAGCCGAAGTTGATGCGATCCGCCTCGCGATCCGCGTCGATCTGGTTCGCGTGCGACGACGCCACCTTGCCGCGCGGCATGCTCGGGTTGTCGATCAGGACGTAGAAGCTCACGACGCCACCTTGACGCGCGGCGTGTACCGCGGGCTGCTGTCGTCATTCCACTGCGGCGCGATCCCGCGCAGCGCCTCGCGGACCTGACGGCCGGTCCAACTGTCGGGGCGGTAGTCCCACTTGGACGCCATCCACGCCGCGTGGATCGCGAGGAGCTGCACCGGGGTGAACGGGTCGAAGAACGACTCGCGGCAGTGGTCGAACGCGTTCACCAAGGCCCGAAGCTGCTCCATCCCAGTCTGCGTCGTGGCCTTCACGACGCCACCTTGCCGAAGCCGCGCCCGTCGCTCTTCACCTCGTACAGGCGCCCGCACTGGTAGCACTCGACGAGGAGCGGGCCGCCCATGATGCGGTAGTGGCCGACGACGTTCAGGTGCGCGCTGCACGGATGCGCGTGCCGCGTGTACCCCTCGCAGAGCACGAAGTCGCGCTGCCCAGGAGCCAGCTTGATCACGTCGCCGAGCGGCGCACGTCCCGCCAACTTGATCTGCTTCCCGCCAACCACGATGCTGTTCGCCATCTCAGAATCCTCCTCGTCGGTTCACCGACATGAACGAACGTACCAGCTTCTTACTTCCCGTCAACACGAAAAGTGCGAGGCGTATCTGGGCTATCGGCTCACCTGTGGATCAGCCCTAGCTTCTGCATGTGCGACCACAGCGGGTGTGGCGCTGTCTTCAGATCGTCTTGCAGGGCCTTCAGTTCGCCGCGCCGTCCCTCGCGCGCCATCTCGACCTTCTTCTTGCTGCCGTCGGCGTAGCCCTTGCGCCACGTGGAGCGCATGTCGGCTCGCTCGTCGTCCTCGCCCGCTGGCGCGCACTGGATGCCGTCCGAGAACCCGCGCACCCACGCCTGGTTCTTCGCGCACGCGCTCGACAGTCGATGCGCTCGAATGCGGCTCGGCACGGTGGTTAGCCCGCACCCCGAGCAGACGACCGTCTTGCGGGGGATCACGTGGGGAATCCTATCACGGCCCGTACCCACCCTCCGCCGCGTCTGCACAGACGTCGCAGCGATACCCACGAGCCACGTCCGCAGGCGTCAGCACGTTGCGGCGCCCGCACTCGGGGCACGCCAGGTTGCGGGGGTTGCCAGGCCCAGCGGCTCGGAGCGCCGAGTTCCCGCCAGGCTCGGCGAAGTCGAGATCGTAGGCGTCGCCAGCCAGCCGCACGGCCTCCACGCACATGCCGCACGATGCGGGGCCAGCCCCAGCCGTCTCGGCGCCGCACGTGGGGCACGAGCCGTCCTCGTTCGCGCCCACGCGCCGTGCGATGCAGGCGCGGGAGTGGGGAGCGCGGTTGCCCTCGCAGTCATCCTCCTGCTCGCACCCCGCGCAGTCCCAGTCGTCTTCGCCGTCCTCTCCCTCGCCCGCGTCCCGATCGCGAGCAAGTTCGTTGCGCTCGTGCGCGTCCAACTCGTCTTCTTCGGCGATCTCCTGCACGTCGTCGTCCCAGTCGTTCATGGCGCGTCTCCTTCCTGATTGACGGTGCTAGGGCTGCGTTTCTGACGGCAGCAGGGCCGCGAGCGCGAGGAACACGGCCTGGTGCGTCGCCGCGTAGTTGCTCGTAGCCTCGTCGAGGCGTCGCTTCGCGGTGGCCACGTCGCCGTGCTGGTGCGAGTGCTCACGGAATTTGCTATCGGCGAACAGCCTCACGAGCCTGTCGTGCTCGGCATCCGCAGCCATCACGCGCTCCACGCTCGTGGCCAGATCGCAGAGCATGCCGTCGAGTTGCTCGCGCGTCGTCGGCGTGACGATGCGATCAGCGAGGATCGTCGGGAACGCGTTGACGCCAGGGGCGACGCGTCGGGCGGCGGTCACGAGCGCCCCCAGGCGACGAAGCAGCGCCGCCCGTCGACCATGATGATGCCAGCCCCGCCGTCGCGGTGCGCCTGGTCCTCGCTCTCGACCGTCTCCGCCGCAGTGGCCTCGCGGAGGTAGCCGCCTGTGCGGTAGTCGAGGAGCGCGCCTGGGCGCGTCTGCGCAAGGCGCTCCTCGGCGATGTAGTCGAGCGCGCTCACGACGGCACCTGCACCTTCACGTCACGCATGTAGTCGCGGATCGTGAGTAATCCGACAGCGGCGCGGTCGGCACGCTCCCTGGCGTCGCGAGCGCGTGCCTCTTGGATGCCTGCCTGGTCGGCCAGGGAGACCAGCGCTGCCTGGACGGCCTCGCCCCACGTCGTCCCCGCGTAGCGCATCGTCGTTCCAGGCCACGCCACCTGGATCTCCCATCCGTAGCCGTTGGCGCCGTGGCCAGCGGTGACCTTGGCTTGGTCGTCGTAGAGCGCGCGGGCGATCTCCGTCATGCGCGTGAGCAGAGTGGTCGAGTTCACGACGGCACCCGCGTCACGATGGGCACGCCCGCCGCCTTGAGCTTCCTGGCGCAGTCGGAGCCGACGGGGTACTCGCCGAGATCGCCGTTCTCGCGGTGCTCGGCGGCGGTGATGTACTCGCCCACGTCGGAGAGCAGCACGAACGTGCTCCCGCCGACGGTGCCCTTGCCGCAGACGACGCAGCAGTCGATGGTGTCGAGTTTGTACCCCATCTTGTCGCGAGCGCGCTCCTGGTTCTCGCGGTAGCGCGGGTGGCCATTCTCACGCCCGAACGGGTGGAGCCCAGGCGGGCAGGCGATCGAGTAGACGCGGGCGCTCACGACCAACCCATCGCGTCGTTGTAGGCTTCGGCGCCGTGCAGCATGCCCGCTTCCATCGCGATCTCGCGCTGCCACTCGCGATCGTCGTCGGCGTGACGGCGCTTGGGAGCGCCAGGCACCGCGAGCACTTCGTTCGCCGTCGGGCCGTCGATCTCGACGAAACGCGTGCCCGAGGCGAAGTAGCCGTGGTCGAAGTGCGCCCAGACGTCACGCGCGACGGCGCGGGCCTCGGCCTCGGTCGCGAAGTCGTCGCCGACCGAGCAGTCGTCGAGCCCTTCGTCGGGGTGCGAGCCCCACAGGCAGACCGACCAGGGCTTCTCCTGCACGGGGCAGCACGCGACAGGGACGAGCAGCGCGCCGTGCACGCGCTCCATGAAGCTCGCCGCGAGCGCGTAGCGGCCCGACGTGCTCGGGTGATACCAGCCGTCGTCGAGCATGTAGTCCTCGACCACGTTGCCAGTCTCGTCCAACAGCTTGTGCGTCACGCGGAAGTCTTTCATGGCGGTGTCTCCTCGTCGTCGGTTCGTCCGACAGAACAGACCGTATCACCATCATACTTACCGTCAACACGAAAACTACCCACGACAGCATTATTTTCGGCAGCAACCGTAAGTGTGCGTAACTACGGCGCGCGCAGACGAAGCTCCACAAGCTGCGACACCTGGCCGCTCATCTGCCCGTGGGCTCTGAAGCCGACGACGGCCTTGCGGGTGGCGTGCGCGCATAGCTGGCACGTGGCGCACGTGAGCCCTGCCGTCTCGGCGGGGCAGAGCACGACGCGGCGGCCTGCGGGCGTGCGCAGACGGATCGGCGCGTCGCGATGGAGCACGACGGCGACGGGGCCGATCGCGAGATCGGCGAGCGCGTCCGCTTCGTCGAGCGAGTCGGCCGAGAGGTTGATCGTCAGGCCGCGCTGGTTCGCGATGAGCACCGCTGCGCGGTTGGCCACCCAGCCACGAGTCGGCACGCCGCCGAACATGGGCTTGTGCGTGAACGTGAAGCCGCGCCTGCCACGGTTCGCCTCCACGAGCGCCATCATCTTGTCCACGTCGATCCGATCGCCCTTGCCAGGGAGATCGCCAGCCTCGTTGTGGCGCCACAGGGTGTCAGGGGGGAGCGCACGCACGGCGTCGAGGAACTCTCCCCAGCGGACACCGCGCGCAGGCACACGCGCCCAGTGGTGCCGCAGCATATGGAACTCCGCGTAGCAGCCCTTCCCGAAGAACGAGCACGACGGTGGGCACGTCTCGGCACTCGTGATCGAGACGGGAATCGGCCCCGTCTTCTTGTTGCCCGAGGTGCGCTTGAACAGCACGCGGATCTCCCCGTCGCGTCGGAGGTTGCGACGTGGCTCGGCGCGCGTGTACTTGCCACCAGGCCCGATGCGCGAGCGGCACGAGGCACACCAGTTCACGGGGAGCCCGCGCTTGCCGATGTAGTTCTCGTCAGGGCGAGGATTCCAGCACTGTGGGCACTGCTTCACGGCGTGCTCTCCGTCGGCGCGACGCGCACCACCGAGCAGTCCTCTGGCCGCGCGAGAACATGCCTCGATCGCGTCTCGTCGTTGGCGGGGAACTGGTGCACGTCGAGCACTTCCTGGCGCACGTCGAGCGCGATCCACGCGGCATGATCGGCGAGTCTGAGGCGCTCCACGGTGCCAGGGAGGCCAGGGAGCGCGTGCTCGGCGTTGAAGCCTGCGCGCCAGACGAACACGCGCTGGTGCAAACGGAAGCGCTTCACGACGCGTCCTCGATCTCGATTCCGCGTTCCTGTGCGAGCCGTGCCAAAGCGTCGGCTCCTGCCCGCATGTGCTTTCGTGCATGGCGACGGATATGCGCGTCGCGCTTGCAGAGCAGACAGCCTTCGGGATCGACAAGGTCGTCTTCGAGTTTGGCCTCGGGATGATAGCGGCACACAAAACCAAGTTCGCCTGCCAACTGGGCGGCGGGCTCGCAGTCCTCGTGCGGGTGCCTGGCCTCGATCCAGTCGAGCGCAGCCGAAGCAAGCTCCCACAGGTGAGCGCGACGCTTGGTTTCCGTCTGCATGAGCACCGTCTCGCGGTTGATGCCAAGCGCCGTTGCCGTCTCGCGGAGCGAGTGTCCCGCGTCGAGCATGCGTCGGATCGCGGCGACGATCCTGGGAGGCGTGACGCTCATCCTTCGCCTCCCCCGCCAGTAGCGATCACCTTGCCGCCCGTGGCGTCCACCGTGCTGGCCTCCGCAACCACCG
>Ga0315288_10011299_pt1 | contig 11243 bp, 8 predicted proteins | sample YL17G11_20_MG_FD_203454 | JGI IMG/M metagenome (GOLD analysis project Ga0315288, IMG submission 203454) | Sediment microbial communities from Yellowstone Lake, YNP, Wyoming, USA - YL17G11_20 | ecosystem: Environmental > Aquatic > Freshwater > Lake > Sediment | place: USA: Wyoming | collected... | reverse complement strand
AAACGGGGCAGGTCAGGTGTACTTTTTTACTTTCACTAGAGCCCTCCTTATGACTTTTTATTATAGGCAAACTCTAAGAGCAACTGGCCTAGTTTTTGGGGGAAGGTCAACGGGGCTCTAACTGAAGCTATAACCGTTATTCTGTGCTTGACATAGTATTACGAAAAAGCTATCTTGATAATATGATTTACATTAACGAGACCATGCAGTATGAGTGATATCGCGCTTAGATTGGAGAATCTCGGTAAGTTCTACCGTCTCGGCCAGACTGTCGGATATGGAACCCTGCGTGATAGTATCACTAATTTAGTCGCTGCACCATTTCGCCGTCTGTTCAGTACAAGTCGCACCAGGGGTGAAACGAGAGAAGCTGTCCAATCTTCGCCGGAAAGTAAACGATCTGACTCCATTTGGGCGCTTAAGGATGTCTCTTTCGTGGTCAAACAGGGTGAAGCCGTAGCCATCATTGGCAGTAATGGCGCCGGCAAGAGTACCCTGTTGAAGATACTCTCGCGCATTACTACCCCCACGACAGGCTACGCTGAGATAAATGGCCGTGTCGGTTCGCTTTTGGAGGTAGGCACCGGGTTCCACCCGGAGTTGACCGGCAAAGAGAATATTTATTTCAATGGCTCCCTTCTGGGCATGAAAAAAGATGAAATAAAGCGCGTATTCGACCAGATTGTTGATTTCTCCGGGATTGGAAGGTTTATTGATACACCCGTCAAGCGCTACTCCAGTGGAATGTATATACGCCTGGGCTTCGCCGTCGCCGCCCATCTCGAACCTGAAATCATGATAGTCGATGAAGTGCTGGCTGTGGGAGACGCTGCATTCCAGAAAAAATGCATGGGAAAGATGAGGGATGTTACTGGTAAAGGAAGGACGATAATATTCGTCAGCCATAATATGTCTGCGGTCAAGGCGCTCTGCCCCCGAGCCATTCTGTTGAATCAAGGGTCGGTGGAACTGGACGGCAATTCGTCTACGGTAGTCCAGCATTATCTGGGAACGGACCGTGAAACGCCAAGCCAGATAATCTGGGCTAAGGGGCAACGACCGGGCAACCGCTCTTTTAATCTGACCTCGGTTACTCTCAAGAATCAAGAAGGTGCGCCCAGCTCTTCAATTGAGTTATCGCGCGGCGGAGTCCTCGAGATAGAGTTCGAGGTAATTCAAGATAATGCCCAGGTGGTCTTCGCCATGGGATTGTCCGACCCGGAAGGGACCTGGATTTTTACTTCCCAGAACAATACAGACCCAAACTACTATGGTAAACTGATGCCACGCGGGCGGTATGTAACTACCTGCAAGTTGCCAGGGAATTTACTGAATTCAGGATTATATAGTATTATGCTTATCGGCTTCGGGGCAAACTGGGTAGACCCCTTTAGATTAGACAATGTCATATCATTCTCCGCGATCGATGACGGCGTCTTGCGAGGTGGTTACTACGGTGATTATAGCGGTATAGTACGGCCGAGACTGGAATGGAATACCAGGCGCTACGAGGGATAGGATAAATAATTAACTAATGGCAAATATTCTCATTCTGTACTCCGGTTTTGTAAAAAGGGAAACTACGCGTGACCTTCTCTATTGCTTTAAAAAATACTCGGCACACAGGTGTTTTTATCTGAATATTGACTTTCGTGGCATTGATTGAATATTTGTGAAAAAAAATAAAAGAGTTCATGGCATCCTATTTCTCTATTTTCATTATTGGGACAGAAATGCCCCCACGATAATAGAGCATCTAAGCTCATTTTCTGAATACTCTAAATTTAAAGTCTGGAATATTAATACCGAACATGGATTCCCTGCAGGATTAAAGAGTTTAGAATTTGATATTATTGTGCTCCATTACTCATTGTTTGGTTCGAAGTATCTTTTAAACAATGACTTACTGGAATATCTGAAGAACAGCCGGTCAAGTTATAAAATAGCCTTTTTCCAGGATGAGCACCATTATTGTCAGCAGCGCTTTGCGTTTCTTAATGACTATAATATTGACTGTGTTTACACCTTATTGCACCCCGATAATTTTAAGGATGTATATGAAAAATATACTGGAGTTAAGAGACTAATACAGACCTTGACAGGCTACGTTGACGATAACGTAATCAAAAACGCTAAAAAATACTCTAAGCCAGATAATATGAGAGATATAGATATTGGGTATAGAGCGAGAAAACTTGATTGGTACATGGGAAAGGGCGCTCAAGAAAAAAGCGAGATAGGCGAAAAATTTATCGAGCATGCTGGCGGGACCGAGTTAAAATTAGACATAGCTACTGCCGAGGGGGACCGTCTCTACGGTAATAAGTGGTATAAATTTCTGGGAAACCAGAGGGCTTGTTTGGGTGTGGAGGCTGGAGTATCTATATATGATATTCAAGATGTTGTCCGTCCGGAGTGGGAGCGTCTTAGAGCCGAAAACCCATCTATGACTTTTGCAGAAATGTCAGAATGCTTATTTAATAAGTGGGAAGGCAATATACCGTATCGCACGATAAGCCCGCGAGTTTTTGAGGCGGCGGCTTTTCATATCTGCCAGATACTTTACGAAGGCGAATATCAAGGCATATTAAAGCCAATGGTCGACTATATACCATTGAAGAAGGATTTTTCTAATTTCGATGAGGTGATAAAACTATTCCATGATACTCGATTTCGGAAGCGGATAACGGAGAATTGTTATCAACACCTGATTGCTTCGGGGGAATATACTTACAGAAAATTCATTGATGCATTTGACGAGGAACTTGTTAAGCAGGGGTATAATCACAGGCTATCTCGTGATAAGAAGCAGAATATAATGGCATGGTTTGCCTTAAATAAGGATATGCCATCCAGGATAATACCAAGATATGTGATTTATGTCGGTAATAAAAGTATTGAAAAGACAATCCCCTTCCTAGGTAAATTAATATCCTCAACGGATTTTGGAAAGAAATTTCTTATGCCAATTCTTAAGCCTGCATTTGATACAACATTCCGTTTTATATATGTGAAATTAGTCAGGAGATTTTATGATTACGGTAAATAGGATAAATAAAATACTTCTAGGATAAATTGATATGATAATAAAGTTCATAATATATATCTTGCATAGAGGATATAACACTTTAAAGCGCCTGGCGGGCTTTTTCTTAAATATGCTTTCGCTCCTTTTTTGGAATTCAATTTCCTTATTTAGTAGAAAAGGGAAACCGCCGCCGATTAAAAATCTTGAACACGCCGGTAGCGCCACAGTTGTAGATTCTTTCTGGAATATTCATACCGTTATCGGGTCAGAGCTGGACCGTGTCAAGACTGCCTATCAATCAAAAAAGTACCTGGAATGGCGCTTCTCCGTTTATCCCTTGTTCAAGGATTTCATGCAGCTCTGGGGAAACCATGATAATCAGGTTTTACTGGACTACGGATGCGGCCCCGGAAATGACTTGGTAGGATTTTTAGTCTATACCAGAGCCAAGAGAGTTATCGGTGTTGATATATCGGAAAAAGCTCTAAGATTTGCCAGTAAAAGACTGGCTCTCCACAACATTGACAATGAACGAGTCGAACTAATCCGGATATCGGATAACGCAGCTAAGATACCCATCGAAGACAATAGTATCGATTACGTGTATTGTGAGGGGGTTCTCCACCACACGACGGCTCCTGAAGAGATAATAAAGGAGTTTAACCGTGTGCTTAAACCCCGCGGCCAGGCATGTATCATGGTGTACAATAACGACAGTATCTTTTTTCATTTATACGTCGCATACGAACAAATGATACTTCAAAACCGTTTTTCGGGGTTGAATGTATATGAGGCTTTTACTAAAACAACAGACACCGCAGATTGTCCCATCGCAAGGTGTTACCAACCTAAAGAGTTCATCGATATCTGTGAAACAGCCGGCTTCAGAGTGGAATATGTCGGCGGATACTTTTCTCTGCTTGAATTGGAGCTTCTAAAGAAATACCACCAGGCCGCTTTAGCGGATGAGAGGCTGGGTATAGAACACAAAGACTTCCTGAAGAACTTGGTACTGGATGAGAAAGGGTTTCCACAATACAAAGGGAAACACGCCGGCATTGGGGGAGTATATAACCTGTACAAAGCCGCGTAGTCATGTCATTAGTTTGATAAGCCGAATTGAATGTTGATTAAAGGTAAGACAGAATATACAATAATATTGGAGATTATGTTTATTAGGTCCGCGCTTCCGGGATAAATCAATATGATCAACAGCGTACTTGTCTTTGGCGATGACTTAGGCGTGCCCCAGTCAATAAAACACCTCCCATCAAGGATTATCTGCGGCATCGTCGTAGCGGAAATCCGCCCGCATCAACATAAGACACCTCAAGATTTAGCCGAAAGAATGCACATTCCCTGTCTTATCCAGCCGCGTGTTAGCTCCCCGGAATACCCTTCTTTTGTGGAAAAGGTGCGGCAAATAAATCCGGATTTAATCTTTGTTAATTCATACTCGATGCTGTTACGGTCGGAGATACTGGCTATCCCTCGCTATGGCGCCGTGAACGTACACGGGGCGCTGCTGCCTGAATACAGAGGTCCTAATCCAACCCAATGGGCACTCTTGAACGATGAAACCGAGACTGGCGTCACGATGCACTACATGGATGAACACTTTGATACTGGCGAAATCATCGCGCAGCGGCGCGTCCCTATTTACTTCGATGACACGTGGCGTGATATTCAGGCACACATTAGCGTGGAGACTGATAAGATGCTGGAGGAAGAAATTCCCAAACTGCTGGCAGGGACCAATACGCGGCGACCTCAAGATGAGAGTCGTGCGAAGAAATGGCCGCGTCGCCACCCCGAAGATGGCCAGATAGACTGGCACCAGAGTGTACATTACATCTATAACCTGGTACGCGCCCTGGTCAAACCATACCCCGGCGCCTTTTACGTTGACGTGTCAGGTAAACACACTGTTTTAGACGAATATTTGACTATCCCACAGGTTACCGCGCTCAAATATGGCCAGGAGGGAGGACAGGCGCTCAGGACTGGGCACGTAGCGCTCACCCCCCTCTGCATTGATGCCCTGCCCGCATTAGCGGCATGGCTCAATGAGCGCGAGCAGGTGCTTTTTAACGCGCCGTATAAACCCATTCACGAGAGCCAGCACCAAGCCTGGTTTGAAGGTATTCAGGCTCGTAACGATGTCGTGATTTTCGGCATCCGTCTTCTGCAAGATAGAAAGCTTATCGGCTCGTGCCAGTTACATAGTGTCGACCATGTCCACCGTTCTGCCGAGCTGCAAATCAGAATCGGCAATACCTCCCAGCGCGGTCGAGGGTATGGACTTGAAGCGGTACGCTTGTTATTGGAGTTTGCCTTTAATGATTTGAACTTGCATCGTGTTTACCTCCATGTGTTCAGCACTAATACCGCAGCCACACACCTTTATGAAAAAGCGGGTTTTAAAAAGGAAGGTGTGCTCCGTGAGGCCGCCCATATTAATGGAAAATATATAGACGTGGCGGTAATGGGGATTCTACGGGATGAACATGAACCGTAAGATGGTGGCTATCCATCAGCCGAACTTCTTCCCCTGGCTTGGATACTTTGATAAGATAGCACACTCCGATGTTTTTATCTTGATGGACAACGTGCAGTTTCCTAAGAAAGGGGGCACCTGGTCGAACAGAGTGCAAATGGTAATCGATGGAAAAGCCGCCTGGGTTACGATGCCGATCGTACGCTCCTTTCATGGCACACGAATTATAAAGGACATGAAAATAGATAACAGTACGCCGTGGCGTGAAAAACTGCTCGGGACGGTACAGATGGATTATGCCCGCGCGCCGTTTTTCAGGCAGGTTTTTCCTCTCTTCACGGATTTGGTAAACAACCCTACAGATAGGCTTGCTGAATATAACAAAACGGCTATCAATGTCCTGGCTAAAGCAGTGGGTTTGGATATATCCAAGTTAGTAATCGGCTCGACTGTAGAGGTTGAAGGAGCGGCTACTGACCTGCTGATTAATATAACCCGCGCTGTGGGCGGTACTGCCTATCTGGCCGGCGGCGGCGCCGGCGGTTACCAGGAGGATGAAAAATTCGCGGCTGCTGGAATCGAGCTCATCTATCAGAATTTCGTTCACCCTACCTACCCGCAATGCAACACTGCCGAATTCATATCCGGGCTTTCCATTATCGACGCGTTAATGAACGTCGGCTTCGATGGCGTAAAAAGCATACTCGCTGGTGATACTTCAACCTCCAGGTGATATGTAAAATGTTAAAGAGGATACGTTCTTTTTTTAGCCCGGCTCGTGGTCGTACCCTGTTGAACCTGGTCATAGATATCGTTATGCCCAGATTCTATTGGATTGTGCTTCGTTTGATATTCCCTATTTTGGCACCTGTCTACACACGTTATCGGAGAATCAGGCACATCTTTATAAGAAATGATAAATATCGCGGCCGGGTGCTTTTCGCCGGCCAGTGTTATTACAATGCGTGGTACTTGAGTCGCGAGCTAAGGATATTGGGATGGCGCGCCGATGTTTTGAACTGGGATTCCAATCCCGATTCGCAATCCTATTATCATGGCGAAGATTTTAAATTAGAATACTCTACGTCTATATTTACTAGGGCGAGACACATGTTCTTCTACCTGAAAGCGCTGGCGCGATATGATATCTTCCATTTCAGTAATGCACATGGAATCTCATTCGGGCCGACTATCAGCAATACTTTCAGTCTTGTTCGATTACCACAGTACGCGGAGATACGATTATTAAAAAGGCTAGGGAAAAAAATAGTCTACACCAACAACGGCTGCCTGGACGGCGTCTCCCAGAGTTCCTTCCGGTCATGGCCGGGGCCGGAACCGGTTTGTGACATCTGTCCGTGGAAAGATGTGCCAACAGTGTGCAGCGACGAACGCAACCTTGAGTGGGGTAAAATAAGAAACAGCCTGGCGGATTACCAGTGCACGCTGGGTGACAACCGTAAGGATTACAACGACGACCCTCGGGTGCACGAAGTGCCGGAATTCTACTGCCTCGACCCGGAGTTCTGGCGTCCGGATTTACCTATTCCCCCCGAACATCGCCTTTCCTACCCACCCGGCACGGTAATGATATATCATGCGGTAGGAAATTTCCAAATGCGGACCGATTCTGTAACAGGGCGAAATATTAAGAGCACACATATTTATCTCCCGCTGATTGACCGCCTCAAGGCGGAAGGATACCCCGTTGAGCTATTTTTCGGCAAAAACATCCCGAGTAAAGAGGTCCGCTATTACCAGGCGCAGGCGGATATCGTGGTGGATATGCTTACCTTCGGCTGGTTCGGCGCCAATGTCCGGGAAGCTATGATGCTGGGCAAACCGGCGGTATGTTATCTCCGGCCGGAATGGCTGGAAAGTATGCGGCGGGAAATCCCGGATTACGTGGATGAATTGCCGGTAGTCAGCGCTACTCCGGAAACAATATATGATGTGCTAAAAGATTTGATCACACACCCGGATAAGAGACAGGAGATTGGCCGCCGCAGTCGCGAGTTCGCTGTTAAGTGGCACTCGGCCCAGGCTGGAGCTAAAAGGCTCGATAGGATTTACTGTGACTTAATGTGGGGAAAGCAATAGAAACCTGCTTAGGTAATTAGGATACTAAAGTTTCTAAGTACTGAAGAAAAGAGAAGAGCAGAGGGATTCTATTTCTTCACATACTGCTTCAGCCACCATTCAAAACTTAAAAGAGACCATATTAACAGACGGTGGTTCACTTTGCCCGCCGTATGCTCTTCAATTTTTGTACGGACAAAATTGGGATTCAGGAATTGATATATTCTTGCCTCTGGGTCATAAAGTAGCCTTTTTATGTATTCTATGCTTTCACCCCGGAACCAGGAGGCATCGGGGGCCGAAAAACCTTGTTTTTCCCTATCCAGTATCTCTTCAGGTATTAACCCTTGCATGGACTTACGTAAAATGTTCTTGCCATCCCTCGTCATTTGATAGTACTTCCTGAGCTTCCCGGGTTCATCCTCATCCATTTTTATTATCTCGTTCAGGTTATTCAATTTCAACTTGGGCGGTATTCTCATGGCAAAATCAACCAGGTCGTTGTCCAGGAAAGGAATACGAGTCTCAAGGGATTGGCCCATACTAATCTTGTCTTCTACGACAAATATGCCGTGTAAAAAGGTTTTTATTTCAAAATACAAAGAGGCATTCACGTATTCATCATTATTCCTGGGATCGAGGCCGCCTGCATCAAATATAGAGCGAAAGACGCTGAATGTATCGCTATTTTCTATCTCATGATAGATTTCAGGGCGGAATAATGCTTTCTTCTCCTCGTCATTCACTAACCGCTGCCAATATTCATAATATCTCCGGAGATAGTCGTCTCTATTTATGGCGTTGATACCACGATAATAGCGCCAGGGATACCCAGCGAATAGCTCGTCGCCACCTCCCCCGGATAAGACAACTTTGACGAATTTCCCAGCCAGCCTAGCCACATAGTAGTTCGGATAGCATTGACCGAGCCTCAGGTCCTCTAAGTGCCAGATAAGCTCGGGCATCACCTGTTCCATATCTCCAGCGTGAAGAACTACCTCGTAATGTTCCGTCTTAAGCTGGTTTGCCATGATTTCCGCAAATTTTCTTTCGTCAAACCCGAGTTCAAGACCGGAGGCTGAGGACAGGTCAAAGCCGCAGGTGAAAGTGGAAATCCTCCCGAGATGTTTTCTAGCCAGGGCCGTTATGCTTCCGGTGTCCATGCCCCCGCTCAGGTAGCTCCCGATTGGCACATCACTCACGAGCTGTCTTCTAACCGACTGCGTGAAAAGGCGTCGAATTTCCTCGATTGCCTCTGTCTCTGACAGACGGAAGTCGGCGTTACTGAATTCATAGTCCCAATACTTTTGAATCCGAACACAATTTTGCGGACCGCAATTGAGGTCCACTTCCATAAAGCAACCCGGCATTAAAATCCGTATATCTTTGAAAAGGGTGCGGTCGGTAAACACATTCTGGAAAGTAAAATATTCGTTTAGCACTTGTAAATCTACTTCGGGGCGCTCGTAGTTATTACTTTCCAGAATCGACTTTATTTCCGAGGCGAAAGTGATAACACCTTCCTTCTGGCAATAATAGAGTGGTTTAATACCGTATCTGTCTCTGGCTAAAAAGAGCTTGTTCTTCTCGTTGTCCCAGAGGGCGAAGGCGAACATGCCGTTAAACTTCCGGACGCAATCAATGCCCCATTCGAGGTAGCTGTAGATAATCACCTCGGTGTCGGATTTGGAAGAAAAGGTGTAGCCTTTTTTCTCGAGTTCGCCTCTTAAATCCAAAAAGTTATAGATTTCACCATTGTATATAATCCAGACCCGTTTCCGGCTATCTGACATTGGTTGATGAGCTTTAGGGGTAAGGTCGATGATAGCCAGTCTCCTGTGCCCCAGCGCCAGATGCCAGTCGTTATCAGCTATTTCCTGCCTGGCATAATCGCTCTCTATCGGCGCGAGATGGACATTCTTATGTTTAAAATTGTCGTCAGTCAACTCCAACCAGAGGTTCGCGCGCCCTTGAGAGTCTTCCTTCATCGAAATAAGCGTGTAGCCGGCATCATCGGGGCCGCGGTGCGATACAACATCGCACATACGCTTAATAGCGCTTGCTCCGATAGGGCCCTTATCGAGACTCAGAATACCGGCTATGCCGCACATTTTAATATTTCCTTACGATGATAATAAAGCCTGTAATTTGTCCAGAACCTCTTGCGGTATCCCATTGGGGAACTTCTTTTTCCAGACTTTGCTGCCAAGAAACTCTCTATCACAATCACGGATTATCTCGGTGAGAACATAACTCATCAAAGAAATCATATTATCCTGTTCGCTCATCCAGATAATCGGATGAAGCAGCATGTGGATAAGTCTTTGTTTTTTCAGTGCTTTTAAAAAATTCTCAGGTGTGTTTCTAAGAACAGAATCGGAGATATAAAACATGTTTCTTACAAAGCTATCACTGTAAGCATTAATCATGCCGGGGACTTCTATTTCGCTCAACAAATTGCCTGGCGGTGGGTTATGCCAGACGAAAACAGGCTGAATATATGGGAAAAAAGCCATCATAATCTGCATCTCTTTGATTATATCACCCTGGATTTCTTCGGCGCCTTGTTCAGGTAATACGTGGTGATGCAAAACAACATTGTGTCCGAGCTGCTTAATTTCATTAATAATCTTAATATTGGTGGGGGTAAACGGGTTATAAAGGGGAGAGGACAAAAGCAGCGAGAAGGTAGCTCTGATTTTATATTTTGCATCTATTTCAGCCATCTCGCATGCCGATGTCAGTGAGTAGTCTATATCGTGCCGAAGGATGATTTGCCTTCTTTTATCATCGTCAGGAGTAACAGTGAAGAAGTCCACAAATTCAAAACCCTGATTTGCTGCCGATTGAAGAATCAATCTATAGCTCGCCTTGTTATAATTCACTACGCCTGGTTCCTTTTCAGTTATATTCTTCTGGGTAATATATAAAAACAGCGCTAAAGAAAAACCGCACGATGCGGGAATTCTTCTCGCTTAGCTATACTTTCAAAGCAGTTAATGAAAAATATTTAAACAACGGTCTTGATAACGGGAGAAGTTTTCTTAACTGTTCGTCGATATGCTTAGTGGCCTCCTCTGAAACATTATGTAATACCCAGCCCTGCCCTAAAAACCATTGATATTCGAAATGTACTTCAGAAAAGCCAACCTTTTGAAGGGAAGCAACAAGAGATTCCTCTTTTATTCCTCCACGAATAGCTTTCTGGTACTCCGCTAATTCAGCAGTTCTCTTATCAAATCCGTATTTCCCCTCTAATTCACTGTAGACATCTTTGATTGAGCTAATCTCGCGTTGAAGCATTTCAGAATAGTTTCCTTTATCTAACCTACTTATTTCTCTCCAGCAATAATAATTGGGATCCATATCAGTAGCAAATATACCTCCCCTCTTGAGACAACGAAAAACTTCGCGAAAAATTGAATCAAATACAGGCAGATGATGTAGAAAGGCATAAGCGGTGCAAACATCGAAACTTTCATCATTAAAAGGCATCTTTGACGCATTACCAAGTATTAAATCTATATTTCCACTCGATAGGTCTACTTTATCAAGCATTGCTTGCGTGAAATCAATGCCAGTAACTCGGTCAAAGTATTTTTTTGCGATATTTAAGACAAATCCTGTTCCGCACCCAAT
>Ga0315288_10011298_pt1 | contig 11243 bp, 6 predicted proteins | sample YL17G11_20_MG_FD_203454 | JGI IMG/M metagenome (GOLD analysis project Ga0315288, IMG submission 203454) | Sediment microbial communities from Yellowstone Lake, YNP, Wyoming, USA - YL17G11_20 | ecosystem: Environmental > Aquatic > Freshwater > Lake > Sediment | place: USA: Wyoming | collected... | reverse complement strand
TCCCGGCATTTACCATCATCTGCTTCGCATCACGGACCAGATGGTGGACGGCATTGTGGTGAACTCGCGCGCGCTGCGGCGGGAGCTGATCGAGCAAGACCAGGTTCCGCCCGGGCGCATCCATCTGTGTCCCAACGGCATCCGGACCGGCCTGTTTTATCCCCCGGCCGAGCGCGGCGCCGGCCTCACCATCGGGACTCTGTGCGTGCTGCGGCCGGAAAAGTCGGTGGGCACGCTATTAGAAGCCTGCGCCATGCTGCGGCCGGCTTTTCCCGAGGTGCGCCTGGTGGTGGTGGGCAGCGGTCCCATGCTGGCGGAATTGGAGGCGCTGGCGGCGCGTCTGGGCGTGGCGGCGAAGTGCCGTTTCGAGCCCGCCACCAGCCAGGTTGCCGAACGCCTGCGCGGATTCGATATCTTCGTTCTCCCGTCGCTGTCCGAGGCGCTGTCGAACTCGCTGATGGAAGCCATGGCGTGCGGCTGCTGCGCGGTGGCCAGCGACGTGGGCGGCAACCCGGAGCTGGTCCGGCACGGTGAGACGGGCCTGTTATTCCGGCCGGCCGACGCCACGGACTTGGCCGCCAGCCTGGGGCTGGTGCTGCGGGACGGGGAACTGCGCCGGAAGCTGGCCGAATCGGGCGCGCGGTTTATCCGGGAGAATTTTTCCGTCGAGACGGCGGCGCGCCGCATGGAAGCCATCTATCTTCAGCTTTGGCAGGGGCGCTGAGGCGCGCCACCGGCCACTGCCGGCGACAATGTTGCAGTACACTGAAAGTGTTGCGTCCATGGGGCCCCAATCGCTAACTTCTGTCAGGCCGGTTGTTGGGGTGGCCGCGCCGCCGGTTTTCTTCGCGCGCCCAGGTCCGTCCGCAAGCCAGAACCTATGCAGTCGCATAGGGTTCTTTTTCCTGGCGCCGTTCATCGTCTTCCTTTTCAGCCGCCTGCTGGACGTCACGGTTCCGTTCCTGCATTTGCCCTTCGTGTTTGGCGGGGCGACGGTGGCCGCCGCGTTCCTCTCTGGTGAACTGGTGCCGGTGTTGCGAATGACGGCGGTCCGGTGCATCCTGTTGTTCACGGGATGGTTTTGCCTGGCCAGCGTCTTCGGTCTGTGGAAGGGCGGCAGTTTTGCGATGTTCAGGAACTATTGGGTCAAGAGCCTCCTGATTTTTCTGGCTTTGGCCTGTCTTGCGGTTACGTTGCAGCGGATCCGGGTTATTATTTATCTCATTGCGCTAGGCATTGCGCTCGCCATGTTGGTGGCCCTGGTAGCTGGCGCGACCGATGCCGAGAACCGCTTGATCATGCCGGTTGGCGAGTTGGCGAATTCCAACGCATTGGGCATCTTCGCGGTTCTCGGGTTGCCGTTGTGCTGGCACAGCGTCATGTTTTCGATCCGCGGCTGGCTGGCTGCCTTGTTGTCGGCGGTATTATCGCTTCCAATGCTCTATGTTGTCTCGCGCAGCGGTTCGCGCACCGCCCTGGTGATGTTAGGCGTCCTGTTTCTGTATGGCATGTGCCGGTTCGATTGGCGCCAGCGGATTCTGCTCGCGGGCATCATGGCTCCCCTGGCGCTGGTCGCATTCATGACGGCCCCGGAAGCCCTTTTGAGCCGTTATGCGACGTTGTTTGTCACGAACTCCCGGCAGTTGGACGAGCAGGATACGGAACTGGATGCGTCGGCTGTTGGTTCCACGGAGGCTCGCCTTTATTTGCTGGAGAAGAGCCTCTCCATCACCTTCCGGAACCCGCTTTTTGGAATTGGCCCCGGCAATTTCATGGTTGCCGAGAATGAACTGGCGGAAAAAGAGGGTCGCCGGGGAAACTGGCACGTCACGCACAACGGCTACACGGAGATTTCCGCGGAGACCGGCCTGATCGGGTTCTTGCTATACACCGCCGCACTGGTGTCGATTTGGCGCGCGCTCGGAAACATATCCGCCCGGGCGGCGGGCGTAACTGGCGCCGGCGAGACACGCCAGACCGCAAGCGTATTACGGATGCTGTTCTTTATCTCGGCGATCGGGGTCTTTTTCGGGATCAGCCTCTATCAGTACTTCATCCCGGCGTTCATGGGCCTGGCGCTGGGCGTGGTTCGGTTCGCGACCGCGGGCGTGGAGCCGGCCACGGCGGGTCTGCAGCCCCGAGGAACTTGACCGGCCTCCTATTCCCGGCTTTTGCATTGAGTGCGATGTGTTCCTAGCATAACTGGCCCCTCCCTATGGACACCGACTCGGGTTCTCTCCGGCACAAGGCGGCAGCGGGCACTCTCTGGTCGGGGCTCTCGGTGGCCGGGCGCCAGTTGGTGTCCATCGTCTCGACCACCGTCCTTGCCCGCATGGTGCCGCCCTCCGCCTATGGGGTGGTTGGCCTGGCGACCCTGTTTACGAACTTCCTGATGATCTTCCGGGACATTGGAACGGGGTCGGCGATCATTCAACGGCGCGAAATATCGCAGGAGTTGGTATCCAGCCTTTGGTGGATGAACATGCTGCTGGGGGCGATCCTGGCGGGGGTGCTGGGGATCTTGGCCTGGCCGGCCGCGGCATTCTACCGGGAACCTCAGTTGGTTCCGGTGATGCTGGTTCTGTCGGGGTCGTTCCTTGTCTCCTCGGTGTCGATTGTTCCAGCGTCTCTGCTGAGCCGGCGCATGGATTTCAGAAGTATCGGCGCGGCTGAATTGGCGGCCGCAAGCCTCAGTCTGGTAGTGGCGGTCACGGTGGCGCTGAAGGGAGGAGGGGTCTGGAGCCTGGTGGCCGGGTCTTTGGTCAACGCCATAGTGAGCACGGTTCTGTTGTGGTGGTTTGCCAGATGGCTTCCGTCGTTCATCTTCAGTTGGAGGGAAGTCCGCTCGGTGATGAACTACAGCCTGAATCTGTCCGGGTTCTCGGTCATCAACTACTTCGCCCGCAGCGTCGACAGCATGATTGTCGGCAAGTTGGGCACCGCGCAACTGGGCTACTACCAGATGGCCTACAACCTGATGCTCTTCCCTCTGCAAAACGTGAGCCAGGTCGTGACGCGGGTTCTGCATCCGGCCTTTTCCTCGATCCAGGACGACAACGAACGCTTCCGGTCGGCTTACCTGCGGGTGACGCTCATCATCGCCTCGGTAAGCTTCCCCATGATGCTCGGATTGATGGTGGTGGCCGAACCCTTCGTCCGGACTGTGCTCGGCGCACGCTGGCTGTCCGTGGTGCCGCTGCTGTGGATTCTCTGCCCGGTGGGCTTGATCCAATCCATCGTTACCACCATCGGGCAGATCTACACGGCAAAAGGGGAGACCGGGTTGATGTTCCTATGGGGGATAGGGGCGACGACGATATTTGTTCTATCGTTTCTGGTTGGAGCGCTATGGGGAGTGCAAGGGGTTGCGATCGCTTATGCAATGGCAAATGTGCTCCTTCTGTATCCGGCGCTGGCGATTCCTTTTCGTCTAATAGGCTTGCGAGTGCGGGACCTGGCGCGGAGCCTTGCGCCGGTGTTGTTGATCACCCTGTCGATGATGGCGGTCACATCTGCGTGGCTGGCGGTGTGCTCGAGGTTCGGGATTTTTCACCATCCGGCGGTTGTGCTGGCAACTTCGGTGGCGATTGGAGTCTTCGTGTATGGAACGCTGGTGTGGGCGCTGCTGCCGGACTTGTTGAGTGAAGTCGCGCAGAGCGCACGGGCGGTCGGCGCGGTTCGGGTAGCGAACCTGTTGGAGGCAAGGCGGCGCGGCCGGGTTGCCGGCCTCTGGCGGTCCGCCGCAACCGGTGAGAAATGAGCGGTGGGGCGGAGATGAAGATATGCGTGGTCAGTCCCAGTGAGAACGCCTACTCGGAAACCTTTATCCGGGCCCATATTGACCAGCTCAACGCCGTGGCCGTGTTTGGAGACTGGCCGTACTATGAACACGCCAGCCGGCAGATCGTGCCGCGGCCATGGCGGGCAGGCGTTCAATTCGGGCGTCATCTTCCTGTGTTCTTGCGATCCGTGCCGGAGCGCCTGGCGGTTTCTTCGGTGGCCGGATTCTTGCGCCGGGGGCAGATCGACGTGGTGTTGGCCGAATACGGTCCCACGGCGGTGAATTTGATCGATTCATGCCGGGTGGCCGGGGTTCCGTTGGTCGCGCATTTCCACGGTTTCGATGCTTATCGCAGAGACATTCTGATACAACACGCCGAGTCTTACCCTCGTCTGTTTGCCGCCGCCGCCGGCGTCATCGTGGTTTCGCGCGATATGGAGCGGCAACTGCTCGGGCTCGGCGCCGCGCGAGAACGGCTGTTTTATAACCCCTGCGGCGTCGACCTTGAAGCATTCTCCGCCACCGACGCCTCGGCAAACGCCCCCATCTTTCTGGCGGTGGGACGCTTTGTGGAGAAAAAGGCGCCCTACCTGACGTTGCTGGCTTTTGGGCGCGCCCTGGCGGCCTGTCCTGGCGCCCGGCTGATCTACGTGGGCGATGGCGACATGCTGGGCGCTTGCCGCCAGATGGCGGGCGCAATGGGGGTGTCGGGACAGGTCGAGTTTCTCGGCCACCGGAGCCATGCGGAGGTCGCCGCGCTGATGCGCAAAGCGCGCGCATTTGTGCAACATAGCGTGGTGGCGAGCTCCGGCGACAGGGAGGGCACCCCGGTTGCGATTCTGGAGGCAGCCGCATCCGGTCTGCCAGTCATTGCGACGCGCCACGCCGGCATACCGGAAGCTGTTATCCACGGCGAGACCGGGCTGCTGGTGGACGAACTCGACATCGAAGCAATGGCGGAACATATAGCGGCCCTGGCCGCGGATGCGGTACTGGCGGGGACGCTGGGCCGCGGGGCACGCCAACATATCAGTGTGAACTACTCGATGGCCAAGAGCGTTCAGGGCCTGGCCACAATCCTGCGAAAGGCATCGCGGCCGGGTTGAGGGATGTCGGACGGGCTTGCTGGCCAGCGCTGAAAGGCCGGTGATTATTGGGGAAAACCCGAAGTGAACCGGTTGTCTCCTCGTAGTTCCCGATCTGAAGCCCTCCTATGAAGCGCTACGGCGCCCCTACGCGGTGTGGGTTCGGCTGGAGAGCGGCCTTGTCGCCAGGAGGCGGCTTGAGCTAAGCTCGACCTACGGGAGGCGCCTGAACTGGTCGCGCGTCTCCCGTCAAGTACAGTTGAACAAACGAACATGCGTCTACTACCAGCATCGCCGGCCCTGAAGACAAGTTTGCTCCTGCTGCTCGTGTACACGGGCGCGTTGTTGCCATTCCGCCACACCAGCCTGCTCGGAGAGCGCGACAGCTACCGGATGCTGTTGGGCTTGGTGGACGGGGCGTCGCGGGCCGCGTTCTTCGAGAGCCCGCTGCTCTACAACCGCGAAGTCTCTTTCGGCTATTACGCATTCATCCGCCTGCTCACCGGCTGGGGCGATGCCGGAGCCGCGGGGCTGGTGAGTGCGATGAACCTGTTCTCCACGGTGTCGGCCATCCTTCTGTCGATCCCCTTCTTTCTCGTCGTGCGATCGGTATTCACCCCGTTTGTGGCTGTCGCCTCCTCTTTACTGCTGCTTGCTACGCCCGTATTCTGGTCCGTGAGCCTGTATGGCCACCCAATCATGCCGGCGCTGCTGCTGTTCTTCACTGCTCTGGCGTTGATCGCCGCGGAGACCCCCCGGCCGGCCGCGCTCCGGCATTGTCTCGTCATACTGCTGCTGGGTGTTTCCCTCACTTTCCGGTTTGACCTGGTTCTGATGCTCCCGCTGGTATGGTCCGTGCTGGACAAGCCCGTCCCGGGCAAAGCGCTCTCGCCCTGGATACTGACCCCGCTGTACTCGGCCAGTGCGCTGCTGCTCTTCTTCCTGGCCCAATCGTTTCTGCCACTCATACAAGGCGACGGTCGGCCCCCTTCGCTCATTGAACTGCTGATCCGAATCCATCAGCCCTCCAATCTGCTCCGTTCTCTCCGGGAGCTGGTGATCAGTACCGGGCAGGGCTTGAACCTCTTCTTCTGGGCCTTGCTGCCGGTAGGGCTCTTGGTGATCCTGCGCAAGGGGACGCGGCCGCAGTTCGTGTTCACCGCATTGACCTTTGCTGGCGGCTTCGTCTTTTACCTTCCGATTCCCTATCCGGCCCGGCACTATCTCACTGTAGTGCCGTCTTTTGCGGTGATGGTCGCCATCGCTTGCATTCACCTGTCCGGCGCCTTCCGCTTGACACGTGAATTCAGCGCTTGGCGTATTGGAGGCGTGATGGGGGGGGCGGGGGTGTTGGCAAGCCTCGTCATCCCGACTCTGTCGGCTCACTTCGGCTATTTTCTCTCGCCATTCTCCGTTCGCGCCAGCCAGGAACTCATGGCAGTGCAGCACGCCAGGTTCGCGCAGGATCTGGTTCGGCGGCCGAAGGAGAAGGAACGGGTACTGGTGCTCTGTGACTCCAACCTTGTGGTGGCCAACATGCACCTGCTTGCCCCCGGGGTCTCTGCGCGGCTCTTCTACGTCCCGCTCGGCGACCGTCGGGTTGGGTTCCATGAGGTTCGGTTCCAGGGCAACGTCTATATCATGCTCGAGCAATCGTGGGAGCCCGAGCAGGTCCGGGCGGCCTTCGACCAGGGCTTTCTGTACCCGGACCTGCCGATCTTGGCGAACCCCTATGGCGGGCTTCTCTACGACGGCCCCCGGCGGCAGATCAAGATCCAGTCGCCCTGACCGCCGTGGTGGCGTCCCGGCGAATTCAGACTCGGAACCCACATCCCATTCCGCCGAGTTTTTCGGTCTTTCATGAATTGCGAGTTCTTTGGGCCCGAGAACCGCCTTCGAGCCGCAGGCCGCCGGGCGGTTTGTCCCAGCGCCAGACTGATCTACGCGGGCGTCGGCGACATGCGTGATGGGAGCAAGGTGGAAGCAGCGCCCCGGCAGCGCTCAAAGCCGGTCGAGGAGTCCGGCAAGCTGGCGAGTCTGGTGAATGGCGTTGAAGCGGTCGTAAAACCAGGTGCTGGCGGGGACTGGTGTGTTAGGCAAAGAAAAAAAGTCAAGCACGATGCGGTCCACGTCGGGAGCGGGGGCCCCGGGGTAGATGCAGCGGAAGGGAACACCGCTCTGCTGGAGCATTCGCTCCACGGCGGACTCCGGGCTGGCAAACGCCAGGATGGGGCGGCCGATGCGGAGGTAATCGAAGATCTTGGCGGGAGCCTGTAAAGGGGTATGCTCAAGCAAAAGCAAGCTGTCGGCTTCGGCGGCAATATGCCGGGCTTCAGTGGCCGGAATCTGCAGCGGGGAGCACTGGACACAGCCGAGTTCCGTAAGACGCTCCAGGCAGGCGGGGTCGGAGAACGCGCCCCCGTCTTCGATTGGACCAACAAGCTTGAGGCGAAAGGTGGAGGGGGATAGGGCCTGTCTGGCGACCAGACGATCCAGCGAAGCCAGGAGAACGTTGGCGGTGCGACCGCCGTATAAACCGCCCACGTGCGCTAGAACGCGGTAGGGACGCGGAGGGATGGGCGCTGGTTCAAGGCTGTCCTCCGGGTCGAATCCATTCCAGATCACTTCAATTCGCTGACGCGCCGCGGGGTAGCGTTGTCGCCAGGTTTCACCTGCCGGGGCGGTGTTGGCGATGATGAGATCGGCATGGCGGAAGATGAGGCTTTCCAGAAAGGCGTCGAGGCGCCGATGCAGCGAGGCAGTAGAACGGGCTGTGGCGCCAGTGAGGGGGTCACGGAAGTCGGCAACCCACCGCATGCCATAGCGTTGTTTGAGCCGGTAGGCGGCGAAATGAGTGGCAAGCGGCGGGAAGGTGGAGAAGACCACGGTGCAAGCTGGCGCCACCCTTGGCGCCAAAGCGACGGCCGGCCAAATCCAGGTTAAACCACATTCTCCCGGGAGCAGGAGTCTCCGCAGAAGTCGTTCGTATTGGAAAGCCAGGCCAGTCCGCCCCTTATCCAGAACGGCATCTGGAACATAGTGCACATGGGGAGGGGATCCGGTGGGAAGCGGCGGGCTGGCGGTGATGACTTCAGGCTGATACCCGAATTGGGGTAGATATTTGAAGAATCGCGCTGGCCGAGCCGCTCCGACAATATTCTCCGGTGGGAAAGCGTAGGCTAGCAGAAGGACCGATTTAGCAGCCACGGGATCCTCCGCTGCTGCCTTTTGCCGATCGCAAGAGACCCTCCTGAATTCTTATCGACCCGACAGCGCAAAGGCAACAAAGCATAATACCTTGGCGAGACCATGTCCGCCAAAGCCAGCGGGCGCCGACAGTTCGGCCGACTACGGCGAGCGTTGAACCGCATGCGTGAACACAACTCCTAACGAACTGGCGCACCATCGGGATCGCCCATATACTTCAAGCCCACGTACTTGGCCAGATGCCCGCAGTGAGAACACGTTTCGCGGTTGCCGAGGCCAGGTTGTCACCGCCATGTGCCGCCTATCGGGCGGACGTAAACTCTCCTTCCCGATACCTTCCGGCGTCGCAGGCCACCCGATACCAGAAGGCCGTGCTGCTCGCCAGTCCGGTGATGGTCGCCGTGCCATCGCGTCCGGCGCGCGATTGGCTGACGGCGCCGAGCGCGTCGGCGAACGCCCGTGTGCTCGATATCGTCCAGGTGCAGGCAGCGGTCGAATAGGCCGTGAACCGTAGCACGGCCCCATCTGCTGTCGGGCCGATAGACCGAACGCGAAAGTCCAAGTAGGGGTTGTCCGCTCCGCTGCTGGCTCCCGCCGTGGCCCACTCCACCATGTCCTGATTCACGCCAGGGTCCGAGCCGTCCGTGGCCCAGCCCTTGTATGCACTGGTCGCGGCGAGCCGGAAGTTCTGCGCGGACCAGTCCGTATAGCCCGCACTGGCCTCGACGGTGCCGGGAGTAACGGCTCCCGTCACTGCGGTAGGCAGGCACAGCGTCTTCTGGTAGTACTGCGCGGTAAGAACGGATGGAGAAGCGCACCACAACCGGGGGACGGTGTAGGCTCCGTTTAGCCCGGCGGGGGTCCAGCCCGCCAGCTTTATCTTGGTTCCCTGAAGCAGTCCATGCCCGTAGTAGTCGCCTCCATCTCCAAAGGTAATCGTCAGCACACCGCCAGCGATGGACGCCGAATAGACAGGTTGCCACACTCCCGTCCCGGTGCGCTTCCAAGGGAAGGCCCAGGTCTGGCACTCGGTCGTGTCGTAGTAAGACGGAGCGGACCCAGAGCGCGATTGACCGGCCTGGATAACGATGTTCTTCTTGAGGTTGCCGTTTGTCCAATGACCGGCAAAACTCGCGCACCCGCCCCCACCCAACCACGACACCGCCTCAGATATTCCCCCGACCTCGAAGATATTGTCGGAGACAATCCTCCCAACCGCGTCTGACTCGCTGTAGATGAATGCGTTAGGCCAAAACTCCGCGCTGGCCAGGGGATTGACGATGGTGTTGTGAGAAAATCGTCCATGACTGTAGCTGGTAATGCCCGCGCCGCCGACCATACTTCCAACCGGAGGATAGTTGTAATAGCTTATCTTGTTCAAAGCCACGGCCACGCCGGGGTTGTTGCCGTCCTGCACCAGGTTGTTCTCGACAGAGACCAATCTAGGGTTGCGATGCGAGAAGCTGCCGATTCTCGGGGAAGAAATGGTCCCCTCGTTGACCAGTTGGGTTGTGCGGCGAATCAGGTTATTCTGGACGTTTACCTCTCGAATCGTCGCCCAGGGGCCGTCTTGGTCGGTTACCCAGTTGAACAGGATGGCCCCGCATGCCTGCTGTTGATCGGTGGGGGAGAAGCAGTTCTCCAGCAGGTTCCCCTCCACCAGGGCGCCGGTGGCCTTCTTCAGCTCGAACCTGTTTTTCGACCAGAAGTGGGTAAATGGGTCGTTCGGGTCACCGGACTTACCTGTGATTGTTCGATCTCCGCCAGCAGCAACCCAAGCCCCTCCGGCACAGGTGAGGTAAGTTGGTCCAGTCGTGTTCTCCCAGAAGTCCCCATCCACGCAGACGTTGCCCGTGATGCCCGTGGCGATCTTGCGCCAGCCGCCGGATGCGTACAGGTACAATTCACTCGTGTCCGTCTTCCAATAGACCTGAGCATTGACGCCAGCATCCGGAACCGAGGTTCCTTGCGGATCGGCGGCGTAGCGCAGGGCGCGGTGTGTCGGTGTTCCCTGGTAGTGGTTGCCCAGGAATTGCAGGTGATTAGGCAGGACGCTCACGTTGACAGAGCCAGCTCCGCCGATGAGACTCCCGATTGCCGCGCCGCCGTGGAAGGTGTTGCGGACCAGGAGCGGCCCGTTGAGGCTGTAGCCGAGCAGCGCGTGGGACTCGGCGTCATCCCGCTTGATCTCGCTGATGTAGGAATTGAGCACTTCGATGTTGTCGCCGTTCACCCGGATGCCGTCTCGCGGCCCGTTGTCGAAGGCGATGCCGTGAACGTAGCAGCGGTCGACGACGATGTGGTGCGAAATCTTGGAGGGTTCAGTTTCGGCTTCGTCCTTGCCATAACCTATGCCGACAAGCCACCCGGTGTTGTTCAGACCCGTCGTGGACAGGGTGAATTCCAGCCCCTCAAGCCGCCAGTATGAGGACGGGTGCCCACTCGTGTAGAGCACCGAGGTGTATCCGCCCGATGTGGCTCGCAATGTCGCCATTTTCGCCGTGCCGGAGGGAGCCACGCGCGTCTTGGCCGGCAGCTCCGACACCCGGCTCGATCTCAGCGTGATCCACCCGGTATAACTGCCCGAGCGCGCCGGGAGCGTAAAGCCGTACGTCGTGTCGAAGTTCTCGCCCGCTTTCAGCACGATGATCTGCGGCCCGCTGTTGGCGGCGGCGGCGTTGTTGATGGCGGTCTGAAGACTGCTCTGGTCGCAACCGGAAGCGCAGACGGTGGTGACGGCCGGAGCGGCCCACAGGGCCGGAATCCAGATCAGTCCAATGATGAAGGTCCGCATGTTCCCTCGCCTAAAGAAGCGTTCGCCAGCCATAGGCGTCCGCCGCGTCCTTGCTGCAAATCCGAATGGTGTCGGCCGTTCCGGCGCCACCGAAAACCATCACGATGCGCCCGCGAGTTGAGGAAGAGCAGGTGCCCTCCGACCCGCTCAGGAGGCGCAACTCGAGGGCCGAGATCGCGCCGGTGAAGTCGTTGGACCCCGCTCCCAGCTGCGGCACCGTGGCCGTGTCGATGCCGATCGACGCCAGGCCGCCCGAGTCGTTTATGCTGATGCCGGTCGCGGCGCTGACGCCCCTGGTTGTGAGGAAGGCCCGGTCGTCGCTGGTCAGCGACGGCACGGCGCCGGTCACGGTAACGTTGGCAATCGGAATGGAGTT
>Ga0315288_10011295_pt1 | contig 11245 bp, 14 predicted proteins | sample YL17G11_20_MG_FD_203454 | JGI IMG/M metagenome (GOLD analysis project Ga0315288, IMG submission 203454) | Sediment microbial communities from Yellowstone Lake, YNP, Wyoming, USA - YL17G11_20 | ecosystem: Environmental > Aquatic > Freshwater > Lake > Sediment | place: USA: Wyoming | collected... | reverse complement strand
GCTGGGGGGAGAGCAAGACTGGCGCGGCGCCGGCGCAGAAATCGCACCCTCCGCCTTTTTGCAGAGAAAGCTTGACCTCACCCCCCTGCATTTTTTGCTTGACTTTTTGCGACAACCGTGATAGACTACAACAACAATGAGGGCAGAGTCAGGGATGGCGCAGGGTTGTTCTTGGGCCGTGGCGGCGGGACTTGCTGTGGCGGGCAAGCGGAACGCGTTTCGCCATCTGTGCGGATTTTTCCCAATGTTGACGGATGTGCAAACCAGCCCGGAGGTGGCGAACGGCCAACCGTGCGAATTCCCTATACCCTTGAAAAAAAACAAACCTGATAAGTCCTGGGAAATCAATCATTTGACTTTGTGAAAAAGAAAACAAAGCTGATAAGTTCTTTAGAATCAGCAAGTGTTGAGAAACTCAGCTAAGCTGATAAGTGTCCGCATATCAACAACTTATCAGGATGCCCTGCAACATGAGGCGGATTCGCGCCCACGCTGGCATTTCTTGCATGGGCAAGCGATAGGTCAATCTTTCCTCGTCACCGTCGGAGATGTTACTTGTGTGTTACCTCGTGAAGCGGTCTCGGACGGCTTGCACCAAGCCGGGGAGCGTGGAGCGAGGGGGGAATCGACATCGGCGCCGCCCCGCCGGCGCCGCTTTGCGCTACCCAGCCTTCTCTTGCCACCGGCGTCGCAGCAGCTGGTGCAGATGGTCGCGGACCTCGACAGGAAGCGGGAACAATTTGCCGTCGCAATAGAGTTCGATCGTCTTGCGCGTCGAATCGAACACCACGTGGCAATGGTGGCACTTCCGTAGATGTTCCTCGAGCTGCCGCTTCAGTTCAGGCTCGATTTCCCCGTCGAGGTAGCTGGAAATCTGCTGGAGGCAATCCTTGCAGTTCAACAAGTTCATCCTCGCTTGAAGGTCTTGCTCAGATCTTCCCGCAGTTGCAGGCGGGCGCGGAACAGCCTCGCCTTCACGGCGCCCTCGCTCAAGTTGAGCAGGGCCCCCGTCTCCTCGGTGGAAAGTCCTTCGACGTCGCGTAACAGAAACACCGTGCGAAGACCGGGCGGGAGGCCCGCAGCGGCGTTCTGAAGGATGGCCTCGATTTCCGCCTGGGCGTACACTTGCTCGGGGTTGGGCTTCCAGTCCGTGAATTCCCGAGGCATGATCTCGCCTTCCTCACCCACGGCGTCTTCGATCGGAACCGACTTGTCGGAGCGGCGCTTGCGCAGCTTCATCAGCCCTTCGTTGATCGCAATGCGTACCAGCCAGGTATAGAAGCGCGAGTCGGCGCGAAATTCGGGGAGGTGCTCGAACGCCTTGAGAAAAGCCTCCTGAAGCACGTCTTCCGCATCTTCCGGATTTCCCATGAGGTTCAAGCCCAGGCGGTAGATCTTTTTCTCATAGCGGCTCACGAGTTCCTCGAAGGCAGCGTAGCTGCCACCCTTCGCCTCAATCACAAGGACAGTGTCATCCTTGCCGGCTGCCGCCTGAGAAGATTCGGCCATCAGCTCTCCAAGGGGAAGTGAATCACTCAGGGGTTCTGCGCATGCCGGAAAGCCAACCACCGCTTCTTGCCGACCCTCGCGCAGTCCCATCGCCACCCCAGGAGCACCGATGACTTACTTCATTCGATGTCCTGGGCTGGTCTTAAGTTACACGGAACTGGTCGCGTCTGCAATCGTGGATGTTGGACGGACTGGATTGCAAGCTTCAAGATCTGGGTCTCCAATCACCGGCGAGAAGGTCGCGGCAAGCTTCTTCCGTCGATGACTTTTCTCCGTGCCTGCCACCGGACCTCCGAGAGACAGAACTTGCCTGGAGCACTAGCTTCGTTGCAGAATCCGTGCCGGATTGCTGTGCACCTGGCGGGGATTTAGCCCTTCATTGCGGCGTCCCCAAGAGTGGTGCAGCATCGGGTTATTGGTCAATGCTGCTGAAACCGCGCGAGCCCTTCAGCTTCGCCCACACGCTCCGCTTCATCCTGAGCCCGCCGGCACTGTTGAACGGGCGGCGATTCCCTCCCCTGCTCGATTATTTCGAAGAAGGCGAATACCGCCGCATAGCGGAGATTGACGGCCAGCCTCTCTTGTATGGCGTGAGGGAGGAGCGCCACAGCGGCGCGCCGGCACTGCGAGTGCGAGTGCTTGCCGGTCCTTCCACCGCGGCGACCGAGCGCTCGCTCCCGGCCCTGGTGGAACGTCAATTCTCGACTGAGCTGGACCTCGGCCCGTTCTACCGGCTGGCGGAATCAGACCCGGTGCTTCGCAGGTTGACCCGCTATTTCCGCGGCCTGCGCATTCCGCAATCGGCGAGCGTGTACGAAACGCTCATCTCGGCCATCTTGGAGCAGCAAGTCAACCTCACGTTTGCGCACCAGGTGAAGCGGGCTCTGGTCGAAACCTACGGCACCAGCCTCGAATTCGAGGGCCGCCGATACAACGCTTTTCCTCAGCCAGCCGCCCTGGCCATCGCCACGCCGCGTCAGTTGCGCCGCATCCAGATATCGGGGCCCAAGGCGCGTTACATCATCAGTATCTCGCGCGCCACGCTGGACGGCAGTCTGGACCTGGAAGCACTGCGGTCGCTCGAGCCAGACGTGGCGCACGAGAAACTCCTTGAACACAAAGGTGTGGGGCCGTGGACGGCGCAGTACGTGGGGCTGCGGGCGCTCGGGCAACTCGATTGCCTGCCGGCCGCCGACGTGGGCCTGCAAAAGGCGGTTCAGCGTTTCTACGGCTTGCGGAAGCAGCCCTCCGCCGCGCGCGTGGAGAAGCTGGCCCGCGGCTGGGCGGGATGGCGAAGCTATGCGACGTTCTATCTCTGGCTGACTTACTGGGAAGACCGCGCCTGGAACGAGCGGCTGGTGGAGAAACTCAGGACAGACCGGCGGAGGCAAGCGCGATGAAAACAGACAATGCGAACTTTGCCAAACAGATCCTGGCGGAAGCGCGCCATTCGCTCCAGGCACATCACCTGCCGCGTATCACGCGCTGCCTTGCTCTTCTCGCGGAGAAGGAGATCTGGTGGCGGGCGCACCCCACCTCGAACAGCGTGGGTAACTTGGTGCTGCACCTGGAGGGCAACGTCCGGCAGTGGATCATTTCCGGCGTGGGCGGCGCCCCGGACCGCCGCGAGCGCGACAAGGAATTTGCCGAACGCGGACCGCTTCCCCGCCGAACGCTGCTGGCGCGGCTGCGCAAGACGGTGAGCGAGGCCTGCCGCGTCCTGGAGAGCTTGTCGGCACCCGACTTGGCACGCGCGTATACCATCCAGGGATTTCGCCTCACAGGCCTCCAAGCTATTCTGCACGTGACGGAACATTTCTCTCATCATTCCGGCCAGATAATCCTGGTGACCAAGCTGAAACTCCGCCGGGACCTCGGATTCACGCGGCTACCCGGCCAGGCGTCGGGTCCGAGGCGGCCCAGGAATCTTCCAGCCATCTGAGATGGTGCCTTCAGCCGAACAGCCTATTCAAGTTGATGAATCTGTCGGGCGGTAATGACCAGCGTCCCGGCAGGCACCGTCACACCATTGATCGTTCCCGCCTGCGTCTGGTAGAAGGGGAGCCCTCTGACCAGCAGAGTAGCCTCAGGCGTAAGTTGGCCCAACCCGAGCACCTCGGTGAAGACCGTTTCGTTGTTGGTGAAAACCAATATAGGCGCGTCCTGAAGAAGGGTAAGCGAGGGAGTGAACCAGAAACCACCCGTCTTGCCATCCGACCCGACCTGCACCAGTGACGACAAGTTCCCTTGCACCGTCTGCAACTTCAGATAAATCGTGTTGGCATCAACGGTGGTCGGCTCTTCCGTCCTCCTGGTGTATTTGCCATGCACAATCAACTCCTGGCCGGGGGCCACAGCCGTGGCGTCGAAGGGGAGGCTGACAAAGTTCGCGGACCGCGAAGAGTACTGCAAGTTGGTGGTGGAAGAAACATTCACCACGACCACGGAGTCCAGCGGCACATACCCGCTATTGTCGGGTTCCTCCTCCCGCACGTAAAAGGAGAACTGGACGACGTTACCGCTATAGTCTCTGGTCACGGAGAGCACAGACCCGAGAAAGGCTAACTTCTCGTCCGCCAGGACGGCGCGGTCTTCGACCTCCACGGTCTTCGCCACCATGTTGCCGTCCTCATCCACAACCGCATCGACTTCCACAACCCGCCCGGTCTCCAGTTGGTTCAGCGCCGACACGCCAAACAACTCCGTGGAACTCGTGAGGTTGACGGTGACGGCCGGACCCGTTCCCGCAAGAAGTTGCAAGGTGAACGCTCCGGTGAAATTGTGGCCCGTGGAGTAAGGTGAGACGGTGCGGACGAAACCCACCAGGTCATCCAATTCCCCAAAACCCTGGCCTTCAATGGATTCCACGGATGCAGCACTCAAGACGGGGGTCACGTTGCCGTTCACCTCGCCGTTCGGGTCCACCTCGATGGAGCGGAGAATGTCGAAATCCAGCCGCAAGGCAAAAACCCCGTCTTTGGTGACTGTCAGGGCAGGCTGAATGGGAATCACCGGTGTCGTGGTGGAGAGTCTGGCGTTCACGACTCTAATCGGGGGATCTTTGCTGGGATCGTAAAGCACGATCTGCATAGCCGAGAAGGTAAGGATAACCTCATCGTAGGTCGTTTCCGGGACAGCGGCTACCGTCAACACAGTGGTAAAATCGCGCAGGGAAGCAAAATCTATCTTGACCAGGGAGGTGGTTGTCGAAGAGGAAGGAAAAACCGTGACTTTGTTTGTCGTGCCCTCCTGCTTGAGGGTCATGCCCGTCACGGTGGTACGCAGAGATAGAACGTCGGAGGCAGGCGTATCACCGATGAAAGTGATGAGGGCTCCCTTGCCTAACACGCGAGGTGAAGGTGTGTTATTCCCACCGCAACTTGCCATGATCACGGCGGCCAGGCCCACCGCCAGCATCCGCTTGAGCATCAATCTCTCCCTATCTCGGTCCATCGAGGCAGCCCCGTGCCGCGGGCCCTTTGTCTTCTTCGCCTCGCAGTTGCTCCCCGCCAAGCCTCTGCCCTCTTTGTTCTAAACCTCTCCATCAGATGGTCAAAACCTGCGTTCGGGTTTTCCGGCAGCAGAACCCTCGCCCGATCTGCACAAAGGCCCTTCCTTAAATATAGTGAATCAGCCGAATAAGGCAAGGAAGAAGAACGAATCTCTCTGGCGGAGGGAGAGGGATTCGAACCGTCTCCGGCCATTGCAGGCACGTAAGTTGTTGATTCTAGGAAACGCTAGAACCGCCAGAGTCGGCACAAGCGCTGAAGTGAGGTACACGGCGGGTACACGGCCCGATGTCCACCTGGTCGGTCAAGCGGAAGGCGGTGCAGCATGAAGCTCACCGCAGCCGAACTCGCCTGCGTCCGAAGCCAGGGGCTGTACATCACACACAAGTGCGACACATGCGGCAAACCGCTGAATCAGACTCTTTACTACTGCCTGCACGCGGGTGACGACCAGCGCTGGTGCTCTGCGGCCTGTCAGGATGAGGCGCTGGGGTGGAATACCGGCCCTCCTGAAAAAGTCGCCAAGCCCGCCTATGTAATGCCTGTCTGCCAGCGATGCCAGAAGCGATTCCGGGCCAAGCGCAGGGACGCACGATACTGTTCGGCCCGCTGTCGCCAGAGGGAGACCAGGAGGCGCCAAAGAAGCCAGGGGGCGCGTGATGCGGTTGTCACAGATAAGCATTTTTCACCATTACCAGACCCGCATAAACAGCGGCTGGAACGGGGGCGGAAAAACGCCACACCCCCGTTTTAGGGCAATCCGCCTTAGCCAGGCGATCTTGGGGTTGGGAGGGGCCTTAAATTGGCCGAGCCGACTCTTCTCCAGGCTCCACCAGATCGAGTTTAGCCCGCCACTTGTAGAGACATCGCCGCGTAACCCCCAGTTCTTGCGCCAGCTCGCCGACGTCCTCGCAGTTCCTCATGCGCTCTACCGTCATCTGCTGAAACTTACGGGAGTATCGCTTCTGTTTCACTTTGCAGCCCCTTTCCCTGCAAAGGGTGCCCATCCTGACTGTCTCAATTCAAGGGTTCAGTCCATCTCTCTGTGTAGGCAGCCCGCTCGCAAAGACCCCCTGTGCCGGCTTGACAGCCAGACCCTTGCACATGGCAGTGTGGAGTTGGTGGAAATAATCGGGGGCGGGATGAGTGGCGAGCCCAAGAAGCTCCTGGAAGGAATGGCGAGGTTCCGACCTCCCTTGACTCTGCCCATGCGGGCGAAGACGGCTAATGTCGGCACAAAACGGTACGCCGGGAAAGAAGCGTCGGAGAACAAACAAGCCTCAGGAGCTTGTCGAAAAGGCCGCTGTTTTGCGTCTTGAGGGCAAATCGGACCGCCAAATAGCGAGGGAGCTGAACGTGAAGCCGAACACCGTCCCCAACATGCTCTCCGAGTCTGAGTTGCTGGCTGAATTCCGGCGAAAGTTGCGGGCGAAGATTCCCATGGCGCTTGAGAACCTCGACCTGCTGCTGACTCCTGGTATGGGCCAGTCAGTGGAAGAACTGGGCCGTACTACCCGGTGGGTCTTGGAGAACACACAGGTCGGGGTGAAGAAGGAAGCGCGCGACGTCACCCAAAGAGACGAGGTCCGGCAACTATCCGTCGAAGAGCTGAGGAAGAGAATTGCAGAGAAACTGGCAGTCACAGGAATTACCCGCTGACCCAGAACTCCTGGCTCTGGTCGAGGAGCTGGAGTTCAAAGAGGAGATCCTTCCCAAGGTTCTCAACGGGGAACCCAACCGCCCAGCGCCGCTGTACTGGCTTCAGGAATGCACCGAGACCTACGACGAGCACTGGGTGAACAAGGGTCTTGCATCCCCCTACGCCAAGTTCCCCCGGCTTCCCTACTGGCCCTGGCTGTTCGGCATCTTGATGCGCGAGCGAGAGATCCTGATCCCGAAGTCCCGCGAGATGATGATTTCGTGGGCCGTGGTGGAATATGGGGTCTGGCACTGCCAGGTGTTCCCGCGGACGAGGTTCATCATTCAAACGCAGAAGGAAGACAAGTCAATCGAGTTGGTGAAGGGTCGAGGAGTGCCGGGGTACGCCCGGACCCTGTACGAGGGGCAGACAGACAGGATGAAGCAGGAGTTCCGGTTGACCAAGCCCATGACCGAGATGCCGGCGAATGAGATCTCCTGGGCGAACAAATCGGTGATTATGGGCCTGCCGTGCGGCGCCGACCAGATTCGGTCATATCACCCCACGCTGGTATTGTTCGACGAGGCGGCGCACTTGGACGAGTTCGAGGCGGCACTGGCGAATGCGGAGGCGGTGTCCGCCAAGATCATTGCGGTGTCGTCGGTGGCTCCGGGGCCATTCTGGACCCGGGTGCGGCCAACCAGTTAGGGGCTGCGGGTGATGCTCTGGCATCCCTCTACCCCTTGGATAGAAGGCCCCGTACTCCGCTAGGAACGTCCGGTTTGCCCTACCCCATACGATTGGTTGTCTTCTGATAGTCACCCGCCGTAACCCCTCGCCACGCCTGGGGTGGGACGCGGGAAAGGGCATCCTAGGCGAGCGACCCGACATGACTGGGAGTCTTGGTAGGTTTGCGTCTGTTGGTCGCCTGCTCCACCCATACGTTCGCCAGGAGAACTCAAAACTGCCCCCAGATTACCCCCTAGATCGCGTTTGCTGCCAATTCTAGCCCTCGGAAGGGGGCCTTTTCAGCGGGTCGCTACCTAGGTATCAAAAACCCGATCCGTGCCCGCATTCTGGCGTTAAGCGCGAAAGTCGCCGTCAGAAGGCCGGTCGTGCCACGCTCAACCGGAAACTCATCAGCAGGGCGGAGGCGGATGATACGCCGCAGCGGGTGGTGCTGGACATGGACAGTACCGAGATTCCGGTCTACGGCCAGCAGGAGCACAGCGCTTACAACGGGCACTTCGAGTCCACCTGCTATCACCCACTGCTGCTGTTCAACCGAGAAGGCGATTCTCTAACGTCAAAGCTCCGTTCCGGCAACGTGCACAGCGCGGAGGGTTGGGAAGAACTTTTGTTGCCGGAGATCGAACGCCAGCAGCGAATGGGGAAGGAGATTGCGTTTCGGGCTGACGCGGCCTTTGCCAAACCGGAGATTTACGAAGCGTTGGAGGAGAGAGGCGTGAAGTATGGCATCCGCATCCCGGCCGGGTAAGAGAAGCGGTTCCCGCAGCAGCCGCCTCCGAGAATCCCGCCGTGGCCATCCTCAAACAAAGATCCTGCCTAACCTGCCACTCCCTCGACGGCAGCGTCAGGGTCGGCCCGACCTTCAAGGGACTGTTCGGGCAGAAGGAGATTCTTGTTGCGCAGGGGAAGGAGCGGGAGGTCTCCGTGGACGATGCTCGCCTGGCGAGGGCCATCCAGGATCCGATGGCGGAGATCGTCAAAGGGTACCCGCCTGCCATGCCTCTCAATCCGCTCACGCAAGCGGAGCTGAAGCTGGTCATCGAGTTCATCAGGAGTCTGAAATAATGGCGGACCTTCGGAGCCAAATTGCCGATTTGCCGGGCCCAGCGACTTGCGCGTCCAGGACCGCCAAGTCAGTAACCCGACCCGGGATTTCCTTGTACGTCGTCATGGAACTCACGAAGTTCCGGATCGCCATCGTCTCGACCCTGTCTGCGGCGACCGGGTACGTGGTCTTCGGCCAGAGGGTGAATCCGGGCCTGGGTAAAGTTTTCCTGGGGGTTCTTCTCCTCGCCATGGGAGCCTGCACCCTGAATCAGTTTCAAGACCGGGACATCGATGGGCGGATGGAGCGAACGCGCCGCCGACCGATTCCCGAGGGCGTCGTGAAACCCGGCACCGCGTTCGCTCTCGCCGTGCTCCTGGTCTGGGGCGGTTTTCTGCTTCTCTGGCTCGCGCACAACCTCGCGGCCGCGCTCATCGGGCTGTTTCCCGTCGTCTGGTACAACGGCGTCTACACCTACGTAAAGAGGCTCTGGGCCTTCGCCGTCGTCCCCGGAGCCTTGATCGGCGCTCTGCCCCCGGCCATAGGGTGGACCGCCGCGGGCGGGAAGCCCTTGGACCCGCAGTTGCTCGCGCTATCCTTCTTCTTGTTCATCTGGCAGCTCCCTCACTTCTGGCTCCTCTTCGCAGGCGATTACGAGAAGGCGGACCTCCCTTCGCTCACCAAGCTGTTCAGCGTGCGACAGCTTGCCAGCCTGACGTTCATCTGGATCTTGGCCACGTCCGTCTCGAGTCTTTTGCTTCCGGTTTACCGCCTCACCTCTTCTCCGTGGGTGGGCCTGAGCCTCGTGGCTTGCGGCCTCTGGCTCGTGTGGGAAGATTCGAGGCTCTTCCGGGGAAGCTCAGACCCGCGGTTCCTCCGGGTGGTGTCCCGCTCCCTCAACCTCTACGTCCTTGGCGTCATGGCGCTTCTGGCAGCGGACGCGGTGCTTTGAAATTCGGGGACGGGACGCTGGTCTGGCCCGCTCATCGACTCTTGCCTCAACGCTCTCTTCCGAGTTCAGACTGGCTTCACCCAGAGCTGCCGCTGGTTCGCAAGAACACCCGCGGCCAAGGCCGTGGAGGCCCAGAGTTGACTTGCCTGCGCGCACATGCCAGGATGCCGCGTGAAAGTGCACCGGCTGTGGCTAAGCGCCTTCTCGAGGACGAATGAGAATCTTGCTGACCAACACCGGGCCCTGGGGGACCGGGAGCGCGGTGGTCGCCGAGGCAGTGCTCAATGAACTCGTCCAGAAAGGTCACGAGGCGCTTCTCTTTTTCCCGGATGCACAGCTCGAAACCCCAGAGAAAGGCCACTACTATTCCCGGACTGACCTCTACTACATCTGGCGCTTCCCCATTGAACGCGGGGGCCTCAGGCTGCCGACCTTTCCCTTAATGATTCCGGACCCGAATCCGCGCAGCCCCGGCGATTCGTTGACCTTTCGCGACCTCTCAGAGGAGTTGCTAGATTTGTACTTCCGAGAGGGGCGACGTGAGCTCTCACAGGTGATCGACCGGTTCCGGCCGGCCGTCGTAGAATGCCAGCACATCTGGTCGATGGGCTATTTGGCGAATGAACTGGGGCTCCCCTATATCGTGACCGCAAATCACAGCGACCAAATGGGCTATCGTTACGATCTACGCATGCAGGATTACGCCAACCGGGCGGCTGCAGGGGCGCGCTGGATATTTGCCATCTCGGAGTTCGTACAACGCGAGGTCCTGGCACTCTATCCTGGCGTTCAGGGGAGGAAGGTCGTCCATCTAGAGAATGGCTACAATCAGCGTATTTTTTATCCCCAACGTGTCAGCCGGGATCGCGTATTGCGCGCGCTCGGCGTGGAGGACGATCCCCGTCTGCCCATCATCTCCTTCTCCGGCAAAGTCTCTCGCACCAAAGGCGTGGATATCCTGCTGCGGGCCAACCGGCTGGTGCAGCGCGAGCGGAAGGCACTGCTGGTAATCGCCGGCACCGGACGATTGGAAGAGGAGTTCGCGGAGGAGGAACGGAAGGATTTCCACCTGGAGAACGTTTACTTCGTCGGCCACCATCCACAGCCGGTGTTAGCCCAGCTTCATAACCTCGCCACAGTCAGCGTGATGCCTTCACGTACCGAAGGTTTTGGCCTTGCCGCCCTGGAAGCGATGGGTTGCGGGACTCCAGTCGTGGCCTCGAAGTCCGGCGGCCCGGAGAGCTTCGTGGTGGGAGCTACAGTCGCGGTAGAAAACGCTGAGGAGCTTGCGGCAGGCTTGCTGAGGCTGCTCACCCTGGAACCCCGTACGGCGGAGGAACTCCGCCAAGCAGTCCTGCAGAAGGCACGCCACTACTCCTGGGTGCGCATCGTGGAGCGCCGGGTGCAGCACTACCGTGAAGCCCTTGGTCCGAACTCTCCGGACTAGTTGCGCGGCAAGGCCCTCTGTATCAAAGGGTGTCCTTTGGCACAGCTAAAACAAACGGGCGGCCGCTATGAAGAATGAAATAGATACAAGCGCACTTTGCGCAACCCTTTGATACAGCCGAAACATGGGATGCCTGGAACCTCCCACGACCATCCGGCGTCGCTGTGGATGGCGGCCAGACGATTTCTCAAGGGTAGGGTGTTTCACGGGGGTGATCTTTGGTGGTCAGATGGGAAGGGCTGGATACCAATGCCGGAAAACGAGAATGGGGGAATCGTCCAAATCCATACTTGCAACCGCAACGCGCGCTACCACAGCCCGCCGGACATCCGGGGCACTTACGATCTGCACAAAGGAGTGTTACCCGTTTTCCTCGCACAATTCGCTCGTAATT
>Ga0315288_10011292_pt1 | contig 11246 bp, 14 predicted proteins | sample YL17G11_20_MG_FD_203454 | JGI IMG/M metagenome (GOLD analysis project Ga0315288, IMG submission 203454) | Sediment microbial communities from Yellowstone Lake, YNP, Wyoming, USA - YL17G11_20 | ecosystem: Environmental > Aquatic > Freshwater > Lake > Sediment | place: USA: Wyoming | collected... | reverse complement strand
GGGCATGGGACTGCTCCTTTGTTGAAATCGACTCTATCGGCGGATGCGCGCGGACACAACGTCTTCCGCGATACTTGAAAGGGCCGCGCCTGCGGCGCGCAGAACACTGCCGCCGCTTTCTTTCGCGAGCTCGGTGACCGCGACCTTCACGTCCTCCGAGAGCACCGCGAGCACTTTGCCGACGGCATCGAAACTCGCGACGTCCTGCCACGACAGGAGGCTGTCGCGGAGACACGCGCGGATGTACCTCTTGAGGTACTCCTTGCGCTCGTACTTCACGGTGATGGCGTTGAGGTTGATCATCGGCGACTTCCGTAGGCACGGCTGCGCTTCTTGTGACCACGTTTGGCGCCGCGGGCCCGTTGCAGGTAATGCACTGTGCTCAGAGCTTGCGACGCGCGCCGCCACTCTGCTTCGTTACCTGCCCGGTGCAGCTCGTTACGGGCTCGCTTCTCGAGACGCGCAAGTTCTGCCGCAGTGGGTGCGTGATCGAGTCTCACGTCGGCCCAGTGCGCCAAGAAGAAAGCAGCTTTCATCAGAGACATTCTCTTTACCGGCATCACATCGCCCCCAGCGAATCGAGGCCGTCCGCGCCGATCATCCCGACGAGCTCGGTCTTCTTGCCGCGGCGCTCGACCAGCGCAGGCGCGTGCGTGGCGCCCGCGGGGAGCGCGCCGATGAGCGGCTGGCCTTCGGGGATGATCTCGTAGCGCCCCTGACACGACGGGCACCACGAGAAGTCGCGTTCCTTGTCGAAGTAGCCGAGGCGCGTCTTCGGGTCGATCACCGCCGAGTGGGCCGCGCTGCAGTGCGGGCACGGAAACGGGAGCAGCACGCCCCCGACACAGGACGGCGTGACCTTCGGGTACGGGCGCGGTGTGCGCGGATCGCCGTAGCTGCGGTCAAAGAACTCAGAGAAACCCACAAGCACGGGGCCAGGGATGAGGACTTTGTGTCGGCGACGAGTGAGAAAGTTCATGGCTACGGGATCGGCTGCGTGAGTTGGTAGAGCACGCGAACGCCAACGTCTGCGGAGATCGACTTGATCGTGAAGCCGACGCCCGGCACGCGCGCCGAGACGTACACACCGTTCGTCGGAACCGCGCCGCCATCTTGGATCGTGAGCGCGATGCGCGTGTTCACCGTGACGTTGGTGTTCGCGACGACGACAGTGCCGGTCCCGTCCGTGAGAACTACGCCCATCGCCGTGTTGCCTAGCGTCGTCGGAGCCTGCGGCCCGGTATAGAGGTCTTCACGCAGCCCTGGCACGCCCTGCGAATCGACCTTGAACACTTTCCTGGCGCCGTTTGAAGGGCCAGAGAGCGCAACATTCTGCACCTCAAAGTCGGTCGCGACGTATCCCTGCCCCGCGGGAACGCCGCCTGGCGCCACGACGAAGCTAAGAAGACCCGACAGCGGAATAGACCCGTTGTCGGTCACGCCGATGGCTGTCAGTCTCCCGATCGTATCCCCCGCCGCGACGGGCGCATTGACGCCAATCGCGCCGCGGCTCTTGAATGTGACAAAGCCGGGGATGCCTGTGTTCGCTCCGTACTGACACACGCGCGCAGCCCCTCTATTCGCCACGTCGCTGCGGTACTGAATGCCTGCGTTTGACCCGTTGTCCTGCGCGGGCATGTTCAGCAAGAACAAGCGCGAACCCGTCTGCACGACGGGGATGTCACCGTCGAAGTCGGGGAGCGTCTGCACGCGATCGACCGTCTGCGAGGTCGCGAGCGTGGTCTTCGTGCCCGTCGTGCCCTGCACGTCGAACTTGACCTGCCTGGTCGGGTCGACGGCGTCTGTGACGGCAAACGTCGTATCCGTGAACGGCGGCCCGCCGCCTGGTGAGAGCGAGTCGAGCTTGATCTTGTCGGCCGCGCTCATCACGCCGGCCTGAGTCGGCGTGGCGTCGCCGATGATGCGAGCCTGCGGCGTCTGCGAAGACGGGTCGAACTTTACGGTGACGGGCATGGCGATTCTTATACGCTCTCTGCGCCGAGCATGTCGAAGCCGCAGCCGACGGCGGTCTGCGGCTTGCCGAGCTTGCCGTACGCGACATCCTTCGACGCCTTCTCGAAGTGGTCGCCGGGGTAGATGGTCGCGTCGACAGCCTTCGGAAGCACCTTCGTGTCCCGCGACGCGACGCAGATGTCGAACGGCTCGCGACCGGCGATGCGGAACACTTTGTTCACGCCGAAGAAGTGACCGCCCGTGTCGACGATGCGGAACACGACGCCGGGCCAGTTCGGAATCGACACGCGCTGCCCGTACGGGAAGATGGTGTGGTCCGCGCTGACGCTGACGTACGGCGCCTTGCCGGCCTGGAAGTCCTCGAGCGTGAAGAGCGGCTTGCCCTTGCGATCGTTGTGTCCGCCTTCCATGAGGCGCTCTTTCGCGGACAACCCTTCGACGAACGGCCAGTAGCCGGTGAGGTGCACGGGCACCTGCACGCCCGAACCCATCGGCAGCGCGGGCGTGCCCTGCTTGTCGAGGCCCGCGACTGCGTTCTTCACGCCGTCGGTGGTCTTCTTGCTCGCGAAGAGGGCGGCGACCGTGGTGCCCACGGCCGCGATGCCTCCGACGATGAGCGAGACCGTGCGGCTCATCTACGCCGACCTCTTGTGCGAGAACAGCGCCGCGATGGCGCCGACCTTCGACAGCGCGTAGCCGCCGCCGATGACGCCAACGACAGCGACGGCGCCGTAGACGAGAGGCATGTAGTTGAACTTGGTCGGATCCGTGCGGCGCTTGATGTCCGTCAGATCGGGCTCGCTCGCCACCGCGCCGTCGAACTTCAAGAACCGCGCGCGCCAGTCGTTGAGTTGGTTGCCGTAGGCGACGACCTGATCGCCCTTGGTGCTCGTCAGCCGGCTGAACCAGCCGCTGTCGTCGTAGAAGGTCTTGTACCCGGCCCAGAACGATTTCCACGCGTCCTTGAACGAGAAGACCGCGGGGTTGCTCGACATGAACATCATGATGTCGCGATCGAGCGTGTTGCCCTCGCGCATGACCTTGTCCATCTCGTCCTTGATCACGCCCGGCGTGGCGACCGAGTACCAGTGCGTCTCGGGCGCGGCGTAGCCGAGCTCGTCATCGGCTCCGAGCATGTCGAATCCAGAACCTACGTGCGCGTGCCCGGCAGCCCACTGCTTCTGGGCAACCTTTTTGGCGATCTTGTCGGCCAGGTCTTCGTCGTCCTCGATGAGCTCGACAGCGAGCGGATCGGCGTACCACGGACCGTAGTATCCGCCGTAGCCGCCATACCAGCCGCGGCCGTGCCCTCGGCCACCGTGAAGGTGCCCACCGTGACCGCCGCCGCCGTGCCCCCCACCACCACCGTGACCGCCGCCGCCGCCGCCGCGACCTACGTCCGTGGAAGTATCGTCTGAATCGTCGTCGGTCATTGCGTCTCCATCGGCGCTGTCGTCACCGCCGCCATCGTCGGCCGCGTACTCGGCAGGAGGCGCCATGACGCTGCCTTCATCGGGAGGAGCTTCTTCGTCGCCCCCGCCGCCGCCGTCATCTGCGGGCGCGCTGCCTTCATCGGGCGCGCTGCCGCCTGAATCGGCTCCGCCGCCACCCCCGCCGCCGCCGCTGCTGCCTCCACCACCAGAAGGACCGGCCGCCGAGGCCGGAGCAGGAGGCTGCTCGGCAGGCGCCGTGAGGGCGGGCGCTGCGGGGACCGCGGCGAGCGCGGCGCGCGCTTGGCTGAGCCAAGCGACCGCGTGCTCGCGCAGATCGGTGCCCGCCTGCGTGATGTCGCCGAGCCATGCGTAGCCCACACCACCCGGCACGCTGCCACCCGACGGATCTTGCGGGTCGGGCGGAATCTGCACGTTGTCGATCGTCGAGTTCGCCAGGGCGACGAGTGCGTTGCCCGAGCTCACAAGCGCGGTCTGCCCGGCGGCCTGAAGTTGATCGATCATCGGCTGCACGAGCGTGATCACCTCGCCCGCCACGCCCGCGTCGTCGACCGCGTTCGCGAACGCGCTGTAGATGTCGAGCAGCGGCGTGAGCCACTGCGACGCGATGGACTGAAGCAGCGCCTGGTTCAGACCGATCATGCGGCGGCCCGCGGCGCGCGCGGACGAGGCCGCGGCCTTGGTACGCGGAGATGCGCTCGCCGAGCTCGTCGTCGCCGACATGACGTGCGCGGCAGCCGCAGCCTTCGCGGCGCTCGCGAGGGCGGGCTTCGCCTTCTGCACGGTGGTCGCTTTCATCTTGGAGACGGCACGCTGCAGCGCCGCGCTCTTCGCGAGCGCGGTCGAGCTGTGCTTCTTGAGGCGCGCGGCGGCGCGCGGATTGATGCGCTGCAGCTTCGCCGCGGCGCGCGACGCGCTACTCGCCGCGCGAGTCAGCTTCGACACCGTCGGTTGCACGTTTGGCGTCGCAGCGCCGATGAGGTGGTCCTCGAACGGCTGCGCGCCGAGGAAGTCGAGCCCGTCGTTCATGGCGCGGGCCTCCGCAGGGCCAGGGCCGCGCCGCCGATGGCGACGACCGCAAGGCCGACGCCGCCGATGATCTTCCACGTCGTCGCCGACTGCTCGGCGCGACGCTTGTCGTCCTCGAGCCGGCGCTTCTCGGCCGCTGCGGCGTCAGGCTGTCCGCCGCCAGCTCCACCGCCGCCAAACATGCCACCCGCACCAGACAGCATGCCTGCGCCGCCCTTGATGAGGCTCATGTAGTCGAAGCCGAGGAAGGTGCCTGGCTTGACTTCGTGTGTACCGAGGCAGTCGAGACCGTCGAAGTCGTCCATCACGTCACCTTCTGCAGCGCCTGACCCGGCGTCTTCGTCTCTGTGAACTCAGCGTCGATCACGTCGCCACGAGGCTTGCTGCTACTGCGGATGCCTTCGTAGTCGGTGAACTCTTCGATGATGCCGCCGCCCTCGCCGTCGATCAGGAGGTCAGCGCCGACCGCACCGGCAACGTAGCCCATCGCGGGGTACTTGGGAACCGCCAACGCGCCTACGGTCGCGACGACGTGCTTGCCCATGCGGCGGACGGCGTCCTTCCAAGGGCGCTCGCCCGCGACCACGGCCTGCGTGTTCGACGCCGCCGCCGCCACGCCGAGAAACGCAAGCACGGGGTGCTTCGGCACGAGCATCGCGCCGACCGCGCCCGCGGCAAGCGCAACCGCGGTGCGCGTCCACGGGATCTGGCGCGAGGCGGTCTTGATGACCTCGGCGCCGAGCACGTCGAACCCGTCGAAGATGAGGACGTCGCTCTTCATGCCTGCGTGACCTTGGCGCCGCCGAAGAGCGCGAGCAGAAGCGCGCCGAGCGCGACAACGCCGCCGCCTGCGACCGCAGTGATCTTCCAGGTCGGCCACGAGATTGCCTGCGCGGCGGCCTTCACGTCCTTGGCTGCATCCGCGACCTGCGCGGGCGTGGTCGCGGCCTTCGCCTTGGCGAGCGCCTTGTTGGCGGCCAGCCTGATCTCGACGGGCTCGAAGACCGTGTTGTCGACGAAGACCTGCGCCGCTGCTTGTGCCTCGGCGGGAGTCTTCGCGTTCTCAGCGGCCGATGCCGCATCGAGCGCGGCTTGCTTCTGCTCAGTGCGCTTTGCGGGGCCGATGCCCGCGGTCCCGCCCGCGAGCTTGTCGAGCGCCGCCATGGTCGACGCCGCCACGATGCCGGTGTCGGAGAGTCCGTTGGCGCGCTGGAACGCCTTGACGGCCTTCTCGGTCCTAGAGCCGAAGTCACCGTCCGCGATGGCCCCCGTGAGCCCCTGCACGTACACAACGGAGTCGCCCTTCATGCCGCGACCGATCACGCGAAGACCCTTGCGCACGTCGTCTAGCGACGGCGCGACCGAAGGATCTTCAGCGCCAAGACAGTCGAATCCGCAGTCGTCCATTACTGCACCCTCGGCAGCATGGATGCTGCAGCGCTCTGCGCCGACTGCGCATTGGCGAGCGCCTTCTGAATGTCATTCTGCGCGGGCGCGGCAATAGGCTTCTGATCGGCGATGGCCTTCACGTCCCTGGCGGCCAAGGCAAAGCCGATGCCGCCGCCGACCGCAGGACCGACGACGAACGCGCCGAGAAAGCCGCCGATGACACGATGAGACGCCCAGAGCACGGAACCGACGATTCCGCCGAGGACGCTGCCTCCGAGGATGCCGCCGATCAGCTTACCGCCGGCCTTCAGGACGCGGCCGACGTCCTTCGCGCCTTCGGCGTGGATTTCGGCGCCGAGCATGTCGAATCCGCAGTCGTCCATCTACCTGCTCCCGTAGGCGCGCTTGCGCTTGGCGGCCTTGGGCTTACGCTTGCGCGCTCTTTTTCGTTTCGCTGCTTCCTCCGTTATCCGCTTGGCAGTCAACAACTGCGGCAGATAAGGGTCTGCGTGCCGAAGGCAACCGATTTCCAGGCGGCCTCCCTCGGGCCGACGATCGCGCAAGCCAACGGCGGGCTCGTCGCACGCGTAGCACTTCACGGGAGTCATGTATTGTGGGAGGGTCATCGTCCTACGCCCCCGCCCTGAGAACGTACTTCTTCACGAGGAGGCCGACGGCGCCGACGACGCCGAGTCCGCCGAGCACAACCGACCACCCAGGCAGAGGCCCAACGACCTTGCGGGTCCAAAACGACTCGCCGCCGTAGCTATCGAGCCCGCTGCCGCGCGCGACGATGGCCCCCGAGTGCGCCTTGTTGACGGTCGCCTGCCACGCGCGGACCTTGGCCTGTGCGTAGCCGTCCTTCGGCTTCTTCTGGGCTTCCGAGATCGCGGCCTTGAGCGCCTTGTCGGCCTCATCGGCGCGCTTCTTCGACGACTCAGCCGAGAGCCCGGCCGAGGCCGCGACATCCTGCGCCGAGCTCGCCATCTGCGCGGCGGTCGCGTCGATGCCCGCGGACGCGCTCTTGAGCTGCGCGGAGACGTCCGCCTTCGCGGCGGCCTCCGAGGCGGCGTAGTCGGCGGCGATGACAGCCTGGAGCGCCTTGCCCTGATCGGCCTTCTGCTCCTTCTCCTTCTTGTCCGCCTCGTACGCACTCACGCCGTACGTGGCAATCGCGCCAGCAGGCGCGAGCAGCGAAGTGGGATCGAAGCCGACAACGTCGGCGCCAAGGCAATCGAATCCGTCCATCTCGTCGTCCACGGTCTACCCCTTTTCTATTTGCTGCTGACGACTCGGCTTGCGAGTCCGCTGACCAACTTCACGATCGCCAGGCTTGCTGCGCCCAGCGCGATACCGATACCCAACCCCGGCCAAAACTCTGACAGCGCGTGGCTGCGCATATTCTTCGGCACGTCCGAGAACGTGGCCTCAAGGTCGACACCGTAGTCCTTCGCCATGTTGACGGCAATCGGAAGCCCGAGGTTGAGCGCGCCCGCGGCGGACGCGTCAACCGCCTGCACGGCTGAGCTCGCAATCGCACCTTTCCAGCCCGCGAGCTTGGCCTTTAAGCGATCACGATCGATCCCCTTGATCCGCAGGACGATGTACTGATCGGCCAGCGTCGCGCCGAGGATGTCGAGTCCGTCCACGGCTACCCCTCGTCGTCCTGGTAGCCTTCGCCGTCTTCGTCGCGCATGACGTCGGCGCCGGGGATCTGCTCGCCATCGTCCATCGAGTCGCTGTCGTCCATTGCCTCGTCGCTGCCCTGATCTTCGTCAGCGCCAGGCACGCCGCTGCCGGGGAGCACGTCGGGGTGCGCCGCGTAGTACGCCTGCTCCTGCTTCGCCTGCTCGACGAGCAGATCAGAAACCTGCTTGTCCTGAGCCGCCTGCTGCCGCGCCATCTCGAGCATGAGCGTGCCGGCCTCTTTGGTCTGCGAGGTCTCGACGGCCTGCGCCGCCGTGTCCTCGCCCTGCTGCTTGACGAGGGCCTGCTGCGCCTCCGTCTCGGCCGCCTGCTGCTTGGTCGTCTCCGCGGCCTGCTTGACCTCTTCTTCGCCCTTGGCGATCTTCTGCGTCGACGCCGCGCCCGACTCGGCGAGCGCGTTCGCCGCGTCCTGTGCCGCCTTCGCTGCTGCCTCGTCAGCGCGCGCCTTCGCTTCGGCCGCCGCCGCTGCCTTCGCAGCCTCCGCCTCGGCCTTCGCTGCTGCCTGCGCGGTGAGCGCGGCGGCCTGCTTGAGCGGGAACGTCAGCCAGTCCGGCGCCTCCTGCGGGAGCCAGAAGAAGGTGCCCTTGCCGTCCATGCGCATACCCTTGAAGTCGGGCATGCCGGGGTTGCCGACGATGGGGCCGTACTGCATGCCGTTCGGCGAAATCTTCGTGTTTGACGCGATAACCTCGCCGAGCTCGGCCACGTTCTGCCATCCCGAGGTGCCGGGGCCTTGCTCAGAGCCGTGAATGTGGTTCCACGCGTTCTCTTTTGCCTGCCCGCCGTACGGGATACCGTTCGGGACGTTGTCCTGGTCGAACGAACCCCAGACGTACCCGTAGTGGTCGGTCTTGTCGTACGCGCTATAGGACGTGGCAGTGCCGTACGCGCTGGTCGCCGATCCGCCCTTGCCAGTGCCCTTGCCAGGATCCTTCGTCATGAGACCGTACGATCCGGCGAAGCCGTTCGGCGTGCCCTTCGAGCCGTCGTAGGCGATGCCTCCCACGGCCGCCATGTCGGCGATGAACGTGTCCATCGAAGGAGGCGCGGGGAGCTCGGCGCCGCTGTCGATCACGTCGCCAGCGGTGTCCGCGGGCAGACCAAGGTCCGCATCGCTCGGCGCCGTCGCGGGACCTGCCGCCGGATCGGGCGAGCCGTCGTCGAGGTAGCCGGGATTCGCCGGATCGGGCGCTGCGCCGATCGCGTCGTAGTATTCGTTGAGCATCTCCTCGACCTGCGGACCGATCACCGGATCAGCGAGGAGCTCGCCGACGTGCACCGCGCGCTTCTTCAGCGGCGTGCGCAGGAGCTTCGAGGTCTTCTTCTGCGCGACCATCTTCTTCGCGAGCGTCTTGACCGCGTCGCGCGTCTTGACCGCGTGCTGCGCGAGCACCTGGCCCGCCTTCTTGGCCTTGGCGACTGCGTCGTTGTGCTTCTGCACCGCGAGCTTGGCCTTCGGAGACATCTTGGCCGCGACGTCGGCGCCGACGTGCACGGTCTTGCCGCTCAGCTTCGTGGCTACCGGCTTGCGCCCGAGCAGGTGCATCGCGACGCCGATCGCCTTGGCCGCCTTCGTCGCGACGGCGTGACCCTGCTTGAGCACCTTGCCGTGCTTCGCGACGACGGCCGTGCGCGCGGGCTGCGGATAGGGACGAACGGGCCGGCTGCCCGTGCCCTTCTTGGGCGCCGCTGCGGGCTTCGCCGCGGACTTCTTGGCGGCGCCGATCTCGTCGTCGCAGGAGAAGAAGTCGGAGAAGCCGAGGAGCGCAGGACCATCGATCGTAGACATCGTCGTATCTCCTAGAGAGCCAACTGGAACGGGAGTCGGAAGTTCGCTTGCGCGCTCACGTTGGTGTTGTTGTTGTGGATCTGCACGAACGCAATATCGCCCGTGATCGGGATCGGCGCTGCGGCGCTGTTGTTCAGTTGCTGGAAGTACGCGAAGTGGATGGTCTGCCCACCGTAGTCCGAGAAGGTCAGAACGGCCGTCTCCCCGAGGGCTAGTTGCGACTGGATCGGAAGCAGAGCCACGGCTTTCAGCGGAATCGGGATCATCGGGCTGTTGGCGTTTTTCAGCAGCGCGTCGATGTACGCAGTGCGGATCACAGGACCCTGCGACGGCGCCGCGAACGTACCGATCGACGCGCCCGCCGTCAGGGCCGTGGCGATGGAACCCGCGCCGGGCGCATCCATGCCGACCGTCACCGCGACGTAGTTGCCGACCACGGTAAGCCGCTTGCCGAGCGCGACGTCCAGCACGATCTTGGTCCTGTTGCCGTCGCTGCCGAACTCGACTTCGGCATAGGGCCGGTTGTTCGCCAGGAACTCCGACACGCCTTGCTGTGACGGCAAGAAACCCAGGCTGACGTCGACCGTCATCGCCTGCGCTTCCTTCTTCACGCCCTGCCAGAAGGCGACGTTCTGGCTCTGCTGGATGCCCTGCGTGATCTCGAACGGAGACGGCGCGTACTTGATCACCGCCGAGCGGCCGAGCGTCGCGTCCCGGTTGAACGACTCGGGCGCGATCGAGGTGAAACCCGGCGTCGGCGGGGTGCGCTCGTCGTGAATCTCGCGACGACGCGCGACCAGATCCATCTGATCGTCGCCGACCTCGTTGTACGCGACCATCGTCTCCTGAAGGAGATCGTTGAAGTCGTCCATCACGGGCGGACGCTCGTGGTGCGCGGCGTCCGCGAACTGCAGGCCGATGCTCACGAGCTGCTGCTGTGAGCGCACGTTCTTCGGGTCCTGCGCCAGTCCCATGAACGTGTACGCCGCACGACGGCAGATCTCCGGCCGATTGCCGGGGTTTTTCCGCGCGGCAGCAAGGAACTGGTCCGCGAGCTTCTTTGCCGATGCGGACATTGTTACGCCCCCGCCGCCTTCGCGAGTTGCAGCGCTTCACCCATCGCCTGCTTGACCGGCCCGGCGCTGAGCTCGCCGAGACGCTTCCACTCGTCACACGCCTGCTGGTTGCCCTGACGGCAGGCCGCGACCAGCATCATGAGCGCGCCGAGCGCGGGGTTGACCTTCGGCTCGATGCGGACCATGAACGGCATCTTCATGCTCGCCTCGGGGCGAGCGAGGATCGCCGGGGCCGCCGCCGCCATCTCCTTGAGCGCGGTGCCCGCGCCGAGCACGCAGCCCATGTCGGTGAGCACGCCGATGACCGATGCCGCGGGGACGCCGGACTCGGCTGCGTGGCGCGACATCTCTTCGACGCACTTCACGATCGGCTCGAGCGACGTGCAGATTCGCACTTCGCCGTCCGACCCAGGCAGCGTCATCGAAGCGCAGACGAAGTCGCCCTCGCGCCACGCGGTCACGAGACCGTCGAAGCGCTTCGGCATCCACAACTCGACGCGCTTCGCTGCCTGATCGGCCTCGACCTCGGCCCCGAGGTGGACCAAGTCCGCGATGTCCTCGTCGAGATCAGCGCTCTCATCGAGGTCGCTGGACAGCCCGTGTGCGTTCGGATCCGAGACGTGCGCCTCGAAACGCGCCTTGAGATCGGAGAGCTCGGGCGACTGCTCCACGAGGAACTGCTTGTAGCTCTCCTCGGTGTCGACGCGAACGATGCGCGGCTCCGTGGTCGCGCCCGCGCGCAGCATGAGTTGGCTCGTGAGCGGGAACGGATCGGGGTTGCCGGTCACCTCGGCTGCGCCGATCATGAAGTCGGTCAGACCCCAGTCGTCG
>Ga0315288_10011290_pt1 | contig 11247 bp, 13 predicted proteins | sample YL17G11_20_MG_FD_203454 | JGI IMG/M metagenome (GOLD analysis project Ga0315288, IMG submission 203454) | Sediment microbial communities from Yellowstone Lake, YNP, Wyoming, USA - YL17G11_20 | ecosystem: Environmental > Aquatic > Freshwater > Lake > Sediment | place: USA: Wyoming | collected... | reverse complement strand
ACCCAACCACGTACGTCCTGGCATCGTCTAGGGGGCATCCAAACGATGACCAGTCGAGCTTGTCCCTGTACTCGATGAATCCGTCCACGACTCGCTTTGGGATTTTATCCCATTCCTCGACGACGATGACCCTTGGCCTCAAGGCTTGGCAACTCAGCCTGAGCCTTTCCATGGACTCGTCGCTGCGGTTGCAACAAAATATGATGTCTGTCCTGGCGACCGCCGTGAAGTCCATGGGCTTCTCATATACGTAACATGGAATCCCGTTCGACAGCAAGCAGGCGATGTCCTTGCGGTTCGACTCTAGAGCTCCGACTACCTTGAGGCCGGCCATCCTGGCGCCAACCAGCCCGCCCCCAGATGACACGTCGATGCCAAGAACCCTTGGAGCTACGCTCATCTCTGGCTGGCGACCTTCTTGACGGCATCCAAGAGCGAACCTCGCACGGGATGCCTGATTATGGGGAACCTATCGGCTATGAAGGACTTGCATGGCTTGGCTTCGAAGCCCATGGGGATGACGACGATGTCGTCTTCCTTCGGTGTCCTTTGCGGGTACTCCGAGGCTATGTATGCCATCCTGAGCGACAGGTATTTGAGTTTCTTCCGGCAATGCTCGAACACGTCGTCCGGGAAGGACAGCTTGGCGTCGGAACCCAGCGAACAAACCCCTACTTGGAATCCTTGCCCTGAGAGGATGGAGGCCAGGACGTTGCATGCCTGGACCACGTCCTCTCCTCCATATGCGGGGGCCATCCATGCTTGCCTGATGCCAGCCATCCGACCAAGCAACTTGAGGACGGACAGGTACTCCATGTCGGGTGGGTCAAACGAGGATACCAAAAGAGCGACGGTATCCGAACCCGACACCTGCAAGGCGTCCGTCGGGGAGATGACTGGCGCTGACAGGGGGGGCTTCTTCACGTTCCTGCCGGCCCGCTGATCCGATGAGGGACGTCACGGTCGCTGATGAACGACTCCGGCAGGCAAACCTCCTTGCGGATTTCCTTTTGGACGAGGTACATCTCACGGACGATGGCGACCAGCGCCGGGAGTATCTCCGTCTTTGGGATTCCACCCTCCTTGCCTTCGAGGGTCTTCGTGATCTCGTCCAACTGCTCGACTACTGGGTCTACTTTGTTAGACATCTCTGGCCTCCTTTTTGAGCCTCTCAAAGTCCTTCGTTATCGCTTGTTCAAGTTCCTCTATTTGGACTACTGACGTTCCCCACTTCGTCACGGAGATGCCAGCCGCTATGTTGGCGACAACCATTGCATCGTGAACGCCCAGCCCGCACGCCAGGCAACTGGCGACGGAAGCCGTGACGACGTCACCGGCACCAGTCGCGTCTATGGCCCGTTCCCCGATGTCCAGGGCAGGGAACATCCACTCTCCCATCTCGTCGTGGAGCAGAATCCCCTTAGAGCCCATCGTCATCCCGATGGCTTTGGCTTGCATCTTCTCCATGAGCAATCCGGGAACCTCCCAATCCTCTGCGTCGTCCTTGAGGATCATCCTCGCCTCTACGTTGTTCGGCAGGACGATGTCTGCCCCGGCATACTTGTCTATTTCTGGAGACTTCGTGTCGACGACTATGGGAACCCGTCCGTTGGCGCTGTTGATGACCGAGCGACAGAAAAAATGCGGCAATGCTCCATGATGGTAGTCAGAGAAGACGATGGCGTCCACGACCCCGATGACCCCTGATGCAAGGTTCATCATCCGCTCGACGGAAAGCGAGGAGACATACCCAGACTTCTTCGTGTCTATCCTCGCTATCTGATGCCTTCCATTGACCAAGCGCTCCTTGACGGTGGTCATCCTGGACACGTCGGGGACCAGCATCGGCGTTACCCGTTTCGAGAGGAAGTCAAGCTCGTTCCCATAGTCGCACCCAACGACCCCCAGCAGGAATACCTCTTTGGCTCCCATGGCGGCCATGTTCATGGCCACGTTTGCGGCTCCGCCTGGCCTAAACTCGTCGATGCCATTGGCAAAGACTACGATTGGAGCTTCTGGGCTGACCTTGACTGGCTCAAGGTGCCTGTAATGGTCGACGATGAAGTCGCCAACGACGAGGACGGACTTGTCACTGAAACATTCCAGCATGCGAAAGCCTCCAGCCTGATTATAGGCGATGGGGGCTATGGGGCGGCCTGGTCTTCTTCGGCTTCTTCTGGATCGCAAACTTCCATTTCGTCTCCGTTTGAGTCCACCATGATGACGCCGTCTTGGCTCGCCCTGTACTCGAAGGCCTTGCTGTACCTGTCCTTCGTCTTCAGGACGACGTTGTTCTTCCATACGGCTCTGACATACTTTAGCGTCTCCTTCGCGTACTTCGGGTCAAGCGGCATCTCCTCCAACGGGTCGTGCTCAAGGACAAGCGTCCCGCTGCTGGCCTCCAGGACGTAGATCAGGGGAGCCCCATTGTTATGGAGCTTCTCGGTGATGATATTCCTGACCTGTTCGGCCTTGCGAGACTTCAGGATGATGTCGTCGCTGTCCGGGTCTTCCGACTTCCCACGCAAGCCGTACGTGAAGAGGTTCATGTCCTCGACGAGGTCGTCCGAGAGGTAATTAAGGATGAAGCTGATGTCGTCGTCTTCCGCCCTGACCTGGAACATCTTCTGTCGGCCGGTCATCTTGCTCATGACGACGTTTCCCTTGTCGTCGTATGCCTCTATGGCGGCTGACTGCATGAACGACTGGTTCTTCTGGCCTTCCTTGTAGTACTTGTCCCACCTCTCCTCTATGTCTTTGAACACCCTGAATCCGACGTAGTACGGGTTGAACCCTCCGCCTCCTCCGGGGCTTACGACTCCTGCGTGCGCCTTGGAGAACTCGAGGTGCTCCTCTGGGGAAAGGTTTTGATACTCGTACATGAGCTCGGCATGCCAGAAGCTGGCCCATCCCTCGTTCATGATCTTCGTCAGGAACTGCGGCGCGAAGTAGTACGCCTCCGACCGGATGATGCTCAGGACCTCCCTTTGCCATGGGAGCATCTGGGCATAGTTCACGAGGAAGAACAGCAGGTCCTTCTCCTTGAATGGGGGGAACTGGGAGTTCTTGATGTATTGCTTGACGCTTGGCTTCTCGTCGTCTCCATGCAGGTCCGAAAACGGGAGCGACCTGATGACCTGCTGGACCATCTCTGGCTCCGGGTACCTCTGCCGGTCCTCCCCCAGCCTCCAGTCCAAATGGGCGTCCAACGCGAAACCAACATCCATCCAGTCCTCGACGGCGTCGATTTGGTACTTGTTCTTGTACATGTCCATGGACTTCGCGTTGCGCTCCGCCTGGTTGACCATGTTTCGGTTTGTCCGTGCGAAGCAGATGTTGTTCTTGAAGAAGTCGGAGTGGGCGCAGACGTGGGCGCAGACAAGCATGTTGACGACGTCAGAGTTTGTCAGGTCAAGGAAGGCGAACGATGGGTCGTTGTTCAGGACGAGCTCGTAGATTTTGGAGTAGCCCATCTCCCCGTAGTACTTCTGGTGTACGTATGACCTTCCGAAGCTCCAGTGGCTCATGCGAGTCGGGAGGCCGTACGAGGCGATGTCCCAAATGACCTCCCTAGGAACCTCCTCGTATACCACAGGGAAGAAGTCAAGGCCATGCTTCTTGGCAAGAACCTCGATCTCCTCGAATCTTTTTTCGAGCCTCTCGTTCACTTGGTCTCCTTGTTCTTCTCTACTTCCTTCCCCAAGAAGCTCTGGAGGACGGTATACACATCCTCCTTTTTGGATAGAACGGTCGTCATCATCCTGGGGTGTTCGATCTTCTTTAGGCTCTCCAGGAGGGCGGTCTGGAAGTCCCCATACCGGCCGTACTCGACTTGCCCGTAGGCGAACATGTTTGCCTTGGTCAGCATCTCCTTGACCAACTGGACGCACCGGTCATTGTCGTCGCCCCAGTTGTCTCCGTCGCTGAAGTGGAAGCAGTAGATGTTCCAGACGTGCAGCGGTCGGTGGTCCTTGATGTCGGCCAAGCAGAGCTCGTAGGCCGACGAGCACCTTGTCCCGCCGTCGTTCGACAAGATGAAGAAGTCCTTCTCCGGGACGATCTGGGCGTTGTAGTCATGGGCGATGAACACGACCTCGACGTTGTCATACTTGTGCTCAAGGAACCTGCAAATCCACCAGAACGTGGCCTTGCAAAGGTATCTCTTGGGCTCGTCCATGGAGCCTGACCTGTCCATCATCAGGTAGACGACCGCGTTTGAATGCCTCTCTATGACCTCGTCCCACGTCCGGAAGCGCATGTCGTCCTGCTGGAGGTCCCCAAACCTTGGTTCCTTCCCCTCGGATGCGTTCCGCTTGATGTTCTCCAGGATCGTCTTCTTCTTGTGCCAGTTTGGCATGGGGCCCGTCTTGCGCAGGTCGGTATACTTGACGTGGGTGGTGATGATCTGCTTCTTTTCCTTGTCCTCGAACCAAGGGAGGCCAAGGTCCTCCAGCATCATCCTCGTCAGTTCCTCGATGGACACCTCGGCGTCGTAGATGTTGGAGCCCGGCTTGTCTCCAGCCTTGTTTCCCTTGCCCTTGCCGTCCTCTCCACCCTCCTTGAGGACGTCACCCTCCTTGCCGTCCCCATGCCCGACGCCATCCTTTGGGACGCCATGCCTGAAGTGATAGGAGTCAAGGTACTTGATGGGTATCTTAGTCGTCCTCTTGCCGTCGGTGGAGATGATCTCCTCCTCGGCGATGATGTGCTGCAAGTTCTTCCGGATGGCTTCCTTGATCTTCTGGGCGTGGCGGTTGCTGTCCATCTGGCCGCGCTGGCGAAGGTCCCACGGTATCTTGTTCCGAATGACGCCCATGCCTAGCTGCCCTTCTCTCGGTTCATGATGCTGGACACGTACTCCAGCAACTCGTTTGCCGACTCGGGGATGTATCCATGCTTGTCGCACAGCGTAGAAACAACCTGGTTGATCCTCTTGAGCTGTTCGGCGTCCTGTTTCGACCTAGTCGTGATCGTCATCTTGATGACGTCCCTCTTCTCCTCGAAGAGCTGCTTCTCGATGGCCTTGCGCAGGTTGGCGTGCTGGTCGTAGCGGAACTTCTCCCCCCGGCGCAACGCCGCCGCCGCCTTGCGCATGACCTCGTTCCTGAAGCTGTCCTTGCTGGACTCGTGGATTCCGATCTGCGTCTCGACGGCTCGCATTAGCTTCTCGTCCGGGCTGACCTCGTCGCCGGTGATCTTGTCGAGCAACTTGGTCTTCTCGAGATATGCCTCGACGTTGTCCAGGTAGTTCTCGACCAGAGCCTTGGCCTCGTCCTCGAAGGAGACAAAGAATGCCTTCTGGACCTCGTTCTGGGCGATCTCGTCGTATTCCCTCTTGGTCAGGCCGAAGGTCTCGTCATACTTGGCCTTCTCCTCAGGCTTGAACTTGCTGCTCGTCGAGATTCCATCCTTCAGGGCACGAAGCACGTCCACGGGCGTGATGTACCTCTGCTTGCCCTTCTCGGCGGCGCCTCGGACGGATGTTGTGACCAGACGGTTCACTATGTAGCGTGGTGATATCCCGTCCATTCCCTCGCTGTTCGACTCCTTGCGCAGGCGGATGGCGTCCTTGGGGCTCAAGCCCTCGACGTCCTCCCTGTTGTAGAGGCGCATCTTCTTGATCTTGTCGACCGTCTTGTCCTTCGACTCCTCCAGCCTGCTGAGCACGGCGAACATGGCCGCGACCCTGAGCGTATGCGGAGCGATGTGGAGCTCCCCTGTATTCTTCAGGAGCTTCTCGTAAATCTTGACCTCTTGGTTGACCTCCAGCGTGTACGGCATCTTGCAGACGATCATCCTGTCGATGAGGGCCTCGTTCTTTGGGTTGCCGGCAAAGTCCCGGTATTCCGACTCGTTCGTATGGGACACGATGGCCAAGTCGCAGTAGAGCAGGGGAAACCTGGGCGTCTTGATGTTCTTCTCCTGCGTGGCGGTAAGGAGGACGTAGAGGAACTTCTGGTCAACCTTGAGGATTTCGATGAACTCCATGAGGCCCCGGTTGGAGATGTTAAGCTCCCCGTCGAATCGGTAAGCCCGGGGATCCGACTCGGTCCCGAACTCGCCGATCTTTGACACGTCAACGCTGCCAAGGAGCTCGGACAAGTCCTGAGACTTAGGGTCGCTTGGGACGAAGGTCCCGATCCCAACACGCTCCTGCTGGCTGAAGCAGACTCGCTTGGCCTTGAACTCCATGAAGTTGTTCTTGAAATCGTTCCTTAGCCGCATGGCGCAGACCGGGCATAGCTCGCCTTCTATGGTCACTCCGAGCTCTGCGGAGAGCTTCTTCCTCAACTCGCCGGGGATGGCATGGAGGGGTTCCTCTCGCATCGGGCAGCCTTCGATGCCGTAGAGGGCTCCTTCGTCGGTTTTTGTCCATTGCTCCATGTATTCCTTCAGCATCGAGACGATATTGGACTTGCCGCTCGACGGCGGTCCGAACAACATGAGGAACCGCTTCCCGACGTCGCTCCCCATCGCGGCTCCCTCGAAGTACTCCATGATTTCCTTCGTGGACGTCTCGACGCCGAAGAGCTCCTTCTCGAAGAATAGGTACTTCTTTTCGCCGGTGTCCTTGTCGATCTCCATTCCATACGACCTGATCATGTCGTAGACTCGCTTGTGGGCCAAGCTGGCGATGGTTGGATGCGTCTTCACAAGATCGATGTAGTCTCCCATCGAGAGCTTTTCGGGGACGGATGGGACCTTCTTGGCGGCTTCCATGAGTTCCTGGACGATGTCAGACATTGCGGTCTCCTATCTCAGCCTGGACATTCGGCCTTCCAGGTCGGTTTCATCGGCTACGAAATCAATGTTGGAGTCTGCTTCCAGAACCAGGACGTCTTGGAACGGAACGGTTACGGTTAGGTTCGCTGGACTTCGGGCCAGAATGCGAACGCTGTCCACGAACACGTCCATGACGACGCACGAGCCCAGCTCGTGCCCGAGGCTGACGGCCCTTATGGAGAACGGGATTTGGTCCTTCTTGATGAGGGAGAAAACCTTGGCGATCTGCTCGGACTGCGTCAGCTCTCGCTGGTCCTGCAAGACACGCTTGATTTCCATTCGCTTGAAGATCATCGCACTATCAGTGCTCCTGTCCAGCGTCGGATTATAGGCGAGCAAGATGCGGAGTCAACTAGCCTTTCTTGAGTTTTGCCTTGGCGTCGCTCTTTAGGTCCTCTTTCGTAAGGGGTACGATCTCTCCAGGGGAATTCCATGACCCTATGTCGCCATGCTTGCTTGGGTCTATCTTCATCCTTGGCCCACCGTTCCAGCGGCAGGTCTTGTACTTGACGGCTTCCTTGTAGGTCCACGGCGGCCTGTCCCCATACCCGATGGCAGGGGCTTCCCTGAAAAGCCTTTCAGGAGACTTGGCCCCGCATTCGGGACAAGCGTCTGGGCCCGGGGCCGACATCCCCCTCACGACCTCGAACTCATGGCCGCATGATTTGCAGACGTAGTCATACCTCATCCTTGGAGCTCCTGACGGGCAACTGCGAACGACATGACGGGCAAGAGTAGAACCAGTCAAATTCGCCGCAGGGCTTGCCCAGCTTCGTGTTGACGCACTTCTCGCCCTTCCTCTCGACGACGACGGCACCGCAATTCAAGCACTCCGTGTTATGCGTCTTGACGCCGTGGAGGTATGGATAGTCGAAGAATTCCTTGGACATCGCCAGGATGTCTTCCATGTCCTTGATCGGCGTGGCAGGGACGTCCCTCATCCTGAAGTCCGGGACGAACCTGAGGAGGTGCAGGGCCGTGTGGCGGTCGCAAAACGACCTGGCCTTGAGGAGGACGGACTGGGTTCTCGCAACGGATACGGGAGGGGTCAGGATGACTGAGATCTCGCAGTGGGACGACCTGCAAGCCGATGCCATGTTCTTGATGACCACGTCCTCCGCGCTGCCGGGAACGAGGCAGGTCTTCTTGTACTCGGCCGCGTCCCCCTTGATGTCCACGTTTATGGCCGACATCTGGGACGCCATCTCCGAGAACTTGACGACGTCCGCGTAGCCGTTGGTCTTGAGGAGCGTCCGCAGGCCCGCCAGCTTCGCTGCCCGGCAGACGTCCATGACGTACTCGAACCAGATGATGGGCTCGTTGTAGGTGAAAGCGATGCCCTTGGCCTCGTTGGAAATGGCCATCTTGACGACCTGTTCAGGAGACATTTCCTTGAATGGCAGGGTCGTCCCCTGACTGATCTCGAAGTTCTGGCAGAATCCGCAGTGCATGTTGCAGCCCATGCCGCCGATGCTCAGGATCTTCATTCCGGGCTCATAGTGGTAGAAGGGCTTCTGCTCTACGTACCCGACTATGGCAGTCGTCACCTTTCCATACGTAAGGAGCTTTACTTTCCCTCCCACGTTGCCCCTGGCCTTGCAAACTCCATTCTCGCCATCTGCCATGTGGCATCTCATGGGGCACAGGTTGCAGATTACTCTTTGCATAGCCTGATGTCGATCTCCTCGTAGTTATTGACGCCCCTGTAATATGCCTTTACCAGAATCCTGAACCTCCCCTCGGACATGGACAACGACTTGCCATGCTTCCTCAGGGAACGATGCATCTTCAAGCGAGCGCTCACCACCCTTACGATCAGGTCAACTTCGCCTTCGACTGAAGCCTCGAAGTCGTACTCGCTCGGCTTGAGGGGCTCTGAGTCCTTGGCCCCGGCGAACGGGTGCGAATGGAAGTCCCCTATCTTGACCAGCCTCCCCAGTCTCATTGATGATAGTTTGGGGGAGCTGTACGTGTCTACCCCTTCGGTCGTCCGCTTGGCCAGTTGGTATGGAACGGCGGCGGAAACGAGGGGAATCCTCCCCGGAACGGCAAGCATTCCGCCCATGCATTCCTTTGGGAATACTTCTATAGCCGCAAAGGCTATCGTTAGTATGGACGACTCCCGGAAGGACAGGGCCTTGTAGTGGCGTCGCATGCCAAAGCCTCTTGCCATTCTTCATCTTCTGTCATTCCGCCTTGCTCCCTCTATAGGTAGGAGAGGGGGGCGTCCTCGTCCTCCTCAATGGGGGGCTTGTATTTTTTCAACGGCCTGCTTGGCTTGGGTGGCATGCTGAACGCCCCTGGACCGATCTCCTTGGCAATGAGGGTCATCATCTTCTGGAAGGCATGATCGTGTGCAAGCTTCTTCGTCGTCGAACCCATGACGTGATGGGCGACGTCCTTGTTGACAACCGTTGCAGAGAAGAGCCTGTCGGCCCAATGCATGTAGAAGGGCCTCATGTAGACGTCCCTGACCCAAGTCAGGTCCTTGCCAATGCCTAGGGCGAACCGAATCGACTTGGAGAAGGCGAAGTCCTCCTCCTGCTCGACGCTTGAGACAGAACTCCCACAGAGTCTTGAAACGTAGTGAAGGAGCTCGTGGCATGCCACGAGCTCGTACTCTACCAAGGGGTTCCAGCATATCAGGATGAAGTTCTCCTTGACGAAGTAGCAACCCCCTACTCCCGACGAACACCCAATCTTGGCACAGAAGGCCGTGTTCTCGTTCTTGTACATCTTGACGCAATCGACTGCCTCGGCAAACTGGGGGAAGAGCGACAGGACGTACTCTTTCGCCCTGATTGCAGGGTACGTCTCTGTCTCCTTCCTCGAGATGATGGACTCCTCGACCGCCCAGTACTTGTCCTGTTGGGTTATGGACCGCCAGTGTTCTTGGGGCATCGAGTCGTTCATGTCGTCATCGCCATGGAAGCCTCGAGCTTGTCGGAGACGAACTGCTTCCAGCTTTGCTTGAAGCTCTTCGGGTGAACCCTATGCAGAGGGCTCCACGTGGGCTTGTATGGCTTCGTCCACATGGCCTTGTTCGAGGGATGGAGAATCTTCATCTCCGGCCTCTCGATCAGGGCCATCCCTGCCTCTGCCGGCGTCCTGTCGGCCTTGAACGAGTTGCATTTCTTGCAGGCCAGGACGCAGTTCTCGAACCCAGTCTTTCCTCCCCTTCTCTTGGGGTAGACGTGGTCTACGGTAAGCTTGTCCGTGGGGAGCCTGGCCCCGCAGTACTGGCAGGTATGGCGATCCCTCCTGCGCAGGTTGCGCACGCTCCACGTCATGTCCCTAACCTTAGGCATGACGCCGCTGACAAGAATGATGACCTCTGGAGCACGAACCTTGATTCTGGACGTCCTGACGTAGATGCATTTATCCTCTTCAACTGGCAGGTCTAGCCAGCTCTCCAAGTCGTGCATCCTAAAGGTATCGACATCCAAAAACTTGGATGTCCCGGTCCAGAGCTTGCCAAACGAGTCCCTGACCGTACAGGTATCCAGTGGAACCCAGTGCTTGTTGAGCATTAGGACGGGGTCTTCCAAAGATGCAATGCCAGACATGGGTGCGACCTCCTTGTGACTAGCGTACCGTGCCGCTAGAGGATGTCAATCACCAAGCCGCCAGGTTGTATCTTTTCCTCGAATATGTCCGACGTCACGACCTCGCCCGTGTTCTTGTTGACCATCTTCCTGACGACAGTTATGGGGAGGTCGTCAGGGTCGTACCAAACCTTGACCTTCTTCCATCGCAGGTCCCACGGGGAAGGAGTCGGGTCTGGAAGGAAGATCATCTCGCCATCGCTGTTCTTTATGACCTTGGTCGGCTTGTAAAGGACGATGACCGTCTCCCTGATCCTCGGCCAAAACTCAGGGTCCTCGTAGATGAGCTTCGATGCCTGCGCCATGATGTCGTCGAAGGGCTTGCTCCACTCCCCGTCCTCTCCGATCTTGGCAATGGCTTCTGCCTCGTCGGCATCGACCAGAGCCTCGTCGACGAAGGAGAAGAAATTTGCCATCTGCTCCGAGAACTTCTTGGTCTCGGGGTACTCGTCGTCGTCCGGAGGCGGAAAGCACTGGATGTCCGGGCAGGTCGGGTTGACCAGGTCAATCTTCTTCAGGTCGAGGAACTTCTTCAGCTCGAAGGCGAGCTCATTCACGTTGCAGTCAGGCGTTGGTGCTGGCATCCTTGATCTCCTTTAGGATTTCCTGCTCGACGTCAACGATGTGCTCTCTGGGCTGGTACTGCTCGATGACGACAGTACTGTGCGTCGTGGCGATGACCTGCTTGCCCTTGAAGAGATCCTTGACTACCTCGAACATCCTCAGGTGTCGCCTATGATGGGCGTGCATCTCCAGGTTGTCCACGAGGACGATGTAGGGCTGCCTGGTGTCCTCCAGGTTCAGGACTTGGCTCAGGGACTTGGCGATCTTCTTCTCCCCTGCGCTGGCCTTCCTGGAA
>Ga0315288_10011288_pt1 | contig 11247 bp, 12 predicted proteins | sample YL17G11_20_MG_FD_203454 | JGI IMG/M metagenome (GOLD analysis project Ga0315288, IMG submission 203454) | Sediment microbial communities from Yellowstone Lake, YNP, Wyoming, USA - YL17G11_20 | ecosystem: Environmental > Aquatic > Freshwater > Lake > Sediment | place: USA: Wyoming | collected... | reverse complement strand
GAATCGCCGTCAACCGGCTCCGGGTCTCTTCGATGGAGGCATCCGGTGCGCTCTTGAAATTCAGCTGGAATTCCCCCTTGTCGAAATATGGGAAAAACTCGTTTTGCAGAAGCGAAAATACACCCAGACCCCCGAAGAAGGCCGCCGTGGCCAGAATGAGGACGGTCTTGCGGTGATCGAGGGCCCAGCCGATTACTCCCCGGTATCCATCCGCCGTCCGGTCGAACCAGTGATTGAAGTGATCCAGGATCCGCGCCAGAAAGTGCCGTTTCCCTTTGCGCTCAATGTCCGGGTCCACCCAGCGCGAGGAGAGCATGGGGTCCAGAGTGAAAGAAACGAACAGGGAGACCAGGACGGCAAAAGCAACGGTAATACCGAACTGGAAGAAAAACCTCCCGACGATTCCCTTCATGTAGGCCACGGGAACGAACACGGCGATGACGGACATGGTGGTGGCCAGCACGGCTAATCCGATCTCGCTCGTTCCTTCCCGTGCAGCGGTGAAGTGATCCTCCCCCCGCTCGAGGTGGCGCACGATGTTTTCCCGGACTACGATGGCGTCGTCGATCAGCATGCCAATGGCCAGGGACAGGCCCATCAGGGTCATCACGTTCAGGGTCATGCCCAAGAAATTCATGACCGTAAAGGAGGAGATGACCGAAATGGGCAGGGTCAGGCCGGTGATGACCGTGGAGCGCCAGGAATTGAGGAAGCAAAAAACGATAAGGATAGTGAGCAAACCGCCGAGAATCAGGGTTTCTTCCACATCGCGCACGGAGTCCCGGATCATGATCGAAGCATCCCGGACCATCTCGACCGTGGTTCCCGGGGGAAGTTCCTTCTGCAAAACCTCGATCTCCTTCTTCACCCGGTCCACCACGCCCACCGTATTCGCCCCGGACTGTTTGAGGATGTCCAGCCCGATGGCGGGGATGCCATTCACCAGGGCCAGGGACCGCTGTTCTTCGATACCATCATGAATTTGCGCGACTTCGGCCAACGGAATCGGACGCCCGGCCCGCCGGGCGATTACCATGGTTTTGAACTGTTCGACGGCATCGGGTTTCCCTGAAATCCGCAAAGGGTATTCCGTGCCGCCCCGATTTAACCGGCCGAGTGGGGTGTTCACGTTCTCCGACTGCAAACCGGAGATCACTTCGTCTACCCCCATGCCCAGGGCTTCCAGACGGAGCGGATCGATATTGACATTCACCTCCCGCTTGGACTGGCCGACCAGGTCGACCTTTCCTACGCCGGAGATGTTTTCAAAGCGCCTTTTGACTTTTTTTTCCACCAGGGTCGTCAGGTCCCGCGGGGAGAGTCCTTGCGACCGCACGGCCAGGGAAACGATCGGGAAGGCGGAAAAATCCAGCTTCTGGATGATCGGGTCCTCGATCCCCTGGGGCAGGTTTCCCCGGATGGCTCCGACCTTGGCCCGCACTTCCTGGACGGCATCGTTGATCTTCACCTCCAGATGGAACAGGATCACCACGGTGGAGACACTCTCCCGGGAGGTGGACATGACATGCTTGATGCCGGAGATGGGGTTGACCGCCTCCTCGACGCGCTTGCTCACTTCCCGCTCTACCGTTTCCGGCGAAGAGCCGGGGAACTTGGTAACCACTGATACAACGGGGATCTCCACGTCGGGGAACATATCAATGGCCAGCCTCCGGTAGGAGAAGATCCCCAGCGTGACCAGGGCCAGCATCATGACGGTGGCAAAAATCGGCCTCTTGATGGATAGATTGGAAAGAAACATTCTATTTCTCCCCGTTGATCCGGGTAACGTTCACTTTGTTGCCATCTTTTACGTTAAACCCACCCCGCGTAATGACCTGCTGCCCGGGGGTTAAACCAGAAGGAATCTCCACTCGGTCTCCCGCAATATTTCCGGTACGGACGGTCTGGCGACGGGCAGTGTCCCCATCTACCACAAAGACCTCCGCCTTCTTAGCCGGTACGTCCCAGGTTAGAAGGGCCGTCTGGGGCACCTTCAGCACACCAGCGCGGGTGCCGGTCATGATCCGGCCTTTCGCAAAAAGCCCGCCTTTCAGCTGTTCGTCCACGTTTTGAACCTCAGCGACCACCTTCACCGAACGGTCGGCCTCGTTCACCGCGGGGTTGATAAACTTGACCTTCCCGGAGAAAGTCTTTCCCGGAAGGGCATCCGTGGAGAAGGTCAAGGGCTGGCCCACGTGGACCGATCCCATCTCGCCAGAAGGAACGTTCACGGTCAGGTCCAGGATACTGTTGTCGACAATCCGGAACATCGGTTTGGCGCCCATCTCTCCCACAAAGTCCCCGACGTTGACATTGCGCAGGGATACCACGCCGTCCATCGGCGAACGAATTATCCCCTTGGAAAGGCGGGTCTGGGTGTAGCGGACCTCCTCCTCCGCGGCCTTTATCTGCGCCGTGGCAGTGGCGATCCGGGCTGCGGCCGCTTCCTTCTCGGTGAGTCCGTCATCCAGAGCCTGCTGCGTTACCAGCCCTGCTTCTTTCAGTTTTAGCAGGCGCTCGTACTCCCGGTTGGCCCGATTGGCGGCTACCTCGGCTTGCAGAAGGTTGGCCTTGGCCACATCGACCGCCATCTGGGCTTTGCTGAGAACCAGATCTGCTTCTCGCGCGTCCAGCCGGGCCAGGGGAGTGCCCTTGGCTACCCGGACCCACTCCGTCACGTATACCTCGGCGACGATTCCGGTGTATTCAGACTTCATATCCGTTCCGAATTTGGCCGAGAGCGACCCCACCACGTCAATCCCCTCCGAGACGGTCGAAGCGGCAACTTTGAATACTTCCACCGCAACCGGGGGTTTCCCGACTTTTTCAATTTTCTTGGGGTCTTCCCCCGTCGTCGATGAGCATCCCAAAGTGATGATCCAAAAGCCGATCAGCGTGAATCTGATTAGGCATCCTCTGTTCATTGCATTTCTCCCGCCCTCTTTCCTTCTTTTTTGGAAAGTCCTTGAAAGATGAGATTCAAAACTCTGGCGAGACCCTCAGAGCCCAGGCCCATTTCCGGGTGGCCAAGCTGTACTTCCATGACCACGTTGACCGCCCCCAGAATGGCCCAGGTTATATCCTCCGCGTCCCCTTTGCGGAGCTCTCCCTTCCGGATCCCTTCTTCCACCAACCGGCGGATGGCTTCCTGAAACTTCAGGTGGTAGGCGTCAAAATCGAAAAAGGGGGCTCCTTGATGCGGCCCGTAATAGATCGCGTACATGACCCGTACGGCCTCGATGTTCTCCATAAAAAGGGAGAAGGCTCGATCACAGAAGCGCAGCAACTTTTCCCGGGTGCTTCCCTTTTGCCCTCGGGAAAAATCGAGAAGATAATCGACATTGCTGAAAGTCAGCCGCATGAGCTCGAGGTAGATTCCCTCCTTATTCGCAAAATAATAATAGAGGACGGGCTTCGTAACCCGGGCCGAGTCCACGATCTCGCGTACGGTCGTAGCGGCATAGCCTTTGCGGGCGAACAAATCCGTGGCCGCCGCCAGCAGGCGCTGGCGAACCGGTTCCTTCGGCGATTTGTCTTTGATCTCCCTTTTATTCACCTCTCCACCTTATCGGTCTGGATGGAAACTTACTTAACGGTAAGTATACAATTCCGGAGAACCTCTGTCAATAGAAATTTATGGGGAATGATGACCGAAAGGATTTCCGGCCGGGGAGAGGATTTTGGGAGGGCCGGGGAGCGAAATCGTCACAGGCAATGAAAGCAGCCCGGCCCCTATTTTCCCCGGTTAGAGAGAGGATAAAAGAGCGCACGCCTTTCCGGGAGATTGGGCGTTGGCTCATTGCTCAACCATCCCTCCCTGAGGAGGGCTTAGCAGAGAGGCTTTACGCGACCTTCTCCATCCACCCGTATGGATCCTTAATTTTACCGTACTGGATGCCCAGGATATGGTCGTAAAGCTTCTGGGAGAGGGGACCCACTTTTCCTCCGCCGATGACATAGCTTTTTCCCTGGTGCGCCAGCTTGCCCACGGGCGAGATGACGGCCGCCGTACCCGTGGCGAAGGCCTCCTTCAACTTTCCGGATTCCAGGGCAGAGATCACCTCATCCAGGCTGATCATCCGTTCGGAAACTTTGAGTTCCAGGTTCCGGGCGATGTGCAGCACCGAATCACGGGTCACTCCCGGCAGGATGGTGCCGTGCAGGGGAGGGGTAACCAGCTCTCCGTCGAGATAAAAGAAGATGTTACTCGTGCCCACCTCTTCGGCATATTTTCGCTCGACGGCGTCCAGCCAGAGCACCTGGGTATATCCCAGCTCGTGGGCTTCCTCCTGGGCCAGGAGGCTGGCGGCATAGTTGGCCAGGGTCTTGGCTTCCCCCAGTCCGCCGCGCGCGGCCCGAATGTATTTCTCCGTCACGTAGATATCTACCGGGTTGAAGCCCTGAGGGTAATATGCTCCCACGGGCCCCAGCATGATGTAAAAAAGGAACTTTTTGGAGATCTGCACTCCCAGCGCCGCTTCGGTAGCGATCAGGTTGGGGCGGATGTAAAGAGAGGTTCTTGGGGCGGAGGGAACCCAGTCTTTCTCCAGGCGAATCAACTGCCGGGTGGCCTCCAGGGCAAAATTGACGTCGAACTCGGGTATGCAGAGTCGCTGGGCCGACCGGTTCAGGCGTTCATAGTTCATCCGGGGGCGGAAGAGGTAGATATCGCCGTTACTCCAGCGGTAGGCTTTTAGACCTTCAAAGGCTTCCTGCCCGTAATGCAGGACCAGAGCTCCGGGGTCCAGGGCAAGGGGCCGGTACGGTTCGATCCGTGGATGATGCCATCCCTGAGTTTGGTCATAGTCCATCAGGAAAAGATAATCCGTGAAAATCTTTCCGAAGCCGAGCTCCGTCCCGGATGCGGGTTTTTTCTTGAGTTCCTTGGGTGAAGCCTTGGTAATGGAAATTTCATCCATAAAAAAATCTCCCTTTCAGGATTAGTCGAATCTCAAAGAATTTATATAACATAAACACCCTCGGAAAGGAAGCAAGAAAAGGATGGTGTTTATATTTCCGATTCCCCCCTTGCAAAGAGTAATATAAGCTTGATATATTGGACTGAATTTCCATCGTTTCAATCGGTCCGGCCCGTTTATGCGGGTCCGACCTGCATATCGAGAGGGGAGACCGAAATATGTCTGACACGACTTTCACCTTCACCAGTCCGGACAAGGTTGAGATCTTTGTTCGTAAGTGGGCCTCTCTCGGCGGCATGCCGAAGGGAGCGGTGCAAATCGCTCACGGCGCTGCGGAACATAGCCAGCGGTACGAGCGGTTGGCCCAATTTCTCAATGCCGGTGGCTATGTGGTTTATGCCAATGATCATCGGGGTCATGGTCGGACGGCCCTGCGGTCGGGCAAACTGGGCGTAGCCGGAGCCGATGCCTGGAACGGTTTCGTCAAAGATGCCGGACAGCTGACCGACATCGTCAGACGGGATTATCCGATTTCGCCCATCTTTTTTTTCGGGCACAGCATGGGCTCTCTGATCGCGCAGGATTGTATGGCCCGCTGGGGGGCAGAATTTACGGGGGTTATATTGTGCGGCACTACGGGTTTCTTGCCCGGCTTAGATGCGCTGGTATCACACATGGGGCAGGCTGCCCAGACCGCCGCGGATGAACCGTCAACCGTTTTTGGCCAGATTTTTGCCTCCTTCAACGCACCTTTCGCGCCCGGCAAGACGGCGTTTGAATGGCTCAGCCGCGATGAATCAGAAGTTCAGAAATACGTGACGGACCCACTGTGCGGCTTTCTGTTTAGCAATGGGTTGGCCTATGAGTTTCTCAAAGGCCTTCGTGAACTCTGGAAACCGGAGAAGGAAGCCCGTATACCTAAAAGCCTGCCGATCCTGGTCATTTCCGGCGATAAAGACCCGGTGGGGGGCAACACGCTGGGGATTACTCCATTGCTGGAGCGCTACAAATCCATGGGCATGCAAAATCTAACCCGCAAGTTCTACCCGGACGCGCGTCACGAAATCTTAAATGAAACCAACCGGGACGAAGTCCAGCGAGATATACTCTCTTGGTTGAACAAGTGGTGTTGACACCGACGTCAGTGTGTTCAAATCAGCCCGTGGCCCATCACTACTTGCCGCCGATGCTTCGTCAGAAAATCGGATAATGTCAAAAAAGTTATGAAAAATGGCTCTGGAGAATAGGGAAGGACAAGGGAAACCCTCCCCCTTGAGGGGGGAGGGAAAGGGTGGGGGTGAAAGACTACCCGAGATGCCGTTCTTACCCCTCACTCTAACCCTCTCCCCCAAGGGGAGAGGGGAGGTAATTTTTGACAATACCGAAAATCGAAAGGAGAGGGTTGAATATGAAAATATTGGCATTGAACGGGAGCTTCCGAAAAAACGGGAACACGGAGATTCTTCTGAAGCAGGCCTTGATGGGGGCTGAAGCGGAGGGAGCGAAAGTGGAAATCCTGAGGCTTACCGATTACAGAATTGGACCGTGTCGGGGCTGTGGGCTTTGTCTGTTCAGAGAAAATGTTTGCCAGGTACAAGACGATGATGTCCGTTTCATATTTTCGAAAGTGGATGAGTGCGACGGGATGATTTTGGGTGCTCCCTGTTATTTCCTGGAATTGACCGCAGTGATCAAGCAACTTATCGACCGGTGCTGGATTCTGGGACATAAGATTGAAAAGGTCAGGAAGCCTGCTGCGGTCATCGTCCCTTATGCTACACGCGGGTGGATTCCGTATGTTTCTGTTCATTCCAACCTCCTCCTGAACCTCATGGGGCTGTCGAAAATTGATGAGATTACCATTTGTACCCAAGGGATATCCGAGGTTGTCTTGGATCAGGAGGCGATGGATTCGGCTTATCATTTGGGGAAAGAAACAGCCGGTGCCATAAGGAAAAAGGACTTTACTTATCAAGGTGAAGCGGGTATATGTCCCTCCTGTCATGATCGGCTTGTGCGGATATTAATAGATAATGAAACCATCGAATGCCCTACGTGCGGCGTGAGGGGAAATCTGAGTATTGTGAATGGGAAAATCAGCGTCCAATTTGAAGAAAAGGCCTGGGCGGACAACCGGTTCAGAGCAGACGTGCAGTATAATCACTTTACCTATCATATTGCGCCGTCCAAAGACTATTTCTTGAGAACAAAAGAAGAGAGGAAGATCAAAACTCAGAAGTATCGGGAATATTTAAAGACATGAGGAGATTACATCATGAGCAGATATTTCGCAAAATTACGGTACTATCCGGGGGATCCTTTGGAAGAGATAAGAGAAGAGGATTTGAAAAGCTTTACCAGGGAATACGGGGTAAATATCTCCTACGAGAAGATCGAGAATAGAGAAATGAAAGATGGCCTGCTTATGGAGAAAACCCTGGATAAGCGTATAGAAGATATTTCCCAGGAAGTCATTACCCTGTCCTCGGATCAGGAAGATAACTTTTCGAATTGTATTATCGCCCTATATAAAAAATACAGGTGCCCCCGTACTGCGTATAGTCTGATGGGTAGCAATGATGCGGGGCAAAAAGTTGCAAAAGAATTAATGAATATACACGGCGGGTGGTAATTCCAAAACTTGGTTCCCGGGAGAATTCTTGTCGTCTTCCGGCTGAAAAAGTCGTTTTCGATCTTAGCATGTCATTCCTGCGGAAGCAGAGCCTGCCCCGTACCGGATACGGGGAATCCAGTCTTTTCAATGTACCCTGGACTCCCGCTTTCGCGGGAGTGACGATCTATTGGAGTTTTTCCGCAACCTGTTACACCTCGTTTTCCAGGAACATTTCCTGCGTTGCCTCCTCACCCGGTTGCAGCCGGATAAAATCTTTATCCCAAGGTCCCCGAAGCATCTTCTTGAAAAAGGCGAGGGAGCCTTTGATTTCTTCGTACTTTAGATTAAAAAATCGGGCATTCTCCAGGGCATGCTCTCGGTGGGCTTCAGAAATACCGAGTTCCGTCTCTACCAGGGCAATCCGCGTATAATTCTTTAGTTCTTCTCTGATTACCCATTCGGCCGTCTCCTTCGGATAACGCCGGCAGTACTCTTCATAAACCCCGAGGGGTGATTTTCCCTCTTCGATCCACCCCTTGGTCAGGTAGTAGGTTCCTGGCTCTTTCCGGTGCTCCTCCATATACCTTTCCGGTGATCCCAGGAACATGGCGATGCAGTCATGGACCCGGGGGATGACAATGGGATGGCGGTTCGCCTTAATCCCTAAGGCCCCATTGCTGCACAACCCATAGCCCAAGATGATGGCATCTCCATCCCACTGCCCCGCCTTATTGATTTCATCTTGAATCGCCGGCTTCATTTTTTCCGGAGTCCGATGAAGGGATTGTTCCAGGAAGACGAAGGAGGTTCCTTCTGTTTGAAACAGGAGAAGTTCATTTTTCATAATGCTGCAGGTGATAACGAGGTATTTCATTGAAGATACAGCCCCCAAATTTCAATCGGTTAGCTTGGTCCAACCCGAATAACAATAAAAAGTTTTACTATACACAACATCATTATTTCTTGCCTATGATGGTCCAAAATAGTAGGGGCGGGCTTTATGCCCGCCCGTAATCCTTAAATTCGTTTCCCTCTCCCCTCGCGGGAGAGGGCTAGGGTGAGGGGGATTCGAGTACCCAAGGCTTCACTTACCCTCACCCCACCCCTCTCCCATCAAGGGAGAGGGAGTCTATTGTCAAAATACTTGTTGCGTCTGTATCCGATCGGTACTCTCACCAATATATCATGTTTCCCGTCGTTTTGTGTCCAAAACTTGGCATGAATAAGCCAATAATCTGCTTGACAGAATTATCCGCCTTGCTATCATTCCATTAAATGTTCCTTCTTCATGCCTGCTGGAACGATGATTGGCCGCATCCTGATGGTGGAGCGGGTTGCCGACCCCCCGAACGGATGATGAAAAAAAATGATATGTCTCCAGAATTTCCGGAGTGAAAGGATAGAAAGATAAATAGTCTGCACATTCGCGATGCGCGCTACAGCGACCGTGACGCGATCCGGGATCTGCCCCTGTCAGCCTACCAGGAGTACGCACCTCTTATGCCGTCACATTGGGAGGACTACCGGCAGGCAATTTTGGCCACGCTCGCAGAGGTGAAACCAGCCCAGCAGATCGTCGCTGAGCGGGATGGCGCCATCTTTGGCACCGTCTTGCTGTACCCGGCTGGAACAGTTTTCTCCAGCCCTGACGGTCTCCCGATCACCCTGGCGTGGCCGGAAGTACGCCTGTTGGCCGTCGGCCCGGTAGCGCGGGGTCAAGGCATTGGCGCTGCGCTCATGTATGAATGCGTACGACGTGCGTACCGGCTCGGGGCTGCGGTTCTGACGCTGCACACGACCGATATGATGCATGTGGCCATGCGCATGTACGAGCGGATGGGTTTTGCGCGCGCTCCCGAGCCCGACTTCCATGTCGATAAGGATTTGACCGTCAAAGGCTATCGCCTCAATCTTGATGATACAGCAATGTAAGTGGTGTGGAATAAAGTTGCCCCGGCTACTTGACAAAGCAAGGACTTCTTCCTGTACTCTTTATTTTCAAATTTTGCGCTCCAATGAAACATTTCAAACGCAAGTCATCAATTTGGGCTTGAGGTCTGAGGCTATTTTCAATGGCCATTTTTCTCCTTGACTGCCCATGAGGTTAAGAGTATTTTTTTGATAACTGTTTTCCTCTGAAGCTCAGTAAACCCAACAACCTGACTTCCAGCCTTCTGGAGAGGTGTATGATAAGGAATTCCCGGAAGGTGCTGATATGGAGCCTCCAGGGACATTTTTTCTTTCCTCCTGGAGGGTTTTATTTAATCGTTAGCCCGGATTACGGATCATATTAAACAAAAGCCAAGAATTCCAGGGAGAACTATATAGATGGGTGATAATATTTGTCCGTGGTGGCTGGCATACGCATTTGACAATCCCTTCCGTCGCCTTTTTCATAGCCCCGAGAAGATTCTCAGACCATATGTAGCCGAAGGTATGACAGTCTTAGATGTCGGCTGTGGGATGGGGTTCTTTTCCATAGGCCTTGCTAAGCTTGTCGGAAGTAATGGGTGTGTCATTGCTGTTGATGTCCAGCAAAAGATGCTAAATGTAGTAAGAAGGCGTACTGAGAACGATGGGATTTCAGATAGAATCCGCATTCATAGATGTGAATCCAATAAACTTGGAGTTGAGTTTACGGTTGATTTCATCCTGGCGTTTTGGATGGTGCACGAAGCTCCTGATACAAATATGTTCTTTCATCAGATTTGTTCATGCCTCAAACCAAATGGCAAAATCCTTATTGCCGAGCCCAGGTTTCATGTTTCATCAAAGCGCTTCCAAGAGATTCTCGTTTCAGCGCAAGAGTCAAGCCTGAATCCTTCTGAGACTCCATGCATAAGGTTTAGCAGGTCTGCAGTTCTGAAAAAGGATTCATTGTAAGATTCTTCTGAAGGGATTTGTGTATTGAACATAATTAAGAAGTTGGCCAACGGCATCGCAAAAACTAAGTTTGCGAGCAAAGCCATTAACGAACACGCCGATCTAAATGTTTTTAAAGAGAAGCCGTCCGTAAAGGTTATTTTGGGTGTTTTTCTAATGGTCATGAGTTACATTATTGGCTGGCCTATGATAGGGTTATTCGGAGCTTTATCTCTGTACTGGAAGGAACCCCTGATGGTTATTGTAGGAGGTCCTCTCTTATTTGTCGTGGCACACTTAACTTTCTTAGCGGGCGTGTATCTAGCCGGAGGCAAATATCTCACGGTATTTTTTAGATGGGCGACAAGGGTTATGCTTGAAAAACTAATGTGAATTAAGATTTATCTCCAAGCAGGAGTCCTCCCCCAAGGATCTTTTTGCCCTTTTCGAGCTCAATCAGCGCCTCAAAACTCGGTAGGATAGTCTTCTCCAGGATATGAACAGCCTCTTCCGGGGAAGAGAACCCCGGTGCCTCCGATGCAGTCACAAGATATCTCATCGTATTTCCCTCCTTTTTGGAAAAATTCGGCATGCCCCTGCTTTATTTAAATTCGGAAGATTGCGAAAAGGCTGCGCTCAAGGAATTGGAGAAGATCGGCAAATTAGTGCAGAAATTGGGGTTGCAGAATAAGTAAGTAACTCTTTTGGGTGAAATAGGCCCGAGGTGAATCGCGGGAAAGGAGGCACTCTACCGCCCTGTTGCCTCACGACACCAGGAACCTCGGGACTATTCTGCCACTTGATTATCAAACCCCTACAGCAACCAAAACTCCCCCGGGCGCAAAGCGG
>Ga0315288_10011287_pt1 | contig 11247 bp, 10 predicted proteins | sample YL17G11_20_MG_FD_203454 | JGI IMG/M metagenome (GOLD analysis project Ga0315288, IMG submission 203454) | Sediment microbial communities from Yellowstone Lake, YNP, Wyoming, USA - YL17G11_20 | ecosystem: Environmental > Aquatic > Freshwater > Lake > Sediment | place: USA: Wyoming | collected... | reverse complement strand
AATAACAAACATGATGGCTCTTATTATGGGAAGAATGGACATTCACCGAAAGGGCTATTCAGTAAATGATAAGGTAATAGTATATTGACAAACCAATAGATATGTGATATAGTCTATATAGTTTAGATAAGGAGGGTATAATGGGTACTAAGATATGGTTAAGTCTATTTGTATGTTTAGTTCTCTTGATGGGTGTAGCTTGTGTCAAATCACCACAGATTGGCAATACATCAACATTAGTTCCAGACAATATACAAGTAGTTGTAACAGGAGAAATATCGTCAATAAATTATTCAAGTACAAATTCGGCTGTATTATTTGCCACAGTTATAATAGGCAATGAGGCTTGGCCTATAAAGGCAGAAGATGACCAAAATAACCTTAAAATGATACAGGGCTTACTTATTGGGCATACGTATACTTTAACCCTATCTCATTGTTGTTGGGGGACATGGGATATAGATAATTGTATTGATTTAGGTGTTCAGTGAAATGAATAAAGTAGTATGTCCCAAGTGTAATAGTAATAAAGGAATGGTCAAGGCAGGGTTCCGATACCTTAAAAGAAGAAAGAAGCAAATCTATAAGTGTCGAAATAAGCCTTGCTCTTTTGTAACTACTAAACCAAAGATTCAAGATGAAGATATATAAATCTTATAGGTATGAATTAAAGCCTAATAATAAACAACGTGGTCTATTTATTAAGGCTTGTGGTATATCTCGGTTTGTGTGGAATTGGGGTTTGGCTAGGAGAAAAGAACTCTATAGGGCTAGGGCTAAGGAAGGGGAAAAGAGATTTACCAATGTCTTTGCTCAACAAAGAGAGTTAAATGCTCTAAAGAAGACTGTTTTCCCTTGGATGTATGAAGTATCTCAGCATATTTTAGAAATAACACTTAAGAATCTTGATTTGGCTTATGGTAATTATTATAGGGGTTTAAAAACTAAAGAAGATATAGGATTGCCCAAATTTAAGAAAAAGGGGAAACTTGATAGTTTTACAGTTAGGGGGGAGCGTAATTCTCTAAGAGTTGAGACCATAGGGGTTAGATTGCCACGAATAGGATTAGTGAGAACTAAAGAGTTAACCGATAAATTGAAAGGCAAAATTTGCTATGCGACAGTTAGTCGAGAAGCAGATAGATGGTTTGGCTCCTTGTGTGTTGAGCAAGAATGTTCTGAGCCAACTCCAATTCAAGGAGATATTGTAGGCATAGACTTAGGCATAAACAGTTTTGCCACTATTTGGGATGGTAAACAAACACAAAAGATTGAAGCACCAAAACCCCTAGCAAAGAGGCTAAAGAAGATAAAACGACTTCATAGACAGCAAGATAAGAAGCAAAAAGGTTCTAACAATCAGAAAAAGGCGGCTCTTAGACTTTCAAGGACATATAGTAAAACTAGGAATATTCGTAAGGACTTTCTAGCAAAATTGACTTCATTACTGGCGAAAACCAAGTCAGTGATTATAATTGAGGACTTGAATGTACAAGGAATGTCTCATAATCATCGTTTGGCTAGGTCGATAAACGATGTGGGATGGGGTGGATTTAGGCAGATGTTGGAGTATAAAACAGAATGGTATGGCTCTAGGCTTATTAAGATAGGTCGTTTTGAACCCACGTCTAAGATGTGCCATGTGTGCGGTGCGATAAACAAAGACTTGGATTTGAATGACCGCACATGGGTATGCCCTAATTGTGGTGCGGTTCTTGACCGAGATGAAAACGCAGCCATAAATATCCGCCGATTGGGCTTAGAAATTCTGTATACCGAAAGTATTTCGGAAATCAACGCCTGTGGAGAGTGTGTCAGACTTCCAAGTTTGGGAGCAACGCTCGTGGAAGCAGGAAGTAAGCAAAACCCTATGGGAGATAAGACTTATGGAACAGGAAAGGATTGTTTACATGATGCAACGTATAGTTATTACTGGTGATATGGGATTTGTTGGGAAGCACACAGCCAAGGCATTGGTTGATAAGGGATATGATGTAGTTGGATATGACATTATTGATGGTTTTGACCTATTGGATTATCAGCAGTTGTGTAGTGTTATCCATAAGGGCGATAAGGTTTTGCACGAAGCAGCCATAGCACGTTTTGCAGATGCGGATAAAGACCCATTATTAGCTTATAGGGTAAATGTCCAAGGGACAGAGAATGTTGTTAGGGCGTGTGCAAAGAAGGGTGCAGAGAGGCTTGTTTATGCCTCAACTGGCTCTGTGTATATGCCAATAGACCGAGAGATGCCGATTACAGAGGACTTCCAAGTTCGGGGCAATTCTATTTATGGTTGTTCTAAGTGCGTAGCTGAGAAGATAGTCCAGCAGGGCAAAACACCTTGGATTATCCTACGTTATGCTCATCTGTATGGTGAGGGGAAGATAGGACATGGTGCAATCGGTGGATTTATAGACAAGATGCAAAAAGGACAAAGCCCTGTGATTTTTGGAGGTCAACAGTCAAATGACTTTTGTATCTCAGCAGACACGCTTATATTGATGGAAGACCTTTCGGTAAAGCCTATACAAGATATAAAAATTGGCGATAGAATCATATCTTATACGGAACTAGCGATTGGAGGAAAGCGATGTTTCAAAAGTGGCGTTGTTGCTGCAATTAGTTCATATCTTTCGCACAATGTCTACGAGATGCAGACTACAGAGGGTAATATTAAGGCTACTGGCAATCATCCATTTCTTATTAGCAATAAGAGTAAATTTAGAGATGTGGAAAGTTTAAGCACTATAAATACTATAAGAACTCTGGGTAAAGTATTCTGTAAAGGTGATTCAATACAATATAAAAAGGGCTATGTTATGGGAGCGATGGCTGGGGATGGTCATGTAGGAGAACATTTGGTGAAGCATATCTATAAGAACACTGTATATTCAAGCATTGCTCGTAGAGTTGAGCTATGTGTGACAGATAAGGAATTTAGGGATACTGTGGCTCAATATTTCAAGGATTTGGGTTTTAGTAGTCCTATTCTACGGGGTAGGCAACCATCATATCCGAACTCCAAATATGAATATGGGTGTCATTTGGGCAAAAAGGCAGATTTTGTAAAGTTTAAGGAGATGAGACTTGATTGGCAGGACACGGAATTTTGTCGGGGTTATATTGGGGGAATTTTTGATGCAGAAGGAGAGTTTAGCAAAGCACACCAAATAAGGATTTCTAATAATGACCAACAAGTCATTGACAATGTAAAGAATATAACAGGAGCATGTGGATTCCATTGGGGTGAAAGTAAAAAGAATGGTGGGAGATTGCACTATCTATTTCTGAAAGGTGGGCTTATGGAATGCCTACGATTTTATTGGGTATTTCAACCCAAGATATTGCACAAGCGACCAGTGGTATTAGGGAGAGAAGCTAAAGGACGAAATGCAAAAATATTGGCGATAAATAAAATAGAAGACCAGCTTGTCTATAATATGGAGATTGAGGGTAGCCACACATATATCGCTAATGGTTTTCTCACTCATAATACTTTTCTTAAAGACATAATTCAAGCCAATATCTTAGCGTTGGAGTCAGATAGATTAAATGAGGTTTACAACATTGGTACAGGTGTAGAACTTACCACTATAAGGGTTTTTGAGATATTGCGAGGCTTTTTCAAGTATAATAAGGAGTTTGATATTAGGCCACAAAGAACAGTTGATGCCCAAAGGTTTGCCTATGACATCACTAAGGCAAGGAATCTCTTGGGCTACGAACCTCATTATACTTTTGAGCAGGGATTGAGAGATTGGTTTGGTGATAAGTGATTTCTTTATGCGATTTGAGGGAGCAGTATGAAGTACTCAAGTCTGAACTAGACCATGCAATTCTTGGGGTTGCACAGTCAGGCCATTATATTCTTGGGGCAGAACTAGAAAGTTTAGAGTCTGAATGTAGTGCCTTTTTTAATGGTAGCTATGCGATTGGTGTAGCTAATGGTAGTGATGCTCTCTATTTGTCTTTGAAAGCCTTAGACATAGGTAAGGGAGATAAGGTAATAACTACGCCTTTTACTTTCATAGCAACTGTTGAGGCGATTGTAAGATGTGGGGCAACGCCTGTATTTGTAGATGTGGATAGTTCAGGGAATATGAACCTTGATATGCTTGATAACGCTAGTAAGTCTTGTAGGTGTGTCATTCCAGTTCACTTATATGGTAATCCAGTAGATATGACCAAACTATTGAAGTTGGCGAAAAAAAATGAATTTTGGGTAGTGGAAGATGCCTGTCAGAGTTTTGCAGGGAAGTGGCGAAATCAACGGCTTGGTACATTCGGTATAATAGGTTGCTACAGTTTTTACCCTAGTAAAATTATGGCAGCGATGGGAGATAGTGGTTTGGTTGTTACTAATGATAAAGGTTTGGCAGAGACTATTAGGCAACTAAGAAATCACGGATTACGCAATGGTCTTTATGATAAGCATGGCATAAACAGCCGATTAGACGAAATACAGGCTGCTGTATTGAGGGTGAAGTTGAAGTATGTGGATGAGTGGATTGTGCTCAGAAAGAAGAAAGCGGAACTGTATGATAGTATGCTTGGCGAGATGCCTATTTCACGCAATAATGAAGGACATGCTTGGAACTATTACACAATATTGGCATTCAATAGAGATAGCTTAAGGGCTTTCCTTGGGAAGAATGGGATTGCTACAGCGATTTATTATTCTTTGCCTTTGCATTTACAGAAAGTCTATAGTGATTTGGGCTATAAAAAGGGTGATTTTCCTATGGCTGAACTGCTATCTCGGATGGTGATTAGCCTTCCTCTGTCCCCTGAATTGTCTGATAATGACATAATCTTTGTTTGTCAGAAAGTGAAGGAATTTTATGATAGCGTCAGATGTAAAGTTAGGTAAGAATGTCAAGGTATGGCAAACCGAATTAGTCAATCTCTACGGATGTGAGATTGGTGATAACTCTCGCATTGGTGCTTTTGTTGAGGTAGGGCAAAATGTCAAGATTGGCAAGAACTGCTTGATACAAGCCTTTGCTTATTTGTGTGATGGGGTAGAGCTAGAAGATAATGTGTTTGTCGGCCCTCATGTTTGCACAACCAATGATAAATGGCCTCCTTCTGATAAGAGGTTGACTACGTTGATAAAAGAAGGGGCGAGTATAGGAGCAAATAGTATAATAGTTTGTGGGGTGACAATAGGCAAGAAGGCGATGATAGGAGCAGGTTCGGTTGTAACTAAAGATATTCCGCCTTATGCCGTTGCCTATGGGAACCCAGCAAAAGTAAAAAGGTGGATAAATGAGAATACTGACTGTCGTAGGCACTAGGCCGAATATTATCAAACTCGCCTTGCTCTATAAGGTCATGATGAAAGAGTTTGAGTGTGTTATTGTACACACAGGGCAACACTACAATAAGGAAATGTCAGATAACTTTTTTGATGAGTTGGAGTTGCCTGAGCCAAATTACAATCTTGAAGTTGGTTCTGGTTCACATGCTCAACAGACTGCTAAAGCCATGTTATCTCTTGAGCCTATTCTTGTTGAAGAAAAGCCTGATTTAGTAATGGTTTTGGGCGATGTTAATGCCTCTTTAAGTGGTGCTTTAACTGCCAAGAAACTTAAAATACCACTTGCCCATATTGAGGCAGGAGTTCGTTGTGGTGATATGACTCAGCCCGAAGAATTAAATAGGGTTATTATAGATAAGATAGCAGACCTCAATTTCTGTCCTACTCGTACAGCACAAGATAACCTGAAAGCAGAGGCGATTACAGGAGTTTTCACAGGCGATATTATGCTGGATAGCTTTCTTCATTATAGTGAGTCTGGAGCAAGGGATGAAAACTTTGTTTTGGTGACAATTCATCGTGAGATTAACACGGATAGTAGAGAACGGTTGACAATGATTATGTTTGCCTTATCGGGTATTAAGAAGCACGTTGAGTTTCCAATGCACCCTAGAACTTTGAAGATGATAAAACAGTTTGGCATAGATAACGCTAAATGGTTTGACCAACGCCTAATCACTAGTCCTGTTTCTTATCTAACTATGTTATCTTTGGTAAGGAAAGCGTCTTTGGTGATTACAGATTCTGGGGGAGTACAAAAAGAGGCATATTGGGCTGGAACGCCTTGCATAACCTTAGATAATCAGACAGGCTGGGCAGAAACACTAAAAGGCAGCTGTAATATTCTTGTAAAAGATTTAACCATTGACCACATCAAGTTTGAAGTCATGAATCAGTATAGTCCTTTTACCCCAGATTATTCCTTGTTTGGAGATGGCAAGGCAGTAGAGCGAACTGTACAATATTTAAGAGAATGGCGTGATTGTAGATGACTTTATCCAGTTTGGTATATTGAGGGATTGCAATGAAAGTTATGTTGGTTATTAGTGTTCCTGTACATCCTGGCACAGACAAATTGGCTAGGACTTTAGTGAAGGCTGGATATGAGGTCAAAGTAGTGAGATGGGATAGGCAATGCTTAGGGATAACCCAAGCCAAGCATGATAGTTATACTACTGATATGGTACAACTCAAAGCCCCATCAGGGAATGGGTCAGTAATGCTTTATTGGCTGAGGTGGTGGAACGCTGAATATCAGAAGATAAAAGAGTTTAAGCCTGATGTGGTGCATTGCCTTAATTGGGATACTTTATTGCCTGCTGCAAGAGCAAAATACAGTATTGGTTGTAAAGTAATTTATCATGCACTTGATAGCTTGGGAGGGAGCTATAATGGTAAACTCCAATTAAGGATTCCAGCAAGGATGATTGAAAAACTGACAGCAAAGTGGGCAGATGAGATATTTGTTGTCTCAGAACCATTTCTTGATATATTTCATAGGGGGGTAGTGATTTACAATATCCCTGAAGATACTGGGGTAAAGCCTAAATCTAAGGAGGGGCGATTTACCCTGTTCTATGGTGGTAATATCTCTGATGCTAGGCTAATAAGAAAAGTGGCTGTAGCAACCAAGATGTTGGGGGTAAGGTTTGTCTTGGCTGGTAAGGAAATGGATGTTGGCGTAATAGATTATGCTGTAAGCCAAGGGGCTGAATACATTGGTGTTATTTCACATGATGAGTTGATAAGGCAAACACTGGAATCCGATGCAATAATTTGCCTTTCAGATATGCGTATCCCTGACTTCAGGATGAGTATGCCTAATAAGTTGTTTGAGTCAATGATGTGTGGGAAGCCCATAATAGTTACTATAGGAACACCTATGGCAAAGGTGGTTGATAGAGAACATTGTGGAGTGGTATTACAAAATGTAAGCGAACTTGCTAGGGCATTGTCTTTTCTGAAGATTGATGGAGCTAGGCTAGGGCAGAATGGCAGAGAGGCTTATGAGAGGCGATACAATTGGGCTACTGAGAGTAAGAAGTTATTGGAGGTGTATGAACAATGGTCTCTGTAATAATAGTCAATTACAATAACAAGAACTATCTTTTGTCTTGCATACAAACTGTCTTAAACAACGAAGTGGATAAAGAAGTGATACTGGTGGATAATGGCTCAACAGATGGTAGCCCCCAAGAAGCTGAAGAAAAGTTTGGCTCTCAACTATCGGCAGTAGTGCGTAATGGCAACATAGGATATGCAGGTGGAATAAACTCGGTGCTTAACATAACAAAGGGGAAGTATATTGCCCCACTCAATGCAGATACATATGTTGGTAAGGATTGGCTTAGACTTATGTTAAGTTATATGGAAGAGCATGGCGAGGTTGGGGCAGTAACGCCGATGATATTGATAGCTAGTGGCAAGATGATGGGTAAAGTTAATGCTATGGGCGGAAGCACACATATATCTGGGTTTAACTTTTGTCGCAATTTGTATCAACGTGTAGATGTAACCCAGTTAGCGCATAGTGTTCCATCGGTAAGTGGGTGTTCCTATTTAGTAAGAAAGGAAATACTAGACAGGATAGGTGGTGTCCCTGACTTCTATCCTATGAGTGCTGATGATGTAGCTCTTTCTTGGATGGTAAGGCTAATGGGGTATGATATTTACTGTGTGCCTTCTTCTGTAGTTTATCATGATTGGCAACTTCAGATGAGTTCACAGAAATTTGAGGCTATAGAGAATAATAGACATGCTATGTTGGGGATGCTCGATGGCTCTACGTTTATTGTTTTATCTCCAATATTACTAGTGATGGAGATTCTTGTAACAATATATGCAATGACTAAAGGATATATGAAGGCTAGGGAACGAACTTTAGCAGAGATGCGGAATGCCATTTGGCTAGGCAAGCAATACAGAAAATATAAGATAGTAAGTGATTGGGAAATGCTCAAATCTATGAGACTGAATTTAGAGTGGAAGCAGCTTTTGAGGGTTTGAAATGCCGAATATAAACATCTTAGTTGATACTTCACAGCCATTGTTCCCTGAAAGATTAGTGGAGTTTTTACATAACGAGGGGGTTTCTGCCAAGTTATTTGTTTGCCCTAAGTCAAAGGTTAGTCTTGAGCCAATAAAGTGGATTTTGAGGTTGCTGAAAGATAAGGCGAACATAATTCACTTCCTATGGGGGGATAACAATGTGGCTTTGTATATTATACCAAAATTGTTGGGCAAGAAAGTAATAATACATTGGGTTGGTACTGATGTTTTGCGTGTTAAAAAGAAGCCTTTGGTGAGAGAGATAATAAAAAGGGTAGCTAATCTTCATCTTGCTGTATCGCCGTGGTTAGCTGATGAACTTAGGGAATTAGGTATAAAAGCGACTGTTATACCTTTGATACCAACTTATTTGCCCAAGGTGGACATCACATGGCCTTCTGATAAAGTTGTGCATGTTTATTTACCTGAAGGCAAAGAGGAATTTTATGGTGTTTTTGATACCTTCAATTTGGCGAGAGAGATGCCTGATGTCAAATTCTTAATAACGGCTCATAGTGGTAAGGGTATGCCGCAGTTGCCAAATATTACTTATCTTGGATGGGTTGATGATATGGGAATAGTATGGAGCAAGGTTAGAGTATATCTGAGACTGCCCAAGCATGATGGTATGCCCCTTACTGTGATTGAGGCGTTGCAGAGAGGGAAATATGTTGTGTGGTCTTATGAGTTTCCCTATTGTATAAAGGCTGAATTGTTCGAGAGTACTAAGAAATCCTTAATAACTGCTTTAGAATATTCTGGATTGAATAAAGAGGGTATGGAATACGCTAGGCATACCTTTGCCCCTTCTGTGGTAATCAAGCAGACAATAGCACAGTATCGCCATATCTTAGGGAGATGACTAGAAACTATGGGTAAAATAAGAAGATTTGTACTTAGGCAGTATATGCTTCCTTATTTGGGTTGGTTTAAAACCATGCTAGGTGCCGTGTTCTTTTATCTTACTCCTATCAATTTTCTATTATTATTGTGGACAGCTTTCCATACCACTATATCGCCTTGGGCTGCTGCACATGCCCATTGGATAAATAACCCCTTGCTGTTTATAGGTATAATTATAGGGATTATGTTATTTGGGCTGATATTAGAGTTCAAGTTTATGATGCCTTCTCAAATAAAGTTTGGTAATGTGCAGGGGTATAAGCATGATAGCCCATTCGCTAAAGATTTGCAGACGATATTAAGAAATCAAAAACTTCTTATGGATAAATGGGGGATAAAAGATAGTTCGGAAGAAGATAAATGAAACTGTATCTTGTAGAAAATGTGCCTAATATAGCTTTTGAGGGCAATATTGTTGCCTTAACTCCAGAAGCTTGTTATTGGCTTGATAAAAGAGGTCTTAAATACTCTATTATCGAGGACTATAGTGATAAGCCACCTACTGAAGAATACTTCTCTTTATTCGACAAGTGGGTGGATAAGCTCAGGGATGTCATTGAAACTGACGTGGGGGTGATGAGTCTCTATGCCTTTTACTGGAGATACAGCGTTTTAGACCAACTCTTTACGAAGTGTTATATGGTGAATAAGTTGCTTGATAGCCTGAACCCTAGTGAAGTGGTTTTTGTAACTTCTCCCATACGAGAGCCTTCTTTTGATTATACTATGGCAACACGATACCCAAGCTATTACTCGCAGATTGTACCGAAGATTTGCAAGGAACGTGGTATCTTTATTGGTATAATACGCTCTGAAGATTTAGGACAAAAGCAGATAGTTTCATCAAATTGGCGTAGTAACAAAATTATGCAAAACGTGGTCTTTAATTTTAAGAGATTTATTACAATAGGTAGTCCAGAGGCGGATGGGAAACTCAATATCTTTGTGCCTAAGACTGTGCATTTGGGGGTTGATTTTATTGTTGATGCCTTAAATCGTGGGCATAAGGTGTTTGGGGTAAGGGACAAGACTTATACTATTCCTGATGAAAAGTTTATAGATGTACTAAGACAACGTGATTTGGTGACTTGGTTCAATGATTTGTTTAGATGCGATGTTTCGGAGATAATATTGCCAAGGCTGAGATATTTTGTTGGTGAGTTATGCCCATCGTTTTTAGGATATTATGAGGATTTATTGTCTCGTTTTCAGCAAGATAAGATTGATATGGTATTGATGCCACATGATACCACACCGAGGGAATCGGCATCTTTACTAGCAGCTAAAACATTGGGGATAAAAAGAGTATGTATATCTCATGGAGATGGGATAGGTTATAGAAGTTGGGATGAAAGGGAATTGAGGAACTACGATGTCATAATTACTGCAACTGCCGAAAGGCAAAGGTATTATCAGGATTTAGCCAAAGAACTTGGTCTAAATACACAGAGTTATGTTAGCCCTCATAGATTAGCCCTTGTGCTTGACATAAATCATAGATACAAAGGGGAAATAGTTTATCTGCCTACTTTTTTCAATGGGGATAGTTGTGGATTTCATTATCAGGATGCGTGGTATTACAAACTTCAAACTGCCATTATTGATAGATTTGTTGGCTATGCTTTTACGTGGAAGGGGATGCCGAGTGCAGATAGGCTAAATAATCCGATACCTTGTTATATTGCAGATAAGGGGCTTGGCAATATGAAAGTAGCAACAGATTCTTTTGCAAAACATCTTAAAAATGTAGATAGAGTGATTTGTGATTTGCCCTCAACTGGTTTTTATGAGGCTGTAGCCAGTGGAGTACCTGCAATGGCATTGTGGAGTAGGGATATGCCTTTCAGGAAGTCGGCTTTGGACTATTTTGGCAATCTCATAAAGCCATTCTCTAATATTGAAGAAGCCATTGCTCAGATTGAAAACTTTTGGTGTGATTTTCCTGAAAGATACCAAATGAAACTGGATATAGG
>Ga0315288_10011285_pt1 | contig 11249 bp, 10 predicted proteins | sample YL17G11_20_MG_FD_203454 | JGI IMG/M metagenome (GOLD analysis project Ga0315288, IMG submission 203454) | Sediment microbial communities from Yellowstone Lake, YNP, Wyoming, USA - YL17G11_20 | ecosystem: Environmental > Aquatic > Freshwater > Lake > Sediment | place: USA: Wyoming | collected... | reverse complement strand
AGCGGCCCCGGTAATCGTAGTACTTCCCCGCCCCCGTCAGCTCCGAGGCGATCCGGATCGGGACGACGGGCAGGGCGATGATCTGGGAATGGGGGTGCGCCAGGGTCGCCCCCGCCGGGGCGCCGTGGTTCTTGAAGACCAGGACGAAGCGGAAGCGGCTGTCCCGGAGGAGATCAGTCACCCGGTCCCGGTAGGCGTGGACCACTTCCGTCATCTGGGCCGCGGCGTAACGGGAGGGATCGACGTCGTGCTCGGGCGTCTCGATGATCACCTCGTGGGCGCCGACGCCGCGCATCTGGTCGTAGAGCCCTTCCCCGTGCTTGTCCAGGTCTCCCTCGATCCGCAGCGCCGGGAAGCGGTTGGGGACGACCCGGACGCTCCATCGGGAAGGTTTGCCGCTCCCATCCTTGCGGTAGGCCATCACCTCCGGGGGGGTCATCTCCTCGTGGCCCGGGCAGAAGGGGCAGGGCTGCCCGTTCTCCACGGTGGCGGCATAGTTGCGAAACGGGTTGGGACGCCTCCCCCGCTCGCCGGCGATGATGACCCACCGCCCGATGACCGGATCCTTCCTCAGCTCGGACGTCATGCACTCTCCTCGTTCGATGATCCCGAATCCCGAAGCGCAGAATATATGCTCTCTTCCGGCCCCTGCCAAGTGCTCCCGCGGGTCCTGTCGCCGCGGGGCATCCGGCGCGCGGCGGTTACAGGACGCTCCAGTGGCGGGCGTTGGAGGAGAAGGAGGGGACCCGCAGATCGATCTCGCGGAGCGTGATCGTGTCGTTTCCCACCATCAGGCGGATTCGCAGCGAGGCCCGCTCCCCCGGCTTCAGCCCCGTCTCCCCGGAGGGGACCGCCATCTCGAAGATCTTCCGAGCCACGGCGACCGCCGCCGAAGGCCTCTCGCCGTCTTCCGTCCCGCCCTCCTCCGGCGCGGCCCCCTCCCGCTGCGCGGCCCGCAGGTCCCCCTTCTCGTCGAGCTCCACCGCGATCCTGCGCGTGGACTCCGCCGCTCCCTTGAAGAAGAGATGGATCCGGAGGCCGCCGAAGTAGTCCGGACCTCCCGCGGGAGGAGGATCCATCCGCAGGAGGAACTCGCCCCCCTTGGCGAAGCCGAGCCGGAGCGACTCCAGGAGGCCCCGCGCCCGCTCCAGCGTGGAGGCGGGGCTCAGACGGGACCAGGGGATCGGCTCGGCCCCCTCCCACTCGAAGAAGTCCCCTTCGAACCCGTCCAGGACGGGCGACAGCCACGCGAAAGGCTCCGAAAGGCCCGCGTCGGCGTCCGCCGAGGCGGCTTGGGGAATCGGCCAGGAGAGAAAGTCGGGCGCCGCGCGCCCCAGCGCCTCGTAGGCCTGGCGGAGGTGGCCCCGGAAGACCTGATCGAACTGGAAGCGGTGCAGGCTGCTGAACTGGCCGTCCAGCCACCAGAACCAGTCGCTCCCCTCCGCCGCCCGCAGCGAGGCCCACGCCGCCGCCCGCTGATCCCCGGGGATTCTCGGATCGTCCAGCACCGCGGAGAGGTCCGACCGGACCCTGCCCAGGATGGTCCAGGCGTGGTTCTTCTCCGGCCCGCCGATCCAGGTGCCGAAATCGGCCCGGATCCAGGACCCGGCGTGGAGCCGGCGGATCTTCCCGCGCCGCGGGCGGGCGTCCAGCGCTTCCTGCACCGTGGAGGAGGCGATGCGGGTGTGCCGGAGGAGCGCGCCGTAGAGTCCCCGGAGGAAGTCGGCGCCCGCCCGGGGGAAGTGCTCCCACGGGTTCTCCCCGTCCAGGGCCACCAGGAGGAGCCCCGGCTTTTCCTCGAGCCGCGCCGCCCGCTGCTCCAGCGCGCCGATGAAGTCGGCCACGGCCCGCTCGGCGCTCATCCCGGAGTAGGTGAAGCCGATCCGGTCGGAGAGATCGTGGTCGCGGAATAGAAGGGCCACCGTCCCCTCCGCAGATCCCGCCTCCCAGGCCTGCTGGATATCGGGGGCCGGCGGGCGCGCCGGCGGGGTCGCCGGCCCCGGGGGAGCGGCGCGATCCGATCGCGCCAGGATCTCCTCGTCGCCGGCCGCCCAGGCGATCCCGCAGGAGGCGAGAAGCTCCGCCGTCTCCTGGCTGAGGGATCCCTCCGAGGGCCACATTCCGCGGGGGCGCACACCCAACTCCCGCTCCATAAGGGAGAGGGCGTCCTCCACCTGGGCCCGGGCGTCGTCGGGATGCCGGAACCGGGGTGGCAGCGGCGCCTGGGGCATCGCCTCCCGGGCCGCGTCGCTGTCCAGGATCAGGGGGAGGATGGGATGGGCGTAGGGGGAGGTGGAGATCTCGATCCGCCCCTTCGCGACCGCATCCCGGTAGAGCGGGAGGACCCTGCGCAGGATCTCCCTCTCGATCTCGTGGATCCGGTGGATCTCCTCCTGGCGGAACCCCATCCCCTGCTGCGCCAGGGCCCCGATCTCAGGGAAGTCCTCCCGGGCCTTGAAGCCGAACCAGGAGAGATCGAAGAGGGCCTGGATATCCCGGTAGTCGGCGGTGGAGAACTCCTTCCAGGCCTCCGCCGCGCCCCGGATCCGCCGGGCGCGGCCCCTTCGGACGAGCAGGTCGGCAAACCGGGGCAGCGCCCCGATCATCCGCGTCTCCTGGGCGGAGAAGAAGTGATCGAAGAGGAAGATCCGCTGCGCCTCCTCCAGATCCTCGGCGGGCACCGCGCCGATGGTGAGGAACAGATCGGTGGCCCCTTCCGCGTAGCTCCGGATCTGCTCCACGAGCGCCGGGACCAGGTTGAAGGTGATCCGCATCTCCGGAAACTCCTCCAGGATGCGGACCATGTCGTAATAGGATCGCAGGGCGTGGAGCCGGACCCAGGGATGGAAGCAGGCCCTCTCGCCCCGGAGCCGGTAGAGGGGCTGGTGAAGGTGCCAGAGAAGCATCAGCGACAGGTTCTTCATGGCGGTCCGGGCAGATGTTACAACAACTCCCCCGCCGCCGCCGGAGGGTGGGCGGGCGGAGGAGCGGCGGGAGGCGCTATGATGGTGCGGGTGACCCGGAGGGGAGAAAGGCCATGATCCTGTCTGGCGACATCGGCGGCACGAACACCCGGCTCGGTCTCTTCGACGACGACCTCCGCCCGGCGGCGGAGAAGAACTATCCCAGCCGCGAGCACGCCGGTCTCGAAGAGGTCCTGCGGGACTTTCTGGCGGAGACGGGCGCCACCGTCCGGGCCGCCTGCTTCGGGGTGGCCGGCCCGGTCCGGAAGGGGAAGTGCCGGACCACCAACCTCCCCTGGACCATCGACTCGGCGGCGATCTCCCGCGATCTGGGGCTGCCGGGGATCACTCTCCTCAACGATCTCGAGGCCACCGCCCACGGGATACCGGCCCTGGGGCCGGAGGACCTGGTCGTCCTGAACCCGGGGGAGACAGGGGCGGAAGGCAACGCGGCGCTCATCGCGGCGGGGACGGGCCTCGGGGAGGCGGGGCTCTTCTGGGACGGACGGGAGCACCGTCCCTTCGCGACCGAAGGGGGCCACGCCGGCTTCGCCCCGCGCAACGAGAGGGAGACGGCCCTGCTGCGCCACCTGCTGGCCCAGTTCGACACGGTGAGCTGGGAGCGGGTGGTCTCGGGACCCGGGCTCCACCAGATCTACCGTTTCCTGAGGGATTCCACGGCGGCCGAGGAGCCGGAGTGGCTGGAGAAGGAGATGCGGGAGGGAGATCCGGTGGCGGCGATCACGCGCACGGCCCTGTCCGGGGTCTCCCCGCTCTGCGCCGAAGCCGTGGATCTTTTCGTCTCCCTCTACGGCGCGGAGGCGGGGAATCTGGCGCTGAAGGTGATGGCCTCCGGCGGCGTCTACGTCGCCGGCGGCGTGGCGAAGAAGATCCTTCCGAAGATGAAGGAGTCGCGCTTCCTGGAGTCCTTCTTCAACAAGGGGCGGATGCGTCCGCTCCTGGAGGCGATGCCGGTGCGGGTCGTCCTGAACGAGCGGACCGCCCTCCTCGGCGCCGCCCGGTGCGCCGCCCGGAGCGGTGGCCCCCCCGCCGGGACCTGAACACGAGGACGCCGAGGATGCACAGGAGAGAATTCCTGCATTTTGGGACCGGGGCGGCGCTGGGATGGCTGCTGTTCCCGGCCTGCCGGCTGGAGAGGGGAGACGAGAGAATGCCCGGGCCATCGGAAGGAAAGATCGAGAGGCTGGACAAGCCGCGGGCGGAGTGGCGGAAGATCCTGACCCCGGAGCAGTACGCCGTCCTGTTCGGGGAGGGCACGGAACGCCCGTTCAGCAGCCCCTTGAACGAGGAGAAGCGGTTCGGCACCTTCCTCTGCGCGGCCTGCCGCCTGCCGCTGTTCAGCTCCGACGCCAAGTTCGACAGCGGGACGGGATGGCCGAGCTTCTTCCGGCCCCTCTCAGGGCACGTGGGGACGAAGCGCGACTTCCGGCTGGTCCTCCCGAGGACCGAGTATCACTGCATCCGGTGCGGGGGACATCAGGGGCACGTTTTCAACGACGGCCCCCCACCCACGGGGAAGCGGTACTGCAACAACGGCGTGGCCCTGGAGTTCGTGCCCGAGGGGACGCCGCTGCCGGAGCTGAGGAATTGATCCTGAAGCGATTCGCCGTCATCCTGGTGATTCTCTCCGTGGCCGGGTGCCACGCGGCGGGGGATCCCGGGGGGAAGGGGAAGGGAACGCAGGCCATGGAAGGGAAACTCGAGACCGCGACGTTTGCGGGGGGATGCTTCTGGTGCATGGAGCCCCCCTTCGACAAGACGGAAGGGGTGGTGTCCACCACGGTCGGCTACACGGGAGGGCAGACCCCCAATCCCACCTACGAGCAGGTCTCCTCCGGCGGGACCGGACACGCCGAGTCGCTGGAGGTCGTCTTCGATCCCGCCGGGGTCACCTACAAGCAGCTTCTGGACCTGTTCTGGCACAACATCGATCCCCTGGCCAGGGACCGGCAGTTCTGCGACGTGGGCGAGCAGTACCGGAGCGCCATCTTCTACCACGGCGAGGAGCAGAAGCGGCTATCCGAGGAGTCGAAGGCCACGCTGGAGAAGTCCGGCCGCTTCCCGGAGCCCCTGGCCACGCAGATCGTCCCGGCGACGACCTTTTACCCGGCCGAGGAGTACCACCAGGACTACTACAGGAAGAACCCGGTGCGCTATAAGTTCTACCGATTCTCCTGCGGCCGGGATCAGCGCCTCAGGGAGCTCTGGGGCGGCCCCTGACTCCTCGCCGGCCGCGGTCTTCCTGATAATGTGCAGGGAAGCAAACGCCGGAAGAGCTGTCGCAATAAAGAGGTCGCGACCCATGATCGACGTGGAGGATCGGAACGGCGTCGCCGTCCTGCGCATGAAGCACGGCAAGGCGAACGCCCTCGACGTTGAGTTCTGCCGGGGCCTGGTGGAGGAGTTCGGCAGGCTGCAGACGGCCCCCGCCCGATCCGTCGTCCTCACGGGACAGGGGAGAATCTTCTCCGCGGGGGTGGACCTGCTCCGGATCACGGAGGAGGGGCCGGAGTACATCCGGCGGTTTCTCGAGGGGCTCCACGACTTCTGCGAGACGATCTTCGCCTTCCCGAAGCCGGTCGTCGCGGCGATCAACGGCCATGCCGTCGCCGGCGGCTTCATCCTGGCCTGCATGGCCGATCGCCGGATCATGGCCCGGGGAGGAGGGCGCGTCGGGCTTCCCGAGCTGCTGGTCGGATTGCCGTTCCCTCCCGGCCCCATGGAGATCCTGCGGTTCGCCCTCCCGCCCCGGCACCTCGCCCCGATGATCTACAGCGGCGCCACCTTCGAGCCGGGGCCGGCGCTGGATCGCGGCCTGATCGACGAGGTCCGGGATCCCGACGAGCTGCTCGGGGGCGCCGTCGCGGCGGCGAAGGCGCTGGGAGACGTGGGGCACCACACCTTCCGGCTGACCAAGGCCCAGATCCGGCAGAGCGCCCTCGAACGGATGCGGGCGCGGCACCGGGAGTTCGGCGCGGAGGTGGAGCGGATCTGGACGGCGCCGGAGACCCTCTCCCGGGTCCGGCAGTACGTCGAGCAAACGCTCAGACGGGGCCGCCCATAGCTTCCGGCGCCCGGGCAGGTGCTGCACCCGCCCCGCCGTTTTGCTAGAATCCGCGCGGCGGCATGGCCCGGAACTGCGCCGGACGATGAGGGAGAAGACGATGACCGGAGCGAATGAAGTGACCATTCCCAGCCTGGATCCGCTGCCGCTTCCCGGACCGGCGTGGCTTCTCCGGTCGCTGCTGATGCTGACTTTTTCCCTGCACCTGATCCCCATGAATCTCGTCCTGGGAGGCTCGCTCATCGCCGCCGTGGCCCGCCTGCGAGGCCGCGACCCGGCCCGCCCCCACCACCGGGCGCTGGCCGCCTGGTTCGCCAGGGTCATGCCCGTGTCGGTCGCGGCGGCCGTCACTTTCGGCGTGGCGCCGCTCCTCCTCGTCCAGGCGCTTTACGGCAGGCTCTTCTTCTCCGGCTCGGTCATCATGGCCTGGTTCTGGCTCGCCGTGATTCCCCTGCTGATCCTGGCCTATTACGGCACGTACCTCCTGGCCTTCAAGGGGGACCGGCTGGGAGGATCCGCTCTCGCCGTGTCCTGGGTCACCGCCGTCTTCTTCATGGCGATCGCCTTCCTCTACTCGAACAACATGACCCTGATGCTGCGCCCCGACGTCTTCGCGGCGAAGTACCTGAAGGGCGGGACCGGGCTCCAGCTCAACCTGGACGACCCGACCCTCTGGCCTCGCTTCCTGCACATGCTCCTCGGCGCGGTGGCGGTGGCGGGAATGGCGGTGGCGCACTACGGGCTTTTCCGCCTCCGGCGCGACCCGGAGTTCGGCGACTGGGCGGCCCGGCACGGAACGGTCTGGTTCCTGGTCTCCACGGCCCTCAACGTCCTGGTGGGAATCTGGTGGCTCATCGCCCTTCCGCGGGAGGTGATGCTGCGCTTCATGGGGAGGAGTCCCTATGCGGCCGCGGCCCTGGGCCTCGGCTCCCTGCTGGGGCTGGCCACGCTCCTGCTGATGGCCGTCTGGATCCACGCTCCCCGCCCGGCCCCGCTGGCCCGGATCTCCGGGGTCACCCTGGTGCTGACCCTGGTGGCCATGATCCTCGCCCGGGACGAGGTCCGGCAGGGGATGCTGGAGCGCTCCGGCTTCCAGGTCAATTCGTGGGTCGAGCCCCAGTGGGGGCCCATCGCGCTTTTCGCCCTGCTCCTGGCGGCCTCTCTTCTCGTCGTCGTCTGGATGGTGGTGATGTTCGCCCGGTCCCGTCCGGCCCCGCCCGGGCGGTGATCCGGACCCGACACCGTCTCCGGCAGTGGTGAAGGTCCCGCATCCGCGCGGGGCCCTCTTTCACATTCTCAATGGGGATCGCTCATGAGCCTCCGCCGCCTGTTCAGCATCAATTTTTTCCTCGCGCTCGTCTTGGGACTCACCTGCCTCCTGCTGCCTCGCCAGTTGTTTCGGATCTACGGGTTGATCCTGGGCCCGCCCGGAGTCTGGACCACCCGTCTCTTGGGGGGAGCTCTTCTCGGATTCGCCGCCCTGATGTGGTTCGGCTGGAGGTCGGCCTCGCCGGAGGCCCGGCGGGCGATCGCAATGGCACTTCTGATCCAGAACGTGACCGGGTTTCTCGCGTCCCTGGAGTTCCAATTGAGCGAGCAGGTCGGGCGGATCGGATGGTCCAATCTTGCCCTCTTCCTGCTGCTGGCTCTCGGGTATGGCTGCTTCCTGTTCCTGAAGCCGAGTCGCGCGTAGCTGTGGCGGCCTGGCCGCCACCGAGTCCCCCTCCCGAGGCGTCAGACTGACATCCCGGGGCGAGCCCCTGGCCGCAAAGTGACGAATCCTGTCGATCCCCGGCCCCGGGGGGCGTACGGGAAGCGGACAGCACTGACTCCCGGCGTCCTCCGGTGATGCGTTCCCCACCTCTCCCGAGTCCGCTCCCATAGCACCTTCTGCCTCCTGGCGGTTCCTTGACGGGTCGCTCCGCGGCTCCCCCGGCCGGCATCGTCCAGATCCTGGAACGGTTCTTGCCATCCAGCGATGCGGAGAATTCGTTTGCCGAGAGGGAAAACCACCATGAGCCTGACAAGCTTTCGACCTGAAAAATCCAGCGAAGCCGGCTTCTCGATGGTGGAGCTGATGATCGTGCTCGTCTTCATCTCCGTCATCGCCGGTATCGCCCTTTCGGCCGGCTTCCACGCCTTCGACACGTCGCGTCTCTCAAGGACGGTCGCCAACATGCGCGGCGCCTCCGACGCCATCCTGAAGCACCAGACCGACACCAGCAGCCTTCCCGGCGGCGGGCTGCAGCCCGTGAGCGCCATCGCGGCGGTGATCCGCCCGTCCGGTGGAAGCATCGCCCTGACGGATGGCTGGAACCACGACATCTACTACGAGCCCTACACGACGGCCGACGGGCTCCCCACCTTCCGTCTCTACTCCTACGGCAAGGACGGGGCCTCCGACGGCGTCGTGACGGGCACCTGGGTCGATTTCTTCACCGACATCGTCATGGAAAGCGGCGCGTTCATCCAGACCCGGTGGTGAGGGGAGGGGCGGCATTGCCATGGGGAAAACGAGCGAGCATCTGACGAGTTACCTCGATACCCTGGGTCTCAAGCCCGGGGCGTCGCTGGAGGACGTCAACACCACCTACTACACCGTCATCAAGAAGTTCCCCCAGAACCCCACCGAGGAGGAGGAGGCGCGGCTCCAGAAGGTCAAGCACGCCTACGACCTGCTGCGCCGCACCTATGTCCGTGAAGAGAAGAAGCCGCTTCAGAACCTCGCGAACCGCCATTACCTCGTGCCGGCGATTGCCTCTGTGGCTGCGGTCCTCCTCGCGGTCCTCGTGGCCATGAACTACGGCACGATCAAGATGAAGATGACCCACTACGAGCCGGGGGCCGTCCTCCGCCTGAAGAGCCAGGCCGTGCCCTTCGGCGAGGTCGTGGGCTTCGAGGCCAGGCACCGGTTCCCCGCGGGAAACCCCTCCCCCGCCTACTCCATCCGCCTCGCCGGGAAGGACGACACGGTCTGGATCAGCCAGCGCCTGGTGGTGAACGGGATGGTCCCCGCCTCTTCGAAGTAATCCTCCAAGGTCGTTCTTTCCCGCCTTCGCCGGCGCGGCGCACTCACGCCGTGCCGCCGCCCTCCGGCTTGATCGGCCTTGCCCTGGACGCTCCGGCCGTCGTATAGTTTCACCCCTGCGCCCCCGTCCGAGTCAGGAGAGCCGATTTCCAGGGGGGTCCGAATGGCATCCGTCCCTTATCCCGCGGCCTCACCGGCCGCGTCGCAGCCACCACCTTGGGTGCTCCGGGAATTCTCCACGCCACCCGCCGCGAAGCCCCGCTTTCTCGATCAGGTCCGCAACCGCCTCCGGCTCGAGCACTACAGCCGCCGCACGGAAGAAGCGTACGTCGGCTGGATCCGCCGCTTCATCCTGTTCCACGGCAGGCGCCATCCCGCCGCCCTGGGCGAGGGGGAAATCACCCGCTTCCTTTCCAGTCTCGCCACCGAGCGGCACGTCAGCGCCTCCACCCAGAACCAGGCCCTCAGCGCGCTCCTGTTTCTGTACGGCGATGTCCTGAAGCGGGACCTCGCCTGGCTTGACGGGATCGTGCGCGCCCGGGGACCCCGCCGCCTCCCCGTAGTCCTGAGCCGCGAGGAGATCCGCGCGGTCCTCGGGCAGCTCGAAGGCACCCCGAAGCTCATGACGACCCTTCTCTACGGGGCCGGCCTGCGGCTGATGGAAGGGCATCGCCTGCGCGTGAAGGACCTGGACTTCTCCGCGAGCCAGATCCTCGTCCGGGGGGGCAAGGGAAACAAGGACCGCGTGACCCTCCTCCCTGCGGTCGCCCGGGAGGACCTGGCCCGGCAACTGGAGACCGTCCGCCGCCAGCACCAGTCCGACCTGGCCCGGGGGACCGGCTGGGTGGAGCTCCCCGGCGCTCTCGCGAGGAAATATCCCAATGCCGGCCGGGAGTGGCCCTGGCAGTGGGTCTTCCCCGCCACCCGGTGGTACACCGACTCGGAGACCGGACAGCGCCGCCGCCATCATCTCCATGAATCGGTTCTCCAGCGGGAAGTGCGCAAGGCCGTCCTCAAGGCGGGCATCCCCAAGCATGCCTCCTGCCACACCTTCCGCCACTCGTTCGCGACCCACCTCCTGGAGGACGGCTACGACATCCGGACCGTCCAGCAACTTCTGGGGCACAAAGACGTGAGCACGACCATGATCTATACCCACGTCCTGAACCGGGGCCCCGCAGGGGTCCGAAGCCCCGTCGACCGGTTGGTGGGCGGAGAGAAGCCATGAAACTCCCCCTCCGGCCTCGCAGCCCCTACATTTTTACGCAGCCCCGCCGATTTCGACCGGTTCGTGCCGAAACGATTGGCTGCCATCGGCCAACAGGAGCACAGAAAGGCACTTGCTCGATCCCCTGCCTCGCAGCCCTAAGAAATATGGCCGCCCCGGACCGCAGTGCCTAAACAATTACGCAGAACGGCATAACTCTAGTTAGACGGATTCTGAATGCGACGACCAATCCGAACGGCATCAATACTGCTCATCGTAGGCATTGTCCTCGTTGGAGCAACGAGAAGTCTCGCGCTGTCGTTGATTCCTGTGTACGGCTTGCGTGGCCTGGACTCGGTCAGTATGGAGTTCCTCGTACTTGACGACACGCCTGTTCCGGAAACGGAATCAGATATCCCTGCCGCAGTTACTGCTGCGCTAACTCGAGCTGGCGTCCGCGTCCTGGCATCCGATGAATGCCACGCGAGCCGGTCCTGCGCGAACATCTACATCTATGTGCGCGGCGCTCCGGGCTCGTCGGGCCAGACGTGGGCGTACGTGGTAGACCTTGAACTCACTCAGGCAGCGACTTTGACTCGAGATCCAAAGCTCGATATTGGCGGCGAGCTGACAACATATCGCCAATCGAGGGTCGGCCTAGCACGTCGTGACCGACTCCATGACGCCGTAAAGGCTGTAGCAATTGACCTGTCCCGCGGCCTGGCTCAAGTCATTCGCCTAGAGAACACCAAGTGAGATCCACGCTTCACCGTCTAACCACGCGTTCCAGCGGACGCACTCGCGTGTCACGTCCCGTGCAGGGCACGGGCCGCGCCACGCGGCGCGCCGCTGAACGCGGGCGTTAGACCGATTCGCACTGAAGAGAGGACGACATGCGTTGGAGCTCCATGATTCTAGTGGCTCTCCTTTTGGGCTGTAGCACCCCCGGCCCGGTCGAACCTGTGG
>Ga0315288_10011284_pt1 | contig 11249 bp, 18 predicted proteins | sample YL17G11_20_MG_FD_203454 | JGI IMG/M metagenome (GOLD analysis project Ga0315288, IMG submission 203454) | Sediment microbial communities from Yellowstone Lake, YNP, Wyoming, USA - YL17G11_20 | ecosystem: Environmental > Aquatic > Freshwater > Lake > Sediment | place: USA: Wyoming | collected... | reverse complement strand
GTCGATCTTGTCGAGCAGACGTGCACCTGCCCGGACTACGAACTTCGCCACAAGCCCTGCAAGCATTACGAGGCGTGCCTGTTCTGGCTCTCGTGGGATGGCGGCGTCGTGAGCACCGACGAGGACAAGACCGGCGAGACTGTCGTCGTTCCCGAGGCGAAGAAGCCGCCCAAGCGCAAGACGTACCCGCAGAAGTGGGCCGAGTACAACGAGGCGCAGACGCACGAGCGTGAGCGCGTCGAGCTACTGCTCAAGTCGCTTTGTGATGGCGTCGAAGATCCGCCGCGCCATCCGAAGGGTGGTCGTAAGCGCGTCCCGAAGCGCGATCTGATCTTCGCGCTTGTGATGAAGGTCTACACGACGTTCTCGGGGCGCCGTGCGGACACGGACATCCGTGGGTGCCACGAGCGCGGGCACATCACCAAGGCGCCGCACTACAACACCGTCTTTCGCACGATGGAGGACGAGGCGACAACGGCGATCCTCACGCGCTTGATCGAGGAGTCGGCCGCGCCGCTCGCCGAGATCGAGAATCTCGCCGGTCAGTTTGCGGCGGACGCGTCGGGTTTCTCGACGGTGACGTACGATCGCTGGTTCGATCAGAAGCACGGCAAGCTCCGGGCGAAGCACGAGTGGGTCAAGCTCCACATCATGGTCGGCACGCTCACGGGCGTGGTCACGGGCGTGAGCGTGTCGGGCGAGGGCGACTGCCCGGTACTTCCGCGCTTGATCGAGCAGACGACCAAGACCTGCGTGCCAAAAGAGGTGTCGGCCGACAAGGCGTACCTGTCGAAAGATAACCTTGCGGCGATCGACAAGATCGGTGCCGTCCCGTTCATTCCGTTCAAGAGCAACTCGGTCGGCGAGCGCAGTAAGTCGCCACACTGGCGCCGCATGTGGGCGCGCTTCGTGTTCGACGGCAACGCCTTCATGGAGCGCTACCACCGTCGCAGCTGCGTCGAGGCCGTGTTCTCAGCCATCAAGCGGAAATTTGGAAGCGCCGTGCGGTCGATCCACGCGACGGCCCGCACGAACGAAGTGCTCGCCAAGGTGCTCCTGCACAACCTGACGTGCATCGTCCACGCGGTCACGGAGCACGGCATCGCGAACGACGTCATCGGCACGCTGTCAACGGCTGTTGTGACGAAGCAGGCGGCGTGATGCGAGATCTGCTCGAACCGGAGCAGCGCAACGTGCGCACGGCGCTGCGCTACCTCCGCGTCCGGACTGGCGGATGGGTGACGGTCGCCGCCGCCCTCCACTGCAAGACCGACACGCTGGGGAAGATCGTGAGCGGGCGACGCGGCGTCACGGCGAGCTTGGCGGTGCGCATCGCGCGGCTCGTTGAGGTGTCGATCGACGAGTTGCTCGACGGGCGCGCGCTGCCCTCGCAGCTCTGCCCGCACTGCGGTCGACCGACCGACAACTTTGGCGACGAGCAGACCGTCGTGGAAGATCGCCCACGTGATGGACATCGTAAGGTTGGGGACATAAACGCTTTTTGACCCTGCTTTCGGTCCCCTGTAGACTCCGGGAGGCACCATGGTTCCCGTCGACAAGACCAACCGGACGATCAAGGCCATCCTTGACAAGTCCGTCGGAACGGAATGGATGCGCGCTCCGAAGGGACGCGAGGTATTCGTCGAAGAGGTGGACCCGTCGTGGACTTATTCGGGCGACTTCACGAAAGCGATCCTCTTCCTCGTCGCACCGGACGGAAGCAGACGTGACGCGCGTGAAGAGGCTCAGCAATGGCAGGCGCAGTTCGTTCATCCAACGGATCGGCTTGCACTTATCGTTGGCCGCACCGCAAAGCCGCCAAATAAACGAAGTGTAGTGATCTACGTTCCGCAGCTCGATCACGCCCAGATGGACGTTGCGCGAGATGCACTGCTCATCGGGGACAAGCAGCTCATCGCGACGGCACTGGAACCGTTCGGACTCTACGCGGGACTCGTGCGCGCGATCTTGGAGCGCCAAGTCAGGTCGTTCGCGAAGGCGGCGCACCCCAAGAAGAGCACCAAGCAGATTCGGCGTGAGGTTGACGACTTTCTCAGATCACAAGGACGCCTATGATCCTCGTCACACCTCCACGCGATCAAGCATCGCCTCGGGGGATCGACTCGAATCGTGTGATTGCTTCGTGGTCCTGTCCGCCTCTTCATCAGAGGCAGGAGCTAGCCATGCGCAACATGCTCTACGTCTTCATGGCAGGCAACGAGTGGTGGTGGATGCGCGTGCGCCCGATGGGCAACGCGATCGAGCACTTTCTGCGAGCACAAGGACGGGAGCGACATTGAAGCGTACTAAAGCGTCTGCTGTCATAATGCTTGACCCACACGAAGTTGTGCTCTCGGAGTCGGGGCAACGACCGGAAGACGTGGCCGAACTACGAGAGCAAGTCGGAAGAGGTCCCATAAGAGAATCAGTAATGGCTTACGAAGACTCCCTCGGAATCATTCGCGTTATCGATGGTCACCATCGGACTCTCGTAGCGCGAGAAAAAGGGCTCAAACTTCCTGTCATCGTCATCCCGGAGAAAGAATACAGAAAGCTTTCGGCCGAGGGCTACCATGACACTCAGATCAAACGTGCCTACGCAGTCTCGCGAGCAGAAAAACTTCGACGATCGCACGCGAAGAAGCGTTCTGCTCAGCTCGAAATCGAGATACTTGAGGCACTCAAGAGCCGTCGGTAACAAGGCAAGTAGCTGCTAGCTGCCCACAAACGCATCGTGCTGCCTTTTTAGTTCTTAGGATTCGCGACTAAAAAGGCAAAGCCTCGCGTCGTACGTCCGCAGCGCGGGATCGCTGCTGGACAAGAATTCCTCATCTTGACGGGCAACGATCAAAACGGCGCCGAGGTCACCGTCAAAATCGCGGTCGGCTGCATCCCACCCGTGTTCGATGCCGCGTACGTCGACACGGCGATCGAAGACGTCTGACCACTTTTCGAACGGAAACCACTTCTATGACAACCTCGTCACGGCATCTGTGTGATCGTCGTCAAGCGCGGGAAAATCCGGATCGAGTTCAAGCTCTCGATGCCTGGGCGCGGAAGCTGGAACGGCAAATGGTCAGCACACGGCGGCTGCATCGAGTGTGACCCGAACGACGACCGCGGAGATGACATCTACGTGTTCATGCTCGGTAGCCAGAAGATCCAGCTGTGCCGATCGCACCTCGCGACGCTCGCGACGAGCATTACGAGGCGGTTCGTTAACGAGGCCGCGTCGCGAGATCCTGTTCCACGCTGACGTTAACTGAAAGCCCGCGGCCTGCGTCGCGGGCTTTTCGTTTTGGAATTTTTCAGCGGCGTCGCGCTAGGCGATCGCGATGTCCACGCTGACGTAGCCAGTGACCACGAACGCGATGTCGAGCACGTTATTGAGGGTCAGTCGACGACGAGCAGCAGGCGATCGCCTTCGTTCACCGCGAGGGTCGCGGCAGTCGAAGCGCTGTCGAAGAGCCCGATTGCGAGCAGGCCAGGCGGTCGCCTTCGCAATCGTCATCAGCCATAGCGCCACTCTAAAGACCTGCCCAAACGAGGGTAAAAATGGAGAAAGCAACGGAAACGCGCAGCTCCTGACCCGGAGATCTGCTCTACATAGCGCCACCGCTCACCGCACAGCGCCGGGTGGTCATCCAGCCGTGATAGTACCGGGCGCATGGAGATGCTCATCCGAATCGCGATCGCACTTTTCTCATCGCCGAGCCTTGACGATGCCGAAGCGCTGCACCGCTTCGCCCCGCAGTACGTCAGCGTCGATTCAGCTCGCGATCACATCTGGGCAGCGCGTGTATCGGCCGCTGTCTACGACGTCGACGCAGACATGGTGCTGGCAATCAGCTACCACGAGTCGCGGTTCACCGATGGCGTCGTCGCCGCAGAGCCCGGTGGGCGGGTGTCCTGCGGAGCAATGACCCCGTACCCGACCAAGACGTGCGAGACCAAGCCGCTGCTCGCGCAGTATCTCGATGGTGCGCGCCACTGGGCCGTCGACTGGCGGCGCGCTGGCGACATTCGCAGCGAGCGCGAAGCACTGCTCGGCTATGCCGGCGGCTACGCCCTCGTCCGTCGCTGCCGGCAAGGATCCGTACTTCGCCACAAGACCCACGGTGATGATCTGTGCGCCACCGCGGACGTGTTCAACGGGCTGCGTGCGCGCATCGTTCGCGAGCGTCGGCAGAAGCTCAAAACAGCTTCGTGACGATCACGCTACAGTCATCGCGTGACACCGTACGAGGAGATTCAGACCGCGGTCGATATCCTCGAAGAGCGCTTCGTGGTCGCTTACGGCACCGAATACGAGAAGTGGCCGATGCCAGAGCTTCGCGAGTACGCAGAGCACCTGATGATCGAGTACGACGCGATGACCGACGAAGAGCTGTCTCGACGCTTTCGTGCGGAACCAGATCCACGCAGCGCCAGAGACGAGAGCTGTGCTTATTGGATGGCGGTCATCTCCGCGATCTGCGCGTGCACCCCTGAGCTTTGAGCCCGCAGCGCTTGAACTCGACAAGCTGTTCGTCGATCCGGACATGTTCGACTCGCGCAAGGCGTGGAGACGTGCAGGCTTCGACGTCTTCGATCCCGCGAAGGACACCGAATGCATGGTCGCGGCTCACGCCTCTGCACCCGGCTACCTGTTCAAGAAGTATCCGGATCGGATCGCGCAGGCCGTGCAACGTAACAACTTCGCGGCACGTGCCAAGGGCGCCACACGCGTCGCCGCGCTGATCCGTGACGAGCGCTTGGAGCACGTCGTCGTGCCGCAGAAGCACATCCACGTCCTGTCCAAACGCTTCGGCAAGGACATGCAGGTGCTCGTCGTCGAACGGATCGACATCGTCGGCACCGACGCCTCCGAGCAGCGCTACGCGGACATTGCCGAGCCCGTGCTCCGCGATCTCTTGCGCGTGCTCGTGAAGTTTCCCGGACTCGACTCCAACAGCAAGAACGTCCAGTTCACGCGTGACGGCAAGATCGCTTTCATCGACCTCGAAAACTACCGGCGGCCCGATCGCAAGGACGTCACGCTCAGGAGCATCCGCAATTACTTGTCGAGGGAGAAGTTCAAGCTCGCGCGCACGATCCTCGGCTCACGTTTCAGAGAAGCTCCTCGATGAGATCGATCTTCGATGTCGATGATGAATTCCGCGGTGAGCTTGGTGAACAGCTCGCACTCACAGTCACCTGCCCGAATCCGCAGTGCGCCGCGGCGCCGCGGCGATCAACCAGAGCTGCCAGCCGCACACGCACTGGGTCCGTGTGCGCCGAGCCCTACTCGCCTGGCCCGCGCCCGTCGATCAAAACGTCTAGGAGTCTGTAGGGCGCCGACGTCGACGTCGACGTCGACGCCCTACAGACTCCTAGCGCATCTGCGCGAGGTTATTGTTCATGCGCTTCAGCTCCGACGTCTGATCCATTATCAGTTTGAAGAAGAAGGCCGTCGCAACGCCCACGATCGCTCCCTTGTTAGGGGCGTCGGGAAGCGCGCGGGATCCGAAGTAGCCGCCCAGCCCGGTGAACGCGGCAGTGAACACCATGTCCCACAGCAGACGGTTCGACTGAGCGTTGTCAGGATCCGCGCCGACCGTCGGAAAGCTCCACTGTTGAGGGAGCCCGTGCCCGTTGCTGTGTCCATTGCTGCCGTACGTGCCGCGCTCGTGCATGCTGCGATTCTACCTGGGAAGCGTGCGCATCTTCGCACTGATTTCATCGATCAGGCGGTGGTACTCCTTCACCTGTTCGCGGGTATTCCCGGCGTAATCGAGAGCGCGCAGATAGCGGGCCTTCTCTTCACGCAACGCGATCATTTCCGGCGATGCAGCCGTTTCACCGCGACGTGGGGCACGCTTCTTGGCGTGCGATGCAAGCGACGCCGCGATCTCGCGGTCCAGCTGCGCGGGCGACTTCTTGGTCGCGTGCGCAGCTACTGGCTTGCTCGCCGCGCGCAGCTCGCGCACCAGCGCGCTCTCCTTGCGAGGCTTGCGCGAGCCGGAGCGCTCGCTGATGGTGAAGCGGTCCCAGAGGTTGTAGCCCTGCCGACCACCGACTCGGATCTGCACGTCACCGTCGCGCGCTGTGCCCACGACAGAGCACGTCTTGTAGCTCCGACGACATCGCTCGGCGGCGTCGCGCACCAGCTCTGTCATTGTCTTGACGGCCAGCTGCTTCGTCGCGAACTCCTCCGGGTATCCGGTGACGTTGTCGACGATGTAGCCGTTCTGTGTCGCGATGATGTAGTGCTTGTCAGCCACGGTCACTCCTTGTAGTCGTGCTTCAAGTAGTAGCGAAGGCCGGACGCGATCTTTCGCAAGTCCTTCGCATCAGACTTCGTCCACCCGTGAGCGCCGTGCTCGGCCTTGGGGATGTCTTCCTCGATCGCCTGGAGCGCGCGCGCTACCCACTTGCGATCGGGGTACTTCTTGTCGCTGTAGTAGTAGCTCGACACCGCGCCGATCGCGCCGGTCCCCTGACCGTAGGCGAAGTCGCCGCCCCACGGGGACATCATCTCGCCAAGCTTCTTGCGAGCGATGCGCGTGCCCAGCACCTGCCCGATCTCGCGATCGAGCTGCGCGCGTGTCTTCTTGGTCGCGTGCGCTGTCTTTGTTGCGCGGGCGGCGTCGCGAACGAAAGCGTTTGCCTTGAACGCGATGCTGGAGAGCCCGTCAGCATCCGCAAGCAGCTCCTGCTTTTCAGCGCCCTTCGCCTTCTTGGCCTGCTTCTCGGCGTCGCGAGCAGCTTGTTCGGCCTCGCCCTCCAGGCGTGCGGCGAGGTCGACGATCCACTCGTCGTCCGTCATCGGCGTACCGTCGTTGTGACGCGGACGAATCGTCCCCCGTCGCAGCGATCCCGTCGAGGTGATCGCATAGAGCATCGACCCTTGACCGCCGTACCAGTGGCCGGCGGCATCGATCTCCTCCTCGTCAAAATCAATTACTCCGTAGATGCCCATGTCACACCGATCCTATGCTCGCGTGAGCGTCACGCGTTCAAGCGTTACTCGAAGATCTCCGCGTACCGCGTGATGCCAGGGGCGCCTTCGAGCCAGTCGAGCAGCCGGCCGACAGCAGCACGATAGCCCGCCCATTCGATCACGCGATAGCGCGCTCACGCGATAGCGCGCTCCCTGAGGACGACGGTACGTACGGCCGCGAGACAGCTCGGCCTCGGCGAGATGCCCAAGGTCATCGCGCCACGTCGCACCTTCGGGCAGCTTGCGCGGCTGCTCGAACTCCGACGGATCGATCTCGACAGCAAAGAGGTTCGCATCGACCGTGGGCTTCGCCGCCATCGTTGCGTGCGACCGTCCACCGCGACTCCAGGCGCGTGCGTCGGCGATCTCGCGATCCAGCTGTGCGGATGACTTCTTGACCGTCGCGTGCGCGGGCGCGGGAGGAACCTTGCCACCGGCACGCCGTGCTTGCGAGAGACCGATCGCGATTGCCTGCTCGCGGCTCGTGACCTTCTTGCCCGATCGGCCGCTCTTGAGCTGCCCGCGCTTCATCTCGTGCATCGCGCGCTCGACCTTCTCGGACGCCTTCTTGCCGTACTTTCTCTTCGAGGCTGGTTTCTTGCGCGCCATGCGTTCCTCTTTTCAGGCAACCCGTCGCGCTCGTGGCGGACGGTACGTGATCACATGAACTCCGCGCCGCGCCAGCTCCTCGGTCGCTGCGAGTCGCACGTCATCGAGCAGATCTGTTGCGAGTTTGCTCGCGAGCTTTGTCAATCCTGCACGGCGCGCGCGCACGTAGACGGCATCGAGCTTGACCTTCACCAGCTCGACCATGAGATCAGTTGCCAGGCTCGCACTCACTTGCGCGCTCGTGCCTTGGCGAAGGCGTCGGGCGAGATGCCCGCCTTCCATGCGTCGTGGGTTTCCGAACCAAACGCGATCGGAGCACCATGCTTTGCGGCAGCCTCACCGACACGCATCGTCCAGTTCGCGTAGCTGTTTCGCCACGGCAGCTGATCTTCGGCCGTGTCGATCTTGCCCCAAGGCGACTTCCGCTCTGGAGGCTTGACCGTCTTGGCAGCACGCTTGGCCTTTGGAGCGCCTTCTGTACCGGGCTTTTGCTCGACGACGATGTTCCAATCGCCGACGAACTTCTCTGCAAGCCGCTCGGCGTCTTCCTTCGCCATCTTGAGCGCGGTGTCGAGATCGTAGCCCCGGCTCCAGTAAGTATTGCCGTACTGCTTGCCGTCCTCGTCATACACGGGTAGCCAACCACCCGCCTGCTTGTTCCCATTCGGGATCGCGTACCACTCGATGGTTACGCGCGAGAAGTCTGACTTGGCCACGAAGTTAGCCTATCAGATCGAGGCGATCGAACGCGAATTGCCAGATCACCGACAGCGCCGATGGCGACGCGCCGCGAAGCACGGAAGCGCCTGGCAGAGCGGCAGCGGCCCGGTATCGATGCTGAGCTGCACCACGCGGCTCGTCGGAATGACGGGCGGGTTGTACGGACACGCGCCCGTCTGGACGAAGATCTGACGGCGCTTGATCACCACGTCGCGATCCTACGATCGCTCCCTGCGGCCGTCCAAGAAACTGGCCGACGCTGGGAGCACGCCACCGTGCGCGAGGCGGGAACAGCGAAAGCTCTAAACACATCCACGCTCTAGGTGTGGTGAGCACGCAGCTGTTCTCCCCGATCACGTGTTCCCCCCATCCCTCTGAAGATCACGCGCCGTCGTCGGTAAGCCGCGGCTGGCGCGGCTTAGCAGGATCCTTTCTTCAAATAGGGGGGAACAGGGAGAACAGAGACAAACCCGAGCTAGTACCGTGAGTTGCGATCACCGATGCAGATCCCCGCGCCGAGAACGGGGAGAACAGGCCACAGAGCGCGGTGTATGTACACGCGATCGCACGCGAAACCCAGAAATTTCGTTATCGACGAGCCTCGGCGTACGATCAGTCCATGTTGGCATTGATCTTCATCATCGCGCTCATCGCCGGCCTGTTCATGTACCTCCTCTCCGCGAACGCGAAGGTAGTACGCATCGGCGAGATGCTGCTGTTCTCGTCGATCTTGGCGCTGCTCATCACGATCCCCCCCGCGGCCGTGAAGCTGCTGCACAGCTAGCCGCCACGGCAGCGCGGACGTACGATTTCAGCGTGACCGTTCGCGTCTCCTACAACCCCGATGTCGTGGCGCGGCTTGCCGCGCGCGGCATCACGGCGCAGCAACACAGCACCAAGGATGCGCCGTCATCCGCCTCCAGCCCGACATCTGGAGGCGGCTTCGTTCTCGCCCGCGGACCGGGACCTCGTTCGCAGGGATCCAATACGCACGTCGTCAGCGTTCGTGGCCATGTGGTCGTCACAGGACGACAAGCGCCTGCGTCTTTGCGCGCCGCGCTCGTTCCCGTGACACCGCCACCGATCAGCTTGGATCGCAGCGATCGTAACGATTCGCGCACGAGCTTGGAGCTGATCCAAGAGTGCGATCGATTGCGACGCGACAACCAACGCCTCGTGGGAGCGACCGATCGGCTGCGCCGTGACAACCAACGGCTCTCCGCAGAGGTCACACGACTGCGCACGGAGATCGCGCGCTTGCCCGCACGTCCCGACGAGCAACGGGGTCGCGAGCCCGTCGATCTTGACGACGCCGCGACGCGGTTCTCATTGCTAGAGCTGGATCTCTGAAATCAGGATAGTCCGCTGAACCACGGGGCTTCTTTGTGCGGCCCGTGGATCACGATGTACTCGACGATTCCCGACGGCAAACCTTCGCGGCTGTAATGCGGATCGTGCACGACGCGGCCGTTCCACGCGACGCACGCGTGCATGAGTCCGGCAAAGCGTTTCGATGGTCCGGCCGCGATCGCGTACCCCGGGGGCACGTACTTCGACGCGTCGTAAACGGTTGCCGATAGACCACGAGCCGCGAGCCAGCGCAGGAAGTCATCGTTGACGCCGAACGTGTGCGGTACCGCGTAGAGGGGCAGCTCCAAGATCGACGCGACGCTCGCGGCGAAGCAGTTGCCGTCGGTAGATCCGTGCAGCGTCTGATCGATCGGCACCATGCTTCACCGACGATAGCCCAACCTTCAGAAGATCTCTCTTTCCTGGCAGGTCCCCGGAACGATCCAGTAGGATGACCTCGTGAACTCCGCGACCTTCCAGGCGGTCCGCGCCGCCAAACAACCCGTACCCGACATCTCTGCACGCGATCTCCATGCGCGCCTTCAAGCGGTCGCGGACGATGATCGACTGCACCAGCACTGGGAGCGCATTGCCAAGGACATCCGCGCATGAGCGAAGAGCCGTCCAAATCTTCGGCGCCTGAGCTGCCGCCTGAATTGCAGCCTCAGCACCAAGAGGAGATCGCCGCGTTGTTCGCCGCAGCGGGTGTGGCGACCGGCGCTGCCGGCGACAAGCCCTCCGGCAGGGGATCGCTCAAGAGAAAGCTCATCGTCGCCTCGCTGATCGCCGCGATCGGACTCGGTGCGTCGATCATGTCGTGCGTGGGGCAATCGTTCAGTTACCGACAGGCCCACGCGCTCGAAGGAATCGAACAGCAGCTCAAGGAGATCCGCGCAAGCTGCGTGCCCCCGGGACCCGCGAAGCCATGAGCCGCACCAAGCACCACCGCGATACGCTGTCCCCTCGCCGCTACCGTCTGCTCGATTGGCCGCCACGACGGCACTTTCTCCGCGCCCTGTGGCACATGCGCGAAGCGTTCGTGGAGGCGCTTCCATGAACCGCGAGCAGGGCTTGCGCGCGCTTGCGGAGCTAGCCGCATCGCCCGCATCGAAGTGGATCGGCAACAAGCTCGATCTCGACGGCGTGCTGCTTATCAAATGCATGCGCTGCGGAGCGGAAGATCGTCTCAAGATGCCGTCGAATGTTCGTAGTCCACTGGACGTTCCGGCAGGCTTCGACGAAAAACTGTTCACGTTCATGCGCGGCTTTCAGCTCGCCCACGAGAGCTGTATCGAAACGAGATCGGAGAACTGATGCAGTACGAGACGCGCTACGTGCACAAGATCGCGCCCAGCGAAAAGGACGTCGGTCCCACGGTCGATATCGAACCGACCGCGCTGGAGAGCAAGACCAAGCTCGCGGCGGCGCTTCGCAACACGCGAAGGTGCTCTCCCGCGGCGACAGGATCGACTCGTTCCGCATCGAGAACGATCGCATCATCGTGTTTCCGCAGGCCTCGATCTGGCACTCAATCATCTTGCACCTGCCTGGGACTGCGGCGCTGCCTCCTAAGAAGACCGGACTGGAC
>Ga0315288_10011283_pt1 | contig 11249 bp, 12 predicted proteins | sample YL17G11_20_MG_FD_203454 | JGI IMG/M metagenome (GOLD analysis project Ga0315288, IMG submission 203454) | Sediment microbial communities from Yellowstone Lake, YNP, Wyoming, USA - YL17G11_20 | ecosystem: Environmental > Aquatic > Freshwater > Lake > Sediment | place: USA: Wyoming | collected... | reverse complement strand
AGGACACCTTCAAAACACAGGACACCGTCGAAACAGAGGACACCGTCGAAAAAGACGCCCACGCCCACTTCAAAACGCAGGAGAACACCTTCAAAACACAGGACACCCACGCCCACATCCAGAGCAAAACGCAATTATGATATGGCAACTGTAAGAACGTATAATACTGAGTAATGTTCAATCTCCAGGTACTTATCAATATGATATTATTTTAATTGCTTTTGGTGATTTATATGGAAATATACCAGGTGTTGAAGAAACACTTCGAACTGAAGAAGGTAAAAAAGTATTTGAAATATATAAGAGATTAGCAGATATAAGAAGTTAGAAAGTATATAATATTATTTATCAATAATCTTACAATATTATTTCTTTCTGGCATAAACTTGATTAAATTAATAATAAAGATAAATATATAAATACAATCAAATAGTATCAAGTATTAAGAATCAAGAATATAAAATGTTCCTTCAATTGTTTAAAGGTCAAGTAGTTCGATGTTTTGCGAAAAAAATTCATACACAAATGTGTCTTGCTTCACTGTTTCGCCAACAGCATCGTAAAGTTGAAAACGAATGGAATGACGACGAAGATGAACAAAGACAAATATTTCATGAAGAAGAGAGAAATAGGGGACATGCTGTCCCCTCTGACCCCTTGCCCGTATTTGAAGGGGGAGGTCAGAGGGGAACCTGTTCAGGTTTAGTTCATTGCAACTACGAAACTAAACTAGACACATACATCATACATTATGAAGGAGGTGTCGGAATAATTTCAAGATAATTATAATTATAGCAGAGAGAAATGATAATAATAATTACACATTTTTTTAAAATATAATAAATAACAATAATAAATACAATTCAATATTATTATTTATTATATTTGTTAAATATTTGTTAAAAAGTATGAATACTCAAATCAGCAGCGACCTGAAAGAATTAACAGATAGAATTGAAGTCATAGAGAGAAAACTTGATTTAATACTACTTAAATTGGATGGAAGTGTTATTAAAAATTGTGATAAAATGGGAACTCACATTGATTTCGTAAATAGCGTTTATACTACAGTAAAAGTTCCACTGAATTATATTTCAAATAAAATACAAAAAATCATAAATCCATCGGGTTTACACCATGAATTGCCTTTGATACAGAATTATAACGGAAATGAAATTGAAAATGTATAATTTTATTATTTTAGATATATTTCAACATTTCAAATGCCGAAGTTTTCTATTTTCATTTATTTCATTATCTGTTACAAAATACATATCATCTAGTTCCAATAGTTCAAAAATGCCATTCAGTAATGCATTTCTTTGTCCTACATTGCATTCAAACTGTGTTTTTTTTTTAATATAATCATTGTAATGACGAATCACATAATGGTTTAATGAAATGTTAGTATTTTTAAAAATATTTTCAGAATATTCAATGTTGTTACAATTATCATACCATGAATTTTTATTTTCACCATAATTATTTATAATTTTTCCTGTAGTACAATGTGATTTGTGTAATCCTATGCGGTTTATCATAGATGTTCTAAATATAGATTTACCAAAATCATTGGCATTTTTAATATTATAGGATAGATTAGTAATAGAATCATAATTCAATCTCTTAAAAATATTTGAATTGATATGGAAGGAATTACTATTTTCATTTTTAATTGTTGGTGAAGTCATTATATTCCAAATTACATATATACATCCAACGTTATCATCTACAGTTTCTAAAAATGTTTTAATATTATGTCCATTTTTTCCATACATAAATTCATCTATATCCACTACAATTCCCCACTCTGTTTCCTTCTTAATTATTTCATATAGAATATCATTATTATAAATAGCTATAAGACCATTCGTGCTTGAATAAGCATTGTTTATATCTATACAAATATTATTACTTATCAAAGTTATTAAAAAATTATAGTGTGAATTTTCTAGTATTTCTTTCAAGTTATCATCACTATTATTATCAATAATATAAAAATGTTCTACCCCTTGTTTAATATAATGTTCTATAAAATCAATAACATATTTTGCTTCATTTTTAATACATAAACATACAGATAATTTATATTTATAAACCATTATACTTAATAATAACTATTTAATATATTCAAAAAATTATATATTAAACGAATAAATATAAATTGATTTTTTTTACATTGAACTTGATAATGGACAGTACCAGTACGCACACCACATCACGCGAGAATGCAGCAAACTCATGAGAGTCAAGGACAACAAGGACAACAAGAAAATAATAATGGCAACCATGTAACTTTGGATTTGCGCGTCTCATGCAACACGTTTTATAAATATGAAATGAAGCTCTCTATAAATCGCGACGATTTTGTTGAACCAAATGAGAATGACATTGTGAATGGTGGTTGTGGTGGCGGCGCTGCCGCTAGTTGTTTCAACAGTGACAACAAAAAAACTCGCACATTTTCAAGACTCGAAAGACATATGTGTGACACGATGATTGCACACATTCACGAAGATTTGGCACTGAACGGACAAGAAGAACTCATTGAAAAACTGTGCGAAATTTCGAGCAAGTTTCACATTCACGGTCACACCACAAGGTCGCTCCTTTACCATCAGTCAAATTATCCGCATGCCGATCACGGCGGTTTGATTTACATTTGCACGCATTGTTAAAATGTAAATATGTAATTAAATGTTTGTTACTTTGTTAGATTGATAATATTACTTTTTTTTCACCTGCGCCTTGAACGCCTCGAACCCCTAAATCTGCGAGATTTACCCCTATATCCTTTAGTTCTGCGTCCTTTAAAATTTTGCTGGGCTGCTAAAAGAGTGATTGGGACTGCTGCTTCGTTGATGAACGCTCCAAGTTCCAGTATTCCTCCTCGCTGTTGTTTGGATTTAGATTTGGACCTGTATTTTTTTGCAGTTTTGCTTCTTCTTCTTTTGCCACCCATCATCGGATTTACATTTTTCAAAGCTGCAAGGTCGTAATTTTGTTTCACGTACAAATTATGCGCAGCATTTGCAAGCATATTTCCCGACTTGTCAAACGCGTCACTGTTTGACAATAACACCGGATTCAAACCGGGTAAAGCTCCACCGCGCTGACATTTTTTACATATTTTTCTTCTTCTTCCGCCGCCAGATGTCCCAGCAACACCTAGTCCATTATTACATGCAGAACAACTCATTATATTATTGTTATATATAGTGTGTATATAAAATAATATTATTTGAATTAATTAATATTATTATTTAAATTAATTCAAATAATATTATTAAAAATTTATGAAATATAATTGTTACGCAATAATAATATAAATATTCCTAAAATTAAAAAGAAACTTATTAATAAAAATAAAACTGATAAATATATATATGGATATATTTCTTGAAGAATCAATTGTATAATTGGTTTGAACAGGTGTTTTAATTCTTGTTTTACATCTTCTCGTTTTATAATGTCTAAACAATAGTCTATTGCTTTATTTTTTACTTGGTTTGACTTTAACATTAATTTTACTTATACAGCATACTATAATTTACAGCATGTAACTAATTGAATTGAGAATTGAATCTGAGTAACCATTTGAATAAAATTAAAAATAATAAAATAAAATTTAAGAATAAAAATGAATTAAAAGAATAAAACGAATTAAAAGAATAAATTTAATACAATTTATTATAACGTTATCAAAGATTATTTATATGGAAGAGACAATATTATCTTATGATGATAAAAACATTGATTATTCAAACATTACACTGTCTATGCCTTCAAGTATTCACGGTGGGTCGTATTTTACGAAACTGCAGTATTGTAAAAAACCGCTATACATGCAATCTCCCACGTGCATTTCGAAACAGGGAATAGTGCATTCTGGAAAAAAAACATACATTGACTTGGTATTTACAAGTGAAAAAGATGGAGAATTTATATCATTTTTGGAAAATCTGGAGAAAAAATGTATAGACATTATTTATGATAAAAGACACTTATGGTTTACAGATGACTTGGAAAAAACTGACATTGAAACTGCATTTGCATCATTGGTTAAATCTTATAAAAACGGAACAAGTCACACATTAAGAGTGAATATAAATAGTGGTAACAGTTCTAATTCAAAATTCAACAACATTGGCGGCGTTCAATCTTGTTTCATATTTGATGAAGAAAATAATGTGCTGTCTTTTGACAGCGTCAAACCGGAAACTTTATTAATAACAATTATTGATTTTGAAGGAATAAAATTTACATCTAAAAGTTTTCAGTTTGAAATAAATGCTAGGCAAATGTTGATTATTAATGAAAAACCATTGTTCAAAGCATGTCTAATAAAACAAAAAAAACAAGAGCATAATCAAGGTGACAAATGCGAAGACGGTGAACAAGAACAACTGTACATACAGGTCGCAACCGATGCTCACACAAATGCAACTGCAAGTGCTGATGATGCAGTCGTTGTTTCTGTTTCCACAAAAGAAAACGTTATTGAAATCGTTGAATCATCACTACCACCGAACCATTTAGAACCTTTAGAACATGTTGAAATTGTAGAGTCTGTGGTGCCACCACTAGAAATTCTAGAAGAACCGCATTTAGAAGAATTGTCATCGTTGTTGTCGTCTGTTGTAAAAAAAAATGATAGTGATGACGGTGATAATTGTAAGAGCGGAGAATTAATAGAAGTAACTTTAGATTTAGAGAAAGATGACCAGAAAAATTTGGAATTGGTATTGAAAAACCCAGATGACGTATATTATAAAATGTATAAAGATGCAAAAGAAAAGGCAAAAGCTGCAAAAAATATTGCAATTGAAGCATATTTAGCTGCTGAAGAAATAAAACTTACTTATAATTTAAATAATGTAGACAGTAGTGATAGTGATGATGATAGTGATGATAGCGACAATGACAATGATAATGACATTGATAATGAGAAATAATCAAAAGTGAATAACAATACTTAAAAAGCGATTTAACCGATTAATATAAAAAATGAAAAATGAAAATGTAAAAAACAAATAGATTAGATTTAGTTGTTTTTTTTTAATTGTAGTTGTTTAGAACAAATGAACGCTTTTAATTATTATTATTATTTCTATTTATAACAATTATAAAAAAATATTTTATCATTTATTTTATATAATAATAGTTTATATAATAGAAACGATGTTTCCAAAAATGCAACAGTATGTAAAAAGCCACCAGGTGCTAACAATTTTGGCGGCTCTCGTGTTAATTTATGCAGTATATAATTATTCAGGTAGTAAGTCCATGTTTCCTGAATACATGAGCACAGGCTCAAGCAGACAAGGTAGAGGATCAGGAGCAGTAAATGGCAATGGCTCTCAGGGTAAACCTCCGGCGCCTGTAGATGACAGTTCTATTTATAACCAGCTTAATTCTACTGACGGTTCTTACATGATGGGGCTTCCTCCCAACTGTTCCGGTCAAGCAAATCTTAATCCGGGAGACCTTTTGCCCAAAGATAACAACAGTTCGTGGAACATGAAACCAATGGGTTCAGGCGATTTTCTGGGCGTTAATCTTTTGAATGCCGGTTACTTGATTGGAGTTGACACCATTGGCAGTTCTTTGCGCAATGCGAATTTGCAAGTTCGTTCCGAGCCTCCCAATCCTCAACTTCAGGTTAGCCCCTGGATGAATACCACGATTGAACCCGATCCCTTCCGTGCTCCTCTTGAAATTGGCTGCGGACCAAAAACGTGCAACTCATAAACAAAACAAAACGAAATAAAACAAATAAAAAATATAAATAATAAACGTTTAGGCGAGTATTATTTATATAATATAGGGTAAAATGTGTTCGTCATCATCATCTTCTGCGCGATCTTTGTTTTTTACTATTTTCGCATCAACGTGATGACAACATCCGCAATTGTCCATATTTGCCCAGTATACTTTTCTTCCTTGTACGCTACCGTCATAATCCAGTGCCCAACGACCAGACAAGATGCTATTTTGAAGCGATGACGATTTTTTGAAGACCTTTAATAATGATGGTAAAATGAATAATTTGTGCAGAAACTTTGCCATTGTAGCTACTCCTGAAATGCAGACATACAAAATGAATTATTATTTTCAATTTATAATTAATTATTCATCATCAGGTTCAACAGTTCCCATATGAACTAGTGTAAAAAGTCCTGAACATCCTGGACAAAAGTAAACTTCATGGTTGAAATATGTTTCTCCTGTTGGTCTCCAATTCTTTACATTGTTGATTGCACATTCGCAACGTGGTGGCATTATTGCTTGTGTTTAGCACTAAGTATAATATTTTATGTTATATAATTTTCAATTTTGTATAAATTGAATTACAAACATATTAAATATATACTGCTCATTATTATATATTCCAATCATAACATGAATCAACAAAAATTAACGCAAGAACAGTCAGGACGGCTACTAACCCAAACCCAACAAACACCACCAGTCAATTATTTGAATTTGGAACAAGACGGAATGAATAAAGTTGAAGAATTATTCAAAACAAATAATGTCACTGAGAATTCTCTACTGAATATTATAAATGAAGGAAACAATGAATTCAAAAGTGTAAATGGGAGAAATATGACGTACAGCGAAATGCGGTCAATGTTTGGATAAATCGATAAATAGATCAGCAAATAAGTATTTGAATATTCAGCGTAGCGTATAAAACACATCGCAAGATGATATCTTGACGGTGTGTTTTTTTGTATTTTGTTTTAGTTTTTTTTACTTTTTGTATTTTGTTTTTTGTCATCTTTGACCCTTTACCAATGATAGAGGGGGTTAAAGGGGGGGATGCCCCCTTAATTAGGAAGATGCAACAGGAGCAGCAGCGGCGGCAGCAGCAGCGGCAGCCTGAAGAGCAGCAGACTTGGCAAAGTGGGGAGACATGTAACGCTGAAGGTTAAAATAAGTGAGCTCATCACCCTTCTTCAGCTTGAGAAGAGAAGTAAGCTTCTTGTCGGGATTAATCTTGCGACCATTCTCCTTGTCCTGCAAGTTGTTGGTGCGAATGTACTTGTTGATCTCACGAGTCACTTCAGTGCGAGCCATCTCAGAACCTTCTGGCTTGCCAAGAAATCCGGCAAGCTCGTTGGAAATGAGAGTGGGCTTCACGAAACCAGAAGGTGCGCGATTGCCAGTCTTGCGCTTCTTCTTTTGAGACGCCTTCTGAGCATTCTTCAGCTCGCGCACAGTCTGGCGCTCAAGAAGACGAAACTCACTGCGAAGAGTGTTCCATGTGGCGTGAGCAGCCTGAAGCTTGCTAGAATAGTCAGAGTACAAACTCAAAAGAGCAGATGAAGAATCTACAACAGATGCGGGAGCATCAGAAGAAGAAGTAACGACATTGACAGGAGCGACAGAATCAGATGACTCGACAGCGGCGGAAACAACAGATTTAGGCTTGGGAAGCCTCTTGGGCTTAGATGCGCCTTCAGAAGAAGAAGAAACGGCGGGGGCAGAAACGGCTACGGCGGAAGAATCGGCCGAAGAGGTAGTAGTGGAAGTCTTAGTCTTAACCATTGGATTGATTATACTCATATTAGCAGTGTCTTTTTAAGTATCTTTTGACATATATTATATATTGATTGTACGTTTAAATATACGTTTTGACCCACGACGTAATGTCATTTAATGAACATTTATTATAATCTAATTGAAATGTTTTAAGAGAAATGAATTTTGGTTTTTTCATTTTCGCCGTTTTATAAAAAATATAGTTTCCATAGTTACCTTTTCGAATGCTTATGTCATCATTAACTATTCGAATTATATCCGTTACATCTCCAATGGTGGTGGCGGCACCATCTATTCTGGTGGAATCATTTTCAATATGACGAATTACTTCTTCGAGAGAAATGTCAGAAATATTTTTACCGCATTTAAAAGATTTTCTATTTTCTCCGTTTTTACCCCATACCACATATATTCCAAATCGTCCATTCTTCAAAATCACATTCAAGCCACCATAGGTTCCAACAATTCGTTCTAAAGAAGAGTCTTCAACAAGAATGTCGGAGAGACTTGTACATTTACCCGTTTTTAAATCATCAAAAATAATTCCCGGTTTTACTTTTTTGAATATTATATTTTCATTTTCTCCAGAATTTAAACTGTCATTTAAATATTTATCGAAAGCTTCTTCGCCTTTAGAAAACGGTTTATCGGAATATATTACAACCGGACCGTGTTTACCAATTATAAAAATGTGATGGTCGTCTATTCTGTATTGTGTTTCATCCTTTTTTAATTTTTTAATTTGATTTATACATTCTTCAATCTCTCCAACACATTCATCACAAACTATTTTTAATTCATGCATCGGATCGCCGCCACTTTTTACAGGAGGAGCAGCAATGTCATCCAAACGCATTTCCATGTGTTTCGTGTAATCATATGAAAACAGAATAGGAAAATACCTTGTTAGAAATTCTAAAACACTTTTTCCAATCGGAGTAATAATTAATTTATTCTTTTCATTTCCAACTTCTCTCCAGCTTTTTGTTTTAGAAACTATTTTACCAACCAAAGTATACTCATCGTACTCTATCCGCTTTCCCACTACGTTTTGTTTCTTTACATATTCGCGTTCCACGATTTTTTCAATGATTGTGGAATATGTTGACGGTCGTCCGATTTCTCTTTCTTCCAGCTCCTGTATTAATCGAGCTTCTGTATAGTGCGCCCCGACATGTGACGTGATAGTAATGCTTGTTTCTATTTTATTGTAAGGAATTATCGAGTTCTCTCGAACATTGTGCAAATAATCCATCATTGTATGGTGGCGCTGCTGTTCTGGCGTAAACCCTTGCACTGCTTTCCATCCTAAAAAAACAGGTTTTTGACATGCAAACTTGTACGTGTACTCGGTTTCAGATCCAGTTTCAGTTATAACATTTATTTTTGCAACCATTGGTAAAAACGTATAGTCCGACATGCAATTTTCTACTGCATTTTTCCAAATAAGTTTATACATTTTTTGTTCTAGCGCATGATAATCATTGGTCAATGAAACGCGAGTAATATCAGTTGGTCGAATAGCTTCGTGTGCGTCTACGCCAAGTTTGGCAACGCCCTTGTCGTCATCGCATTTAACATACTTCTCTCCCCATTTTTCCCGCACATAATTATTTGCCTCACCTACAAATTCTGCACTATAACTTTTCCCCGTTGTGCGAATATATGTAATGCAGCCGCTCTCATAAAGCGTTTGACAAATCTGCATCGTTTCGCTGGGAGAAATTGATAACTCGTTGCTGGCTGTTTGTTGTAGTCGACTGGTTGAAAATGGCAACGGTGGCGACAAACGGTGTACATCTGTATCGTTATCGACACACATGAAAACATGGCGAGATGAAATGGAGTTACGCAGGAATGTTTCTAGTTCCAGCTCACGTTCACCTTCTTCTTCTAAAAAAAACGATTTGAATCTTTTTTCTAGAGAGAAGGGAATATTTAATTTCGTAAAATAACCACACACTATATATTCAAATCCATTTTCGTTTGATTTATTATTTTCATTTATTAATAATCTATTTTCAATTTCTCTCTGATTATCGTAAACAAGACGCAGCGCAGGTGTCTGACAGCGCCCCGCTGACAACCCCGTCGATGAAATATGTTTCCATATGAATGGAGAGATTTTATAACCAATAAATAAATCTAAAATTTGTCTGGCGTGTGCTGACGTAACAATATTCATATTCACATTTCTTGGAGTAACCATTGCCTTTTCTAGCGCATCTTTTGTTATTTCGTGAAAAACAATTCTCTCTGTTGTGTCAATCGGCAAATGAAACATGTCGCATATGTGCCACGCAATTGATTCGCCCTCGCGATCATCATCTGTTGCCACAATAACCCGAGTCGCATTTTTTATTTCTGATGAAATTCTCGTAATTTGTGCCCGTTTTGAATCCATCACTGTAAATTTCAGTTTATAGTTTTTACTCACATCTATGGCACTTAACCCGTCTAAGTAACGCATGTGCCCGCACGTTGCAACACACTTGTACCCATCTCCTAAATATTTCATAATGGTTGCACATTTTGAAGGAGACTCAACAATTAAAAGTGTCGTATGAAGAGGAAACATTTTACATTTACCGACTTTTTTTACAGAGCTTTTATTTTTTTGAAATGACGGCATTTACAGCAGATAGCAAATCAGTAATGGCATATAATATTATATAGAATGTCCTTTTAACTACTTTCATAATCTTTCATAAAACTTAAAAAAAATATAAAAAAAAGTGTTAGTATTTTTATTTTGTTTTATTTCAACACGCGCTTATATATAATTGTAACACACACACACAAGTTGCAGTAAAGCATCTAAACCGCCTTCTTGATAATCTTCTTCTTTGGTGCCTCAGCAGCTTGCACAGGAGGAGGAGCAGCCACAGGAACAGATGGTGTGCGACCCGCAAAACCACCATCATCCTCCTCATCGCTTTCACCATCATCTGAATCCACAGTCTCTGTCACAGGAGCAGATGAGGGCACGTCATCATCATCGCAAAACTGCTGCTGCTGCTCTTGCTGCTGCTGCTTGTCAGACTCGGATTGAAGCCTCACACTCTCAGAAGGAGTCAACGACAAATGGCACCTTCCGCGCATCGAAAGCTTTGGCTGCACAATTCCCTGAACCAGACGCCATGTCACTCCAAATTTGCCATTTGCAAACCAGAGACCGCCGCACTGAATCATTGTCACAACATGCGACTGCTTTGTAATAAAGTCCTTTGGAGAAACAGCAGGATTTGAAGAAGGAAACAGACACACCTTGTTTCCATCGTAAACCTCAACACCCTCCCACTTGTTGTTCCAAAAAGGGACCTTGATTTTCATGGTGGGCGCCTTTGACGTGTCCTTCTCACAAGTAGTCTTGTCAACGGGATACTTCAGGACAGGTGTAAAGAGCGCATCAATAGCATCGGGTGTCATCTTTGGCTTTGCAAACCAATCCTTTGAGTTGGCAAGTGCATCCGCCTTGAGTTTCTTCTCAAATGCAGTCATTGCTTGCAAAAACGCATTCGAGTCGGCTTTGGATTCAGCTGATTGATGATACTCTTCGCTTGGAAACTGAAGTGCCATGTCATACGATACCTTTTTCGTCTTCTCATCGACGAATTCTTGGATTCCCCACGTCAAGAGAAGGGGCGTTCCCACATACAACGACTGACCTGTGTGAGCATTGACAACACCAACACTCTTTC
>Ga0315288_10011282_pt1 | contig 11250 bp, 9 predicted proteins | sample YL17G11_20_MG_FD_203454 | JGI IMG/M metagenome (GOLD analysis project Ga0315288, IMG submission 203454) | Sediment microbial communities from Yellowstone Lake, YNP, Wyoming, USA - YL17G11_20 | ecosystem: Environmental > Aquatic > Freshwater > Lake > Sediment | place: USA: Wyoming | collected... | reverse complement strand
GAGAGAGAAGGGGGGCCATTGTCGCTGCTCCTATTGCTCTCCTCGGCTCTATGTTCGCTGCCTGTCGGGGAAGAATGAGAGGCGAGGGATCGGCGGCACTCGCTGCCTTGGGGGCATCTCCTTTTCCCTCTCCCCCTCCTTCACTTCCCTGATTGCTGCTGCTTGCGATACCCCTGTGGTCTGTGTTCTCAGGGGAGTCGCAAGAGAGATGTGGAGATGGCGGCAGGGATGGAGGTGGAGGCGTTGAGGATAATGGGAAAAGTGTTGGACATTCGCTTGCGAGTTGTCTGCGGAAGGCAACCCGAACTCCCGCCGTGAAATACCACACCCCTGCTGCCAGAGCCAGGAGCACGTACTGAAACAGGAGGCGGCCAATATCGAGGCGTGCAACCTTCACCGCGTAGTAAACATTATACCCCGCCGTCTCCATCTCTTCGGGAGGGATCAGGATGAGAGAGTATCCGCCCGCGTGCTCGGGGCCGAACGGGGTGTATGTCCGTCGCGACGATCCCCTTGCCTGCTCTCGCTCCCGAACCTGCCACGGGGGGATGAGGGTCATTAACAGGGCAACACTGATGGTGCAAATTACAAGTCTTCGGTGTTTTTCCATGCTGTTCCCTTCCATTCATCGTGCCTCTCGCGGCGGGATCATGCTGAGGATCGAAACGACCCCTCTGCCCCCTCCCCAGTTGAGGGCTATCATCGTTGATATCGTCAGTTTGCTCGCCAACCTTAACACTGGGGGGGGGGGCGGGATGATGCGATGGTCCAATTATCGTAGCCGTTCACGGCCTCGTGGCCGGTCAGGCTCCCGATGAGCCTGACGACGAACAGAGAGTATCCCCCCCCGCAAAACGCAAGCCAATTCTCGACAAAACGTGCGGTAAAACTGCGGTGATTCGTGTGGCCAGTCCGATAATAGCTCTGTCGAATGTGACAGCGGCCCATGATCCCACCGACCAAACGAGCTGGCCGACAGGTCCTCAAGCAGCAACGCCGGCGGATCAGCGAATTGGAAACGCAGGTCGCCGACCTGGCCGCGCAGGTGGCCCGCCTTTTGAAGAATTCCTCCACCTCCTCCAAGCCGCCTTCCAGTGACATCGTCAAGGCGCCCAAGCCACCCGGCTCCAAAGGCCGCAATCGCCATGTCGGCGGCCAGCCGGGGCATCCACCCCATCAGCGGGAGCCATTCGCTCCCGAACAGATCGACCGGGTGGAGAAACACATCCTGCACGAGTGCCCGGACTGCGGCGGGGTGGTCAGGCCGGCCGCGGCGCCGGCGCGGGTGATTCAGCAGGCCGAACTGATCGGACGGCCGGTGGAGATTGTGGAGCACCAGGCCGGGGCCTACCAGTGCGTGCGGTGCGGCAAGATCCACTACGCTCCCCTGCCGGCGGCGGTGGAGCAGGGCGGTCTGATCGGGCCGGCGCCGCAGCCGAGCACGGTGGTGGAGGCGAGAGCGCGGCTGGGGCTGGTCGTTGAGCAGGTGACGCCGATGCTGGCGGAGAAGTACCGGCTGGAGACGGAGGACGGGGTGCTGGTGAAGGAGGTTTTGAGGGACGGGATCGGGGCGCGCGGGGGCATGAAGGCGGGTGACGTGATCGTGCAACTGGGGCGGTATCGGGTGTCATCGCTGGAGGATTCTGGCACGTTGCTTGGGCATCTGCGTGAGGGGACGAAGGCGCGTGTGGGAGTGATCCGGGGGGATCGGGTGGGTTTTGCGACGCTGCAGTTGTAGACGCGGGGGGGGCGGGCCTGCGGCCGCGCCGCTGGGCGGGTCAGATTCTGGCGAAATTATCCAGTATTTTCAGACCCATTTTCTGGCTTTTTTCGGGGTGGAACTGTGTGGCGACGAGGTTGCCGCGGCGGACGCTGCTGACGAAGGGCCGGCCGTAGTCGGTGGTGGCGGCGACAAGGGAGGGGTCGTCGGGGACGACGTGGTAGGCATGGACGAAGTAGACATTGCAGCCGTCGGGGAGGCCGTTGAAGAGAGGGGAGGGGGCTTTGAACTGAAGCTGATTCCAGCCCATGTGGGGGACTTTGAGGCCGAGGGTTTTGTCGACGTCGAAGCGGACGCACTTGCCGCGGAGGACGCCGAGGCCCTGATGGGCGCCGTCCTCGTAGCCGGTGTCGAAGAGCATTTGGAGGCCGAGGCAGATGCCGAGGAAGGGTTTATCGAGCTCGATGTGTCGGACGATGGGGTCGACGAAGCGTTTTTGGCGGAGGGTGGCGACGGCGTCCTGGAAGGCGCCGACGCCTGGGAGGACGATTTTGTCGGCGCGTTCGATTTGTTGGGGTGTGGAGACGATGTGAGCGGTGAAGCCGACGCATTCGAAGGCTTTCTGGACGGAGCGGAGGTTGGCCATGCCGTAATCGAGGATGGCGATCATGGGAGTCACAAGTTGCGCCGGTTGAGGGGGCGCCACAGGGGGGATTTTAGCCGGTGACGACGACGATTTCGACGCGTCGGCTGGCGGCTTTGGTGGCTTTGGGGCTGTTCTCGCCGTATCCGACGGTGGACATGAGCTTTTTGCCGAGGCCTTGCTTTTCGAGGTAGCGGGTGACGGCGGCGGCGCGGTTGAGGGAGAGATCGAGGTTATCGATCCACTTGAAGCTGCTGGCCCGTATGGGGTCGGTATCGGTGTGGCCTTCGACGCGGACTCGCTTGTTGGGGTAGTCTTTTTTGATGGCGCGGGCGATTTTGTCGAGGGTGGCCTTGGCGGAGACTTTGACGTCCGCGCTGCCGGGTGCGAAGAGGACGTCGCCGGGGAGATGGACGGTGAGCTCGCCTTTTCCGCGGTCGTAGGTGGCGGTGATGCCTGTGAGCTGGGGGTCAGCGGCGGCGCCGGCTTCGGGTTTGCGGAGCTGAGCTTCGAGGTCGCGGATGCGGGTTTCGCGTTGGGCGATCTCGTTCTGAAGGGCCTGGAGCTGGGTGGCGTCAGGGGCGGCGCGGAGCTTGGTGTCGGCGTCGGCGAGCTGAGCCTGCAACTGCTGATTCCGCTGTCGCAGTTGAGCGAGTTCGTCGGCGTTCTTGCTGGCGGAGCAGCCGAGAGAGATGAAGCAGGGCAACAGGGCGGCCAGAGCGCTTGTCCGTAAGCTAAACATCATCGACTCCTTTCACTCGGTACGACCGGGTGTTGTTGATGGGAAAATGCTACAGAAAAACGGGCGGAGGTCAAGGAGGAGGGGGTCAGGCGGATTGGCCGGGGGGAGGATTGTTGGGGTCTGGGCGGGTTTGGAGTTTGGCGGCTTTGGATCTCATTTCACCGAGGTCCTTGGCGAGTTTGACCTCGAAGCCGCGGCGGCGGGATTCGCGGAACTGGCGGACGGTCTTGACGACGGTTCCGATGAGGGACCAGGCGACGATGCTGATGATGCTGGTGAGGAGGAGGACGAGGAGGAGATTGGGTCGGTCGTAGGCGATGAAGATGAGAGAGAGTTTGGGTTCGACGACGGCGGAGAGGTTGAGGATGATGAAGATGACGACGAGGACGACGACGGCGACGAGGGCGGTGACTTTCGCCCAGGCGGTGATTTTGAGCCACAGGTTGCCCATAGGACCTCGCTTTCATGAGGCGGTGAAGAGGTTTCGGAGCGTTTGCACAAGGCCTTCGATGCCGGGGCGGAGGTACTCGGCGATCGGGCAGTAGAATAGCATGACTGCGGCGGTGGCCAAAGACAAGTAGGGGCCGTAGGGGAGTTCGTGGCGGCGGCGTGTAATGAGCATGTAGAGGCCGATGAGGAGGCCGACGAAGGGTGCGATGAAGAAGGCGACAACGGAGGGGCCTGGTCCGATGACCGCGCCGACGCCGAACATGAGGTGGACATCGCCGAGGCCCATGGCGACGCGGCCGAAGGCGAGCGTGCCGAGGATACGTGCGAGCCAGACGGTCAGTGCGGCGACGAGAGCGCCGAGGGCGGAGCCGAGGAGGCCTGTGAGCCAGTGGTATTGCAGGAGCGCGAGCCAGGGGCGTTTGAGGGGGGGGAGGAGTTGGGTGGCGAGGACGAAGAGGAGGGAGCCGAGGAGCGGCGGGAGGAGGAAGAGGATCTCGTTGCGGATTTCGGCGCGGATCTGGGAGGGGGTGTAGACGGGCGTGCGAGGTGGGGGTTCGTGGCCTTGGCGTTTGGCCTGATCGGCGGCGGCCTGGAAGGCGGGTTCGTCGACTTCGAGGCCGGGTTCGCCGTTGGGGAAGGCTTCGGGGATGAGGCCTTTCTGGAAGAGGACGATGGAGAGAATGAGGCCAAGGGCGCCGCCGAGGGCGAGGGCGGCGGAGATGCCAGAGGTGTCTGTGAGGTTGAGTGAGCCGGGGATTGTGGGGCGGTCGATGAGGGTGTGGACGGCGAGGCCGACGGCGGCGGCGAACCAGGGGATGATGAGGGGGATTTCGAAGCGTTCGGCATCGATGAGGCTGGCGGCGAGGAGGCAGCAGATGAGGAACATGTAGAGAGAATAGATGGGCCAGTCGGCGATGAGGTCGGACATGAGGCGGGGCTGGTAGAGGATGCGGCCGAAGATGTCGGGGGGCATGGGGATGGGCTGAGGGGCGCAGGGGGAGACCTGGAAGACGAAGAACATGAGGTAGTAGAAGACGAGGAGGGAGCCGGTGAGGAATTCGATGATGGGGTAGCGGGCCGAGATGGGGTGGGCGCAATAGCGGCAGCGGCCGCGGAGGAAGATCCAACCGAAGACGGGGATGTTGTCACGCCAACTGAGGCGGTGGTCGCACTTGGGGCAGTGGGAGGGCGGGGAGACGAGGGAGGCGAGGCCGCCGCGGGGTAGACGCCAGACGACGACGTTGAGGAAGCTGCCGAGGGACGCGCCGAGTGCGAAAAGGAAAATGCAGAAGAGGAGGTGAATCACAGCATCCTCGCAATGCAGGCGACGACGTCGGCGGGGGTGAGGTTGGTGACGTCAACCTCGGCGTCCATGACCTGACGATAGATAGGCTCGCGTTCGGCGAGTTTGAGGCGGATTTCGTCGATGCCGCCGCCGAGGGTGGTGAGGTTGGGCCGTGTGTCGGCGGAGTTGGGGTCGTTCTGGACGCGCTTGAGTAGGACTTGGGGGTCGCAGCGGAGGTAGAAGATTTTGCGGGCGGATGCGCGGAGGAGGGTACGGTTCTGTTCGCGGCCGAGGGTTCCGCCGCCGAGGCCGAGGACGTAGTCGGGGATCTGGAGGAGCTGGCGGAGGGCCGCGGTTTCGAGGTCGCGGAAGTGCTCTTCGCCGTGGTGCTCGAAGATTTCGCGGATGGATTGGCCGGCGTTTTTGACGATGAGGTCATCGACGTCGTAGAACTTTTGCCAGAGGCGGTCGGCGAGTTTGCGGCCGACGGTTGTTTTGCCGCTGCCGCGATAGCCAATGAGGACGACGTTCATGCAGATGAGATTATCGGTAAACGGGCCGGGTGTCAGCAGGCGGGGGTAAGATCGGAGGGAAATGTGGGGAGAAGGGAGCGGACCTGCGGCCGCGCCGGTAAGCGGGGCGCGGGGAGGGGGAAGCTGCCGAGGGGGTTGTTGTGGGGGGGGCGGGAGGCGGCGGGCCAGGGCGGCAGCGGATAGACCAGTTGCCGTTCACGTGCGACAAGGGACGTGCAACAGACATTATTGTCAGCTTGCGATCACTAGCTGCGCCCCGGTTTCGTTCGCTCTTCGATCATGCGCAGTGTTCCCCTTATCCGGCCCGTGCTCAACCCTACGGGTGCGACGTCGGCCCCCTAGCCGACGGCCGGGTTGCCCCAATCGACTCGGACGCGACAGGCGCATCCCCGCTCGGGTCCTGACCTCCCGGAACCACTAACGTCTCACCGAATCTGCTGAACATCAATCGTTGGCTCGTAGGCACCGCGTCCACATCTAGATCCATGTGCAATGTCAGGTCCTCCGCAAGTATCGGGCCTGCAGGGTATTTCCCTATGCGGCGGAGTGTGGCGACGTGCTTCGGGTAGCCGTCGGCATAGAGACCCTCCGCAATGATCGTACGGACGGGGCTTGTCCTGTATTGCTCCATGCGCTGGAGTATGCCAACGTGCTTGCGACGCCCGTCAGCATACACCCCCTCCAAACTGAACAGTAGTGGACCGGCCCAGTACCGTACTCCAACAGGCCGTTGCATCATCAATAAGCGGAAATGAGTCCCGTCCGCAACCCATTTTGAGGGGCGTCCGTCAGCATCGGGAACGACCTCGATGCTTCCACCCCAAATCTCCAGATTCGGGCCCAGCGGATATGGAGTCCGGGAACTCAGACCCACCGTGTATGTCGAGTCCACAATCTGAAACGGCTGCCAATCTCCCGGATTGTTTCCCATTGGAAGCCCCTCGCTGAAAAGTATGTCCCCGGCGCGCTCGTCCACCGCTTCGGCCAGGGTTTGCACGTAATTCTTCTGACGGTTGGCCAATAACCGGCGAAAGCGCGGGCACGCGTTCAATCCGAGACGCAGATCCGTCAGAGTCAGAGACTCCTCCTTGTCTTTTACCAGTTGCCGAAGGCGCTTCACTTCCTCGATCGTTTGCGGATCGGCGTCAGCACCGCCTTTCTTGAGCCACGCTGCGATGTCCGGGTGCGAAAGACCACGATGGATCAGCGGGGCAACCGGCGGAAGCAGTTGCCCGGAGTGGGTGGTCATGAGACTGCCCGAATACCCAACCGAATACCCGGGCGCCGCAAACTGATTGACCAGTTTGATCTGTATCTCCTCCCTGAACGCGGACTTCTTGGCGGAAGGCTCAGCCCGTGTCCAGGATTCCTTCGAGTATTCCCGCACAAACGCCCAACGCTTGTCTTTCAGGAATCGCCTCACAAGGATTTCTTCGTCGGTTCTCCGACGATACCAGGAGCGCTTGCCACTGGCATCCCAATACCGGCCCCACGCGTCGTCGCATTCAAGTGACGAAGCTGCTATCCATGTGTCGTGTTCGTCGATCAGTACCTCTGGTTCGCGGTCGGCAGTCTTTAGTGCGGCAGCACCACTGGCAACCCGTACGAAAACCTCTCCCGAGCGGGTCTGCGTATGAGCAAGGTCGAGGGCCGCGAGAGCAGAGCCCTCTCCCGTCTCTGCATCTCTGACCCACAGCAAGGACTCTCCCGAATCGATGGTCATGACACGGGGCGCAGTCTCCAAGCGGGCAACGATGGGCGCCACTGCCCGCTCCAGATTAGCCGGATTGCCCTCCACCGTGCGCAGAGAGCTGACCGCCGCTGGGAAGAGGTACTCCTTTTCACTTGGCGTGACTATACGCCCCTTCCCACCTACATACGTCAATCCCTCCTGCGCAAACACAAACGTGATCGGATCCTCCACGCTGCCTTCAAAGACCCAACCCGCGTAAATGTTGTCCAATCGCCCCGCAATACGGATCACTGCGCCACAAGCTGCCGGCACCACGGGCTCTGTTGCACCCAGCCAGTCAAACCCAAGGAGCACAACTTCCTCTCGCATGTCTGCACGGAGGTAAGTTCCACCTCCCGGTCGGGATGCGAGCGTCACCTGCCCCGGCACCCCGGCAAACCACGCCCCGGGGCTCTCGACTGCCAGGGGGCCGTCGACCGCCAGGAGGAACAGTGCGTCCGACCCCTTCCGCAGCAGATAAAGACCGCTCACCGCCCGTTCGACGCCCGGCTCCAGCGGACTGCTCACGGCCCCTTTGATCTTGCGAGCGATTGCTGTTGCGGATTCCCGCCGGGGAAGCGTCGGGAGAGCCTGAACCGATGCGATCACGAATCGCTCCTCCCGAGGCTGGGTCCGCACCAGCTCAAGAAGAAAGTTCAACAGCAATGGAGCATCCGTACCCGTTCCTATACGCCGGATCTCGATCAATCGTCCACCCGCCTCCGACGAAATCGCCGAGCCCACATCCCCACCTATCCTCGCAAGAAGCTGTCTCGCCATCGCACGCCGATACGCACTCAAGGCGTCAGCGGCAACAGAACTATCTGGAAAACGTCGCATAAACTCCAGATATGATTCCGTAGTGTCGCTCCCCTTGGCTTTCATGTACTCCTCGACCGAAGCGTCTCCGCCTTTCGCACGAGCATCGCCCGGCAACTTCGCAGACCTTTTCTTGCATCCCGATATAACAACAACGCAGATGAAACCCGCGATCAGGAGACGACGTGTCATCGGTCATACCTCCTTGAAGGGACGCATCGCATTCTATCGAATCCCCACGACTCCGCAAGGGGGGGCTCGTCCGGCTGAGCGCGATTGCGTTCCCATTTCGTAAGCTGGCGGGTATTGTTGTGGGCGGGTGTTGAAGGGGCTGGATTTGTGAGCAGGAAGAGGTTGCACATGATGACTCATATAAGCACGATGGGAATGGCGGCCGTGGCGGCGGGATTGATGTTGGCGGCGTGGGGTTGTGCGGCGGAAGAGGCGAGGCCGAAGCTGGAGCCTGTGCAGGTTCCGCCGGCGACGTTTGAGGCGACATACGAGTCATTGGCCAAGGGGTACACGTGTCCGGAGTGGTTTCGGGACGCGAAGTTGGGGATCTGGGCGCACTGGGGGCCGCAGTCGGTGCCGATGATGGGGGACTGGTACGCCAAGCACATGTATGTGCAGGGGCACCCGCAGTACAAGCACCACCTGGAGACGTACGGGCACCCGACGAAGGCGGGGTACAAGGACATCATTGCCCTGTGGAAGGCCGAGAAGTGGGACCCGGACCGGCTGATGGCGATGTACAAGAAGGCGGGGGCGAAATATTTCGTGAGCATGGGCTCGCACCACGACAATTTCTATCTGTGGAACTCGAAGCTGCACAAATGGAATGCGGTGAACATGGGCCCGAAGCGCGACGTGGTTGGGGATTGGCAGAAGGCGGCGAAGAAGGAGGGGTTGAGGTTTGGGGTGTCGGAGCACCTTGGGGCGAGCTTCACGTGGTTCCAGGACAGCCACAAGTCGGACAAGACGGGGGAATTGGCGGGTGTTGCGTATGACGGCGCGGACCCGCGGTATCAGGACCTGTACCATTTTCCGGCGTTGGCGGGGGACACGCAGTGGTACAGCAACAACCCCAAGTGGCAGCAGCAGTGGCTTGAGCGGATCAAGGAGCTGGTGGACAACTACCAGCCGGACCTGCTGTACACGGACGGCGGGGTTCCGTTCGGGAACGAAGTGGGGCGGAGCCTGATCGCGCACCTGTACAACGCGAATGCGAAGAGGAACGGCGGGAAGGCGGATGTTGTTTACACGTGCAAGCAGCAGTCAAACGGGATGTGGGTACAGGACCTTGAGCGCGGGGTGATGCCGGGGATCCTCAAGGACCCATGGCAGACGGACACGTCGATCGGGGACTGGTACTACAACAAGAACTGGAAATACCGCGGGGCCGACTGGGTGATCCACATGCTGGTGGACATCGTGAGCAAAAACGGGAATCTGCTGATCAACGTGGTGCAGCGCCCGGACGGGAGCCTTGACGCGGAGGCGGAGCAGGTGCTGGCGGAGATGGCGGACTGGATCGCGATCAACGGGGAAGGGATCTACGGGACGCGGCCGTGGCTGGTTCACGGGGAAGGGCCGGTGAGTGCGAAGGGCGGGAACTTCAAGGAGGACTTTGCGTACAGCGCGAAGGACATCCGCTTCACGATGAAAGGCGAAGGGACGCTGTACGCATTTGCGATGGGTTGGCCGGAGGATGGGAAGCTGGTGATCCGGTCGCTGGCGCAGTTTGAAGGGGCGACGGGGAAGGTGACGGGAGTGGCGATGCTGGGGCATGCGGGACAGATCAAGTGGGCGCGCGACGGCGAAGGGCTGAGGGTAGAGCTGCCGGGCCAGAGGCCGTGCAAGTACGCCATTGCGCTGAAGATCACCGGCCAAGGGCTGCGCGGGTTCAAGCCTGAGCTGGCGGTACCGCCCGTCCAAGCGATCGTGCCGGATGCGGGCGGGAATCACACGCTGGGCCCGGAAGAAGCGGAGCTGCACGGGAGTTTGAGGACAGAGAACCAGGGCGGGCAGCCGAACATCGGGTTCTGGGACAACGCGGACGATTGGGCATCGTGGAAGGTGAGCTTCAAACAGCCGGGGAAGTTTGAGGTGGTGACGAGGTGCGCGGCGGCGAATGGGGAGGCGGCGTTCGTGGTTGAGGCGGCGGGTCAGAAGCTTGAGGGGAAGGCGCCGGCCACGGAAGGGTGGGACAAGTTCACGGAAGTGGCGGTGGGGACGATCGAGGTGAAGCAGGCCGGTGAGCAGACGGTGTCAGTCCGGCCGCGGGACGGGCAGAGCTGGAAGGCGATCAACCTGCGTTGGGTGAAGCTGAAGAAGGCCGGACAGTGATGTTGGGGAGGGGCTGGGGAGCGCATGGCAACGGCTGTTCCCGGGTCAGCGGGGATGCTGGCCCGAGAACAGCCGTGGCTGGTGCGATCATCGCAGAATCTACAAGCGCTCAGGGCAGCTTCTTCTTGGCGTCTTCGGGGACTTCGATCTTGGTGGAGCCGACGTCCTTGATTTCGGTGGTGGTGGTGCGATCGATGTCACGGTCCTGGTCATTGAAGGTGACGGTGCCTTGGACGCGGAACTGGAACTTGAGGAGCGTGCCGTCTTTAATCCAGAACTTGACGGAGCCCTTTGGGTTCTTGACTTCCGGGGCATTAGCTCCGCCGCGGCCGAAGGCCATGAGGGCCTTGACCGCTTCTTCAGTGAGGTCGCCGGCGAGGGTGCCCTCGACTTCCTTGAGTTCCTTGGCCTTCTCGGCGAGATCCAGGGCTTGAGCGGCGGGGGCCTTGAAGGTCTGGATCATGCGTGCGAGGAAGCGGCCGGGGTTTCGCTGATTGGCATCGGCTGGGGCGGCCTCATCGGCGGCCTGCCAGCCATCGGCGGTCTTGAAGGCGCCTTTATCGCCCTTGATGACGATTTCGGTGGTGTTTTCGCCTCGCGTGATGGAGAGGAGGGTGAAACCTCCTTTTTCGGTCTTGCCCTCGGTGGGTCCGGGGCGGAATTGCCCGCCGCCCCCCATCTCGGTGGTGGTTTTCCAGCTGTAGTTAGCGGCGTCGGCGAGTTTTTTGGCGGCGGCGGCCGCGTCATCCTTAGGCGCGGCCAGCGCGAAGGCCGTGCCCACCAGCAGCGCGAAAGTGCCCAATAGAGCGGTTCTGAACATGAGACTCTCCTTCGGTTGGGGTATGACGAACACAGGTCCGGATCAGGGTCTAAGCCCGTTTAAACAATAACGTCGATAGGGTGCGATTATTGCGAAGGAAGCGGCAGGGATGCCGGGGCTTACGAGCGGAGGAGGAAGAGGAGAGCGACAAGTTTCGTTT
>Ga0315288_10011281_pt1 | contig 11250 bp, 2 predicted proteins | sample YL17G11_20_MG_FD_203454 | JGI IMG/M metagenome (GOLD analysis project Ga0315288, IMG submission 203454) | Sediment microbial communities from Yellowstone Lake, YNP, Wyoming, USA - YL17G11_20 | ecosystem: Environmental > Aquatic > Freshwater > Lake > Sediment | place: USA: Wyoming | collected... | reverse complement strand
GTGATAGGCTGGCTCAGGGCGCTGTTGGCGCCTGTGCTGCGGCCGCAGCTCACGGAGGCTTCGGGAGACCTCACCCAGAGGACAGTCGCGACGGCCGCTCCCGCGTCCGCACAATCGTTGCTCAGCATCCCTCGTCAAGGCGGTCCGCTGACGGCAGTGGCCGATGACGAATACAGCCGTTGGCGCAGCAATCTGGGTGCGCAATGGAGTGAGCCGTTGCTCAGCGGCCTGAGCAAGCGAACGGCGCCGAACGTCTTTTCGCGTCCGCCCCTACCCAGGAGCCAGTTCGTCACGGGGCCGGTTGTCAGCGGCCTGTCGGAGCGGCAGGTCGCGGCTGCGAGCCCTGCTGTGCATGCTGCCAGCCTGGCTGCGTATCACGAGTCGCCGGCTGCTCCATTCCGCGGCGCCGTGGCGCCGGCTTTGCCGCAGCCGCCGCCGTCAGCCGAGCCGTTGCCGCAGCCCGTCGGTCCACTGGCCCCGGCCGTACTCCCGATGCTCCCCGGTCAGGTCACGCCGCTGGCGCCTCGCTTCGGCGGCGACGCCTACGCCGACAGTCGCATGATGCCCCCGGGGCCGGAGTTGTCATCTCCGCCGCCACCGCGCCTTCATCCGACGAGCCAGCCCCCGACGCCGCCACCACCCCCGATCATGGTAACGCAGGTCACGAGGAAGGCGGTCGTGCCTCCGGTGGTTGGCACGTCGCCTGTCTCCCCCGTGCTGGCCGGCGCAGCCCCGCCTCCGGCGCCTCCCCCGCCTCCGATGTCGCTCGTGTACGGCGGGTCGGTCACGGGCCAGGAGTCGGCCGGCGTCGTGCGTTTCCCGGAGCTGCCGAAGACCACCGCGTGGCTAAGCGCGAGCACGATCTTGACGAGTTCAGTTGACGCGCCCAAGACCGAGGCCTTTTCGCTGGCGGGGGGCCATACAGCGTCATTGTACAACTATGCACAGACATGCACGCTGAGCGATTCTATCACTTACGGGCGAGGGACGGCCTGCTTTGACGCATCCACCCTGGGGCAGGTCACGGTCTTGCCAGACGCCATCCGTCTCGATGGCGTTCGCGTCGACGCCTCGGCCAACACCCTCCGCGGCTGGGGCAAGGTCCTGGGGATCGACTTCCTGGACCAGAACGGCCAGGTGGTCGCTGATGGCCTTGGAAAACCTCGGACGCTGGACCTGACGCAAGTGGAGACCATCGCCAACACGACGCAAAACCCGGCTCCGGCTGGCGCCAACGGCTGGTTTGCACGCGACCGCGGCAAACTTTCGCTGCGCCCGCTCGCGGTCGTCCCCGGCACGCATACCTACACGTGGGGGGAGAGCGACGATGATCCGAACCTCGATCTCATCAACAGCGTCCGCGCGACCCTGAGGAACGTCGCGGCGCCAGGCCAGCTCGACATCGCCCTTCTGTCACTGGACCGCGCGGATGTGCCCGCCCTGCCGGAGGGACATCACTTCATCGGGCTCTGGCAGTTCAAGGCCGATGATCTGCAGTTCGACTCGGTTGGCCTCACAATCCGCTATGACTACGTCACGGCGTCACAGTTGTCGCTGGACGAGCCCCACCTGAAGCTGTGGGGGTATCACGACGGCCAATGGCAAGTCCTGCAGGATGCCTTCAGACTGGACATGGATCTGAAGCTGATCTCGGCGGGGACGGACGACTTGTCGTACTTCGCGGTCTCTACGCCCGAGCCTGGCGGCATGCTGCTTCTCGGGCTAGGCACGCTCCTGTTGTCCCGACGCCGCCGCAGAGTCCGAGACGCCGGAACTTCGGATGGTCTGAGGCGGTGATAGACAAGGGGCCAATCGTTCGCAATGGATTGACCTGACTTGGTTTGGGGGTATACTGAACACGGGATTTGTGCATTGGGGCTTGGCGGGTCGCCTGCACGACCCGATAGGCAGCGTTCTTGGCGTAGCCAAGGCACCAGCCCCGCTTGCCGGCGCAGATCCCTCCGGTTGAGGAGAGGGCTCATGATCCGAACGCTGTGGAATCGGTCTAAAACGGCCATGCGGCGGGGCGGTCTCTCTACGCGCGATTCGCGGCATGGAAAAGGCGCCGTGGCACCTCGCCGCGCCGCGATCGGGCACTTCCTCGAGCCCATGGAAGCACGCCTGATGCTGGCCGTCGATCCCATCATCAGCGAGTTCATGGCCTCCAATAAGCGGACCCTGCAGGACCGGTTTGGCGACTACTCCGACTGGATCGAAATCTGCAACCCCGAAACCTCCACCGTCAACCTCAAGGGCTGGTGGCTGACCATCAACAGCCAGAAGCTCACCGGCTGGCAGTTCCCCGACGTGACGGTCGAGCCCGGGCAATACCTCAAGGTGTTCGCATCCAAGCGCGACCTGCGGGTGAGCGGGCAGGAACTCCACACGGATTTCAACCTGAGTGCCGACGGCGGCTATCTGGCCCTCGTCAAACCCGACGGGACGGCCATTGCTTCGCAGTATGTGGATTACCCGAAGCAAATCGCCGACATCTCTTATGGCGTGACCTGGCAGTCGAACTCCTGGCCGCTGCTCAGCTCCGGCACGAATGCGAGCGTGCTCGTTCCGACCGCAGACATCGGGTCCGACTGGATCGGAGTTTCGTATCCCGACTCCTCCTGGCAGCACGGGCCCCTGGGCGTCGGCTTCGATACGACCACCGGCGCCGCCCTGCCCACAGGTTCCCTGTTCTATGGCAAGTTCGGCGCCGGCGGCACCTATAACCTCTACGAAGTCGTCTGGTCCCCGGACACCTGGACCAATGCCTACAACGCCGCCAGGAACACCACGCGCGAGGGCAAGACCGGGCACCTCGTAGCGATCTCCAGCGCCGAGGAAAACGCATTCGTGCAATCGATCGTTCCCTCCGATTGCTGGATCGGGCTGACGGATGAGGAGAGTTTCCCCGGAGCGCACCACTACGGCGACACAAGCCGGTGGCCTCTGCCGGACCCCGGAAAGGTCCCCACCTCCACCCAGCGGGGAGCCGGGTTCGTCTGGGTCAACGGCGACCCGTTCACCTACCAGAGTTGGCAGATCGGCCAGCCCAACGGGTATAACAACGAACAGCACTACGTGCGTATGGCCAAGTCGAACGGGACCTACAACGACCAGACATCGTACCAGACGTACCGTTACGTCATCGAATACGACCTGAACTCGCCCACCATCCCCCCGCCGCCCTCCGGCGATCAGCCCCTGCCCTATCGGTTCTCGGTTTTCGAAGCCTACAGTTCCACGCCGCTCACCAATATCGGCGCCGCCGCCACTTTCCTCGGCACCGCCACCACCAACACATTCTCTTATAATCTGCCTGCCATCAACCTCGTCCTGTCCGGATCGTCGGATGGCCGTTTCCCTGCCGGCATGGCCTTTAAAGGCGTTGCCTCGACCGGCCAGAACACCAACTTCGCCGCGCGCATCAGCGCCACCATCCGCATTCCCTCCACCGGCCAGTGGACCTTCGGAGTGAACAGCGACGATGGCTTCCAACTCAAGATCGACGGCGCCACCTTCACCGCCGCTTACGGCACCAGCGGAACCATTGCCAGCGGCGACACCATGACCTTCCCTACCACGCGCACCGCCGGCGACTCATTCGGCGTAGCTAACCTCGACGCCGGCGAGCATCACGTCGAGCTGACGTACTATCAGGGCGCCAGCGCCGCCTCCGTCGAGTTCTTCGCCGCCCAGGGCGCAAAAAGCTCCTTCGACGGCAGCTTCAAGCTCGTCGGCGATACCGGCGTCGGCGGACTCGCACTCGTCGGCATGAAAGACCTCATCAAGACCGACATCCAGTCGGCCATGCTCAACAAGAACGCCTCGGCGTACCTGCGTATTCCGTTCAACGTCACCGACCTCGACGAGATGACCCGCCTGACGCTGCGGATGAAATACGACGACGCCTTCATCGCCTACATCAACGGCCACGAAGTCGCCCGCAGCGACAACGCGCCCGCATCGCCGGCCTGGAACTCGCAGGCGACCTACGAGTTCCCCGACAGCGAGGCGGTCGTCTTCGAGAACTTCGATATCTCCAGCGCCATGCAGTTCCTCAATGCCAGCGGCACCAATGTCCTGGCGATCCAGGCGCTCAATGCGTCCGTCGACAGTCCCGATCTGCTGATCCTCCCTGAGCTGGTCGCGAGCACGCCGGTCGTGCTCTCGGGTCAGCCGCGATACTTCACCGCCCCCACTCCAGGCAAAGCCAACAGCACCGGCACCGCCGACCTCGGGCCCATCCTCAGCACCGTCACCCACACCCCTGCCGCTCCCACCGACGCCGACGCCGTGGTCGTCACCGTTGATGTGCACAAGGCGCTGTCGATTGTGATTGGCGTCACCTTGCACTACCGCGTCTTCAGCGTCAGCGGAGAAACCGAAGTCGACCTGTCGATGTTCGATGACGGAGCGCACGGCGACGGCAAAGCCCTCGACGGCGTATACGGCGCCACGATCCCGGCCTCAGCCGCCGGGCCTGGACAGCTCGTCCGCTACTACATCACCGCGACCGACGCCGCCGACCGCCAGTCGCGCTGGCCCCTCATCCCCGCCCAGGACCCCGATCCCGACAGCACCCGCAAATGGCCGGAGTATGAAGGGTTCATGGTCGCCGACCCGACCGTCACCAGTACCATGCCCATCATCTGCTGGTTTGTCACCGATGTCAGCGCCGCCAATTACTCGCGATCGGGAACCAGAGGCTCCATCTACTACAACGGCCAGTTTTTCGACAACGTCTTCATGCGTTCTCGCGGGGGCTGGGCGACCGGCGGCACCAAGGTGCAGTTCAACCGCGGCTACTACTTCCAGTTTGACCTGACGCTCGATCCGGTTTCAGAGATCGACCTGAACTTCCGAGGCGGCCTGGCGCCCGACGAGGCCTGGATCCGCCCCGTGATCGCGTTCGAGACGTTCCGCGACGCCGGCTCGCCCGCCTCCATCTGCTTCCCCATGTGCCTCCAGGTCAACGGCCAGTACGGCAGCGTCCGCATCTTCGTCGAAGAACCTGACGACGAATACCTCAAGCGGCAGGGGTTCTACGGCGACGGCGCACTCTACAAGACCCCAAACTCCGACAACGGCCAGATCCCCGACGCATCCTACTTCGAGAAGAAGTACCCCAACGACACCGACTACTCCGATCTGCAGGCTTTTCTCGACGGCTTCCACCAGATGGACCCCGTCGCCAAGCAGCGATATCTCCTGGACAACTTTGACATACCGCGGTTCCTCGATTTCCAGGCCGCCACCGTCCTCTGCGAGTCGCTCGACGCTCCCCAGAAGAACTACTTCCTCTACCAGGACACCTACGATCCCCTGGACCACCCCAACGGCACCAACGAATGGGTGTTCCTCCCCTGGGATCAGCATCTGAGCTTCGGCAAGAGCTACGGGATCTCCGACTACAACGCCCGAGACCCGCAGGCCCATCCGTTCTTCGGCGATTCCAACCACCCCAAGATCGATGGGTCGTATGCGTGGAACTACCTGGTGGATGCGGCGCTGGACGTCCCGGTGATCAAGGAGATGTACCTGCGCCGGCTGCGCACCATCATGGACGAGCTGCTCCAGCCGACCGCTACGGCGTACGCGGACCGATACTACGAGAACCGCCTGGACCAGTTGTACGCGCTGCTCATGGGCGACGCTCGCTTCAAACAGGAAGTGGGCGATCTGAAAGGGTATTTCGACGCGATCAAGAACCAGTACCTGCCCAAGAAGCGCACGCATTTCTACATCGATCACAGCGAGAACACAGCCTACCCCGACTGCGCACGGATCCCCGCTCCCCAGCCGGCGCATCCGATGATTAACTTCGGCGCCGTCGAGTACAACCCCGCCTCCGGCAACCAGGACCAAGAGTACATCGAACTGAGGAACCCCAACGCCTATGCCGTGGACATCTCCGGCTGGCACCTGGACGGCGGCGTGGACTACACCTTCGAGCCGGGCATGGTCATACCGGCCAACAGCTCGATCTACGTTTCGCCCAGCCCGCTGGCGTTCCGCGCGCGCACAACCGGTCCCACCGGCGGCCAAGGCCTCCTTGTGTTCGGCCCGTACAAGAACCACCTTTCCGCCTGGGGCGAAACAGTACGCCTTCTCGACGCCGCCCACACCCCCGTCGCCAGCATCACGACCCCCAGCACGCCCAGCGCCGCCCAGCGGTCCCTGCGCATCACCGAGATCATGTACAACCCGCCGCCGGCTGCGGGGACGGATGCGCCCGACAACGAGGAGTTCGAGTTCATCGAGCTCCAGAACATCTCCGATCAGCCGCTCAGCCTGAATGGCGTGCGCTTCGTCGAAGGCATCGAATACACGTTCGGCAACGTCCAGCTAGGTCCCAAGCAGTTCATCGTGGTGGTCAAGAATCGCCAGGCGTTCGAGTCGCGCTATGGCGTCGGCGCCGTCAACATCGCCGGCGAATACGGCCTCTCCGCCCAGGCGAGCCTCAACAACAAGGGCGAACGCATACAGCTCGTCGATGCCGTGGGCGAGGAAATCCTCGACTTCAGCTTCGACGGCAACTGGCAGCCCAGCGCCGACGGCCTGGGCCGGTCGATCGTCATCAGGAATGCGGCCTCTCCCATCGATGCGTGGAGCGATTCATTCAGTTGGCGCGCCAGCGCCATGAACAACGGCTCCCCGGGCGCGGCCGACCCCGATCCGGCCTTAGGTTCGCCCACCGTGAGCATCGTCCACGTTCGCCCCGAAACACAGCCCGCCGCCGTTGATTCCATCAGCATCGTCTTCAGCGAACCCGTCAACGGTTTCCCGATGGTCGATCTGGTTCTCCTCCGGGACACCGGCGCCGTCAACCTCCTCACGGCCGCCCAGACGCTGAGCACCATCGATCACATCACGTGGGTTCTCGGCGGCCTCGGGTCCATCACCAGCACCGCTGGAGAATACACGCTGTACGTCGTGGCGGTGGCGGACCATGTCACCGACTACAGCGGGAATCCCCTCGTCGCCGGCGATCAGGACAAGTTCTACATCGACCCGCTTGTTCCCGCCCTGAGCATCACCCCCGTATCACCCGATCCGCGGCCAGTGTCGGTCGATTCCATCACCTTCACTTTCACGCAGCCGGTGATGGGGTTCGATCTGTCCGATCCTCGCCTGGAGCGTGACGGCGTCGAGCTGCTGCTCACTTACTCGCAGACGCTCACGACGACCGACAAGATGACATGGGTGCTGGGTGGCCTGTCGTCGCTCACGGGAACCCGGGGCACTTACGTGCTCACGCTCGACCCCGACGGCTCCGGCATCACCGATCTGACCGGCACCAGGCACCTCTCGGGCAGAGTCGTCGAGAGCTTCGTCATGGACAACATTCCGCCCACCGTCAGCATCACGCCGGTGATCCCTGATCCGCGCGATACACCCGTCGATTCCATTACCATTGTGTTCAGCGAGCCGGTCATTGGTTTTGGCCTCAGCAGTCCGTTGTTCCGGAGAGACGGCATGGTGATTCCCCTGACCTCCGGACAGACGCTCACGAGTATCGACAGCAAGACCTGGGTGCTTGGCAATCTCGGCGGCCTCACCAGTTTCTCGGGCAACTACGTCCTCACTCTGGCCGGGGCAGGCTCAGGGATTACCGATCTGGAGGGCAACGCCCTCGTGGGCGCCGCAACCGAAGCGTTCAAGGTCGATACCCTCCCCCTCACCGTCAGCATTGCCGCCGTGCTCCCCGACCCCAGGAACACCGCAGTCGCCTCCGTGACCCTCACCTTCAACAAATCGGTGACCGGCTTTGACCCGGGCGACCTGAGGCTGACGCGAGACGCCGGGCTGAATCTGCTCACGCCATCCCAAACCCTCACCAGCAGCGATGGAAAGATCTGGCTGCTCGGGAATCTGTCGGCCGTGACCGGTGAAACCGGCGACTACGAGCTGCGGCTGGTATCGGCTGACTCAGGGATTGCCGACGCGGTCGGACACACTCTGCAGCACGATGCTGTGGAGATGTTCATGGTCGATAGGACCGCGCCGACGGCCAGCATCACCGAAGTGACGCCCGATCCCCGCAGCACGCCCGTCGAGTTCATCACCATGGCCTTCAGCGAGCCTGTCAAGGGATTCGACCTCGCGGATCTGGCGCTCACGCGAGAAGGCCTGGTCGTTCCGCTCACCGCCGAACAGACGCTGGCCAGTTCTGACCAGAAGACCTGGACGCTGGGGAATCTGGCCGGCCTGACAGACGAAGTCGGCCAGTACATGCTGAAGCTCACCGCCAAGGGATCGAAGATCTCCGACCTCCTGGACAATCCCCTGGTCGCTGATGCCGCCGAAAGCTTTACGGTGGAGAGCTCGCCGCTGACCGCCGCCATCACGGCCGTCTCCCCCGATCCGTCCCACGAGCCGGTTGACTCGATCACCATCACCTTCAGCGATGCAGTCACAGGCTTTGACTTGGACGACCTGAGCTTGACGCGAGATGGCGAGCTGGGTCTGCTCACGCCATCCCAAACCCTCGCCAGCAGCGATGGGAAGATCTGGACGCTCGGGAATCTCTCATCGCTCACAGGCCGCCTGGGCAGCTACATCCTCACCCTCCATGCGGCCGGTTCGGGGATCATTGGTCCCGCTGGGCAGCCGCTCTCCGCCGGCGCGATCGAGAGCTTCGTGATCGACACGATCGGCTCGCAGGCGAACACCGTCCGCCTGCAACGCGATCCGGCCTTTGCCGGTGTGCTGAACGTCACGATCGATGCGCAGCCGGCGTATCCCGTGTGGTTTGCCAACCTGCCGCGGGTCCGCGTGGTCGCCGACACCGGTCCTCAGAATCTGATCCTGGACTTTGGCAATGGCAACATGCTTCCCGCCGCCGGCTTGCGGTTCGACGGCGCGGACAGCGGCGTCGATTCCCTGACGCTCATCAGCAATCCCGGCCCCGGCGCTCCGCCCATCGAGTTTGACAACGACGGGACCGTCGCTCTGATTCTCGACAATGCCGCGATGTCCTTCGACACGCCGCAGCGTCTGGCCAGCCTCTCCCTGGCCAATAATGCCCGGGCCGTCTTCAACGCTGGCGCCAAGGTCCTCTGGACGCGCTCGCTTTCAATCGACACGGGCGGCGCGATCGATCTCAACGACAACGATCTGGTCGTCCAGGCCGACCCCGCAACACGCCAGGCCGTTCTTGATCAGGTTAGCAACTGGATCAAGTCGGGTCGCGCCGGCAGCGGCGACCTATGGACCGGCCCCGGAATCTTCAGCACCGCCGCCAGGAGCAACGACATGACCGGGCTGGCCGTGATGCTGAACCAGAAGAGCGACCAGCCCGATCCGGTCTACAGCAAGTTCGCCGACCAGGAGGTCGATGCCAGCTCGATTCTCGTGAAATACACCTGGAACGGCGACGCGAACCTCGACGGCGTCGTCAATGCAGATGACTACTTCCTGGTCGATAGCGGCTTCATCACGCAGGCCGGCGGCTATCGGCACGGCGACCTGAACCACGATGGCGTGGTCAACGCAGACGACTACTTCCTGATCGACAGCGCGTTCCTCGGCCAAACGGGTCCCCTGGCAACGGCCTCTCCCGCGGCGCCTGACGCCGATGCTCTGATGATGAAGGCCAAGGTTCAGCCCAGCGTGCTGAGCCAGCCGCGGAAGCGTGAATGGTGGGAGTTGCTCGCACCGGAGCCAGCCATGTGAGCTGACGGGGCGCGGCCCGCAGGCGATTCCGTCACGCCTGTCGCATCAGTTCGCTGATCTCGACCACGCGCCCTTCACGCCGCGATCGCTCGGCCGCGAAGACGATCCGATGGGTCGCCAGCGACTGGGCCGTCGTCGTCAGCACGGCGTCGGGGTCGTTTGCCCGTAGCGCGTTAAGCAGCCCCTCCATCACATTGCTGTCGCCCCCGCCGTGAGTCCCCGACTGTCGCGGGAACTCGATCTTCGTCACGGCCCGGTCCGAGAACCGCACCAACTCGATGGCATTCTCGTCGATGTCGGCCCGGAGCTGCCCCTCGGTGCCGTGCAGACGCAGATGCCGCCCCGGGGGCGCGAACGCCGTCATCGTGAACGTCCCGGTGATCCCGCCTTCGAACTCAAACGCCACAACCTGGTGATCGAGCACATCGTTGTCCGCCTGGTAGACGCACACGCCGTAGCGGTCGCTGCGCAGAGCCTCCATCCGGCGCTCTCGCGGCCAGTCCGCAAACCCCGCGGCCTCATCGTACCACCCCAGCGCCGGCGACACGTAAATCTTGATCGCCGAGTACGGGCACTGGGCCTCCGCCGGGCACCCGTCGGTGCATCGCGCGGTCGCCCCCGGCGGGGCGTTCTCCTTGCGGAAATGACTCAGCGCCCCGAACGAGCTGACCCGGACGCATCGCGCGTCGGCCAGGTATGCGAGGATATCAATGTCGTGGCAGCTCTTGGTCATCAGGATGAAGCAGGTCCGCTGCTCGTTGCCCCAGTTGCCGCGGACAAAGCTGTGAGACTGATGCACCGGATCGACGCCCTCGACCTGGTCGAAGCTCATCAGCCGCCCGATCGCGCCGCTCTTGAGCATCCGCTTGACCTCGGCGTACACCGCGTGATATCGCAGCGAATGGCAGACGCTGACGATGCGGTTGTTGCGCCGGCGGGCCTCGTCGATCGCCACACATTCAGCCAGCGTCGTGGCCATCGGCTTCTCCAGCAGCATATGATAACCCTTGTCGAGCGCGCGGATCGCCGACGGCGCGTGCAGCCGGTCCATGAGCGCGTCGATGATCACGTCGGCCAGCCGCGGCTGGTCCAGAAGTTGCTCCCAGCTTGTGAACTGCCGCTGCGGCGGAATCGCATGCTGCTCGGCGATCTTCCTTCGTCGATCTTCGATCGGCTCGGCGATCGCGACCACTCGCCCCGCCTGTGGGTGCTCCCAGACCCAATGAGAGAACGTCTGCCCGCGGCTGCCGACGCCGAGAATCGCGAATGTGAATGTGTGCGGAGTGCTCATCACGGGACCTTTCATGCAAAGCTGCGACTAGCCGGCCAATCGGAAAGCCGAGGGCCCGGGGCGAGTGAGTAAGAACGCCGAATGCGAGGCTGCCTGCGGGAACGCATTGCGGTATCGCCCTGACCAGGTGTGGAGGAAACCCGGAGCCGATCCGGCCTCGATCATCGCCCACACGCTTCCGCCGAAACCAGCGCCGAATGCCGAGGAAGCCGCCGCGCCCAGCTCGCGCGCCGACTTGGCCAGGAAAACCGTCTCGGGCACCTGATTCCCCAGCAGCGTCTCGGCCA
>Ga0315288_10011278_pt1 | contig 11250 bp, 10 predicted proteins | sample YL17G11_20_MG_FD_203454 | JGI IMG/M metagenome (GOLD analysis project Ga0315288, IMG submission 203454) | Sediment microbial communities from Yellowstone Lake, YNP, Wyoming, USA - YL17G11_20 | ecosystem: Environmental > Aquatic > Freshwater > Lake > Sediment | place: USA: Wyoming | collected... | reverse complement strand
CGAACACCTGGCTGACCAGGCCAAGATCCTTGAACACCAGCACCTGAGAGCCGTCGGCGACCGCGATCCCGGCGGCCTCCTGCCCGCGATGCTGCAGTGCGTAGAGGCCGTAGTAGGTGAGTTTGGCAACTTCCTCACCGGGAGCCCAGACGCCGAAGACGCCGCATTCTTCCCGGGGTGATTCTTCCAGTTGGCCGGTCACGATATGGGCTGCTCCCTCGCGGGTGTCGGCTGTCGGTTTCTCAAGTCTACGGCTACGGACCGCTAAACCGGGAATCGAATCACCGGACGTCATAGGTCTCCGACCTGACGAAGGCTGACCAGCGGAAACCACGCCGAGATCGCCCCGGCGCGCGCTCCGGAGAGGCGCAGCAGACCCTCGGCCACGGCCTCGTCGAAGGCCTTGCGCCCGGTGACCAGCAGCAGCCAGGTTCGCGGATCAGTCTCCGTCACGTTCGGCGGTGTTCCGCGGGTGTGTTTCGGGCCCGAAATGCATTGCACCGCAACGAAAGGCGGAATCCGAACCTCGACGCTGGCACCCGGTGCCAGCGCGGCGAGGGCCCGGGCGGTGAGCCGGACAGCGGCGGCGATCTCCGCCCGGTCCGGTTCCGGGGCGGTGCCGTCGTTCAGCCATCCCGCGACCTTGACTACCGCGGCTCGAGTTGTCTCCGCATCGCCCGCACGCTGTTTGGGCATATTTCAGCAGCGTTCCGATGCGGGGTCTGCGGTGCGGGAGGCCACAGCGACAACGAGCAGACCTGCGGGTAGTAGTACCGCTGCGAGGATCGCGAAGATGAGATCGATCCCGCCGGCCGTTGACATGCCGGTGCTACCCAGCCGCTCCAGCATCGTGCTGGTCACCGCCACCCCGATGCCCCCAATCGCGATCATGGCGGTCAATGCGATTCCCGCGGCCTCACCGGCCCGTTGCGGGCTGACGACCGATTGGGTAGCCACGGTGGTAAAGGCGTAGACCAATCCCAGAGTGAATCCGCATGCCGTCAAGGCCGGCACGTACAACGCCCAGTCGCGGGCGGCCGCGAGCAGTCCCAGGCTGGCGGCGGCGAGTATGGTCGCGACGCCCATCACCCGCACCGGATGCCCGGCCGCCAGCCGTCCCGACAGCACGCCGCCGGCCGCGGCACCGGCAGAGGGCCCGAGAAAAACCAGCCCGGCCGCCAACGGGTCGAGTCCGCGAGCATCCTGCAAATACACGGTGGACAAAAAAATTGTCACCCCGTAGGCGACATTGGCGATCGTTCCCGCGGCAACCAGCACGGTGAAGCGGGTGTTGCGCACCAAAGACAGGTCGACCAGTGGCCAACGCACCCGGCGTTCGACAACGACGAAAAGTGCGAGCAACGCGATGGCACCGGTGAATGCGCCGGCGGTGGCAAGTGACCACCAACCCCACGCCGGTGCCCGATCGAAGGTCAGCGTGAACACACCGATGCCGGCCGTCAGCAGGGCCAGGCCCGCGAGGTCGATCCGGCGCGGGGCCTCGGTGTCACGGGACTCACTGATCGCGAACGCCCCGATGAGCACGCAGGCCGCGGTCAGCGGGATGTTGAGCGCGAAGATCCACCGCCAGCCGACGGTCTGGGTGAGCATGCCTCCGATCAGCGGCCCGGCGGCGTTACCAAGACCGGCGATGCCGTATGCCAGTCCGATCATGCGGCCCGACTGCGCCGGGGGGAACGCGTTCGTGATGACGCTGACCGATGCGGGGAAGATCAGCGCCGCTCCCACACCCTGAAGCGCGCGGAAAGCCACCAGCGTTGCCGCCGACGCCGCGATGGCACAGAGCAGCGATGCCAGCCCAAACAGCGCGATCCCGATCAGCAGGACTCGTTTACGACCGAAGATGTCGGCAAGTCGTCCCGCCGGCACCATCAGCGCGCCGAGTGTCACCATGTAGATGCTGATGATCCACTGCAAATCCGTTGCCGTGCTGCCGAAGTCGCTTGCCATCCGCGGCAACGCGAGATTCATCGCGAAATAATCGATCTGCACACAGAACAACGCCATCGATACAGCGACCATCAGCCATTTGCCGTTAGCAGGACCGACGTCGGCGCTGGCCGGGGTCCCGGTCATCCGAAAAGCCTGGGAAGCACTCCTTCGGACGTGCTCCGCAGTTCCTCCAGTGTCACCGTGAAAAATCCTTGAACCTCGACCGAATCCGATGCCGAGTCAGAGACCCCGACGCGGGTGGCGGGAAGACCGCGCGCCGCACACATCGCCACGAAGCGACTTTCCTCGGTGCGCGGTACCGCAACCAGGACCCGGCCGGCGGACTCGGAGAACAGCAGCACGAATGCATCGGCAACGGAGTCGTAGTCGCCGGGAAGGACAACACGACAGCCGGTTTCACCCGCCAGGGCGGCCTCAACGACGGCCTGAATCAATCCGCCTTCGCTCAGGTCGTGGGCTGCCGAGACCAGGCCGTCGCGGGAGGCCGCCGTGAGCACGTCGGCGAGTAGCTTCTCCCGCGAGAGGTCGACGGCAGGCGGAACACCGCCGAGATGATCGGCAGTGACCTGGGCCCAGATCGACCCGTCGAACTCGTCGCGGGTCTCGCCGAGCAGATATAACGATTCGCCCGGTTCGCTGCCCAAGCCGGTGGATAGCCGGCGGCGAACGTCGTCGATCACCCCAAGTACCCCAACCACCGGGGTGGGCAGGATCGGCGTCGACCCGGTCTGGTTGTAGAAGCTGACGTTGCCGCCGGTGACCGGAATGCCAAGGAAGGCGCACCCGTCGGCCAGTCCGCGGACCGCTTCGGCGAATTGCCACATCACCCCGGGATCCTCCGGAGAGCCGAAGTTGAGACAGTTAGTGACCGCGATCGGGGTGGCGCCGGTGACGGCGACGTTGCGGTACGCCTCGGCCAGCGCCAGTTGGGCGCCGGTGTAGGGATCGAGTTGGGTATAGCGACCGGAGGCGTCGGTCGAGACCGCGATACCGCGCCCGGTGGCCTCGTCGATGCGCAACACACCGCCGTCGGCGTGCTCGGCCAGCACAGTGTTGCCCCGCACATAACGGTCGTACTGCTCGGTGATGAATGCCCGACTGCACAGGTGCGGACTGCCCAGCAGCGCAAGCAGGGTCGCACGCAACTCCTCGGCGTTCTGAGGTCGTAGGAGTTTCACACTGGTATCGGCGATCAGCGCGTCCTGGGTGTCCGGTCGCGCCAGCGGCCGGGAGTAGACCGGGCCTTCGTGGGCGACCGTGCGCGGGGGCACGTCGACGACGGTCTCGCCGTGCCAGGTGATCGTGAGCCGGTCGCCCTCGGCGACCTCTCCGATGACTGTGGCCAGCACGTCCCACTTGCGGCACACGGCCATGAAGGGTTCGACGTTCTCCGGTGAGACCACCGCGCACATGCGTTCCTGGGACTCACTGGAGAGCACCTCGGCCGGGTTCATGTTCGCTGCGCGTAGCGGGACCTTGTCGAGTTCGATGGTCATACCACCGTCCCCGGCGGACGCCAACTCTGATGTGGCACAGGATAATCCGGCACCGCCGAGATCCTGGATGCCGACCACAAGATGTGCGGAATACAGCTCAAGGCAGCACTCAATGAGCACCTTCTCCATGAACGGATCACCCACCTGAACACTGGGCAACTTCTTCCGAGATCCGCTTGCGGGATCGAGTTTCGATCCAGGCCCGGCTCCTTCCTCATCGCCGGAGAAGGTGTCCGATGCCAGCACCGACACTCCGCCGATGCCGTCCAGGCCGGTGCGCGCACCGAACAGGATGATCTTGTTCCCGGTGCCCGAGGCGAATGCCAGGTGCAGGTCCTCGGTGCGCAACACGCCTACGCACATCGCGTTGACCAACGGGTTGCCGGCGTAGGAGGCGTCGAACACGGTCTCGCCGCCGATGTTCGGCAGGCCGAGGGAATTTCCGTAGCCACCGATTCCGCGCACCACACCGTCGAGCACGCGGCGGGTGTCGGGGGCGTCGGCGGCGCCGAAGCGCAACTGATCCATCACCGCGACCGGCCGAGCTCCCATCGCCATGATGTCGCGCACGATGCCGCCGACACCGGTGGCCGCGCCCTGATAGGGCTCGACGAACGACGGGTGGTTGTGGGACTCGACTTTGAACGTGACGGCCCAGCCGTCGCCGATGTCGACCACTCCGGCGTTCTCGCCGATCCCGGCCAGCATGCAGCGGCGCATCGCCTCGGTGGTGGTCTCACCGAAGTAGCGCAGGTGCACCTTGGAGGACTTGTACGAGCAGTGTTCGCTCCACATGACCGAGTACATCGCCAACTCGGCGTCGGTGGGCCGGCGACCGAGGATCTCGCGGATGCGCTGATACTCGTCGTCCTTGAGGCCAAGCTCCCGGTAGGGCTGCGGATGATCGGGAGTGGCCGCGGCGTGGTCGACCGTGTCGACAGGAGGGATCACAGCGACAGCTTATTCAGGTACCAGGAAGGCGTGCAGTGCGGCGGCATAGGCGCCGACATCGGCGGCGCCCATGAGTTCGCGAGCGGAGTGCATGGCCAGCTGTGGCGCGCCGACGTCGACGGTCGGGATACCGGTCCGCGCCGCCGTCATCGGCCCGATGGTTGATCCGCAGGGCAGGTCGGCGCGGTGCTCGTAGCGCTGCAGCGGCACCCCGGCCGCCCGGCAGGCCAGTTCGAAGGCCGCTGCGGTGCGGCTGTCGGTGGCGTAGCGCAGGTTCGGTTGCACCTTGAGCACCGGGCCGCCGTTGACGTAGATCGGATGGCCGGGTTCGTGGCGTTCCGGGTAGTTGGGGTGGGTGGCGTGCGCCATGTCGGCCGAGGCCAGCATCGAGGCGGTCGTCAGGCGCAGGAAGTCCTCCCGGTCACCATCGGCGGCCAGCACGATGCGCTCCAGTGTGGTGCGCAGCAGATCCGACTGCGCGCCGTGATCGGAGACTGAGCCCACCTCCTCGTGGTCGAATAGCGCCAACACCGCGAGGTATCCCGACGCCTCGGTGGACAGCAGTGCCTCCAATCCCGCGTAGCAGCTGGCCTGATTGTCCAGCCGGGGTGCGCTGATGAGGTCCTTGTCGACTCCGATGACCCGGGACGGGGTCAGGTCATGGGTCATCAAGTCGGCGGACAGCAGGTCGGCGGGCGCCACCCCCGCCCAATCGGCGACGTAGTAGTGGAACGGCCGGGCCGGGCCCCCCGCTCCGAATACCGCGTCGAGGTGGCGCTGCGGGTTGAGGCTCACGGAGTTGCGGTCCTCGGCGAGGTGGATGGCCAACTGCGGCACCCGCAGCAGCGGTTCGTCGAAGCGCACCAGGCGGTGCTCGACTTGACCATCCTTGGTGCGCAGGGAGATCCGCCCGCTCAGACCGAGGTCGCGATCCAGCCAGGAGTTCAGCAACGCCCCGCCGTAGGGTTGCAACCGCACCACCCGCCACATCGCCTCGCTGCGATCCGGGCGCTGCTTGACCCGCAGATTTGGACTGTCGGTGTGGGCGCCGACGATCCGGAAGGGCTGTTGGCGGCCCGATGCGTGCCAGGCGATCAGTGACCCGGACCGGATCGTGAAGAAGCGTCCCGCGGCGGCTTCGCTCCACCGGTCGGTTTCGGTCAGCTCGGTATAGCCGGCCACCCGCAGCCGCTCGGCCACCGTCGCGCAGACATGGAACGGCGACGGCGAGGCATCGATGAACTCGCACAGCCCCGGTGCGGTCGCTGCGGTCATCGTTTAGACGGCCAGCACCGCGTCGAGCGCCGAGAAGAACATCCCGAGTCCGTCGTCCGACGGCCCGGTCAGCGGCTCGCATGCGTGCTCGGGGTGCGGCATCAGGCCGACGACGCGTCCGTTGGCCGAGGCGATGCCCGCGATGTCGCGCATCGAGCCGTTGGGGTTCTCGACGTACCGGAACACCACCCGGCCTTCGCCCTCGAGTTCGTCGAGCACGGATTCACTTGCCACATAACGCCCTTCGCCCGATTTCAGCGGCACCAGCAGCTCGGCACCCGACTCGTAACGAGATGTCCAGGCAGTGGCCGTCGACTCGACTCGCAACCACGCGTCGCGGCAGATGAAATGCAGACCGGCATTGCGAGTCAGCGCCCCGGGAAGCAAATCGGCCTCGCACAGCACCTGGAATCCATTACAGATACCGAGCACCGGCATTCCGCGGCCGGCCGCGGCGATGACCTCGCCCATGACGGGGGCGAACTTGGCGATAGCCCCGCAGCGCAGATAGTCGCCATAGGAGAACCCGCCGGGAACCACGACTGCGTCGACGCCCTTGAGGTCGGCGTCGCCGTGCCACAGGCTCACGACCTCGGCACCGGCGAGGCGCACGGCACGGGCTGCGTCGACGTCGTCCAGGGTGCCGGGAAAGGTGATGACCCCGACCCGCGCGCTCACGACGACTCCCGGCTGACCGACCAGTCCTCGATCACCGTGTTGGCCAACAGTGATTCGGCGATCTCGGCCAGTTGGCTGTCGGTCACGGTGTCGTCCACCTCAAGCTCAAACCGCTTGCCCTGCCGCACGTCTGAAACTCCGGCGTGGCCGAGGCGGCCGAGCGCTCCCGAGATGGCTTGGCCCTGCGGGTCGAGAATCTCGGCCTTGGGCATCACGTGAACAACAACCCGGGGCACTGGAGCTCCTCTGACGCGGTGGATGGTGCTGAGTTGATCCTAGATGCCGGGTTGATCCGCTCGGTGGCTCAGGGGCAGGAGCCGATGTAGGCAACACACAACGGCGCGCCGAGCGCGTCGAAGACGGTCGCGTCGATGACCGCGGGCCAGGGCGTCCGGGGCGGGGATTGCGACCACAGCGCAAGTTCGGTGACGGTGCTGTTGACCGGATCGGCGAGCAGATACTGATGCAGGATCACCGGCCCTCCCACTGCGGCGGCCAGCCGCTCGGGCTCGTCGGTGGTCACCGACGGCGAGGCGGCAGCGTTGGTCTGCTGGCAGGCCCGCAACGCATCGACCGCGGCGGTGAAGGTGTCCAGCGCGAGTTCACCACCCCACCAGGTCTCACCAGGCCAGTGCAGTACCTGAGCCTGGAGTTGCCACTCTCCCTCGGCCTTGTTGACCACTGCACGCTCCGCGACCGCGTAGTTGCGAGGGTCCTGCGCGACCGGCGGGCTGGCACAGAGTTCCTCGAACCGGAACCGCGAAGGCCGCGCGGTCACCGCCACGCCGGACAACTCAGGCCAGTCATAGCGGGAATCCAAGGGGATCGATAGCGGCGAGATCCATGCGGTCCCGGGAATCCGATTACACGACGGCGGACAGTTGTCGGCCGGTTGGGCCGCCGTGGGTGGCGCACCGGCGATCAGCGAGGCCGCCAACACCGATGTGAGGACCAACCGCATACGCCGCCTCTCGTGCGAGCACAATCGTAAGCATGGAACTGACGCATTTCGGTCATTCATGCCTGCTCGCGGAGTTCGGTGTCGCGCGACTGTTGTTCGATCCGGGCACCTTCTCCCACGGTTTCGAGGGCATCACCGGTCTGTCCGCGATCCTGATCACCCACCAGCATCCCGACCACGCCGACCCGCAACGCCTACCGGCCCTGGTCGAGGCCAACCCCGGTGCGGCGCTCTATGCCGACCCCCAAACCGCCGCCCAACTCGGCGGCGATTGGCGCGCGGTGCACGTCGGCGACGATTTCACCATCGATGGGCTGACCATCCGTGGAGTCGGCGGCCGGCACGCAGTCATCCACCCGGAGATCCCGGTGATCGACAACATCTCCTACCTGGTCGGCGATGACGAACACCGGGCGCGACTGATGCATCCGGGCGACGCGTTGTTCGTCCCCGATGAACCGGTCGACGTGCTCGCCACCCCGGCCGCGGCGCCATGGATGAAGATCTCCGAGGCGGTGGACTACCTGCGCGCAGTGGCGCCCCGGCACGCCGTTCCGATTCACCAGGGCATCATCGCCCCCGAAGCCCGCGGCATCTTTTACGGCCGGCTGTCCGAGATGACCGACACCGACTTCCGGATCCTGACCGAGGAAAACTCGGTACGGTTCTGATGAAACGAAGGGAAACCAGGAACGAAGGGAAAACATGTGAGCACAGCCGATCTCGAGCGCCTGTTCGGCCTGGGCGGTAAAACCGCTCTGGTCACCGGCGGCACCCGCGGTATCGGGATGATGATCGCGCGCGGTCTGCTGCAGGCTGGCGCTCACGTCGTGCTCAGTTCGCGTAAGGCCGACGCGTGCGAGCACGCCGTTGCCGCGCTGTCGGCATTCGGCGAAGTCCGCGCGGTGGCTGCCGACCTGTCCCGTCAGGACGAGTGCCAACGGTTGGCCGCCGACATACTCGCGCGGACCGACACCCTCGACATCCTGGTTAACAACGCCGGCGCTACCTGGGGCGAGCCGCTGGAAACCTTTCCCGCCGCGGCCTGGGATCGGGTGCTCGACCTGAACGTCAAATCACCGTTCTGGATGGTCCAGGCGCTCCTGCCGGCACTGCGCAAAGCAGGCACCCAAGACGATCCGGCGCGGATCATCAATATCGGCAGCATCGACGGTATCCACGTCAGCCCGATGACGACGTACTCCTATTCGACGAGTAAGGCGGCGATCCATCAACTGACCCGGGTGTTAGCCAAAGAACTGGGGCCGCAACACATCACCGTCAATGCAGTGGCGCCCGGTCCGTTCCCGTCGAAGATGATGGCGGCCACCCTGGAGGCGTTCGGTGATGCGATCGCGGCTTCTGCTCCGCTTCGGCGCATCGGCCGTGACGACGATATGGCCGGGATCGCGATCTTCCTGGCCAGCCGGGCCGGTTCGTATCTCAACGGTGCGGTGATTCCGGTGGACGGTGGGATCGCCACCACCGCTAGCGGAACTGCGGGCTAGGCGGCCGGATTTCAGTCCGGCAACACTGCCTCGATCGCCGCGATCACCTCGGGGGCATCCGGTTCGGTTCGCGGCCGGAACCGGTTGACCACATCACCCGCCGGAGTAATCAAAAACTTCTCGAAGTTCCATTGCACATCGCCGGCGCCACCGTCAGCGTCGGCGGTCTCGGTGAGCCGGGCATACAGCGGATGGCGATCGGCGCCGTTGACGTCAACCTTGGCCAGCAGGGGGAAACTCACGCCGTAGGTGGTGGAACAGAACGTCGCGATCTCTTCCGGCGTCCCGGGTTCCTGGCCCATGAACTGGTTGCACGGAACACCAATGACCGTCAGACCACGATCGCCGTAGTCGCGAGCCAGTTGCTCCAATGCGCCGTACTGCGGCGTCAGACCGCACTTGGAGGCGACGTTGACCACCAAGAGCGCACGCCCGGCGTAGTCGGCCAAGGACGTGGGGTTTCCATCGAGTGTGGTGAGCGGAATCTCTGCCAAGGACATGCCGGAGAGGTTACCGCGCCTGCGGTCCGAAGCGCCCCGGGTCCGCGGTGGCCAACAACCATGCGTACTGGAAGGCGGCTTCCTTCCACCGCTCATAGCGGCCGCTGATGCCACCGTGTCCGGCGGCCATCTGGGTCCGCAGCAGTACCGGATGCGGGTCGGTTTTCGTATGACGCAGTGCTGCCACCCACTTGGCCGGCTCAACGTAAAACACCCGCGTGTCGTTGAGTGACGTCATCGCCAGGATCGCTGGGTACTCCTTGGCTTCGACGTTCTCGTACGGCGAGTAGGACTTCATATAGGAGTAGACGTCGGCGTCGGCCAACGGGTTGCCCCATTCATCCCACTCGGTCACCGTCAAGGGCAGCGAGGGGTCCAGAATCGTCGTCAGCGGATCAACGAAGGGCACCTGAGCGAGGATGCCCGCGAACTGCCCGGGCGCCATGTTGGCCACCGCCCCCATCAACAGCCCGCCCGCGCTGCCGCCGAGTGCGACCAGATTCTGCGGCCGGGTCAGGCCGGAGTCGACCAGATGGCTTGCGACGGTGATGAAGTCGGTGAAGGTGTTCTTCTTCTCCAACAGCTTGCCGCGCTCGTACCAGAGGCGACCCATCTCGCCGCCGCCACGGACGTGCGCGATCGCGAAAATCATGCCGCGGTCAAGCAGCGAGAGGCGGGCGATGGAAAACCGTGGATCTTCCGACGATTCGTAGGCGCCATAGCCGTAGAGCACTGTGGGAGCGGGGGTTTTCAGGTCGCGGCGGTAGATGAGCGAAATCGGGATGCGGGTGCCGTCCTTGGCGATCGCCCAATCACGTCGCTCGACGTAATCCTCCCGGCGGTAATCACCGAGGACGGGTTGCTCGCGAAGCAGTATCCGCTCGCCGTTGGTCAAGTCGATATCGTAGATACGCGTCGGAGTGACGAACGACGTCGCGCCTATCCGAAGTCTCGGCGAGTCCCAGTTCGGATTACCCGCCAGACCGGAGGCCATCAGTTCGGAGTCGAAGGAAATCTCGTCGCGCGTGCCGTAACCGTCGTCGATCGGCCACAACTGCAGGCTCGGAAGCCCTTCCCGGCGGTAGTGCACGACGAGGTGGTGGGCGAAAGCGTCCACTCCCTCGAGGCGGATATCGTCGCGACCAGGGATCAGGGTGGTTTGGGCGACGGGGTCCTCGACCGGCGCTTCGACAAGGGTGAAGTTCGGTGCGCCGTCGTTGTGCAGGATCAGGAACCGATCCCGGCCGCCGATGACGGCATGCTCGACGGAGTACTCGACACCATCCCGGCGGGGCAGCACCGTGGTGAATTCGGCCTGCGGGTCGGACGCGTCTGCGTACCGGACCTCCGAAGTGACCGACGAACCGGCCGCGATCAGAATGTAGGCATTGCTGCGGGTGCGGCCGATCGCCACCCAGAACCGCTCGTCGGGTTCACAGAACACCTGTTCGTCGGGTCCGGTCTCGCCAAGGCGGTGCCGCCACACGGTGTCGGGGCGCCATGACTCGTCGACGGTGGTGTAGTACACAACCGCGTTGTCGGCGGCCCAGGTGACGCCGAGGCCGATGCCGGTGATCCGATCCGGGTACAGTGCCGCGTCTCGTAAGGTTTGGTCTGTCAAATCTTTGAAGCGCAGCGTGTATCGCTCGTCGCCGACGGTGTCGACGGAGAAGGCCAGAACATTTCCATCCGGGCTGACACTGCTGGCGCCCAAGGCGAAGTAGTCATGCCCGTCCGCTTCGGCGTTTTCATCGAGCAGTATCTGCTCGCCGGGGATGACAGTGTTCTCGTCGAAAACCGGAGGTTCCCAGTCATCGGGTCCGGCCACCGGGCAACGGCAATGCACCCCGTACTGCTTGCCCTCGTAGCTGCGGCCGTAGTACCACCATTCGCCGCGGCGCACCGGA
>Ga0315288_10011277_pt1 | contig 11251 bp, 11 predicted proteins | sample YL17G11_20_MG_FD_203454 | JGI IMG/M metagenome (GOLD analysis project Ga0315288, IMG submission 203454) | Sediment microbial communities from Yellowstone Lake, YNP, Wyoming, USA - YL17G11_20 | ecosystem: Environmental > Aquatic > Freshwater > Lake > Sediment | place: USA: Wyoming | collected... | reverse complement strand
AGGACAAAGACCTTATTCGGCGTACCGCTGAAACCGCTGCAACTGAAACCACAGAACCGGTTGTTGAGGTTCCGGTGGAAGAACCAGCGGACGAGGTTCCGCAGGAATTGCTGATGACCGATGAGGCCATGCAGGTTTTGGCCGACCAGGTTATTGCAGGTGTGACCGCCAACTTTACTGCGCAGTTGGCCACACTAAATGATGGTTTTGATACCAAGGTAAAAGCCTTGGAGATTATCATCCAGGATTTACAGGCGCGTATGAAAAACCTCGAGGCACCAATTGAAGAGGCAGTTGCGCAAGCGGTGGAAGACCTACCGCGTAACCAGAAAATTTTCGTGGGTTTCCGTCCACGACAAATTGAAACTCCGGCGGCACAGCCAGAAGAAGAACCAACCTCTGAAGAGATTGCTCAGGAAACCCTGGCAACCCTCAAGTCTGGAAAGGAGAAGTAAGATGCCTAAGATTTTCAAGCCTCGTTTATCCAATCCGGGTGCCACGGAGCCTTTGTATTCCCACACCCACGCACCGCTGTTCGATTGTTGCGGTGATAATGACCTGATGTCCTTGACAGTCGCTGGAGCGTCACCGTTCCTAGATTGGCTTGGATGGCAGAAGACCGACGTGTACCGCCTGGTTCGCGAATATTTGCTCTTCACCAGGGCACAGGCGACCGCAGCCGGTAGTGGTGTTGCAACAGCCGGTTGGTTGTGCGACCCGTGCGCCGACCCGAACGGGATTGAAACGGAATTCTGCGAGTTGGAGATTGAGGACTTCGCACGTCTCCGCCGCAAGGGTCCAGTCCGCGACCGCACCAAGACTGCCCTGAATTATTGTGAGAACAGTCCACGTTACCGTATTGACGGTCTTCAAATCTCTGATGACTTTGAGTACGATATGGTCCGTGCGACTGAGGTCATCATCCAGGATTTGGCTGGCTTGATTGTTCCTGGCGACCATGATACTTGCGGTCAGTTTGACGGTCTCGAGCACATCGTGAAACATGGTTACGATTGCTGCACCCTTGACTCCATCCTGATTGACTGGGAAAGTTCGGACATGTACGAAAGTTATGGTGCTCATTGGGATGACAGTGATATTCCGGACGACACCTCATTTGTGTCACTGCTCATGGCCTTGGTTCGCCGAATTCGTCAGCGCATTCGCATGGTACCGTCCCTTTCAGGTCGGTCACTGCAGACAGGAGACATGATTTTGGTCATGCCTGACTCGTTCATCCCGTGCTTGCTGGATGCCTACACCTGCTGGTCTGTTTGCCCGACCATTTGGGACTTTTGGGCGAATGACGATGCCCGCGCCTTCCGTGCCAGTTTGGTTGGCGGAATGTTCGGTGCCGGTCACATTACCATTGAGGGTTTGGATATCCCCATCATGCCGTTTGATTACGGTCTGATAAATCATGATAATGAATTCGATGCCTACCTGCTCACCCGTGGTGTTGGAAACCGCCGATGGCTTTATGGTCAGTACAACGACCTTACCAAGGCGGCCGCAGCCCCGGCTGACAGCGCTGGTGAATTCCAGTCAACAGACGGTGGCCGACTTCTAACTTGGGGTGTTGGAGACCACACCTGCTCAGAACGGGTAGTGGAAATGCAACCCCGCCTGGTTTGTGAGGCACCTTGGGCTCAGGTACGTATTTCAGCCGTTCAGTGTACCCCGCTTGGTGGTCCACTCTCGGTAGACCCGTGGTCGGAATATTTCCCATATGCCTGTGAGGAAATAAAAGACTAAAGTATTCACCATATCACAATAAACGGGAAGGAAGGATAACTTCCTTCCCGTTTTTCAGAAGGAGTATACCCGTGAACCTTGGAAAAATGCGCGATTTGCTTTTGCCTGAACCAATTCAGGCGCTGGATATTTCCCCTTTTATCCCACTAATTGAAAAAGTTCACGTTATGGCCCGTCCGCGTTTTCTTGCGCTGATGAACAAGGTGGCGCAGTGCATGAACCCAAATGAAATCTATTTGGAAGTCGGTTCGTACCAGGGCGGTTCACTTATTGGTACCCTACTTGGAAATAAGGTAAAAGGAACGGCGGTTGACAGTTTTGTAAGTTGGCCAGAAAATAATGGCATTGAGATAATCAATAGGTTCACCAAAGAATTTGGGGTGTTTGACCGAATGACCTTGTATGCCAAGGATTATCGGGAATACTTCAAATCCATTCATAGGGATGCCAACATTGGTTTGTATTATTATGATGGAGACCACAGTGAAGACCAGACATATGAGGGATTGGAAGCGGCCTGGCCGTTCATCTCTGAGGATTATGGAACCATCGTTTTGGATGACACCTTCCTGCAGTGCGTATGTAATGGGATAAATCATTTTATTGGGAACCATTTCAATCGTCTACGCATTTCTTGTGCCATCAGTCCATATCAGCAATATAATGATGACTGGTGGAATGGCACCGTCTTCTTGCATAAAATGCCACCGGGTGTATGATGAATATAATCCCGATTGTGATGATAAAGAATGAGGAAATTTGGATTGGTCGAATATTGCGACCTTTGACAAACGTGTTTTCATATGTGGTGGTGGCAGACACTGGAAGTACTGATAGAACAATCGAAGAAATTCGTAAGGTTGGGGACAGGATAAAACTCATCCAGTATGAGAATGCATCCCCCGAACAGGTTGGAAAAATCCGTCAACTGATGCAGGAGTATGCCGCTAGTTTTGGGGCAACCCACATTATGTTAGTGGATGGTGACGAACTTTATCCAACCTCTTACTTGAAATATATTTATGACAATCCAATGCCGGAAACCTCGCCCTGCGGTTTTACATACGGGGTGGAGTGTGGGGAACTCGATAATGGTGAACTCATCCAGTATGGTGCGCATAAATCCCGTGACGCCGTATTTTCTGTGAACAGTGTATGGCATGGTATATATCCATTTGAAGGCCACAGTTGTTACAATGAAAATCCTCCATTGAATTATTATTGGCCATGTAATGAACCAGTCTACCGGTTTTTTCATTTACACGCGTGTAGGCGTAGCAGTAAGGATAGTGATGTCCACATGCGTTTGCGAAAACAGCATCAGTTTTGCATGCGTGAGGATGCCAACTCTTTTCCAAAAACTCCCTGGTTGAAGTCGGAAGGCGACTATGAGGATGAATGAAAATATTTGTAACCCCAACCCCAAGTGAGCAAACATCTGGTGGGGTGTTTGCAGTAATTTCCGCGCATAAGAAAATGCTTATGCGGTTGGGGGTGAAGTATGTGGAAACAGAAGATAAGGCAGATCTGGTAGTAATTCATGCGTTGTCGGAAACGGTTCGTAGACCGGATGTATTCCACTCACATGGATTTTATCCAACCGCACAAAGTGGTTGGCATGAAAATTTCTCCCAAGCAAACGAGTTACTTTTTCAAGCAATGATGACCGCCCGTGAGGTGGTGTCTGTAAGTGAGTTGGCTGCGGAAGTTATGCGCCGTGATTTTCATATCCAACCAAAAGTAATTCGGAACGGTGTGGATTTTTCCGAGTTGAAAATCGGTGGAAAGATAGATGGGTTTATTCTGTGGCCCAAAATGGCTATAAACCCGACGTGCGACCCAGCCCCAATGAAATGGTTAGCAGACAAACGGTCTGACCTTCCGCTTTTGTCCCTTCTTCCCATAAGTAATAGAATTCGTTCAACTGGTCATTTACCACGGAAGGCTTTTTTGACTTTACTGCGCGAATGTTCTATGTACCTTGGAACCACCAGGGAAAATAATTCCATGGGTGAAATGGAAGCCATGGCATCCGGAATTCCAATTGTCGGTTTCAATTGGGGGTTCAACCGGGAATGGCTGCAATCTGGGAATGGTTGTGAACTCGTAGAACCAGGAGACATGGATGGCTTGTCTGCAGCAATCACCAAAATATTATGCAACTGGAATAATTACCGTCGCCAAGCAAGGGACTTTGCAATCGCAAACTTTGGATGGGATGGACCAATACAGGAAATTTTTGACCTGTATAGTTCATTACTTTCTCCTCAAAAAACCCCTAAAGTGTCCGTAGTGATACCATTATATAATTATGCCAAGTGGATTGGTGAGGCGGTCCAGTCCGTAAAAAACCAGACGCAAAAACCGTGCGAGATAATTGTGGTGGACGATGCCAGCAAAGATTTTCCAGAAATTCCAGACGGTGTAAAGGTTATTCAATTTGACAAAAATCGTGGGGTCGCAGCCGCGCGTAATGCCGGAATTGTGCAAGCAAAGGGCGACCTGATTTTATGCCTGGATGCAGATGACACATTGTTACCGGATGCTATCAAAAATTTGGTACCATGTTTTGAAAATCCTCGTGTGGGAATTGCCTATGCACCGCTTATACTGATAGATGCAGATGGAAAATCTCTTCACCGTACATGGTTCAATGACGCATTTCAGTATTCCTTACAGCGGCAAGGGAAAAATCAGGTACCAACCTGTGCAATGTTTAGGAAAACTGCATGGGAAAGGGCAGGTGGTTTCCGGTCATATGAGAAGCCTGTTGAGGATGCGGCACTCTGGTTACGAATAACCTCACAAGGGTGGAAGGTCGCAAATGTGGAGGACAAGCATATGCTTATGTACCGGACACATGCTGAGGTGAATAAGTACCGGTCTGGTAGTGAAACTCAACTCAACTTACCATTTGATTGGTGGAAGGAAGGACGCGCATGGTCAAGTAGAAATTCTGGCGTGGGTGGACCAGTCCACATTTATGACTGCCCGTTGATAAGTTTCATCTTACAGTACCAACCAGTTTCCCAAAAATATTTTGTGCAAACGGTTGACAGTATTGAGGGATTGATTGAAACAGACTGGGAAATTTGTGTGGAAGGTACACCATCCCCGCTCATAAAGTCTGGGTATCCATTTATCCGGTGGAATGAAAAACCTTGCGGGAAAATTGTGTCATATGTAACAGTAGGTGATATGATGACGGATAAATTATTGGAAGACATAATCATGTTGAGGGAGTTTCCTTATGCTTAAAAATATTACTGTAATCATACCGGCTAAAATTCGCAATGAAAAAGAAGCGGAATGGTTGAAAATTGCAATAGAGTCTATTCCAAAGAAAGTACCTACTATTTTGGTGAATGACCATTCAGTGGTGGACTGGAATAAAGTCGCTAAAATTTGTGGGATATCCAAAAACAATGTTTACCATTTGTCCGATAAAACCGGATTGGCAGCGGCACGTAATCGTGCAATGGCATATGTTACTACCGAATTCTTTTTCCCACTGGATGCGGATGATTTTCTTGCACAAGATGCACTCGATATTGCATTAGACAACTATCCTGGAGATGGGTTTTTGTATGGTTCCACTGTCCTGTTCACTGAAAAAAGTGCGTCTGTTTATAAAGCACGTCCATACGACATTTGTAAATTATTGGATGCGGTCTACTGGCCGAATGGTTGCCTTCAAAAAACTGAAAATTGGAAGGCACTCAATGGATGGGATGAAACTCTCAACCTGTATGAGGATTGGGATTATTGGATACGGTCTTACCGTGCGGGAATTTATGGCCATCCAATTGACAAAATCTTATATCATTATCGTCAAAACCCAAATGGAATTATCTCTACGCTGAAACGAAACGTGGAGATGACCATGATGGCACGTGATATAATTCAAACAAAGCACCACGAGTTATTTACGGGAGAAGACCCAATGTGCAATTGTGGAAATAAGATAAAGTCAACGATGCTGAACAAAAAGACTGGAAAGGTCACCACCCCATCTCCCGTAAGTGAGGAAACAATTCGCTTGAAGGCGAGTGCTGGAATGGTAATTCTTACGTATATTGGTAGGAATATGGCACAGTCATATTATGGGAAGGTTACCGGCACCCTTTATCGTTTTGGAACAGGGAGAAATAAATATGGTTATGTTGCTGAGGCAGACGTCCCAGGATTTCTGGGAACGAAGGAAAATGGTCGCCCCATTTTTGTAATTCAAGAGGAACCCCAATGACAACCGCGTTTTTGGTACGATGTGTTTTGGCGGCCTTTGCAACCTTTCGGTTATCTCGAATGTTTACTTGGGAGGATGGGCCATTCGGAATATTCCTACGGTTTCGAGGATTTTTAGGTAGGCATGTTGGTGAAACCAAATATGGGATTATATGGACACTGGCTGAATTATTCAACTGCCCATATTGTTTAGGTGTGTGGTTAGTCTTTTTTATGTTCTTTTTTATTTGGCGTCCTTCAACTGTTGGAGATATTTTCCTGGCAGTTTTTGCGATTGCAGGAATGCAGTCCATGCTGTTGGATAGAGGTGCAGAATGACCACAATTGTCCCACTTACTTCCGCCATATTTTCTTCCAGGTTGGCGGTCTCAACCCCACGATATTCACAGATTGTGGACTATGCGGAACCGGCATTCTTTGGTGTGAACCACCCAGACAATAAGGAATATGCATGCCGTGAAATTTGGTCGCACTCCCAACGGGTTGCCATATATCGTGCCCTTGCTGAGGCACAATCCGAGTTGGAAAAAACTTTGGAGTACCCGCTACTTCCGACCTGGATTGGTCCAGAACGCCATTCATTGGCGCCGGTCCACGTGCTGAACTATGGGAAGGTCATCCAGTTTGGTGCGATGGTATCCGCCAATGTGCAGTTGGGCATTGCCGTTGCAAGTTTGCCAACTGACCCAGTGGTTATCTCAATTGCTGGTGTGACCTTTACGGACGTGAACGAGGTGCATGTTTATCATCCTGGTTCGAATGTTGAAATTTATCCCTCGGCGGTTGTGATTGCCGGTGGTGTGCTTACCATCACCATTCCCCACTGGCGCATGGTTCTACTTGCGGATGAGGAAAACCCAGTGAACGGTTGGGGTTATACCGCAGCGGATGACGCCCATTATGAGCAGACGGTGGATGTAAAACGTGAGTACCTTTCCACAACTGCCCCGCCAGTCCAGTTTGTCTCAATTGATTGTGATGATGCTACATGTCCTGATGATGTTTTGGACGATGGATGTGTGTACGTGAAAGACCTAGATTTAGGGATTGTAAAAGCCGGCACGATTGGAACGATATGTCTTACCATTTACGCACACAGTGTGGATTATTATTATCAAGCTGGGTTACCAAGTCTGACCCCGCACATTGAGGATATCATTGTTCGGTTCGCGCACGCACGGATGGCAAATGAACCGTGCGGGTGTGATGTACTGAAGGCCAGGTGGCGCGGTGACCAACTTATCCCGGAAATTCTTACGCGGGAACGGGAAAATTGCCCCTATGGAATGTCCCAGGGTGCATGGCAAGCATGGCAATTTGCCCAAACCAGCAAGCAGCCAAGGATGGGTATTATCTAATGACCACCACCGTTTCAAATAACCCCATTCAATTCTGTGTTATCATTCCAAAGAAGTTGAATGTCAATGGAATGCAGGCACCAATTCGTGATGCGTGCATCAAGGATGCCAAGGCGATGGGGAAAGATTTTGAGAAGGTGACCAAAACCTGGGACGGCGATAAACCTAGAATTCAAACTGAGGTAAAGTCCGGTGTTCCGGCCTTCCATGATTCATTTCTTGCGTCCGCGTGGCCGCGCGCGGACAATTCAAAAGGGTACTGGAAATGGTACTGGCTGGACGAGGGAACCAGCATTCGTTATGCCACAATGACAAAGGGGTTCAAGGCGAAAACCAAAAAAAGTTTTATTGGTTCGGTAAAAGGTAGGGGTGGAATGCTCTTTGTGAATAAACAAATGCCGCGCCCTGGCATCAAGGCACGCAAGTTTACCATCGCAATCAGAAAGAAGTGGGAACCCTTATTCAAGGCGCACATGGCAACCGCATTGGAAAAGGCACGTAAAGCCTCTGGCCATGCAATGTGATATAATCCTATAGAAGGAGTGACAATGAACAAATATCCCTTCAAGTTGATTGCCAATCAGGGGGAAAACGGGTTGATTGAGGTTTTGCGTGGTGGTGAAACCACACGATGTATTTTGCCAATGGTGATGTTAAGAGGGAAGGATGTGTCAGACGCTGAGATTGATTTGGGCATTCCCTTTGGTCTTCCATTCTCGCAATTCCTTCAAGCGAACCCGTTCATCCCAGAGATTGTGGAAGTAAAATTGCACAATGCGGGAATTTGGACGCTCGATGATTTACGACAGAATGCACAAAAGGCCGTCCGAATTATTCAATCTGTTTATCATATCGAGTTGGCCTCGATAATCAAATCGGCGGAGGACTTTGTCGCCCGACCAAATGAAACCAAGGTTCCTAAACCAGTACAAACGCCCAGTCCCACAAAAATAAAGACTGGTAAGAAGGAGAAAATGAAATGACTGAACTTACGGCTTATACCAGTAAGGATGGGTCTCTCTGGGCACTGCCTGAAGGCCCAAACCATGCGCCCGTGTACGTGGCATGTACGGACGCAGACGACATCAACGAACCCATGGGTGACGTTGAACTAATTCGGTGTTTTGGTCCGGATGGAAAGTATCAGGTGGTTGGTGATAAAACCAGTCCACCCGATGCGGTCACCTCAAACTTGACAAGCCTTACCTATCGGGTAAGGTCAGCACTGGAGAAAATCCGTTGTGAGTACGGGTTGGTTTTCCTTCAGCGGGATGGTGGACGTGCTGATGCCTTCTGCAACTGGAACCGGGCATTGATTTTGACCCATGTTCGAAACACTGAAAAACTTTATGGTGGGATTGTGAAACGGGAGGAGGACGTGGAGTCCACCCGAGGCTTTGCAATTTCCGCATACCCGCCCGTCATTGATGTGGTTACGGTTGAGGGGAACCGAAAGACGGTTGTCGAAACCATGGATTTCTCAGATGTGTACATGGTGAAAGACCTGTGTGCCACAACCCCAGTGGTTGATGGTATTGCGGTCGCCCTCGACTCTGGCATGTACGCAGCCGGTGATGTCTGGGTAACCGATGATGGCGGACTAACCTGGACGGTCACAACTGGTACCCCTCTTATTCATGATTTGACCGCCTGTACAATTATCGACTTATGCCATGGTACCCAGCGCTATTTGGTGGCTGGTTTGGCACAGGCTGCGGTGATGGGTCAGGTTGCCTACTCGGACGACGGTGGTATCACCTGGACAATTGCGAACGTTGGATTTGAGGATGGTGTAACCCACGGTGGTGGATTGTTCGCCATTGACCAGTACCATGTTTGGTTGGCAGGCGCAAACGGTGCCATCTACTTCTCGTCCGATGGTGGCGAAAACTGGACCATTCAGGAGAATGGTGTAATCACCGCCGGTTCCTACACACAGGTGGAATTCCTTGCTGATGGCCTTCACGGGTACGCGTGCGCGGCAGCCGGGATTGTGGCAAAGACCGTTGATGGTGGTCTCAATTGGACAGCCTGTACGGTATTAGTTGGAACACCCAATGTTCTTTCCGTCAGCATCCGTGAGGATGACTATGTCTGGGTCGGCGACGCCGATGGCGGACTTTGGTGGACTGAGGATGCTGGTGTCACCTGGACGCAACGAACCGGGTGGACTGGTTCCGGCATTGCCACCACAGAAATTCACGATATCGCATTTGCCAACGACTATGTTGGTTTCATGATTGTGGACACAGCCGGTCCAGTTGGTTCGATTTTCCGGACAATTGATGGTGGGTACTCTTGGGAGGCCTTGACCATCGACTCAAATTCCGGCTTACTTTCGCTGGCGGTTGGTGATGAAAACTACGCGGTGGTTGTGGGTCACACAGACTCCGGCACCGGGTACATCGCCGTAATCTCAGAATAACATTTACTCAACTGGGGAGGCAGGTGGCGCCTCCACCGCCTGCTTCCCCAGACTCCATGAGAGAGGATAATATGCCAAAAGAAAAGGATTTACTCGAACTATCGAAGGCCATCAACACAAATAAATCCAGTGGCACGTTTACTAACGCGAATGGTGAGGTGTTTCCCATTCGTGGTCTTTCTCCCCTACTCCCTCAAAAAATCAACTCAGCAATTGAGGAAGAATGGAAGGTAAAGGGAAAACCACTTCCCGTTTGCCCAACCTATGAGGTGGTGACCATTGGTGGGGAAAAAGAAATTTTCTTACATAATGAAAAAACATTAGACGTAAAAGGTAACCCAGAACAAACCGCAATAAATAAAAAGGCTTGGGTGGATTATCGTAATGGTCTGGTTGAGTTTGAGGGGGAGTATTCCGAAAGGATTATGAAGCGCGTCTTCCTTGCGGTGGACGTGAAACCGACTGAGGAATGGCGGAATGAGATGACCTTCCTTGGAATATCCCTCCCAATCAAGGACTCCATCCAGGAAAAGTATATGTACGTGGAAACTCAGGTGGTCCAGTCCGCCACCGATATTACCCGGCTTATGACCGAGGTTATGTACCTCGCTGGTGTGATAAACGAGGCATCCAAGACCGATGCGGAGGCCACGTTTCAACGTATGCTGGAAGTCGCACTCGCTGAGAACACTTTTAGCAAAAACGCATCAAAGTGAATGGGCATCCTCACCGTATTTTAGTGAGGTGGCAACAGCGCACTACTGGGGAAGAAAACCTTCGGAGTTGGGTTTATGTAAACCCATGGAAGACCCGGCGATAATGGCCGCGTACTTTGAAACAGTAAAAGGAATGGAAGCGTACGAACAACACCTGGCGGATAAAGAAATGGATAAAATCCGCACAAAGAGTAAGGGTAAGGGCAAACGATAATGGCCATGCAGAAGATTGGTCTTGAGGGTGTCTTCAAAACGGAAGCGTTTGCTTCTGGGTTGAATAAATACCTTGGCGGTCTCGCACTTGCTGGAACCCGAACGGCTGCGGTTGCTGGGTCAATTGCGAGCGCGCTGGGTACTGCGGTCGTTACCGGTGCCGCTGCCTTTGCGGCGGTCGGCGCTGCGGCAATTGCGGCTGGAATTGCCGTCGGTGGTGTGATTACTAAAATGGTATTCGATGCCGCCAAGTTGGGTGATGCCTACTCAGCAATGTCCGGGGTGACCGGCATCTCAACTGACCGATTACAGGAATTGCAGTATGCTGGAAAATTACTTGACGTTGACTTGGAAACCATTACCAGCGGTCTTCGGTTCCTCACCAAAAATATGTACACAGCAAGGGACGGTACGGGTGAGCAAGCGGATGCATTCAAACAATTGGGAATTAGGGTTACGGACGCAACTGGAAAATTGCGTGATGGTGATGTTGTATTTGGTGAAACAATTGATGCCCTTGGTAAGATAGAAAATGAGAC
>Ga0315288_10011276_pt1 | contig 11253 bp, 24 predicted proteins | sample YL17G11_20_MG_FD_203454 | JGI IMG/M metagenome (GOLD analysis project Ga0315288, IMG submission 203454) | Sediment microbial communities from Yellowstone Lake, YNP, Wyoming, USA - YL17G11_20 | ecosystem: Environmental > Aquatic > Freshwater > Lake > Sediment | place: USA: Wyoming | collected... | reverse complement strand
GCTGGGCTATGAATATACCGCGAGAAAACATGGGCTTAGTCAACCATGTTCTCTGAATAACTCCCTGTGTTGAACAGTGAGGAAATGCGGGTTATTGCTATTGTTTGAGAAAGCTTACATTGTCAATCCGTGCGCTGTGTCTAGTGGGCTAGGCAGGGCGGAAGATGTGATATGAGGCATCGCCAAGCTGATATGCTGGCTAAGAAGACTGGTAAGGCTATTCATTGGAAGGTAGTTCCCAAGGGAATGCAGAGCTAATGGATAGGTGTCCTATCTAGTCTAACGGTCGATAGGTTGAGCTAAACAATAGGGATCGTCGTGGATAGGGAAACACTTTATCCATCGGGATAGTCAATACCGCAAACATTGACAGGTTTTAGGATGGATAACGCGCTATTAGTCTGGTGGATTACGGGGCATTGTCCATCCCCTAAACTTTGATTCCAAGTAAAGTGTTAACTTTACCTACCTGGAGAGGGTCCATAACCGTAGCAATCGCTACTCCTAAGGTTAACCCTCTCCTTTTCTTTCCTGGAGGATCTATGGCATTGAAGTATGCAGAAGTATTGGATTATAAGAAATCCTTAATGATAGACCATCTTGCTGAGGGTAAGTCCTTGTCATCATTCATCTTTCCCTATGAACAAGAACTATCTTTGCTCAAGCATAAGCATATGATGAAGGCTTTCCGCAAGGTAGATAAAGCTTTAACTCGGGGCATTGTCATTCCATTGAGAGATTCCATCCAGGGAAGATATGACAATAGGATGATATATGTAACTAAGGGTATGGCTACAAGAGTGAGGGAGTCAGTCCTAGTTAAGCCTAAGCATGTAGAATATGCCTATGCTCCCCAACCTTATCAGGATGTAAGGGAGCGCTTGGGTCTAGACATGAAGGATGTACCTAAGAATAACTTCATGCGATCCATTACCGTTCGTCCTATCAAGGGCAAAGGGAAAGTATGCTAACAGCAATTCTTATTGTTATCTTCTTCATGGTTTTAATGATTGACTGACAAAAGCTAGATTAAGCAATGTCACCATGCTTAGTTTAGTTATAATAACGGTGACAATGTAAGCGTTGTCGAAGACAATGCAATAGCGTTGTTTACAACAATGCGTAGCCCCTAAGCGGGGAAGGAGAGAGAGTATGACGAAATCACAGAAGGTGGAAGTGGAAATGAAGCTTGAAATTGAACGGCTCCGTGCCGAGAATGCCAGGCTTGCCGCTAAAGCAGGCCCCATGCTTGACCAGACAGCTAATGGATTGAGCATGAAGATCACGGAGAAGGGCGGCCTGTCCGTGTATGGCTTGGGTCGTTTCCCCGTGACTCTGTATAAGAATCAATGGGAGAAGCTGGCTGATGCTGCGGCTGAGATTAAGGAATACACTCGGGTCAATGCCGAGAAGTTCAGCACAAAGCCTGTCGTTGCCAAGGTACCCGTCGTTGCCCAGGAGAAGGTTATCAACTGATAATCTTGTCTCTTACTAGGAAGAGCAATGTGGTGGGGCTTTGCTCTTCTTATGAAGGAGATAAGAACATGCTACAAGTTTTGATATTCGTCGCTGCCTGGTGTAATGTACCAGCAATGTCTATGACATTCAAGGATATGACAATGTGTCGTAGGATTATGATAGATTGTATCTATCCTAAGGGCACAGAGAGTAAGAATTATACAGAGCAGAAATTGAATAACAAGGCAATGGAATGTGCTAGGAGACAGAAGATATGATAGGTTCTTGTGATAATTGCGATAGTGTGCGCATTGCTTATGTTGATGGTAAGTGTTCAGATTGTTGCGGCATAGGTATGAGAGAACACGGAGATCAAGTTGAGTATGCTCCTCATGATATGGGAATAGGCGGAGGAGACTACATATCCTTTGCTTATTGCCTTGATTGTGGTAGAATACAAGGGACGTTTCCTTTACCAAAGACAGAGATAGAGGGAGCAAAAGATGAGGCTTAAAGATTGTGTCGTTGGGCAAAGGGTTGTGGTTTACGAGAGAGACTTGAGGCTTAAGGGAAGCATAACCCGCACAGATCTTTATAGTATGGTGGAAGTTAAACTAGATGATGAGGTTTATTCTCTGTATTATCCTCAAGCCTTGCGTAAGCTGAAGCCCAAGGCAAAACCCAAAATGTATAGAGTTTGTCCTGAAGAACATTGTTCTTGTTCTGTTAATCAGATAGTGAAATTCTGTAGGGAAGATCGAGGATGTATCTTGGTTAAGGAGACAAAGAAATAAACCACGGCTGATGAGGATTGAATATCCGAAACATAATATGTCCCGTGGAGTGGTCCAAGCGGGGGAATAACTGACCACCTTGCATACCTAAAGTAGAACACACAACATGTTTGTGTGCTGTGCCCGTGGGTTGCCAATGGGTATGCACAGGCAACATCTAGCCCCGCACTTTATTGGAGGAAACATGATTACATATCAACGTAAACCTTTAGACGATGCTGCTTTACGCTTGCCTATCAAGCGTAGTGTAAGTCAAGCAAAGATACGCAAGTGTCTACATTGCAATGAGAAGTTTGTCTCTGAGGATTTCTCACATAGATTATGTGATGCGTGTAAGCAATCCTCGGCGTGGCATGAAGAACAGGAGCAGGAATATGGCAACTAAATCTATATTGGCATGGCATTTCATACAACCAAACAAGAAGGAACGCTTTGAACCATTCAGAGATATCCTCGTTGGTAAGACTCTTACTTGTGACAAAGACAAACTGGAGTTATGCAAGCATGGTTTACATGCTAGCGTCAAACCTTTAGATGCTTTGTCTTATCTCCAATGGGATAACGCTTTAATTTGCCGAGTTAAATTAACTGGGAAGATTTTAGAACAAAAAGATAAATTGTGCGCAGAGAAACGTACTGTCTTGTGGATGGCACAAATAGATAATACTTTACATGAGTTTGCTTGTTGGTGCGCGAAGCAAACACTTTACCTTTTCGAGAAAGAATATCCCAAAGATAAAAGACCACGACTTGCAATCAAAGCAAAGCAAGATTTTCTTGCCGGGAAAATAACAGCAAAAGAATTAAGTGCGGCAGAGAGTGCGGCAGAGAGTGCGGCATGGAGTGCGACAGAGAGTGCGGCAGAGAGTGCGGCATGGAGTGCGGCAAGGAGTGCGGCAAGGAGTGCGGCAAGGAGTGTGGCAAGGAGTGTGGCATGGAGTGCGGAATGGAGTGCGGCATGGAGTGCGGCAAGGAGTGCGGCATGGAGTGCGCAAAATGAACAATTGGAAATAATGTTAAAGGCTTTGAATCCAAATCTTTGAAAGGATTATATGCACCCCAAACAACTACTCGAACAAGCAGCAAAGCTTTACATTGTTGCTTCATCGCTCAAGAAATATCCCTATGTCATAGAGATGAGCGAGGAAGAGAGCGAACAACTACGCAATGCAATCCTTTGTATCAAAGATATAGCCAAGGAATTACAGAAGGGTGCAGTAAACATGGGCGATATACCAAACGATTCATGTGGCGCTCTATGATGTTTGGTTATATACCCGAGGATAGCAATGGTGCATTATGAATCTTAAAGATTCTGTTATAGAAGATTACTATATCATTGGCATTAGAGATACAACAAAGCCAAAAGATTTGCAGATTCGTTGGGTTGTTCAGGATAGTATAAAGTGTTCTTATTCTCTTTCTCACTTTCCTTTACAAGGCACAATGTATTATTCTTTTGAGAAAGCAATAAAGAATATTAAACGCTCTTGGATTATAAAAGATAATCCTAAGGCAGAATTTATTGCTATCCTTGTTAGTCATAGATTTATCAACGAAAAGAAAGAACAATTATATGAGTGAGTATGATAGCGTACAGTTCTCAGAACTTAAGGGTAAGACTCTCACAAAGATAGAGATTAATGATGATAAGACACAGATTATCTATCATACTTTATGTGGTGAGAAGTATAGGCAGCAGCATAACCAGGATTGCTGTGAGTCCGTAGGAATAGAAGATATCTGTGGTGACTTGGCTGATGTAATCAATAGTCCTATTGTGCTGGCAGAAGAAAGCACGAGTCAAGAGAACCCGAAGGTAAAAGAATATTGTAGTGACAATAGTTTTACCTGGACATTCTATAAGTTATCAACTATCAAAGGACCAGTTACTGTCCGCTGGTATGGAGAGAGCAATGGTTACTACAGTGAAGGCGTTAACCTTGCTAAGTGGGATAAAGTAGAGGGATATTATGTTTAAAGTTGGCGATAAGGTACGCTGTATAGATAACCAGTCAGATAGATATATAAATGATTCCTGTATTAAACTGGGGCAAACCTATGAAGTAGCAAGAGTAGATGGTGGCATCGTAGTTGCGGGGAAGGACTTAAGGGGTGGTATCATGCTTTCAAGAGAGGGTACGTCTTATTCTTGGTGGGTTGATGCCCGTTGCTTTGTCCTTGCTAATAAGAATGAAACAGAAGAAGAAGCATTGCTAACTCTTGGCGTGAGGTATGGCTATGGCAGCTGTGTTTAAAAAAGGACAAATGGGTATTAGCACAAAGTATTTTAAGATTGGTGATAAAGTAAAGTGTATAGATGTAAGTGATCCTTATTGTAAATGTTCAAACATAAGACTTGGTGGGATATATACAGTAGTAAGAGATACTACTGATAGTTCTGCCAGTAATATAATAGTTGCGGGTATTGGTTTAGTCTCACCTACGAACGGGCAATCCTGGTGGGTAGATGAGAACTGCTTTGAATTAACTCATCCTGAGACAGAGGAAGAGCAACTGCAAACTCTTGGTGTACGCTTTGGTTATGAAAGAGAAGGATAATTATGATACACAAATTTAAATTAGGGGATAGGGTTGAGTTGATTGATCCACCTATTGATTGGGAAGTATCTTCTAATTGTAAATTGGGAAGGGTTTATGAAGTGTGTCAACTTAATGCCTTTACAGATGAGATGAGAATTGCTGGCCTTACTCTGGTTAATAATCTTTCTGGTATGAAGCATGATGGAGAATCCTGGTGGATACAAGAGGATCATTTCAAATTAGCTCACGATATACCAGAGACAGAAGAGGAAGCATTACAAACTATTGGAATTCGCTACGGTTATAGTAAATTGCCGTTTTAATAGGAGGACTAATAATGCCTGACAAAGAGAAGTATACGCGGAGCAAACCACACATTAACATTGGTACTCTTGGCCATGTGGATCATGGCAAGACTACCCTAACCTCTGCCATCACAAAGGTGCTAGAAAAGAAAGGGTTATGCAAAGGCTTGTCTTATGTTGAGATAGATAAGATCAAGGAAGAGAAAGAGCGTGGCATTACTATTTGTACAAAGCATATAGAGTATGAGACAAAGACAAGACATTATGCACATCTTGATTGTCCTGGCCATAAAGATTATGTTAAGAATATGATAATTGGTGCAGCACAAATGGATGGGGCAATCCTTGTTGTCTCTGCAACAGATGGTCCTATGCCACAAACTCGTGAGCATATCTTGCTTGCTCGCCAGGTTAATGTTCCTAACATCGTTGTGTTCATTAACAAGTGTGATCTTGTTGAACACAAGGAACTCATTGATCTTGTTGAGCATGAGACAAGGGAACTCTTGTCATGTTACAAGTATAATGCAGAGAAGATCAAGTTTATTCGTGGTTCTGCACTTAAAGCAATGGAAGGTAACGAGGTTGCCGAAGGAGATATACTTAAGTTGCTCAATGCCATTGATGAATCTATTCCTGAACCTAAAAGGATAACAGACAAACCTTTCCTCATGCCTATCGAAGATGTGTTCACTATCGTAGGTAGAGGAACAGTGGTGACAGGAAGGATTGAGCGGGGCAAGTTAAAGGTGGGAGATGAAGTAGAGATTGTTGGCTTGAAGAAAACAAAAGAAACAGTTGTAACAGAGATGGAAGTCTTCCATAAGACATTGGAGAAAGCAGAAGCAGGGGATAATCTTGGTGTCTTACTTCGTGGCATTGAACATAAAGATGTCTTCCGTGGGCAGGTACTTGCTAAACCTGATACCATCAAGGCAACGAAGAAGTTCAAGTGTTCTGCTTATATCCTTACCAAAGAAGAAGGGGGTAGATGGAATCCTTTCTTCACTGGCTTCCGTCCACAGTTTTACTTCAAGACTGCGGATGTGGCGGGAGAGATTAAACTTCCCGCTGCTATTGAGATGATTAATCCTGGAGACAATGCAAGCATGGAAGTTAAACTTGAATGTAGCGTTGCTATTGAGAAGGACATGCGCTTTGCTATTCGGGAAGGTGGCAATACAATTGGAGCGGGCATTATTCTGGAAGTACTATAATGAAACGAGATACATTAGGTTACATAGATGTAGTTGCCTTTGTCTTTGGTGCATTGGTTGTTGGCATTACCTTTTTACTTATAGCATTCGGGGGTTAACTATGGCAATAGGTTTTAACTTTGATGATAGGTCTGACTCTGAAAGATTATATGATGACTACATGATGGATAGACCTATGGCTTTTAGTTCTTTGTCTGAAGATCTGTCCACCTTTGAGCATCACATTACTCTTATGAAAGAGTGTGAGATCTTCACCGAAGACACAACACATCATGATGTGCTTCGTGTTATCCAAAGTATTAAGGATGGTGATAGAATATGAGTGGATTTAAGATAGGGGATAAAGTTAAATGCATTGAACTCTCCGGTGGAAGTTTTCTTCAGAAAGAAAAGATATATAAGGTAAAAGCTTTAAGTAAGTATGCTACTTATAATGGGGTGCCTAATATTATACTTGATGGCAACGGTGCGGAATGGAGACAGAGTAGATTTGTTCTTGCTCGTCCTGAGACAGAAGAGGAAGCATTACAAACAATAGGTATTCGTTATGGCTACAATTGGGTACAATTGTGCAACACAAAGTTTTACTTTGTGTTTTAACAAGGAAGATCCTGAGGAATGGTCATGATTATAACTAAATTTAAAGTGGGAGATGACGTAATCATTTCCCGAATTCTTGAGAACAAACAAGGCATTGATATGGAGTGGTGGAAAAAGAACTTAAATAAAAAGTTCCGTATCAAAGAGGTTATCCCTGCTAAAGAAGAAGGTCATACTAACTATTACAGAGTAAGGAATGAAAGTTTTATTTTTATTGAGAATACATTTGAGATTTATCTTCAAACTCCTCAGGAAAAAGAGATAATAGATCTAGAAACAATGGGAGTGCGCTTTGGGTACCCTGAAAGAAGGAACAGTAAATGATTGGTAGAATCTTTAAGCCCGGTGAGAAGGTAATAGCACTAGAAACTTCCCGCTATTTACAAGCAAAGAATAAATTAGAAATTGGAAAGACATATATTGTTAAAGATGCTGATCAGTTTGGGGTTCATCTAAAGGAAAAAACATTGCTTTACTATCCAGAGTATTTTAAACCAATAGAGGAAACAGAACTTGAAATGCTACAAACGATTGGCAATCGCTATGGATACCCAGATCAGTAGATGTGGGATTGCTCACAAGTTTGTGTTATGAGAGGAGAACTAAATCATGAGTATGAAATTCTGCAAAGTAAAAGTAATCAGGGGTAATAAGGCAGCGGGTAAGCCCGAGAAAACAAGGGAAGAACTTGCTATTCTTATCAAGACTATGCGCTCTACTCGGTATGCCTGTGCTCATCTCAAGACTTTGCTCGGAGAGTGTGGTATTTACAATGGGCACACCCAAGTAGCATATAATCATCTTATTGAACCAATCAAACAGATCAGAAAAGATATAGCTATTCCTAAGGCACAAGCGATAGAGACAATTAAACTCACAATGGAACATCATTTGTCTCATCTAGTTGTAAAGAAGGGTGCCTTTGAAATTGCTGTTAATGTAACCAACAACATGGATATTGTTAAGGCAATTAAAACATTCAAGGAAAGCGTATCAACACAGATTAAAACCTATCGTGCAATTAAAAGAAGCATGATACAACAACCCAAGACTTATGTGCCTAAGGGTTGGACAGATAACCTTGAGTATTCTGTGGTGGGTGGTACCTTTGCTGTAAAGGATAGCATCAATAAGTTGGCCAAACAAAAGCAATTGAAGGAAGCATTCCTCGACAAGCGTCCGACAGATAAAGATAAGCATGTGGGTATTGAGATAGAGTTCTATTGCAAGAAGAACAAGAAGGAACTCGCTGTATACTTCTTGGATGCAGGACTCATGAAGTATATCACTATCAAAGATGATGGTAGTATTCATCCTGAGAAAGCGGGCTTCCATTCCCATGAGATATGTGTTGTCTGTAAGGAGACAGAGTATAAAGATATCGTTGAAAAGATTGGAGAGATCCTTAATCTGCTAGAGGTTGACGGTCAAGTCAATAAGACTTGTGGCTTGCATGTTCACTTGGATATGCGGGATAGGGATAAAGATAAATGCTTTGCCAATCTTGTTCAGGCACAGCCTATCTTGTTCCAAATTGTTCCAGAGAACAGGAGAACAAATAGATTCTGCAAGAAGGCAGAGAATAAAGTATTCAAGGATGCGGTTGCCGCTCCAAGCGGGGACGCAAGATATAGAGCAATCAATCCACATTCTTATAGTAGGCACGGTACCTTGGAGATCAGGTTACATAGCGGTTCAGTCAATCCAATCAAGATTAATAACTGGATTGAGTTGTTGCTATTGATTGTCAACAACACAACCGAAGTCACCAAAGGTGCTACAACTATTAAAGGATTTGCCAAGCAGTATGAAGTACCTAAACATCTAATGGAATACATGGAGGTTAGGTCTGTTAAGTTTGCTAATGGTAAAGGAAGAGATGGTAAGGAGATACCTAGCGAAGTTCTTGAGGAACAGGTAGCATAATGTATGGGAAAGAAAGGAAAGAAACCAATGTGTAAGATACTCGTGATTCCAAAGATCAACGATGAGACAAGAGAGACAGCGCTGAAGTTTCTCAAAGTGATGCATCGTATCATGTCTGAGACTAATAGTAATGGCTGTGGATATGCTGCCATGTCTGCTGATGGACAGTTGTTTGGTGAGCGCTGGCTGAACAATAGGGACGCCTTCTCTGATCGTCGGCCCTTGACTGAGCTTGATAAGAAGATGCTCGCTGCTACTTGTGGCTTCTTGTCCAAGAAAGAAGTGTATGATATGCAAGGAGTTATCCGAGAAGATCAGATGACTTCTATTATTTATCATGCACGCACCGCGACAAGCGGAAAGGAGTTCTATAATACTCATCCTTTCTTTGAGGAGAACACAGCATTGATTCATAATGGTGTCATCCATAATGCAAAGCAGACAGACATGGCACAGTCAACCTGTGACAGTGAGGTTATACTTCGCAAGTATCTTGACCTTGATGTACAAGAAGATACACGCAACTTCCAAAAGGTATGCAATGCATTGACTGGATACTATGCTTGTGCTGTCATGGGATATGATGGAGCAGGCACACCAATCATTGACGTGTTCAAGAGCTACACAGCGAGTCTTAACGCCGTGTATATTGAGCAGTTGAAGTCCTTGGTTATCTCTACTTCACTGTATGATATGCAGAAAACCTGCACTGAATTGAATCTCACAATCCTAAGTGAGTATGATGTAGTTGAGGGGCATCTCATTAGGTTCAATGCTGTGAGTGGTGCTTCCATGCTGATACAGAAATTCAAAGAGCGTCCGGTTGATCAATGGAGCAGTAAGAAGGAGTGGGATAAAGACAGTGGTGCTTGGGTGAATGAATATCATAAGGCAAGAGAGAAAGAAAAATCTAATACAGTAATTGAATTACCTAAGACCCCTTCTACCCCGCCAGTAACTATATATAATTCGGAGAAGGGCAATGCCGCAACACGTTGAGTTTAAAAGGGGAGACGAGGTAATTTGTATTAATCCTGGAAAGGGAAACAATCTTGAATTAAATAAAATTTATATTGTATCTAACGATATAAATAGGGAAGAATTGTTGACTGCTAAGGACAAATCTGATAGGACTGTTTGTGCTTTTGCATTTAGATTTAAGAAAGTAAATACAAGGAATGAAACAGAGGAAGAACAACTAAAAACATTGGGTGTACGTTATGGCTATACACAAAGCAAAGCTTTGTGATATTTAGAAAGGAGGTAATGTGGATGAGGATGACAGAGAATTTGAAACTGTAATACAAGCGTTAGCTCAACGCTGGTATTCATGTCAAGATTATTATCGAGACGAGAAAGGTTTCATCGTTGTCGTTGATGAGGCAGGACGTAATGTTGGATGCATTGACAATGATACATTTGAAGACATCGTCAACACATACGTTGATGAAAGGGGGAACGATAGAGTAAAGGAGTTATATTAAAATGAAAGTGTTTCGTTCGTTATTGCATAGAACATGGTGTTTTATGCAAATGTTAATTGTTAAGAAAGGTAGTGTTAATAAGATGACGTTTAAACTGAATGACAAAGTGAAGTTCGATGGACTGTATGGTAAGGTGTCCTATGTCAACTGCGATCGTATGGTTGTCCGTCTTGACAATGGGCAGGAGTTCAATCTGTATTCCGATGGCCGGATGGTCAAAGGACAGACGAACTCTATGCTCGTATTGGTTGAGGCTGCGGTGATTGCTCGTAAGGGTTGGCTGAATGTCTATCCGAAAGACATCAAGCTTATCCTTGGCCATGACCCGAAGCGGAAAGCCTGGCCGAATCAGAGCAAGGCTCTTGATATTGCGGATGACAATTGTGTGGCCACGATTGAAGTCTCTTATTAAGTCCTAGAGTTGCTCTAATGGAGAGGGGAGAGAGGCGCTTTGTCTCTCTCCTCTTTCTTCTTCTTTGTAATATGCACATGTTTATTAACATGTGCCATTGGGAGGAACAGATGAACAACGAACAAGCAGAACTTCTAAAGCAAAAGAAACTTCCTCCTAGATATAAAGCAGGAGACAAAGTTAAGTGTGTTAATAATGTTGATTATAAAAATATAATAAAACTTGGAGAAGAGTTTGAGGTAATAGAAGTATATACAACGACTGGCGCAACAACATGGTATGCTAATATCCGAAACCCCAAACTACACATTGAACTTCTTGCTGCAAGATTTGATTTGCTCGCCCCATTAACAGAAGGGGAGCAAGAAGAAAGAGAACTACAGACTATGGGTGTACGTTATGGATATACATAACTCTAAAAGAGTTATGCTTATTAAAGTATCCATAACAAAAGGAGAACGCTATGGCTACAATTGATTTTGAGAGTACCTCGTGGGAAAGAGCAATGAAGAA
>Ga0315288_10011275_pt1 | contig 11254 bp, 10 predicted proteins | sample YL17G11_20_MG_FD_203454 | JGI IMG/M metagenome (GOLD analysis project Ga0315288, IMG submission 203454) | Sediment microbial communities from Yellowstone Lake, YNP, Wyoming, USA - YL17G11_20 | ecosystem: Environmental > Aquatic > Freshwater > Lake > Sediment | place: USA: Wyoming | collected... | reverse complement strand
GGTCGTTGGATCCAGATCCCTTCGGGCGGCACCGGCGGCGGCGGCTGCTCGACGGTCTACCGCGTCGATCCAGACGGCAGTGGCCCGTACCCGACGGTAGAATCTGCCATCGCCGCAGCGAACGTGGACGCTTTGAGCACGAAGCCGATCACGGTCGCGCTCTGCCCAGGTCGCTACACGATCGCGGCGACGCTGGACATCACGAACCCCAACGTGGACTTCATCGGCGAGGCCGAGGCTGCGTCGTACCTGACGGCCGCTCCTGGGGTCAGCCCACTGCTGCGCATCTCCGCGGTATTCGATCCCATGACGCCGGACCTCACGCGCATCTCCAGCCTCGTTTTCCAGCGCCTCGATGCCGGTACGCTGCTCGAACTGACCAGCGCCACCACGTCCCTGATCGGGAGCTGCATTTTCATTTCCGGCGCGCTGACCGGGGCGCCGCTGATCGACGTTCTGGCAGGATCAGCGCCGTCGCTGTTCACCGAGTGTCAGCTGATCAACGCCAGCGTGGTGGTCACTGGGATCCGCTGCGCCGGTACGGTTATCTTCGCCGACGGCAACCTGAGCGGCGAACCAGCCGTGGACGTGCTGAGCGGGGGCAGCGCTGTGATTCGCCGCACGGGCGCATTCACGAGCGGACCGCTAGCAACCGTGCGCGTGACGGACGCCGCGAACCTGGACTGGGTCGAGGGTGAGATCGGTTTCAGCGGCGGCGGCGGGCCCTCCGTCGGCGTACTGTGCGTCGGGTCCGGCCCCACTGTGCATCTGAGCCAGATCGCGATCGGTGCGTCCACAGGCATTCAGACCCCGGACGACGCCGCCGAGACTGGCGACATCGTGCTCGACCATGTCGTGTACCGCAACACGAATGAGACCGACACGTTCCTGCGAATCGGCAGCGCGTACAAGGCTCGGATGCTGGACTGCACCTGCAACGATTCAGCCGTCCCGTTCGATCGTGATGACACCGCCGAGGTCAGCATCGAGTGGGGCAACGTCAACGTCGATCTCGGCATCGACCACGGCGGTCCGCAATTCGTTCGCTGGGTGACGAGCGAGCAGACCGAGGATCGCTCGTCGATCGACACGCACCGCGTTGCTGGCTACCTGCAGCTGCGCTTGCGCGACCCGTACACGCCGACCGGCACAGGGGATCTCAACGGCGCCATTGGCAACTGGGCCTGGGACGCCACAGGGCCTGCCGGTGCCGCGAACCTCTACATCAAGACTTCGGGCGGCTGGTTCAAGGTGCCGCTGGTGGCGTTCTGATCCGCGCCATCGCTGCTGCGATCTTGGTCACGGCACCGTGGCTCCCGCTCTCGCGCGCAACGTCGTACGCCCGCATGGTCGACGCCGCCGCGACGCGCAGCCACGTTCCGGCCCTGCTCCTGGTGGCCATTGTCGAGAACGAGAGCCGCTGGCGCGCGGGCGCCTACAATCGCTCAGGCGCAGCCGGCCTGGGAGGCGTGATGCCACGGGGCGTGCCTGCCTGCGCTGGGCAGGCGATCCCGTGCGCCGCGCTGCTCAATCCTGACATCAACCTGCGCGCCGCCGCCTCGATCTTGCGTCAGAACTATCGCTACTGCGCGCGCACGGCGCGGCCGAGCTGGGAACGCGCCTTGGCCGGCTACCAAACGGGACGCTGCGGGCCGATCAAGCTCACGGCAACGGTCGTGGCCCGATGGGCCCAGCTAGAGCGAGTAGCTTTTCGGCAAAGCATTCGGTAGAGTCCGCACTCATGGCTGGCACGCAGAAACTCGTCGAGGTTAGCCCTGATCTGATTGCCCAGACGCTCCTGACGTCGGGCTCTGACGAGAAGAACAGCGTCGAGGGCATCGACGTCTCGGGCTTGCAGAACGGCGCCACCTGCTATGTGCGCGCGCTCGACAGGGTCTACCGCTACTACCAGCTGCCGCCCATGGGCACGCTGCCGGTGGCGCCGCCCACGGTGATCGCGCCGGCGCAGGGGCTGGCCTTCGGTCGGTGGATTCTGCAGCCGGGCTCCGGCTCCACGGTCGTGGGCGGCTGCCCCACGGTGTACACGGTGGCCACTGACGGCAGCGGCACGTACCCCACCGTCGAGGCGGCCATCGCCGCCGCGAACCTCAACGCCAGCGCAACCACCCCGATCACGGTGCTGCTCTGCCCCGGCCGCTACACGATCCTGAGCACGCTGGACATCACGAACAACGCCGTCGATCTCATCGCTGAATCCGAGGCGTCGTCATTCCTGACGGCTGCTCCTGGCGTTTCGCCGCTGCTCCGAGTCTCGGCGCTCGGCGCCGCGATTGACGCGGTGCGGGTGCGCGGCTTGGTTCTCCTGCGCTTCGATCTGGGAACGCTGTTCGAGGCGACGAGCCTGATCACGGCGCTCGTCGACAGCTGCGTCTTTCTGGCTGCCGCCCCTGGTGCGCTCTGCATCAACGTCCTGTCCGGCGTGCCCAACGAGCAGGTGCAATTCGTACAGTGCGTCGTCTCGGGGGCAGATCCCACGGCGCTCGGCGCGATCTGCGCAGGCGGGACGCTGTTCGCGGACTGTCAGATCCAGGGCACCCCGGCGCTCCAGGTGAAACAGGCCGATGTGCAGCTCAGCCGCGTCCAGATGAACGCCACTGGCGGCCCCACGGTGCTCGTGACGGGACCGAACGCCAACCTGACTCACACGGACGGCGATGTGCAGTCGAACTCCGCTGGGGTCTCCATCCAGATCGTCGGCACCCAGGTCAACGTGAATCTGAGCCGAGTGCTCCTCCGTGGCGACGTCGGCGTGCTGACACCGCAAGGTGCGGGCGAAACCGGCGGAGTGCAGATGGAACACTGCACGTATGGTGGACCAAGCTCGTTGCCGTCGGGCACGTTTCTGAAGGCAGGGAGCAACTATTTCTGCAACCTGCTCGACTGCTCCTGCAACGACCCGAACGTGCCTTTCGAGCAGGCGAACACAGCCAACGTGCTCGTAGAGTGGGGCACCGTCAACGTGGAACTGGCGGTGGTAAGCGACGCCACGAAGGTTCGCTGGGTGACCAGCGAGCAGGCCATGGGGCGCGCATCTGCTGACATCCAACGCAACGACCCATTCAACGCGCTGCGCCTGCGGCAGCCCTTCACGCCGCCCAGCAGCGCTGACGGAAATGGCGCGCAGGGGAACATCGCGTGGGACAAAAACTTCGTCTACGTGAAGACGAGCACCGGCCCAGACGTGTGGAAGCGCGCCTGGATGGAGACCTTTCCGGCGGGAGCGAGCGCGACCTCTGGTGGCCCCGGCTTCGCGCAGGGCTCCTACATGGGCACGGGCTTCCTCGCGTCGCAGGCCATCCCTGCGGGGCCACCCTTTCCGTTCGATCCCGCGAACGTGCATCTCTCGTTCGACACGGGCGCCCTCATCGGCGGGATCATCGACGCGAACCGCAGCATGCCGCCAGGGGCCGCCACGTTCTTCGCGTTTCTCGTGGCGCTGTTTCTGCCGGGTGGCACTGTCACCTTCGGACCTGGATTTTTCACGGTTAGCGGATTCGCGAACGTCGTGGGCGTGACCTACTACTGGACGGTGTCGGCATGAACTCCAAGGGCTTCCCTGACTACATCGCGGGGTGGACCGGCACCGGCTCCACGCCGCAGGACATCCTCGTGGGGTATCTGCCGAGAAGCTGCACCGTGATCGGCACCCCTCCCGCGGGGCAGAGCAACCGCTTGCTGAGCAAGATTTCCCCGATGGCTAGCGCGGCCGCGCTCTCGCTGCCGGCGGGCACGATCGTGCAGGCCATCGAGTTCATCCCCGGCGGCGTGCGCGTCTCCGGCGACGCGAACGAGTCCGGCTGGACGTACTACGCCACGGTCCTGCAGTAATGGTCGCCACGGGGCGTTTGACGCCCGCGGCGCCTTCGCCGTAGACTGCGCAAGATGTTCGACGAGCCCAACCTGTTCGGGCAGCAGAGCGCCTACGAGGATCTCGACCGGGATGCTGCGGTTCAGCCGCCGCCCGCTCTGCCGCCGGCGATGCAACCGAGCGGCGCGATGGCGGGCAACAGCCCTGACGGCATCGGCGCCTATGCGCGCCCGGTGGACGACGGCGTGATGCGCCTGAAGACCACCAACGGTGGCGTGCAGCACATGTCGATGGGCCCAGGCGGCGCCGTGAGCGGCCAGTGGGACTTCATCGAGCCGACCGATGCGGGCCCAGACTCGGCGGCACGCAGCGCCGGCTTCACGGCGCTCTTCGCGACCGGCGCCGTTGGCGCTGGCATTGCGATTGGCGGGCCGTGGGGCGCAGGCGCCGGCCTTCTGCTCGCCGGCTCCGCCGCGAACATCTACCGCGCGCAGAAGTGGTGGGGCAGCAACAACCCCGGCGACAAGCACGAGGCCGTGGTGAGCGCCGTGTTCGGCGCGCTCGGGATCGCAGTGGGCGGGTACATGGCGTACAAAGCCTACGAAGCGCACGGCGGCAGCGACGGCGGCGAGGACTGATTCATGGGCGCCAACCAACCGAGCGGCAGCGCCTTCGCTGCGAACGATGCCCAATTCGGCATCGTGAAGATCCTGAAGCCATTCCCCAACTTCGAGGACGCGTACCAGGGGAAAGCTCGCGCCACGCCCATCGCGTTCCCCGGCGGTCTCGATGCGCAGGCCAACAAGCCGGGCTACGCGCCCAACCTGCTCGCTGGTGTTCCTGTACCACTCGGTGCCCGTGTAGTTCTGTGGATCCCGGTCTGCATTGCAGAGCCGAACGTGCAGGACGTCGACTACCTTTTCATCTGGCGACTGCGCAACGTGCGTGACTTCCGAGATCCTGGCCCGGACGCGCAGCGCGTGCCGTTTCACTTCCCTCGCCAGTCTCCGGGCGCACCGGACTCTACGGTTCCCGCTCCGCGTTTCGTGCTACCGGCATCTTGCCAACAGCTCGTTTTTGATCCAGCTTTTCCCATTCTCGATCTCCCAGCGGTCTCCCCGTCGAAGAGAAATTGGCTGCGGATCGGCAACGGCTCGGCCGGCAGTGTCGACGCGCTCACACCCTCTGGCGTGCCAGGGATCGTGCAACAAGGGATCCTCGATCCGGCATTCGGACCGCAGGCATCCGGCGATCCGTTGTTCGTGCCGTACTCCACTTACGCGCAAGGCGACGAGTTGATCATCTTCGCGATGCCGCAGCCAGCTCCAGGCGGCGCGATGTACAACTTCAACCTGCCAACTGCTGATTTCGCGTTCTCGAACGTCTACGGCAAGGGCGGCACGGGCGCGGGCACGCATCCGTCGTACCCAGACGTCGGGATCTACTTGATGGTCGGCACGCCGGGGCCAGACACTCAGCCGCGTCGTACGACGCCCTGAAGGGAGAAGGACATGTTCAAGGGAAAGCGCGAAGACGGCGTCGATTACTTCGACGACATCCTGACCGAGCAGGGCGGCATCCACGAGGGACGCGCGCTCGGTGAGTTCGAGGGGATCAAGGAGCAGATCACGCCCGAAGGGCTGAAGGTGACCACGAGCTGCAGGCTGTGCGGCAAGAAGCACGACGTGTGGCTCGACTGGAAGGAGCTGTACGTGGTCGGCGCCAACGGGCCCGGCGCGCCGCCGCTCTTGCCCGAGGGCTGGGACTACAGCGAGAACAACTCGGACGCGTTCGTGCAGCTTCGCTGCAGCAAGTGCAACCAGCCGGGCATCAGCGTGCACATGACGCCGGAGGAAGCGCGTCAGGCCGTGAACACGGCGCAGTCGCGCGGATTCATCCAGCAGCAGCAAGCGGCGCAGTGGCGGCAGCAGGTGGTTGCGGCGCGCGGTGGGTGATCCCGCCGTGGCTGATACCTGCGAGCCCATCGAAGCTGCGCTTACCTGCGAGCAGGCGATCGTCGTCGTCGAGCCGTACTTCCTGGCGGTGCAGGAAATCTTCATCGCGCACGAGATGGCGGAGCGCGGGTCGAGCAAGATGCGCAAGACGCGGATCGAGTGCTCGGTCGACGCTCACGACACGGCGCGACACTTCGCCGGGTGCGACGAGACGGGTCGGCTGATCGTGGTGGCGCCCGAGCTGGTCGAGCTGCCCGAGGAGACGGTGCTCGGCATCCTGGCGCACGAGTTCGGGCACGCCATGGACTTCGCGTATCCCGGCGAGTTCGCGATCGACCACGACGGTGCGCTGGTGCGGGCGACGGCCGTCATGGCGCTCGCTGCGAACGATGCCCGCGGCGCGCAGGCGCGGTCGGCGCGGATGCGGCAGTGGCAGGACCGCGACGAGGACACGATCGAGCGCACGGCGGACGCGATCGGCGGGATGGTGACCGGCCATCACATCGGGTACACGGGGCCTTGTCGGCTGCAGACGCTGGATCGCGGACAGGATCGGCCTGCTGGCTTGCGCTAGCTAGCGGTGATAGCTTCTGCCTCCGAGGCTCCGCGCGCGCCACGACAGTCCCTTCCAGCCGCATTCCCCCGCAAAAAGCAGGGCAGTCCGACCGAGGCGCGGGGCCTCGTTACCGCCGCCAGAGATTCGGCACCATGCGGTTCATCGCCGCCTGGCGCGCTGCACAGGGCGAGCAGCCCTCGATGCCCAGCGCGTTCGTGACGGCCTTCACGGCGTCGCCTGCGCCACCGTAGCCGGGCGCCGAGGCGTGGTCGGCGGCAAACTGGTTGAGCGCCAGCGCGTCCGGCGCGTACACCTGCTCGCCGGTGCGCGTGTCGAGCGCCAGGTAGCCGCCGTTCGGGTGGGGCTGGTACTGGATCCACGGAACCTGGGGGTGCTGCATTTCGCTTGCAATCTTGCCTGGGATCGACTCCGCAATCAAGGGCTGGTAACTTCGCCGCGTGGCCAAACGGCACCGCTGGGTCGAGTCATCGGACATCGTCCGCACCTACTTCGAGACCGAGGGTCGGCTGCAGCGACTCGCAGAAAACCTCGGCGTCGGTGCGCTCGTTGAAGATCCGCTGGGCTGCGGCGCGTGGGGCTGTGCGTACACGGTTGCCGGCTCGCCGCTCGTCGTCAAGATCACCATGGACGACGACGAAGGTCCGACGTGGCGCGTACTGCAGGAGCTGCAACTGCCCGGAGTGCCCCACATCGAGGAGGTCGTCGAGCTGACCACACCGCCGGGCAACATGTACGCGATCGTGCGCGAAGGTGTCGATCCGTTGCCGGAGGCACTGGAGCGCGGCGGCAGTGACGAGGACTCCGGGCCGCTGCACGAGTGGTTGGGCGTGTACCACGACGACGCGCGCAACTTCTTCTACTACGCTGGCGACGCGGGCAAGCGCGAGCAGATCGTGGATCATCTTCTCAGCGCCGCCGCCGAGCTTCAGGAGATCCCTCGGGCGCATGCGCTCGGTGAAGCGCTCGCCGTGATGGCGGAGGCCGGCTACCCGCCGGTCGATTTGCATGACGGCAACCTCGGCATCCGCATTCACGAGCAGTTCGGCACGGTGGGCCAAATCCTCTTCATCGATCCGGGCGTGACGCCAGCGGAAGGCGCGCCGGCGATCGAGCGCAGGATGGCGGCGAACAGGAAGCGCCGCGTGTCGATCGACGAGCTGAACGCAGCCTACGCATCGGCGTTCTTTGGCCCACGCGGCTTGCCTTACGCATGGGAGCACAACGGCGTTCCTCTCTCGGCGCTCACTGATCGCCTTGGCGTGCCTGGTGAGGCTGTCTTGGAAGCGGTGCGGAGACAGCCGCCAGGGACGTGGGCTGTTCACCAGCCCGCGTCGTCTCCGCAACCATGGATCGGTCGGAGGATGGCGGCGAACGGCAAGTGCTTCTTCTGCGGAGACCCCGCAGCGCACCCGTCCACGGGCGTGCAGCGCACCGAGAACGTGCTTGCGTGCCACCGCTGCGCGGGTGAGTTCGAGACGTGGACGCGCAGGCGCGAGAAGGGCGGACGCAAGGGCGAGCCGAGTTTCACCGCGGCGTCGCTGAAGTACCATCCTGGCAAGCTGGAGCCGAACGTGCGCAAGAAGGCGTGGGTCGAGGAGCTGCTCAAGAAGCACGACGCCATCGAGCGCGCCATCGAGGCTCCGCTCGGCGAGATGCTCGGCTGCGGGCACTGGGGCTGCGTGTTCGACAGCACGCCGCCGTGGGTGGTCAAGCTCAGCATCGATCCGACGGAGGGGCCGATCTGGGAGAAGATCATCAATCTGATCAACGAGGAGCAGTACGGCGCGGATGGCTTCACGCGAGTCAAGAACGTGTTCCGGCTGAAGCCGGACTACGTCACGCCGGGCGGGAAGAGCCACAAGGTCTGGGCGATCGTGCGTGAAGGCATCGAGCCGGTGTACGACGACGACAAGATCAGCGCTCACACACTGGACGAGCTGGGCATCGACAACCCCGAGGCGCTGCGGACCAAGGCGGCACACGTGGATGCTCGGACGCGCGATCGTGTCGCGATGTTCACGGACGCGCTCGAAGGTCTCAGCCACTACCGGCACGCGGCCAAGGCGTGGCATGCCTTCAACCAGCGAAGCGCGGGCGTCGATCACACGTCGTTCTACGCGGCGCACTACGGGATCCGCACTCGCGAACAGGCCGAGGACAAGATCCAGGCGATCCTCCGCCGGTCCTTCGACGGACCCATCGCTGGCCCCCTCGGCGAGTCGCTCTCCATGCTCGCCTCGAACGGCGTCTACCTGCGCGACGTGCACTACGGCAACATCGGCTGGCGCGTGCCCAAGGACGACGACGAGTGGGCCTGCCTGGTGATCTTCGATCCGGGCCACACGCCCACCAAGGGCGGCAAGGACATCGTGGAGGCGCTCGTTGAGAATGGACGCGAGGCGCTATGATGCAACCCAACACCATCACCCCCGGCCGCTCACTCACGCGCCCCAAGATCGAAGAGCTGGGCCGCTGGTACTTGGAAGCCGAGGACATCGCCAACACGCCGAAGGGCCAGGCGATGGCCAAGGAGCAGGCCGCGCGCATCCAGCGCGAGTTCCAGCGACTCGTCAAGCGCGTCAGCGTGGAGTTCACCGAGCGCGACCCCTACCCGAACGTCGAGGCGATGCGTCAGGACATCGAGTCCAACAAGCGCATGTTCGTGTACACGCTGTTCAGCGAGACGCCGCTGTGGACGGAGAAGGTCAACTGGATGGCGCGCGCCGTGCACGACTGGGACCACTACGTCTCGGGTGCCGACTTCACGATGCAGGGTGAGATCGATGCGTACCGCTACACGGCCGCGCGCTCGCCGGCACTCGCCGAGCTGTACCTGTCGGAGATCGCGCTGCAGGCCGCCGCGAACAACATCATCGGGCAGTTCCCGTCGGGTGCGCAGAAGCTGGTCGCGGCATCGGAACGCATCCTGGCGGTCGGCTCCATGCTGAAAAACCCCGCATTGTCGACGGACGTCCCCCTGGCGAGCATGCTGCTGGCGTCTATGGACGAGCGCGAGGCGATGGTACACTTGGCGGCGAAGGGCGTGTCGCTCGAAGACGGCACGCTCGTGATGACGGCGGCGAGGATTCTGGAGCAGATGGAGCATCCGATGACGCAGCAGATGGCGGCGAACGCGCACTGGAGCAGCAGCTACGTCAACAGCCTGCCGAACTCGGCATTTTTGCTTGTCAAGGGGAATGAGCGCAAGTTCCCCTACCGGAACAAGGCGGGGCGCGTCGACAAGAACCACCTGGCAAACGCGCTAGCTCGGCTAGCGCAGGAGAACACCGACGTGACGCAAGCTGAGCGCAAGAGGCTGACGGACAAGGGACACGCGATCTACGAGCACGAGTTCGGGTACGCGGCGAATGCGTCCGCTGGCGCACCGGGCAAGCGCCGCCGAAGCGGATCGGGCGGCCCGCCGTGGGAGCACGAGGGGAAACCTGAACGTTGGTGGATCTGGGAGTGGACGAATGGCGATTGGCACACGACGCCTGCGCCGACCAGGGAGCTTGCTTTGCAAGAGGCGCGCGCGTACGGCGCGGCGAATGGCGCAACGGTCGTCGAGTCGACCATGCGCGAGACGACACCTGATGAGATCGGCGATCTCGCCGAAGGCATTACGGTGTGGACGAGCGGGTACGCGACGAACGGTGACAACATGGAAAGCAATGCGAGGCGCGGTCGTCCATCAGCGGGCGGCAAGATGGCGTACGCCAAGCCGGGCGACAGGATGGTGCACGGTTGGACCGACTACACGTGGACGTCGGTGCCACTCGGTCAGCTACGGCTGATCGCGGAGAACGACTGGAAGCCGTACAAGCACACAGGAAGCGATCCTTGGCCTCTCGGAGAGCCCGAGTACTTCGGCAGTGAAGGAAACTTCGACTACTTCGTGACAGGGGTGCGGCCGGACGAACCAACGAGGATGGTGTTCCGCCAGCACGCGTACGCGAAGACGTTCAACGACAACGCCTCCCCTCCCCCTCCGCCCCCCCGCCCCCACCACGCCGACACGCAGCGCCGGATGCGCAGGCTCGTCGAGGAAGAAGAGCGCCCCTTCGAGCCGGGACGCGACTACGGGCGCGGAACGCAGGAGCATCACTTCGCGGTGAACAGCGAGGATCCCTTCAAGCCTGGCGATCCGCGCCATGGTCGCGGTCTACGGAGCCGCGCGTCGACCCGTGACGCGATCCCGCTGACAGAGGAGCAAGCGGACGGCGCCTGGCACGCTGGCTACGAAGGCGCCTCGCTCCTGCACAGCAAGGGAAAGTCGATCGAAAGGGACGACGTGCTCTTGTGGGTCAGCAAGAACGACCGGCGCGTTCCCACGGGTCTCAGCGAAGACGACCTCTCGTTCTGGGAGTGGCTGCAGGCCGTAGCGGACGGAGCCGAGGCATTCAAGACGGGATTGCCGCAGGAGCGCCACTTCGCGGTGAACGCCGACACGTTCTGGGTGGACGCCACCGGGCGCGACGGCTTCCAGTTTCTGGACAGAGCGACCGTGCCGCTGGTGTCAGGCACGCCGCTGCCGCTGCACAGCTGGTCTCCGCTGTCTCCTGCGCAGCGCAACGCGCTGGAGCGTGTTCGATCGGAAGTGCTGAGCGAGTACCTGGCTGCGATCGAGGCAGAAGACGAGATGGGCAAGGAGATGCGCGACGCGCATCGGCGCCCGACTGCCGACTTCTCGCGCGGCGAGTATGCCGATCTCGTCGAGACGGTCAGGCTGCTGGAAAACGCAATTCTCTCCGAGATCGGATACTGACATGGCCTCCGCCACCCCCTTCGTCCTCATGGCCCTCGGCGGCCTCTCCCTTGTCCGCGGCCTCTTCCGTCCGCACCGCGCCGTCGTGCGTGAAGGCGCCGTCTCGCGCTGCGCCGGCCCCAACCAGT
>Ga0315288_10011272_pt1 | contig 11257 bp, 9 predicted proteins | sample YL17G11_20_MG_FD_203454 | JGI IMG/M metagenome (GOLD analysis project Ga0315288, IMG submission 203454) | Sediment microbial communities from Yellowstone Lake, YNP, Wyoming, USA - YL17G11_20 | ecosystem: Environmental > Aquatic > Freshwater > Lake > Sediment | place: USA: Wyoming | collected... | reverse complement strand
TCCACGACAGCCTGCGTGTCCTCGGTGAACGCGAGACAGTCGGCGCCTGCCGCTACGAGGGCCTCGGCCGCTTCCTTGGCCTTCTGGGGATCGAACCACGCGTAGATCCAGCGCACCTCGACCTTCGCCTTCGGGTTGGCGGCCTTCACGCCCAGGGCGTAGGCGTCGATGTGGCGCACGACTTCGGGAATGGGGAACGCGCCGACGTAGCCGATCACGTTGCTCTTCGTCAGGGCGCCGGCCATGAGGCCGTTGAGGTAGTACATCTGGTACAAGTCGGCGAAGTAGGTGCCGACATTCGGGGCGTTCTTGTAGCCCGAGCAGTGCATGAAGAGCTTCGTCGGGTACTTGGCGCCGGCCTTCACGGTGTCGTCCATGAAGCCGAAGCTGCACGTGAACACCACATCGCACTTTTCCTCCTGGACCAGCCTGTCGATGAACCGGGAGGCGTCCCCCTCGGGCACGCTCTCGACGTAGACGGTCTTCAGCCAGGGCAGCTTGCTCTCGGCGTACCTCCTGCCCACGTCGTGGGCATTGGTGAAGCCGAGGTCTCCGATCGGGCCGACATAGACGAAGCCCGCCTTGAGCGTCTTCTGGCCGCCCGCCGCAACGGGCTTCTCCTTCTGCGCGCCCGCGAAGGCGAATGCGACGCCGAAGGCGGCGAGGAGGACAACCGAGAGAACGGCAATCCTTCTGAGTTTCACTTCAATCTCCTTTCTCAGTGTAGGGGTGTGTGAACCCAGAGTACGGGATGCGCCGGGAGCTGTCAAGTTGCCGTGGGGCTGTCGCTGCGAGAGCTTCGGACTCTCATTCTGAGAAAGCGCCCCGTATCCCCGATCGACGAACGCTTCTCGTGCATCCTGCAGCGGAAGCCGATCCCCAGAAAAAGCATCGCGACGGGCGGCGTCGAGGGCAGCTGGTACCACCTCGCCTTCGTGATCGACAAGGCGAGCAGGCATAGAAAGGTGTACTTCAACCAGCGGAACGATCGAATCGGGGTTCCAGCGGGACTTCAGTACCTCGCGACCGTTCAAGCGGCCTCGGATATCGCGAAGATCGCGGATGAACGTGCGCGTCGCAGAGCCGTACACGACATGGCGCCCGCGGACGGCCTGGAGTCGCACGAAGAGGCAGCCATCCGAAGGATTCTCGAGAAAGCGGGCGGAAACCGCAGAAAAGCCGCTGCAATGCTGCGTATCGGAGAGGCGACCCTCTACAGGAAGCTCAAGAAGTACAACCTGGGCTGACGGACTCGCTGCACTGACCTTCCTGTCATTCGCAAGAGACACGGTCACTGGGATGATCGAATTCTTCCCGGAACACGCGGATGTAGGTCAGCATGTCCTTGTATGAGACTTCCGGAGGAATTCGATGATCCGGTAAGGGGAGGAAACCGCCCTGATCGACTTCGTGCTTCAGAGCAAGAAGGTGTCTTCGGATAGCCTCCTCACCACGAGAAATGACGTGCTTGTCAACTGCGCCCATTATCTTCACCTGTTTGCTCATGACTCGACGGATCGAGCTCGGCGTGGTTCCCCATTTTCCAGCCTCGAGCGGAAACAGGATATCAAAACCTGATTCCACCCAGGCGGGAACGAGCCTCTCTACATTCCCATCAGAATCGATAAGCGCCCAGATGACCCCGTTTTCCTTGTAGAAGGTGATGAGCTTTCGGTAATACCTGTCGAATATCCGCCTATAGGTATCCGGAGAAAACAGGGGGCCATTGGCTCCGCAGCAGTCTTCGAAGAAGTAGACAAGATCGAATCGCAGCGTCGAAAGGATCGGCGCCATGACCTTCATGAAGAAGTCAGTAATATGGCTCACCATATCCTCAAGCAGAACCGGATCGTCGTACAGAAGGAACGAGAGCGCTTCAACACCCATCCAGTTGCGAAGCCAGCCATAGAGACTGCCTCCCATGAAGGCCAGCACCCTGTCGGATCCCTGAAGCTCCCGCGCCTCATTCTGCCAGCCAACATGGTTGCGTCGCGCATCACCGGGATCAAGGAACATGCTGAACCTTCTCCATGACGCGCGCGTCGGCTTCAGAGACGGCTCGACGAGTTCGGGCGTGCTCCTGCCCAGTTTGCTTTCGCGGATGACATCCCCGAACTCGTTCCGCTTCAGAACGAAATCATGGTCTTCGCTCAGGATTTCGACTTCCTGGTCACCGATGAGATAGGCATGGACCAATCCGTAGCAGTTCCACATGCCTTCTTCCCAGTCAGGATCCATCCCTGGAACCTGGGGACCGGCATCGGCGGTGAGGTTCGTGATCGTTCCTAGCCCTTCATTCCGCCAGCGAAGCTTCGTTTCGCGCCAGGTACCAAAAAAGTACAGTGGAACCCTGTCAATGGGGTCCCCTCGCAAGAGCGCGTGAAACCGTTCGCGGTGATTCATCGTCAGCCGTCCTGTCCGGGTGCCATCTCGGGCTCGAAGGGATGCTCGTCCATTTCTCCCCTCTGGCGCAACTACTGCCGCCGGGTCACCCGCTCCAGGAAGAGCTTCATGAAGAGGTCGCGCTGGACATCTACAGCAACCTCCGCTGCAGCCCAGCCATTCGCTGGCTCCTTGGGCGCCGTTCGTCTGGCGAGAGTCGCACCGCGCGCAGGTCCAACAAGATCGACAGAGATGTAACGTCGCTCGCATGCGACGAGCGAGGGATCGATGAGCGTTGCGACGGCGAGCGGATCGTGCAAGAGGGGGCATTCGGCTCGGTACGTAGCGAGCCAGCGATCGACCAGTTCTCCGATGAGGCTTGTGGCGTCAGACCCGATGTGCCTCATTCGCTCAATTTCCATGAGCTCAAGTCGACAGCGAAGCGTGACGTCGAGACCGATGCAGCGGATGTTCGCACCGGAACTAAGGACGATACTCGCCGCCTCCGGGTCACATCGGATGTTCCACTCTGGAATCTGCTCGGAGAACATGCCGCCCATGAGAGTGATGCCAGAAAGGAGCTTTGGAAGCCTGCGATCCAGTCGTATGGCGATCGCCGCGTTCGTCAACGGTCCGATGCATATCAGCTCAATCTGCCCCGGGGCTGCGTGGGCAGCCTCGATGATGAAACTGACCGCGTCCCTGTTGGCCACCGTTTCGTTCTCCATGTCATCCATGAACTGACAGGGGACAAAACCGCCGTGCGCATCGCGGCTTCTGTTCGACTTCCCACTGATCTCTCTGATGAGAGGTTGTTCGTCCTGGAGCAGGGGCAGATCGACGCCAGCGTATACCGGCACATCCGCTCTGTTGTACGTCCTCAGGACCCTTGCCGCGAGCTTCGCCCGGCGGACCGCATGCAGGAAGACGGTCGTGACGCCAACGAGTTCAAGCTCCGCCGAGTTGACGATGAGCGCGAGAGCGAGCGCGTCGTCAATGTCATCTCCGATATCCGTGTCCAGGATGACCTTCCGCATTGACCCTCCAATTCCTCAACTGAATCCCGCTAGCCTTTGATCCCCGTCAGCGTGATCGCCTTCACGAAGTATCGCTGCAGAAAGAGGAAGATCACCGTTGTCGGGAACATGGCCAGAATCGAAATCGCCATGACATGCGGATACTTGATCGTGTATCCGCCCGCTGTCTGCTGGAAGAACACCATCCCGACTGGGATCGTGCGAAGTCTCTCCGAATCAGTCACGACGAGCGGCCAAAGGAATGAATCCCAACTCCACAGGAACGTGAAAATGGCCAGAGTGGCCGTGGCCGCCATGCTTAGGGGGAGGATGATCCGGGAAAACACCGCAACCTCATTCAGCCCATCTATCCGTGCCGCATCAATCAAGTCGTCCGGGATCGTTTTCATGAATTGCGTCATGAGGAAGATGCCGAAGGCAGATCCGACGCCCGGCAGCACAAGCCCGGCGTACGAGTTGTGCAGGTGAAGGTTCGTCATGATGATGTAGAGGGGGATCATGACCACCTGGAAGGGCACCATCATGGTCGCGAGGATGAAGAGGAACAGGATCTGTTTTCCGAAGAACCGGTGCTTTGCAAAAGAGTACGCAGCGAGGGTTGATGTTGCGAGAACACTGACGGTGACAATGCCGGCGACGATGAGACTGTTCATGTAGTATCGAACGAGTGGTATCATCGAGAACGCGTCCCGAAAAGCCTGCACCGTCCATCTGCGTGGCAAAATCGTTTGGACTTTGAGATACGTCTCTTCCAGGGATTTGAACGACGTTGTCACCTGGAACACGATCGGGATGAGCCAGACGAAGGCGAGGAGAACGAAGAAGCATAGATACACGAACCCTCGAAATGTCCACCACTTCTTCATTTTCAGTCCTCCTTGCCCCTGAACAAACGGAGTTGCACGACTGTGAAAGCGAGGATGATGAAGAAGAGGGCGACCGCCATCGCGGCACCCTTGCCCATGTTCAGTGAGGTGAAGGCGGTCTGGTAGATATAGAGCACCAGCACCCGGCTCGCGTGCCCCGGGCCGCCGATGTTATGCATCCCGAAGGCCAATCCTGTCAGTGAGTAGACCTCCGTAAAAACCTGGAGGGCGGAGATCACCGTGGTGACGATGACGAATAGCGTCGTCGGGCGCAACAACGGCAGGGTGATTCTTAAGAAGGTAGTGGCGCGATTGGACCCGTCGATTCTGGCGGCCTCGTAGTACGTGTCGGGGATGCTGTCGAGCCCGGCGAGGAAGATGATGATATTGTAGCCGAGCGATTTCCACAGTGACATGATGATAATGGAATTGAGCGTGTTCTTTGGATCCGTCAGCCAGCCGACGGTAGGCAATCCGACCTTGCCAAGGATCAGATTGAAGATGCCATAATTCGTATCATATAGAATTCGCCAAAAAAAACAGACAGCGACCATTGAAGAGACAATGGGGATGTAGAAACAGATCCTGATGAAGCTCTTTGCCAACCCCTTGATGCCGCCTATCCCCACCGCGATAGCGAGCGAGAGGGCTGTGCTCATTGTGGTGAGAACGACCATGAAGTACAGCGTGTTCCTCAAGGATGTCCAGAAGACCTTGTCTTTGAAGATGGTCAGGTAGTTCTTCAGCCCGATGAATGGCTTCTGGATACGGAGCATATCCCATTTCCGGAAGCTGAGGAGGAACGACTCCACTATGGGCATGTAGCTGAAGACAGCGAAGAAAAGGATTGCTGGTAGAATGAAAAGGTATGGCGTCGTCACAGAATAAGCGATTCTCTTATTCATGGAGGATACTCCCGCAGTCACCAAGTGGAGTCAGTAGTGTTTTCTGGAGGCCTCACGTGCGCATCGACCGGACACTTCAACCTTCCACGCGACCGCGGCTGTACCACGCCCACCTCGCCTCCTCTTCGGACGGCCCGAGCTCATTCCCGATTCCGATCCTCTCTCATGTTCAGAACGCATTGGCAGAATGAAGCCGATCGGACATATTGAACAGTCCGATCGGCTTTGTACATCCCTCAGTACTTCTCGCTCAGGACCTGAGTCACGATATCATCGGCCTGCTTCTGCGCGGTCTTCCAATCGATTTGCCCGCCATACATCTGCGTCAGCAACGGATCGATACCCGCGTTCATCTCGTCCCAGCCTTCGACGACAGGTTTGATTCTGGATATCTTGTTGTCCTTCAGCACTGAAGCATACTTCTGCCAGATGGGATCAAGCTTCTTGAAGCGCGGGTCATTGAATACATCCTTGCGGACCGGTATGGCGAAAGCCTTTTCCGCCATGTCTATCCCACTCTTGCTGACGTATTCCTGGAGGAACTTCCACGCGTATTCCTTGGTCTTTGCAGGAGATTTGGCGTTCACGACCTGGATCCAGCCATCGCAGCGGTGCTGAGGATTCTGGCCCTTGGAAGTGGGCAGTGGCTCGATGATGACCTCACCCTTGGGATTCACATCCTTGAACCATCCATACATCCAGTTGGCGCCAAAAGCCATCGCGATCTTTCCCTGTACAAAAGCTTCGCCAAACCAACCAACTGCGCTGTCGGCGACGTGGTGGATATTGTACGCATCGTAGACCCACTTGAAGGCCTCTCCGGCCTCACGCGAACCGAGGGTGCTTTTGATGGGCTTCTTGGGAATTCCAGCGGAGTCCTCGCCAACCACTGCGGTATTGTTGTTGTACAAGAAATCGGTGAAGAATAAGAGACGTGATTCGAATCCGAGCCCTGCCTGGGCGGTCTTTCCCGAAGCGTCCTTCACAACAAGTTTCTTCGCGACTTCGAGCATCTCGCTCCAAGTCTTGATGGGCTTTGTGGGGTCGACCCCTGCCTTCGTGAACAGCTCCACGTTCTTCCACAGCATGTCAACGAAACACCACCAGGGGTAGCCATAGATCGCCTTGTCAGTCGACACCAGCGATTTTGCAATCGGGAGGAAGTTGTCGTTCAGATCCTTGACGACGCTCGCCGGCGCCTTGTCAAGGAGACCGGCTGCCTCGAATTCGAGCAGCCACGGACTGTCAAACTGGTACTGATCCGGCCCCTGGCCGGCCGCGAACGCAGCGAGGAGCTTGGTTCTCAACTCCGTCCAAGGAAAGACACTGAACTCCACTTTGACATTCGGGTACTTTTTCTGGAAATCTGCAAGATAGGCTTCGGTGATGGGATTCGCAAGGGCTTCTGCAGTATTCCACATCTTCAGGGAGACCTGCTCCCCAGATGTGATTGTCTCGGCCCATGCCGCAGAAACCACGATCAACGCTACCAGAGCGCCGACCAAGATGCCACTCTTCTTCATGTCGTCCCTCCTTCGCTGAAAAAATTCCTGCCAGGGGAAAACCCGGGCGTCTCTATCATGACCCGGTTGCCTGGCATCTTGACTTTCGTCACGACTGATCATATCATAGTTTTCAACAAATGCAAGAAAAACTTTCACGTCTTTTTTGTAAATTTACATCAAACGGTTTGCGCGCATGAGCCGTGTGAAAGAAGTGACCATCAGCCATGTTGCACGCGAGGCCGGAGTCTCGCTTGCGACGGTTTCCCGCGTTCTCAACAACGGTCCATCTGTGAGTAGCGCCGTGCGGGCAAGGGTGCTCAGAGCTGTTGAGTCACTGAAATACGGAAAGCGGGTCGAGGGGGTAAGAAGGAAGGACTTCAGCATTGCGCTGGTCGTACCAGATCTCGACAATCCATTCTTCGCGCTCCTCGTGAAGGGCGTTCTCAGCGTCGCGCGCGATCAAGGCTATCGGATGATCCTCTACGATTCCGGGAACGACCCGCGGAATGACGTGTTTCTCCTGAACGACGCACTCAAGGCCGGTCTCTCCGGAATCATCTACATTCCGTCAAAGGGTTCGCATAGCCACATCAAGCAGATCGAGGAATGCCCCATCCCTGTCATACTCGCTGACCGCTTGATCGCCGCAAGCCTCACAAGCTATGTCATCGCCGACAACGAGGAGGGATCGTATCAGCTGACGCGATACCTCATCGACCTCGGCCATCGAAGGATCGCCTTCATCGCGGGGACATGGGAGGTGAGCACGGAGCGGGACAGATTGTGCGGATATCGTCGCGCTCTGGAAGTGAGCGGTATCCCATACGACGAAGAGCTGGTCTGTGAGGGCGAGTACCTCTTCCAGCGAGCGTACGAGGCGCTTCTCTCCCTGATGCAGCGAGGGACCGCGTTCACATCGATTGTCGCTGCCAATGACATCATGGCCTTCGGAGCCCTCAAGGCCCTGCATGAAAAGGGGCTCCGCGTACCAGAGGACGTGTCGCTCGCGGGTTTCGACAATATCACTCTTTCCTCGACAGTCGGTCTGACCACCGTGGATCTTCCGGCTTTCGAGATGGGGAAAAATGCAATGTTCCTCCTCATCGACAAAATGCTCGGTCGCGTAACGGAACTCAAGCGAATCGTTCTCAAGCCAAGCCTTGTCATTCGCGACACATGCAGGCGAATCTAGCGAATCCGTATTTGATCCAGATACTTCTCTCAGGATAAGGTAACCGCAGAACCTTCTACGCCCGTGTTGTCCTTCGCTCCCGAGAGAACAGGGCGGCCTCCTTAACGCTCGCAAGGCCGCAGCATAACCTCCCAAGCCTTGAGTAGTAGTGTTGCAGAAATGCGGATACTGGCCCGACACTGAGAAGCGTCACGAGCAGTTCCAGTCAGGTCTGAAAGCCGCCCCGGTATTCCCAAGACCCCCCCGTTCTCGAATCATCGCAGCGAGGTGCTCGAGCCTCTATGGGTGTCTGCGGCCCCGTTTCGGTCGTGATCACGACTCCTCAACTCGGGAAAATCGGGAGAAGCCCATTTTCGCGCTGCGGAAGGCAGCAGGTTCCATCGCTTGACTTTCAAATGCTTTCTGATACCTTTTCATTTAGAGATCCGGCATGTGTGAAATAATCTTTCTCGTCGAAGAAGATCCGGAAGGCGGTTACACCGCGCGAGCCCTGGGATATCCGATCTTTACAGAGGCGGATACCGAAGACGCACTCAGGGAGTCGGTCCTCGACGCGCTTCGATGCCATTTTGATAACGAAGAGGAAATTCCGAAAATCGTGCGTCTTCACTTTGTTCGGGAACAGACCATCGTCAATGCCTAGGATTCCCAGGGACCTCTCCGGGAGAGACCTGTGTCAGTTGCTTGAGCGATTCGGATACGCGGTCTCTCATCGATCGGGAAGCCATGTTCGGTTGTCCTCCCAGCGCAGCGGTGCTTCCCCTTCCAAAACAATTCCAGACCATAACCCGATAAAGATCGGCACACTGAACAGCATCCTGAGCGAAATAGCCGTCGCTCAGAAGTTCACGAAGCAACAGATAGTCGAACAGCTCTTCGGGTGAAGGTCTCCCGCTTTTCTACCTTCTGTGCAACGGCCGCGTTCGCTACGGACGGGTCCTCTTGCGATCCCTCGGGAACAGGGTGGCCTCCTTCACGCTCGCGAGCCCCATCACCTTCTGGGTCAGGCGCTCCAGGCCTATCGCAAACCCGCCGTGCGGCGGGCAGCCGTAGCGGAAGATCGAAAGATAGTCGGAGAGCCCCGACGGATCCAGGCCGAAGGCCTTCGCGTTCTCCACCAGCTCCTCGTAGCGATTGATCCGCATGCCTCCCGATGTCACCTCCAGGCCGCGGAAGAGCAGGTCGAAGGCGCGCGTCCTGTTGTTCTCGGCGGGGTGGGTGTAGAAGGGCCGGGACTTGCGGGGATAGGCGTACACGAAGACCGCCTCGATGCCGGCCTCCTTCGCCGCCCACTCGCACAGAGCCCGCTCACCCTCGGGGGTGATCTCGTAGACCTTCTTCCCCGTTTCCTTCGACACGATCTCCTTCGCCTCGTCGTGCGAGACGCGGGGGATCTTCGCGCACAGCACCGGGTCGGGCACCGAGGCTTTCCACGCCTCCAGGTCCCTGCTGTTCTCTTCCCGGATGGCCTTGAAGATGCTGGACAGGATCCGGGTCTCCAGGTCCATCAGCTCCTGCTCGCTCTCGATGAAGGCCATCTCCACGTCGAGGGAAACGAACTCATTGATGTGCCGGGGCGTGTCGTGCTTCTCGGCCCGGTAGGCGGGCCCGATCTCGAAGACGCGCTCGAGCCCCGAGGCGACCATTGCCTGCTTGTACAGCTGGGGGGACTGCGTGAGGTAAACCTTCGTTCCGAAGTAGTCCACGGCAAAGAGGCCGGTGCCGCCCTCCGTGCCCGTGCCGATCAGCTTGGAGGTCTTTATCTCCGAGAACCCTTCGCCGCGCAGGTGAGCCGCGAAGACCTTCAGTATCGTGGACTGTACCCGGAAGATCGAGAGGATCGCGGGATTCCGCAGCGAGATCATCCTGTTGTCGAGGATGGACTCCAAAGAGGTCTTGCCCGGGTCCTGGTTCACGGGAAAGGGCAGGTCGGGGGCGGCAGCGGAGAGGACCTCGAGCGAACGCACCCGCACCTCGACGCCCCCGGGCGCCTTCTCGTTCGCCGCCGCCTCACCCGTGACCCGGATCACGGACTCCGGAGTCACCTCGGGCTTTGCGTCGAAGACCAGCTGCGCGGTCCCCGTCCTGTCGCGCAGCACGACGAAGGACACCTTGCCCAGGTCGCGCACCCTGTGCACCCAGCCGCAGAGGGTGACCTGCTCTCCGACTCGGCCGGACAGCTCAGAGACCAGCGTCCTCATTTCCCTGCTCCATTCTCGCCATCACCTCCTCCTCGTTCTCCGAGAAGGCGAGGCAGGCGATAAGCTTCGTGTAGGCGGATTCGGTCGTGAGGGACCCCATCGGGATCGCCCCCTCCCGCCACAGCTCGTGGGAGGTCACGTACCGGGAAAAGTCGACGATCCCCTCCTGCTGCGAGGTGCAGAAGAAGCGTACGCCCCGCTCCCGGGCCGCGGCGAACGCCCCGCGCAGCGAGTAGGGAGATTCCCGCAGGCTCGCCGTGCCCGTGTCGTACAGCTCCAGCACGAAGTTGCGGACCCCCCTCTCCATGAGGTCGATCAGGTGATCTCCGCGCATGCCGGGGTACACGCGGAGTATCATCGAGGAGTTGATGGCCGACTCGATGCGCTCCCGCAGCCTCTCCCTGCCTCCACCGATGGGCAGGTCGCCGAAGGGCGGCTCGCTGAACAGCGGGCTGCCCGTGTGCCGGGGCGATGTCATGTTCCAGTTGCGGAAGCCGTCCGGCGCGACCTTCTCGAACTTCAGGTTGATGGGCGAGAGGACCCTGCCGCCGAAGACCACGTACACGCCCGGGGCCTCCTCGGCCGCGACGTGGATCGCCTTGCGGAGGTTGGGAATCGCGTCGCTGCCCGGACTGCCCGGCGGCTGCAGGGACGCGGTGAACACGATCGGGATCGGCGGCTTCGGGAACAGCCAGAACACGAGTGAGGCCGAGTAGGCGAGGGTGTCGGTTCCGTGCGCGATCACGACAGCGGATGCCGCGCCCTGGCGGAGGTGCTCGTCGATCGCCGCGATCAGCCGGGCCCAGTCCTCCGGGGTGATTTCCTCGCTCAGGATCCGGCCGAGCTCCACTTCCGCGAATGCGACAGCCTTGGGCAGCCTCCCCTCGGCCTCGAGGGCGCGGAGGATCGCCCCGGAGTCCCCCGCCATGATGTCCCCCTGCTCGGACTCGCGGCCCACGATCGCGCCGCCCAGGGACAGGATCTGGATCACGGTGAGGGCGAGTGACTCCTTGATGAGGGCCTGCACGAGGGAGGGGTCGGCCCTGCCGGAGGTCTCCTTCATGATCTGGCCGATGAGGTACCCGATCGGCCTGTGGTCGCCGGCACGGATCGACGCCGCGACGGAGGCATTCGCCTCCAGGACCCTCGCGATGAGCACGCGCAGCTCG
>Ga0315288_10011271_pt1 | contig 11258 bp, 10 predicted proteins | sample YL17G11_20_MG_FD_203454 | JGI IMG/M metagenome (GOLD analysis project Ga0315288, IMG submission 203454) | Sediment microbial communities from Yellowstone Lake, YNP, Wyoming, USA - YL17G11_20 | ecosystem: Environmental > Aquatic > Freshwater > Lake > Sediment | place: USA: Wyoming | collected... | reverse complement strand
TGGAAGCTGTTGACCATAACACCTAACTCCCATTCCTCTTCTTTCCCCCTTGTGTCCAGCAACCCAGGTTATGGGTAAGGATCAGTTTGCAAAGGGGGGCAGGGGGGGATTTCAGCGATGCGGATCTCAGTCGATCGTGATTTGATATTTTTTTCAAAAGGCTCAATTCATACCAACCTTCTCGTTTCGGAAGTTCCTCTTTCCCCTGAATAGGGGGATGACGCGTTTGCGGTTGGAGGGTGCCCCGGGGGGGCGCGCCAAAGAAGTCCAAACCATCTCTAGCCAGGAAGGGAGGAAAGACCGGTGAAGGAAAGAAAAAGGATCAGTCGTAGGGCATTTCTGAAGACCGCCGCGGCCGGAATCGGCGGGATGACGCTGGGACTGAAGGGGATCGGGGCCTCCGCGCAGGAGAAGACGCCCGCCAAAGCCAAACCCGCCAGAAAAGCTCTGGGGGTGGATGTCATTAAGCTCGGGGGGCAGGGGGTCATTTCGGGGGCCCACGCTGATTACGGCTGGCAGATCCAGGCCGGGGCCGCTTTGGCCATCGAGGAGATCAATGCCAAAGGGGGGGTCCTGGGGAGCAAGCTGGAGCTCAAATTCATGGATGAAGAGCTCAAGCCCGCCGTGGCCGTGAAAAATGCCAGGTACCTGGCCACGGAATGGGGCGCCCACCTTCTCTTCGGAGTCGATTCCAGCGGCAGCGCCATGGCAGTCGGTCCCATCCTGCCCGAACTCGACCGCCTTTGCATGTTCGTCCATGCTTCAACTCACCGCTTGACCGAAGAACTGGTGGCGGGAAAAGGAATCAAGCAGATCTTCCGCATCGCCGCCCCGGTTTACCAGGAGGGCAACCTTGCCGCCATGATTTTCAAAGAGTTTCCCAACATCAAGAGGTGGGCCGGGATTCACTGCGACTATGAATACGGATATTCCACCTGGGCTCTCTTCAAGGACACCCTCAAGAAGTATCGTCCCGATGTGGAGTTCGTCTCCATCGCCTGGGCCCCCTTCTGGACGATGGATTTTTCCTCCCACATCTCGGCGGTGATGGCCGCCAACCCGGACGCCATCCATGCCACCCCGTGGGCCGGAGAAGGGATCATGCTTCTCCGGCAGGCGCTTATGCTAGGGGTCTTCGACAAGATCCAGGCCTGGTTCCAGTGCATGGGGGGCTCCGTGGATATCCTGGAAGGGATTTCCAATGAAGTGGGGGCGGGAAAATTTAAGGATAAACTTTGGGCCACAGCCCGTTACATTCACAACTACCCCGATACGCCGGAGAACAAGAAGTTCGTGGAAAGCTTCCGCAAACGCTGGAACCGGCTTCCCAACTATTCGGCCGAAACCGCCTATTCCACGATTTACGTCTTCAAAGCGGCGCTGGAGAAGACCCGCAGCCTAAAGACCGCCGACCTGATCAAGGCCATCGAAGGGATGAAGATCATGACCCCGGGGGGAGAAAGATACTTCCGACCGGAAGACCACCAGGCGATTTACACCGTCCCCGGCGGAAGAGTGGTGAAAGATCCCAATTATCCCATTCCCGTCCTGGGTGACTTGAAGGTGTTCCCCGCCCAGGCCTACTACCGCCATCCTCCTTTTGAGCCTCTCAAAATGGGCAAATAATGCTGCCGGGGGGAGCCGGGACTTACCGGCTCCCCCCTCTTTCAATAACGAAGGAAAGGATATGGAGACATTAGCCTTCCAGGGACTCATAGGCCTGAGCGTGGCCATGTACCTCTGGCTCCTGGCCGCCGGTCTGACCATCGTGTTCGGCGTGCTGGGAGTGCTCAATTTCGCCCACGGCAGCCTCTTCATGCTGGGGGCTTATTTCGCCTTCACCTTCTACGGCCTGTGGGGAGTCAACTTCTGGCTGGCCATCGCCTTAAGCCTTCTGTCTGTTGCTGTCGTGGGCTACCTCATGGAGCGTTTTTTCCTGCGGCACATCTACGGCGAGGACCATGCCTACCAGCTTCTTTTGACCTTCGGGTTCATCCTCATCTTCGATGACGCCGTAAAGATGGTCTGGGGAGGGGTGGCCAAGATTCCGGCCATGCCCAGTTTCTTCGAGGGGACGGTGTCGGTGGTGGGAAGGCCCTTCCCGGTCTATAACCTCTTCATCATCGGGGCCGGCCTGTTCGTGGCCGTGGGGGTCTGGCTGCTCTTCGAGAAGACCTGGTGGGGAAAGATGGTGAGGGCCTCGGCCTCCGACCGGGAGATGGCCGGCGCCATCGGCATCAATATCCCCACCCTCTTCACCGGCGTCTTTGCCTTCGGGGCCATGCTGGCCGCCCTGGGGGGAGCTCTGGGGACTCCGGTTCGGGTCGTGGCTCCGGGGATCGGGTCGGCCATGATCATCCAGGCTTTCATCATCACGGTGATCGGGGGACTGGGAAACCTGAAGGGGGCTTTCGTGGGCGCTCTCATCGTGGGGATGCTCAGCGCCTATGGGATTCTGCTCTTCCCGGTCTTTGAACTCTTTTTGATTTTTCTGATCATGGCCGTGGTCCTGATGATCAAGCCGCAGGGACTCTTCGGGAGCTGAGCGATGAAAACCAGACTGGCGATCCTGTTGCTCATCATCTGCCTGGCCGTTCTGCCGGCCTTTGCGGGGAAATACCTTCTTTACGTCACCATTCACATCCTGCTTCTTTCGATTTTTTCCCTGGGGTTCAACCTTCTCTTCGGCTATACCGGCCTCCTCTCCTTCGGGCAAGCGGGGTTCTACGCCGTCGGAGCTTACGGGTGCGCCAAGATCCTGCTGGTTTACCCGTCGCTCCTGGCGGGAATCCTCGGGGGAGTCGCCCTGGCCGGGGTCGCTTCCCTTCTGCTGGGGGTTCTGTGCATACGGCACACCCGCATCTATTTCTCCATGCTCACCCTCAGCTTCGGCATGATGATCTTTTCCCTGGCCTGGAAGTGGCGGGATGTGACCGGGGGGGATGACGGGCTGGTGGGGATTCCCCGGGCCCCGCTGGAGGTTCCGGGGATCTTCAAGATCAACATGTCCGCCATGGAGAGTTATTACTACGTGGTCCTGGGTTTGTCGCTGCTGGCCATCTATCTCTTCCAGCGGATCGTTCGTTCTCCCCTGGGATTGACCTTGCAGGGGATCCGGGACAGCGAAACCCGCGCCGCCTGCGTCGGGGTCTCGGTCCGGAAATACCGCCTTCTCTCCTTCACCATCGCCGGTCTTTACGCCGGGTTGGCCGGAGCCCTCCTTCCCCCCCTGGAGAGCACGGTGACTCCTCCCCTGGCCCACTGGAGCCATTCCGCCGAACCCGTACTGGCCACCTTGCTGGGAGGAATCTACACCTTGGCCGGACCGATCGTGGGCTCGGCTCTCTTCTACCTCTTAAAGGATATCATTGTGCGCTTCACGGAGTATTGGCTCATCTGCCTGGGGGTCATCGTCGTGGTGCTGGTCATGGGATTCCGCGGAGGGGTGGTGAGCATTTTCCTGAAAGAAGGGAGCCGGCGGTGAAAGAGATCATCCGCACCGAAAACCTGGGGAAGTATTTCGGCAAGATGGCCGCAGTCCACGAAGTCACCCTCACCCTTCAGGAGGGCCTTTTCACTTCGGTCATCGGCCCGAACGGGGCGGGGAAGACCACCCTCATCAATCTTCTGTCCGGCTATCTGCTTCCCGACCGGGGCAGGATTCTATTCCAGGGAAGCGAGATCACCCGGCTGGGGCCGGACAAAAGGGTAAGGATGGGGATCAGCCGGTCCTTCCAGGTGATGAACATCTTCCCCCGGATGACGGTCTTCCAGAATATCCTGCTGCCGGTTTTGTCCCGCCTCAACAAGACCTCCAGCGCCTTCTCTTCCCTCATGAGCCAGAAAGAAGCGGTGGGGGAGGCGGAGAAAATTCTGGGTGAAGTCTGGTTGAAGGACGAAAAGGATTTCCCCGCCGGGGAACTGTCCCACGGCCACCAGAGGCTCCTGGAGCTGGGGATTGCGGTGGCCAGCAACCCCCAGATCTGTTTTCTCGACGAACCTTCTTCGGGCATGAATCCCATCGAGAGGATCAAAGTCCTGGAACTGGTCAAGAAGCTGGCCGCGGAGCGGAAGACCACCTTCATCATCGTGGAACACGACATGGATATTGTCTTTTCCCTCTCCGACTGGATCGTGGTCATGAACCGCGGGGAGATCCTGGCGGAAGGCCGGCCCGACGAGATCCGCGCCAACCGGGAGGTCCGGGAGATTTACCTGGGAGAGGAAATATGACCGCCATCCTGGAAGTGAAGGAGATCATCACCCGTTACGGACAGAGCCAGGTGCTCCACGGAGTTTCTCTGGAGGTGGGGGAAGGGGAAGTGGTGGCCCTCCTGGGGAGGAACGGGGTTGGAAAGACCACCACCTTCCGCTCCATCATGGGCTTGACTCCGCCCCGCTCCGGAAGCATCCGCCTCAAAGGGGTAGAGTTGGGGGGGAAGAAATCCTACGAGATCGCCCGGCTGGGGATCGGATACGTTCCCGACGACCGGAGAATCTTCCCCGACCTGACGGCCGAAGAGAACCTGGAGATGGCCCGGCGCCTGGCGAAGAAGGGGGGAGGACCCTGGACCCTGGCGCGGGTGTATCAAACCTTTCCCATCCTGGAACAGGTGAAGGCCAACAAAGGGACGACCCTCAGCGGGGGAGAGCAGAAGATGCTGGCCATCGGGCGGGGTCTCATGAAAAACCCCGAAATCCTACTCCTGGACGAACCCTCGGAGGGCCTGGCCCCTCTGGTGGTCAGAAACCTGGTGGAAATCATCCTGCAGATTCAGAAGTCCGGGGTCACCCTCCTGCTCGCCGACCAGAACATCAAATTCTGCCGCAAGGTGGCCGGCCGGGGCTACATCATGGAAAAAGGCCTGATCCAGTATGCGGGAGCCATGGATGAAATCTGGCAGAACGAGGAGATGGTGAGGAAATACCTGGCGGTTTAAAAGGGCGAAAGGAGCGCTGCGCTGGAGGAGCGTCACGCCAAGGCGTGACTCGAGGACCGGCCCTGCGGGCCTTGAGGAGCGCTTCGCTTGAGGTAAAAAGAAAACGGAAAATGGGCTAAGACCAAGGAACTTTTTCTTGATGGAAGGGGAGGAGCCATGAGGCGCGGGAAATTTTACCATCCGGAAATCGAAAGAATGAGCCGGAAAGCGATCCGGGACTTGCAGAACGAAAGAATGCGCTGGCAGATCCGGAGGTGCTTGTCCAAATCGGAGTTTTACCAGGAGAAGTTCAGGAAAGTCGGGATCAAGGCCTCCCAAATCAAGACGGTGGATGACCTCGTCCATGTCCCGGTGGTGACCAAGCAGGAGCTGCGGGATGAACAGATGAAATACCCTCCCTTCGGCCGCTACACCGTGGCTCCTTCAAAAGACTGGAGGGAACTGCATCCGTCCACCGGCACGACGGGAGCACCGGTGAATACCATCTGGTCGGAGAGAGACGTTGAGAATATCACCGAGATTACAGCCCGCACCATGTGGAGCTTCGGGGTACGGCCGGGAGACATCATCCAGAACGGTTTCAGCTACGGGTTATGGGTGGCCGGGATGTCCACCCATTATGCCGGCGAACGGATCGGCTGTTTCGTGATCCCCATCGGTGCCAGCATGACCGGCCGGCAGGTTGAATACATGCTCAATCCGGGTTCGACCGTACTCCTCTGTACCCCCTCCTTTGCCCTCCACATCGCCGAGAATCTGAGAGAACGGGGCGTCGCTCCCAAACAGTTGTCCCTCAGGCTGGGAAGCTTCGGGGGGGAGGGGGGCACGGAGACCCAAGCCACGAGGAGGAAGATTGAAGAAGGCTTGGCCATCGACGCCTACGATTATTATGGCCTGGCGGAAATCGGCCCCACCTTTGCATCGGAATGCACGGCCAAAGCGGGATTGCATTTTGCCGAGGACCATTACCTGATCGAGATCCTCAACCCCGACACGAAGGAGCGGTGCGCCGAGGGCGAGATGGGGGTTCTGGTTATCACCCATCTGTCCCGGGAGGCCACCCCCATGCTGCGGTACTGGACGAATGATTATGCCCGCTTGGATACGGCTCGATGTCCCTGCGGGCGCACCCACGGGCGGGCTGTGGGGGGGATTCTCGGGCGGGCGGATGATATGGTCATTTACCGGGGGGCGAAGTTTTATCCCGTCCAGGTGGAAAAAGTGGTTCGCAGTTACCGGGAGGTGGGAGATGAGTTTCTGATCGAACTGACCCGGGATGAGAATTCCTACGCGGATGTATGCACCGTGGTGTGTGAATGCCTGTCCGCGGACACGGACAGGACTTCGCTGGAGCAACGCCTGAGAAAGGACCTGCGGGAGGAACTCCGGGTCACTCCGGAAATCCGGATCGAACCCTTCGGGACCCTGGAGCGGACGACCTTCAAGGCAAAGAGGATTTACGACAAAAGACCCAAATAGCGAAAGCTGATGGCTCATAGCTGATGGCTGAAGACTCAAGATAAGGGACTACAAACTGCGGGTTATAAGCTAAGAGCCATGAGCCTTGAGCAAAATTGCCTGTTCCCTTGCTCTCTGCTCTCTGCCCCATGCTCTATGCATTATTATGATGTGGATTGAAGACCTTCGCCAGGCCTGTAAGGACAGGCTGATTGGAAATGAGCTTTTCTTCTTCTCCGAAATCGACTCCACCAACCGGGAAGCGCACGACCGGGCCAGAGGGGGGGCCCGGGAGGGGACCGTCATCCTGGCTGACTCCCAGTCCCGCGGAAAGGGGAGGCGGGGAAGGTCCTGGGAATCGCCCTCGGGCGCCAATCTGTACCTTTCCATAATATTGAGACCCCCGATTTGCCCCTCCCATGCACCCCAGATCACTCTCCTCGCCGGGGTGGCCGCCGCCAGGGCTTTGTCCGGAGTGTCAGGCCTGGAATGCCTTATCAAATGGCCCAATGATATTTTCCTTCGGGGAAAGAAATTGGCCGGAATCCTCGCCGAGATGGAAGGGGAAGGTTCCAAAGTCCGGTTCGTCATCCTGGGCATCGGGGTGAATGTGAACTGGAGAAGGGAAGATTTCCCCGCGGATCTTGGGGTGATGGCCACCTCATTGCACGCCGAAAGCGGGAAGGAGATTTCCCGGGCTGCGGCGGCGGCCGAACTCTTCCGGGAGCTGGAAAAGGAATATACCGCCTTTCTCCGGGAAGGGTTTTCCGCCCGGCTGAAGGATGAGTGGAACCGGCTCTCGTGGATCAACGGCAAACAGGTGACCCTCAGCTCTCCGGAAGGTACCCTTTCCGGCCGGGCCTTGGGCCTTGACACCGACGGGGCTCTTTTGCTACTGGATGGGGAGGGGAAAACCCGCCGCTTCATCGCCGGAGACGTGAGCCTCCAACGGATAAACAAAGATGAATGGGACACGGATGAACACAGAAAAGTGCCTAAAGTTCGAAATGCCTAGAGTGCCTAAAATTCGACTTTGTTCGAAAAGTACGTGATGAATGAATTTTTAAAAGCTGTTCGTAGAATGGCAGAGGTGCAACCCGTAGCCAGGATTTTCCCTGGGAGCACGGCCCTGCCGGAAATCCCCCCTGCCCCCCTTTTTTTAAGGGGGGTTGGGGGGGATTTCAGAGACGGTCGGGCGAAAGACGATTTCTTGGCAATTCTCAAGATTTTTCATTTTGCCCGGCCAGGCGACGAATCACCCACTTTTCGAACAAAGCCTAAAATTTAAATTTCTCTTTTTGTGCGCGTTCATCCGCGTCCCATAGGCAGTTGATTGTTTTGCCGCATTGAATATTTTTCCCCTCCCCCTCGACGGGGGAGTGATAGTGTGGGGGTGGGATTATTCCGCATTCCCCATTCCGAATTCCGCATTTGTAAAGGGGGGCCAACCCATGCTCTTAGTCATAGACGTCGGCAACACCAACACGGTTCTGGGAATTTACGACGGAGACCGCCTGATGGACAACTGGCGCATCTGGACCGAGAGGGACCGTACCAGCGACGAGTACGGGATCCTCATGCGCAACCTCTTTGCTTCCAGTTCGATCCCCCTGGATAGGATCGAGGCCATTTCCATCTCCTGCGTGGTCCCCCCCATGCTGAACATGCTCCTGGAGCTCTGCGAAAAGTACTTTCACCTCAAACCCCTGGTGGTCGAATTCGGGATCAACACCGGCATGCCCATTCTGCTGGACAACCCCTACGAGGTGGGGGCGGACCGGATCGTGAATGCCGTGGCCAGCTATTACAAGTACAAGCGGAGCCTGATCGTGGTCGATTTCGGAACGGCCACCACCTTTGATTACATTTCCCCCAAGGGGGAATATATGGGCGGAGCGATCGCCCCGGGGCTGGGGATCTCCGCCGAGGCCCTGTTCATCCGGGCTTCCAAGCTCCCCCGGGTGGAGCTGAAAAGGCCCAAGAGGGTGGTGGGAAAGAATACCGTGCAGTCCATGCAGGCGGGCATCGTTTTCGGCTATGTGGGGTTGACCGATGAAATCGTGCTCCGCATGAAGGAAGAAGTGGGGACCCACCCCAAGGTGATCGCCACCGGCGGTTTGGCTCCCCTCATCGCTGCGGAGTCCAAGACCATCGAGGAAGTGGACGAATTCTTGACCCTGGAAGGCCTGCGCTTGCTCTATGAACTGAACCGGAAGAGGTGAAAACCCCATGGCCGAAAAATTCATGCTGACTCCCTTCCAGGAAGAGCACGAGATCTTCCGGCAGCAGTGCCGGCGGTTCGTGGAAAAAGAGCTGGCTCCCCACGTCATGGATTGGGAGACGAAGAAAGATTTTCCCGACGAAGTCTTCCGGAGGGTGGGAGAGATGGGGCTGCACGGGATCCTCATTCCGGAGGAATACGGGGGATCGGGGGGAGACTACCTGATGGCCTCGGTGTGGGTGGAGGAATCGACCCGGATCCGCTCGGGAGGAGTGGAGGCCGGGATCGGGATGCACGGCCTCATCGTCCTTCCGGCCGTTGCTAAATTCGGAAATGAGGAGCAGAAGAAGAAATTATTAATCCCCGGGGTGAAGGGGGAGAAAATCGGGGCCCTCGGCCTAACCGAGCCGGTCGCCGGATCGGACCTGGCCCATATCCGCACGGTCGCCAAGAGGGAAGGAGACCACTACGTCCTGAACGGCTCCAAGACCTTCATCACCAACGGCTGCCGGGCCGATTTCGTGCTGGTTCTCTGCAAGACCGATCCGGAAGCGGGGTACAAAGGTTTTTCCACCTTGATCGTGGAGAAAGGAATGCCGGGATTTACCCAGGGAAAGCCCTTGGAAAAGCTGGGATGGCAGGCGGGGGACACCGCGGAACTGACTTTCGAAAACGTCGCCGTCCCCGTGGCCAACCGCCTGGGGGAGGAAGGCAGCGGCTTCTACAACGCCATGGCCAACCTGGAATGGGAGCGGCTGATCATGGCCCTGGGCACGGTCTGCAGCGCCCAGCTGGCCTTCGACAAGACGAAGATCTACGTTCTGCAGCGGGAGGCGTTTGGACGTCCGATCGGGAAGTTCCAGGTCAACCGGCACAAGATGGTGGACATGGCCATGGAGATCGAGGCTGCCCGCCAGCTCAATTATCATGCCCTGCGGAAGCTGATGAACGCAGAACCCTGCGCCGTCGAGGTGTCCATGGCCAAGGTTTTTGCCTCCCGGATGGGCGAATTCGTGGCCACCACCTGCCTCCAGCTCCACGGCGGCTACGGCTACATGCGGGAGTACGAGATCGAACGCTTCTTCCGCGACGTGCGGATCAACGCCATCGGCGGCGGCACTTCGGAAGTTTTGAAAGAGATCGTGGGGAGGTTGATGGGAATCTAACGATTGCGGATTTCGGATTTCCGATTTGGGATTGAAATACTACAGTCCCAGTCTGCATTTTCTGTGGACCCCGAACTCGTAGCGACCCCTTTTTTGCTTTTAACCTAATCCTGAACTCGCAATCTTCAACTGCCTTTTTACTTTCAATCCGCAATCCGCATTCCGAAATCCGAAATTGATCTATCTTGCCAATCTGGCCAGGACTTTGCCTATCGGTCCGAGCTTCTTCTTCACATCCAGGAAGGTCTTCTCCCCCTGCATCATCTTGGCCATGGCGTTCCACCAGCGGTCTTTGGAGGCGATTTTCCGGTGGTAATGGAAAGGACGGAGGTTGAAGAGTTCCCGGAATAATCGGGCGCATTCCAGCTCGGGCATCAGCTCCCGGTCGATCATTTCCTGGTAGTTGTTCAAGGAATTCCGATTATTTTTCAACGCTTCCGGTAAGGCGGAAGCGGCAACCTGAGCGCTCCGGACGGCGGAAAGAATCCCTTCCCCGGAAAATGGATCGGCCAGCCCGGCGGCATCTCCGATGAGGATACACCTTCCTTTTTCAATGGGGCTGCGCTTCTTCCGGAGGGGAATCATGAATCCGGCGGCGCCGAAGGGCAGGGTTTTTTCTTTCCGGGCCCGGGTGGCCAGGAATGCCCGCTGGTAGTTTTTGATTTTTGCGGCCGGGATATTGACTCCCCCGGCGCCCAGGGAAAGGAAGTATTTCTTGGGGAACATATAGGCGTAGCTTCTTTTCAGGCTCCCCCAGTCGAGGTGGATCACATCCGGTTCCCAGTCGGGGATCATGGAGGTCGGAGCTTCACTGTGGACGGCCAGCATGTAGTTCGGGTCCTGCATCAGGCCGGTTTTCCTGGCCACCACACTTTGCGAACCGTCCGCGCCGACGACATACGCGGCCGAACAAAGCCCCGCCGCGGTTTCCACTTCCATAAAGCCGTCTTTTTGCTCCAGCGAGAGAAATGGGGTCTGATCGAAAAAACGGGCGCCCGCCTCTTCCGCCCGTCGGGCGAGAAATTCGTCGAAATGCTCCCGGCGCACGGTGAACATGAGCGGCTCAGGGGAGCGCCGGGTGAAAGGCTCCTCGAATTTGCAGGTGAAAGAGATTCCGGTGATGGTTTGCTCGATGACCGGGGAAAAATCGAAGGGAATGAGCTTTTGGGTGCGGACGTTCACTCCTCCCCCGCAGGTTTTGCCGCGGGGGAATCTGGCCTTGTCCAGAAGAACCACATCCAGGCCTGCTTTGGCCAGATGATAGGCCAGCATCGACCCCGCCGGCCCCGCCCCCACCACGACCACATCCGTTTTTTTGGGAAAAGATTTGTTATTCATATTTTTTTGGACACAGATGAACTTAGCGCGGCTGCGCCGCAACCAAAAAAATTTTATTGGACACAGATGAACACAGATAAACACAGAAAAGGATTCATGAAAAACGCTTAACAAAATTTAAAGATTTTACACTAC
>Ga0315288_10011269_pt1 | contig 11259 bp, 19 predicted proteins | sample YL17G11_20_MG_FD_203454 | JGI IMG/M metagenome (GOLD analysis project Ga0315288, IMG submission 203454) | Sediment microbial communities from Yellowstone Lake, YNP, Wyoming, USA - YL17G11_20 | ecosystem: Environmental > Aquatic > Freshwater > Lake > Sediment | place: USA: Wyoming | collected... | reverse complement strand
TTTCTTTTAATTTCGGGTCTATGTAACTCATGTCATGATTCATGGAGCGTTTGGACTGAATCAGGTTGATTTTCTTATTCTTTAAGTCAATTGCAATGATATCTATTTCAGAATGAGAGCCTGCAGTCCTTTCAACAATCTCAAATCCATCTTTCCTGAAGTCTTCAACAATTTTATATTCTTTCCGCCTTCCAGCCTTATAAAAATTATTTGCCATGTAAAATGCCTTAAAACATATTTTTCTCATTTAATATTTTTCTCATTGGTTTTGAGACTGGAACACAATCATTGCATAATGGCGCATTATCAACAACAGAATAGACTAAAACCATTTCACCGCAAATATTGCAGATTTTTTCCTTGTCTTTTGATAAATATTTATTTGCCATAAATCTCCCTCGCCTGTTTAATGCATCTTTTAAGAATTGCTTCAGGAATTGTAAGCATATTTGGGGAATCTTTTATTCCATAATCCACACAGTATTTATAAAAATCATCCCAGTTTATAATTACTCCTGAAGAAACTGATTTTAATTCAGAAACTAAAAAATCAACAATCTTTTTGTCAGCATCCCGATAAGTTAATTGTTTTTCCCTGAATGCATGCAGATCTTCTGATGAAGCCATCAGCTCATTAATCTTATCACGCAATAATGCAGAAGGGCTTAGCTGTTTATCAACTAAAAAGAGTTCCTGCTCTACTGATATTGTCACATCCTTTTTAACTGCCATAGATAATAATGCGTACGTTCCTTATTTAAATTTTATGATATAGAAAACGTACTTTTTGAATGCATATATAAAACTCATCCTAGCCAACAGACCCCTAAGTAGTTCCTATCTCTAGTTGAGCTAGTCGACCGCCTTTTTTTAGAGAGGACACAACTCATTATAGCTCAAAACGAACTTGCGTACGTTTCACACTTTGAAGGCTAGATTCCTTAACTTCATTTTTCCTCTAGTGTCAGGAGCCTGTTAAGGCGGCACATCATCTAAGTTTCAGGATTAATGAGAAAAAGCATTTACCATTAATAAAGATTCTTGCCATAAAAAGGATATATTGTCAGTTCCCCAATCGGCTCATTAATCGAATAATTTATTAATAAGTGATTCGTGGCTTAACCACAGGTTAAGCCACTCATTAGTCCTATAATAAATAAATATTGTTCGCCTCAGGTGGAACTGAAATTCTCATTAATATATATATTATAATATATATATTATTATTATTATTATACTTATAAAGACGCTGTGTAACTTATATTTAAAGCTTTCGTAAAGCTTAAATACTCATTTATAGACGGTATACCGACTATAATATATACTTATAAATATATCTATTATAATATTATTATTAATTATTTCTCCTCTATAAAAGTTCGTACAATGAGGTGTTGTACGCACCTTTTAGAGCATATTTAAGCATTTAGATAAGCTTATATAGTCGATAAATAGGCTTATTAGCGTCTATAAAAATGCTTATAAAGTTATCGAAAGCTTTATAAAGGATACGTATAAGCGTGTTTAGGTCTTTTAGCGCCTATAAACCTATATACTCTTCGACGATAAAGTTTATAAACTAAAAAGTGCCTGGCACCTCATAGAAATTTTTATAAAATATTGATTCTTTCTTTGATGATGATATTGGATGACTGGCAAAAGGAAATCCTTGACTATGATGGCAATATCCTTTTATGCACGGGAAGACAAGTCGGTAAGACTACAATCATGGCTATAAAGGCAGCTGAATACATGATTAAGCATAAAGGCAGCAAAATCATTATTGTTTCTTTGACTGAAGACCAGGCTAAGTTAATTATTGTCATGATTCTTGATTATATAGAAAAGCACTATTCCAAAGATATAGCAAGCGGAAGAGATAAGCCAACACAAAATAAGATAACTATAAAGAACGGCTCTTCTGCATTGGCAAGGCCAGTGGGAAATACTGGAGATGCTGTAAGGGGATTCACAGGTGATGTTTTAATCATTGATGAAGCTGCTAGGATGCCTGCGCTTGCGTTTCAGGCAGCCATGCCTGTTTTATTAACAACTGCAGGGCAGATCTGGATGTGTTCGACTCCTTTCGGAAAGACAGGTTATTTTTATAAATCGTTTCTTAATAAAGAAAGATACAAGGTATGGCATAAGAATAGCGAAGAAGTCATTAACAACAGGGAAATATCAAAAGACTGGAGCCAGGAAAAGAAAGATAAGGCTATTGAATTCTTAAGGCAGGAAAAGCATGATATGACCGGGCTGCAGTACGGGCAGGAATATCTAGCTATGTTTTTAGATGATTTAAGAAGATTCTTTGATGATGATTTAATAATGAACTGCTGCAGAATAACAAGGCCTGAAAGTTGCATTAGGGAAGATAATTATATGGGAGTGGATTTAGCCAGGATGGGAAATGATGAAAGTTCTTTTGAAATCCTGCATGTCTTGGAAGATGGAAAGATAAGGCAGATTGAGAACATTACAACTAAAAAGAAGATGACAACTGAAACAGAATTGCAGATAACTGAATTGGCCAGAGTATTTAATTGCTTAAAAGTTGGGATTGATGCAGGTTCAGGAACTTTAGGCGTAGGAATATATGACCATCTTTTAGACTCTGAACTAAAAAGAAAAGTTGTTGCAATGAATAACAGGCAGATTAGCTTAACAAGGAATGAAAAAAACATGCAGAGAATCTTTAAAGAAGATATGTATGACAATCTTAAAGCCATGATGGAGCATCATGAGATACTTTTGCTAGATGATGAAAATTTATGCACGTCTTTAAGAAGCATACAATTCCAGTTTAACAAAGATGAAGCAGTGAGGGAAAACAGAGTTTCCATATTTGGAAATTACAGCCATATTGCAGAAGGATTAATCAGGGCAGCATGGCTTGCCAAAAAGGAAAGAAATAAAAAGTTCTTTATCCACTACATATAATGGCACATACAGGAATATTTGCAACGTCAGATGAAATTCTTGTTAAAGCAGGGGTAAATTATAATATCCTGATTACAGAAGCAAGGATAAACGCATTGTGCCTTCAGGCTGAATCTGCATTAAATACAGAATCAAGATTTAATTGGAGTGATGCCTATGCAGCTCTCGATGCTGATGTTAAGGGGATTTTAGCTGAATATGAAAGTGATTTTGTTGCTTTTTATATAATTTCTTTTGATGCTTCAGGATATACGTCGAGGACAGAATCACAGACCATGCTCGATTGTTTATTTACAAGGATGACAGAAATAAAAAATCTTTTGAAAGAGAAAGAATTCCAACTCTTCATAAAAGAGGCATAATGGAAAAATATACAACAAGTGAAATAATCAGCAGCCTCGCAGGAGATATAGCTGCGCAGAAAGAAGAAGAAAAAAAAATAATAGTTTCTAATGATGCTTATGCAATAATAGATATTCTAATGATTATGTTAGAAAGATTGAGGTTAGGATGATTCCTGTAAAATTCAGAAAAAGCGCAGAGGCTTCGATTGCAAGTTATGACTATGTGGATATTGCAGAAGGAACGGGGGTTGTTGTCTTTAATGGCGGAAAGGCTGCAGTATCAGGCTCTGCTGTTTTTTTACTGTCGAGAAATACTTTTTATTCTGATGTTGTGAGCTCTGTGAATGCAACAACACTAAACGCAGATTTTGATTTGACTCCCTTTAATCTGCCTAAAACAATTAAGGGAACTGCTTATTTGTCTTTTGGGTTTTATCAGGTGAACGCAGGCGGAACAGGATATATAAAAATACAGATTCAAAAATCAAGCGGCGGAGTAGTGTCAAATTGCAGCTCTGAGATTTATGCAGATCCGCCAGTTGGAGCCGGGGCTCATAAAATGTGCTTTGTTCCGATATCATTGACAACAACTCATTTTAAAAAAGGGGATTTTTTAAGGTGCTCCATGCAGATAACAGCACTGAGCAGCAATAATGAAATCGGGCACGACCCTATGGGGAGAAATGGAGCTTATTTAACCTCAGCCTTAACAACTCCGCCAGTTACAACAAAATTTCAATTATACATCCCATTCCAGATAGATTTATAAAAAATAGGAGATTATAATGTGCAGAAAAAAACCGAGGTAAAATGGCTCAATTTGATATAAGCAATGTTTCAACAACAAGCATGAATACTGCAGTCAAAGATTTTTCTGTAAGTTCAAAAACTATTGACAAGCCTGCAGATGCAAACGAGACATATTGGGATTCAAAAGACTGGAACAAATATTTAGGATATTATAAATCAATTCCTGAACTAAAAAAAGCAATCGATGCTCTTGCATGCTGGACTGTGGGAAAAGGTTATAATGCAGACGCCATGACTGAAGTTATTTTAGAGCATATTTCAGGATGGGGTGAGGATTCTTTTGAAAGCATTTTAATGAATTTATTGATTGTAAAGAAAATTAACGGAGATTCTTTTGCAGAGATAATAAAGGATGATGATAGTTTATTATTAAACTTAAAGCCTCTTGACCCGTCGGATATTAGGATTGTTGTAAATAAAAAAGGAATCATTGACAGATACGAGCAGCTGAACAGGACAACAAGGGAATCTATAAAAACTTTTAATCCCGAAGAGATTTTACATTTATCCAACGACAGAATATCCAGTGAGATTCATGGAATTTCAGTCGTAGAAGCTTGCCAGTGGGTGATTGATGCAAGAAATGAGGCAATGTCAGATTGGAGAAGAATATTGCACAGAAATCTCGCAGGATTAAGAATTATTGAAGTTGAAGAAGATAACCCTGCAAAACTCGCAGTTCTCGAAACAATGTGGGCAAAGGCAATAAACAAAGGCGAAGTTCTTGTTCTTCCAAAAGGAACTGCAAGCCCAGTAAATATAAATCCACCTGTCAATCCTGAAAACTGGATAAGATATTTAGAAAACTTTTTTTATCAGGCTGTCGGAGTACCAAGAATAATCTTAGGCGGCGCTGCAGAATTTACAGAAGCATCGAGTAAAATCGGATACCTGACTTTTGAGCAGGTTTATATAAGCGAACAAAGATTGCTCGAACAGGATTTATGGAATCAATTAGGATTAAAAATAGAATTTGAAAGGCCAGTCTCATTAAAAGAAGCTGTGCAGCAATCAGAAGAAAAAAATACAGGGCAAGTTGGCATGCAGCAGAATGAAATGCAGACAAACATGACGAGGAACGAATGAAGCCTATACATTATCATTTATTAAACTCTGCTATTGCAGGGGGTTTGGTTTTCTTAGGCAGCCTTACGCCTTTGTTAGCAGGCGACTTTAATTTTAAAACTTTTGGAATCGGGGCATGTTTGGGGATTGTAACAGGCTCTATAATATTTTTAAATAAATTCAATGAGTGGTTTGATACTCAAGACCCATGCCCTAAAATATTCAATTTTGTATAAAATGGCAGCAACAAAAAAAAAGAAAAATGAACGGATTAATGAACCGGGAATTATAACGCCACAATCTTTCCAAGGCGCAAATGCAAGCGCAGTTCCAACTTTAAAAACTCCTCTCGTAAATCCAGCAGCTCAAAAGCCAGCTGTTCCTTCTCCTGATTTGGATTTGCCGAGGCAAGGCTCTCCTTCAGGGGTTGTAATTAAGAATGAAGCAGGACAGATTAAAGGATTTGAAAATCCCAAAGGGGATGTATTTTTAGGCGCTTCTCCTTCTCTTCAAAGAGCATCAGATGCTGGAATATCAGCAGCTGAAATATCACAACAGCAATTTTTGCAAAATAGAAGCCAAAGAGCTATGCAATTAATACAGCAGTATCAAGGGCAAGAATTATCGCCTGAAGTTCTGGCAACTCTTACAGCAGATGAAGTAAATTTATATAAAACTTTTGCAGCCAGTGGTGGCACTGCTGGGATTGCAGGCGCAGGTGCATTGATTGGCGGCCTTGCTGCAGGAATTCCAACAGGTGGAGTAGGTGCAATACCGGGTGCAATAGGTGGCGCTGCAATCGGTGGATTAATCGCAAATTCTGCATTAAATTCTGCAAGGGCAAATATCAAAGAGCAATTAAGCGGAAATATTCTGGCTAAAAAAATAGAACTTTTAAATGGCGATAAGCTCATGAGAGATTTAATTACTGATATAAATGGCGGTGGAGACCCTATGGAAAATATAAAAAAGTTTTATGAATTAGAAACAGCTTTACAGGTTGCTCATGAAAAATTAAAGCTTGATACGCAAAGCGATTTAGCTTTATTTTCAAGTGAAGACGGAACTCCTGAACTTGCAAGATATAAATTATTTTTCAGAGAAGACATTGGAACATTTGCGGCTTTAGAAAGAGAATTGATACAAGCAGCACAAAATCCAAATCCAAATAAAATATTATCTACATCTTCAATAAGTGATAATGCAGCACAATAAAAAATATAAACTTTGCTTCATTTTATAAAATATCTTTTGTTAAGGGGGTTTCATTCCCCCCTTTATATTCACATGGAAGAAAATAAAACAATCCCGCAGGAACAAGCAAACACTACAGATTTGATTGACAAAGCAAACGAAGCTGCAGAAAGACTGGGAAGAGAAAATGATAGAAGAGAAAAGCTTTTAGTGAGAGAAGAAGCTATGGAAGCCAGGAGAACATTAGGCGGAAAGTCTGATTTGCAAACAGTTCCTGCAAAAGTAGAGACTGCAAAAGAATACGCTGATAGGGTTATGAATAATAAAAAATGATAGAAAATAAAGAGTTAGGCATTAAGATTGCTGAAGATTCCAACGAAAAATTCTGGGTGGAAACTTTGGAGAAATGCACAGAAGCTATTGCAACAGAAGAAAGAAATCTTAAAATAAATCATAAAATTCTTGAACTCTGCAAACAGGAATTGCAGAAATAAATTAATATGCACGCTGTTTTTATTCCTTATGGAAAGCGAAGTGAAGTTGAATTAATGCTTAGGGATATGGAAGCTCAAAAACATTTATTGAAAATGTCGAAGGGGAAAGAAGAGCAGAAGATATGGATTCAAAGCCAAATAAGAACTCTACCACTCGGTGCGGTAGAGTATATTTTTCCTAAAGAAGATATGGATATGGTTTTAACTACGCTGAATTTTGGCAGGAAAGACAGGTATGAGTTAGGAAAAGCAAAAATGCTTTTATTAAGGAAACTTTTTAATTGCCGGAAGATTCCAAAATTCAATAAAGATAAAAAATATTTGTGGATTACCGAGAATGTAAGCATAATCCCTATTGGTATTCGTGATGATACAGATTTGATTGAGCCTTATGAAGCCTATAAAGGCTGGACTCATGAAGCAATTTAGGAACTACAAAAGATTTATAAAGTTTAGGCACTACAATACTTCATGGCAAACGAGGCAGTACTAGTTTTTGAGACTGAATTACCAATTCCATTTACTGTTGCAGATAGTACAGGAATAGAAAAAGGCGCAGTTCTTAAGATGACTGACCCAATGACAGCCATAATAACTTCAGCAGCATTAGATACAGTGGCTGGAATTGCATCATCAGAAAAAATTATTTCTGATGGCAAAGTAAAACTCGGTGTTTATAGAGGCGGAATATTTAAAGTTTATCTATCAGGCTCATGCACAGTAGGCGATGCAGCAGTAACAGATTCTATGGTTAATTATTTTAAATCAAGGGCAACATTAACAGAAGCTCAGTTGTCTGGCTCTAAAGTAGCTGGAATATTCTTGGAAACAGGAACAGCAAACGAGACTGTTTTAATGGAGTTAAGAATACACGGACAATAAAATGACAGACACAGCAGGACAGGCAGACATCAGGGGTATTGACATTCAAAAATTAGTCGAGGGATTTGCAGATGTAGATATTATTCTTAAAAAATATGTTCGTGTAATAACAACAGCAGCAAGAGAAATAAGATGGTATCAAAAGACATCAGCAGCAGGTTCAGGTAATTTCTTAACATCTCCGACTACAACAGGTTTAACAACTGATTTAATAGAAACTTCTGAAAAATCTGTACCCGTTGTTATCGAAAATTCTTATACAAGAAATACAAGTTATGTTAGAAAATTCTTTGCATCTTCTCCTATGCTGACAATAGAGGACTTGAAAGACTGCGACCCTGATATATGGGGCGATATAATTAAGGACGCTGTAAGGGCAGTCAATAAAAAAGTAGATGCAAGATTATTAACTGTTTTAGATGCTTCTGGATGTGGAACTGCAGCAGCAACAGGCAATGGATGGAATGTAGATGCAGATGCTGACCCTATGCTCGACTTTTTAGCAGCAATCGAATCTATTGAATCTTATGGTTATTCATCAGCAGATTTAATTGCTTATATGAATCCTGCAGAAAAGAAATGGCTTTTAAGGTGGCTTATAACTGTTAAGGGTTCTTCAATCCCTGGATTCTCAAGCACAAAAGTAGATAGCGGAGAATTAATGCAGCTATTAGGGGTTAGAGTTATAAGCGACCCAAATAGGCCAACAGATACAGTAACTATTTTTAGCCCAAGTAAAGCGGTCATATGGAGAGAATTTATGCCAACTACTTCAGCAGTAATAGATGAGCCAGGCATTGGAAAATTAGTGAGGGTATGGTGTGAGGGAGAAGCAATAAGACCTAATCCATACGCTGTTTTTAAATTGACTGATACAATTAATTAAGATGGCTGAAATTCTACAAGGTGGACAAAGAGATTTATCACCTCAAACTACAGGTTATACAGTAACTAATTTTACAGCAGATTATACTATTTCTTGCACTGAAAGCACAGCTGCAAATATTGCCGCAACTTTGACAACTTTAATAAGAGATTTGATTGCTAAGGGAATAATAAACGGAACGGTGGCATAATGACAGGCGCAATAACATCAACTTATGTTGGAGAGGCTGCAAATGGAAGTGCTGCATTAAAGGCATTGTTTGATAGTGTCAATGTTGGAGCTGCAACAGCAGGAGCAGAAACAACCTCAATAATTGTAATCCCAACAGGACAGAATATATCAGTTTGGAAAATAGCAAGAGCAGCATAATATTTATATAATTCTAATCATTGGTTAATCTATGGCAAACATAGCCGGAGAAAAGGAACTTAAAACAGATTGGGATGAATTGAGCGCAAGCGATTCAACAAAAGCTGTTGGGCATGAACAAAACTTAGTTCCTGAAGAAACTTTTATCCCTCAAAGATACAGGGCAGGTATTTGATAATGGGAAGGCCAACAAATGAGCAAAAGATTATCAAACAGTTAGAGCCGCAATTTCAGAAACAAATGCCAATAGCAACAGATATGTTCTTGCCTAATCATTCGGGAATATCAAACCATCCCGAAGCTGTAAATAAATTTCTTAAATTAGATTGCTCTAATGATCCTTTAACTGATACTTTAGAAATTCAAAAAACAGCTACATCAATCTTTGCTGGTGTTTCAGGTGCTTCTTTAGTCAATCCAACAGATGCAGATGGCACGACTACTTTCAGAATGACGCCAGCCCTGATACAGTCAGCTCAGGGCAAGGGAGCGACCAACCAGCAATATCAATGGGCAGGGGTTATGATGCCTTCGTCTAATGCAGATAATCTTACATATAGATATTATTACAAATTTGGGGCAGGGGCGTGGACAGTTCATCCATTTTATTTAGATACTGCAAATGGATTTGTGGTGCTTGGTTTGGCTAATGGAGAAGACCCTTATAAATCTCCCAATGTTCTTTATTTATTAAATTCTACATCTGCTACAAGTACTGTAGACCAATATTCTCCTTGTCTTGCTTGGGGTTCACAAGGATGGAAGACAGCGGCGACAGCAGGAACGCAATATATGGGATTGCTTCAATGCAATGCCCCAGAACTCGGGGTCATTTCTCCGATAGGCGTGCATAAATGGATGTATGGAATAAATACGACTGGGAATAGTGTACCCGAAGCCAATGAATTAATGAGATTGCAGTGGGGGAGTGATGCAGGAGTGGCAGGAGTTATTCTAAATGAGCAATCTTTGAATGATTATACTTTTAGGGTTGAAGGCGCAACAAATGCTAATTTGCTTTATGTTGATGGAACGAATGATAAAATCGGAGTTGGAACAGCAACACCAACTTCTTTATTTTCAGTCGGTTCAACTTCTCAATTTCAAGTTGATTCAACAGGCAAAGTTATCCAATACAATAATGTTGCAACTGAAGGCAGAGGAGTGCCGCCAATACATGACTACGTTATGCTGACAGGACAGACAGCAACGGTAGATGATACAAATTTCACTAATGCGGCAGAAGGCGGGTTTTATCGCATAAGTGGATATATCTGGACTTCGCAGGTAGATGAGGCTTCGACAGCTACGGCAGTTGTTCATATAAAATGGAATGATGGAACTGCAAGAGATTTAATGCCAGCAGCGATAAACATGGCAACAGCAGATTATAACCAGTTTACAGTTATTTGTTGGCTTGCAGATATTTCTTCTAATGTTAAATATGGAGTGGTTGTATCTGGCACAGTTGAAGAATCAACTTTTAATATGGCTCTGACCTGCGAAAGGCTTGCATGATGGAAACTAAAAAAAGAAGATGCAAATGTGAATATTTTATAGTCAATAAGAATGGAATTTGTTTTTGTTTTTACTGTGGTTTAATTATATGCCTTTAACAATACAAATATTTAAATAGTGTGTTTTGTGTGTTTTCTTATGAAAGACAAAACAGAAATTCTTAAGATGACACGTGAAGAATTACAAAAGTATAAATGGAGCTCTGATTTAAATCTAAAATTAAATGACTGCAATAACTACAATAACTGCAATAACTGCAATGAATGCAATGACTGCGATTACTGCAATGAATGCGATTACTGCGATGACTGCGATTACTGCAATAACTGCAATGACTGCGATTACTGCGATTACTGCAATGACTGCGATTACTGCGATTTCTGCAATAACTGCAATGAATGCAATGACTGCAATAACTGCAATGACTGCGATTACTGCGATGACTGCGATTACTGCGATGACTGCATTTATTGCAGAAATCTTAAATCTAAATATAATTCTTATTATATCTGCAATGTTGAAGTTACAAAAGAGGAATTTAAAGCAAAAAGGAAGGAGTTAGAATCAAATGAAAAACATACGCTTAACATTGACAACAGCTGAATTTATCCTTTTAAAAATCAGAAAAGCACGCGTAGAAAAACGCCTGGATAAATCCCTGACATGGAAGCAATATATCCTGCTGATAGAGGCAGGCAATAGCAACGCAAGAGTTAGAAAAGGAATCGCTTTAATTAATGCAAAAGCAGGGGAA
>Ga0315288_10011268_pt1 | contig 11260 bp, 15 predicted proteins | sample YL17G11_20_MG_FD_203454 | JGI IMG/M metagenome (GOLD analysis project Ga0315288, IMG submission 203454) | Sediment microbial communities from Yellowstone Lake, YNP, Wyoming, USA - YL17G11_20 | ecosystem: Environmental > Aquatic > Freshwater > Lake > Sediment | place: USA: Wyoming | collected... | reverse complement strand
GTGTACGAGGACAGGAGCTTTAGTTTCGTTACCAGGACACCGCCGGCCTCTGATTTAATCAAGAAAGCCTTGAGCCTGGAGAAGGCGGGAGGTCGGGCCGGTCATGATGTTGCCGGGACAATCTCCAGGCAGAAAATCCGTGAAATCGCCGAGCTTAAGGCTAAAGACTTACATGCGAACAACATTGAAGCCGCGGTGAGAACGATAGAGGGAACCGCCCGGAGTATGGGAATAAAGGTGGAGTAACATGGTAAAACAAGGTAAGAAATATGAAGCAGCCGCTGCCAAAATAGATAAAAACATCGCCTATCAACCGAAGGAAGCCATCGAGCTGGTAAAAAAATCAGCCCCGGCTAAATTCGATGAGACGGTTGAACTTCACTTACGCATGGGTCTTGACCCGCGTAATGCCGCTCAGCAGTTGAGGGGAGTCGCATTATTACCTCACGGGCTGGGAAAGAAAGTCCGCGTCCTTGTTTTCGCCCAGGGTGAGGCGGAAAGGATTGCCAGCAGCGCCGGGGCGGACTACGTCGGCGGTGAAGACATGATCAAGAAAGTCGAGGAAGGCTGGGTTGATTTCGACACGGCTATCGCCGTTCCGGAGATGATGGGCAAGGTAGGCAAACTCGGTAAAATCCTGGGCAGGAAAGGACTCATGCCAAATCCAAAGTCAGGCACAGTTGTCGGCATGAATGATTTACCCAGGGTAATCGAAGATGCCCGGAAGGGCAGGGTGGAATATAAACTGGACAAGACGGCAATTATCCATGTACCGCTGGGCAAGGTCAGTTTCGAAGAAAAAATGCTGATGGACAATTTAACGGCGGTGATGGAAGCGGTGGTCAAAGCCAAGCCTACCGGAGCCAAAGGGCAATACCTCCGGAGCGCTTATATTACTACCACCATGGGACCGAGCGTAAAACTCGACCTTACAGCCGCGATGGCTTTAAACGCCAGCTAGCTTTACGGCACGGTAAATCTGTGCTAAAATATATTGGTAATTGAATAGGTAGTCCCAAGACAGCGGGTGTCCCGATACATCGGGACTTAATAAATGTAATGCCTGCCGAGGATGAAAACAGTACTAAATTAAGTACAATTTCTTTAGTCCTCGTGCGGCAAGCATGAGGACTTTTTCTTTACATAAAGAAAATAACCCGAGAGACACGGTAACTTACCAGGAGGTAGATGCAATGCCGACGGAAAAGAAACAAAAGGCTGTAGAAAGTCTGCAGCAGGTTTTCTCCAAGTGCAATATCGGTATAGTGACCGACTACCGCGGACTGAAAACCTCCGAGCTAAATGAGCTACGCCGCAAACTTAGAGAGGCGAGTGTCGATTTCAAAGTTGTGAAGAACTCGCTGGCGCAGATTGCCGCCAAAAATGCGGGACTGGGACACCTGGAAGGTACGTTCCAGGGACCGGTGGCGATAGCCTTTGGCTATGGGGATATAACCAAAGCGGCTAAAATCCTTGCCGATTATATACGTACCTCGAAGTCAATCCTGAACATCAGGGGGGGATTCTTAGAGGATAGAGTCCTGAGCGCCAAAGAACTGGAGACTCTGGCTAGATTACCGTCGAGGGAGGTGCTGATAAGCAGGGTCATCGGCGGCATGCAGAGTCCTATTTACGGATTGGTAAACGTGCTTGCGGGTCCTATCAGGAACATGATGGGTGTGTTGCAGGCTAGAATACAACAACTGGAGGGACAGTAAAATGGCAGATGAAGTAAAGAAAGAAGAAGCTAAAGCGGAAGAACCCGCCGGGGAAGAAACCAAGAAACACAAGACCACCAAAGCCAAGAAATCCGGTGTTATCGACGAGATTATGACGGCAATCAAAGGCATGTCCGTGCTGGAGCTGGCAGAGATGGTAAAGGCACTGGAAACCGAGTTCGGCGTCAGTGCCGCGGCACCTGTTGCCGTAGCTGCGGCAGCCGCACCGGCAGAAGCGGCCGCCCCGGTCGAGGAAAAGACGGAGTTTAACGTTATCCTGCTGGAAATCGGCGCGAACAAGATTAACGTCATTAAAGCCGTCCGCGAACTGACGAGCCTGGGTTTGAAAGAATCCAAGGACCTCGTGGAAGCCGCTCCCAAAGCGGTCAAAGAAGGCGTCAATAAGGAAGACGCCGCCGCCGCTAAAGCGAAGCTGGAAGCCGCCGGCGCCAAAGTAGAAGTAAAATAAGCCGTTTAAACAAATTAATAAGTTATTCTGAACCCTCACGCTACGCTCAGGGCCTGCCCTGAGTGAAACGAATGGGATAAACTCCGCGAAGAATCCGTTTTCTTTATGAAGGAGACGGATTCTTCGGTCGTCCCGACTCGTCGGGACTCTTTCAGAATGACATTAGTGGAAAAAACTCCTGAAACTCTATTGAAAAATCCCTTTGAATAACGTATAGTTATCAAACAAACTCCACGTTAAGGATACGGCTTTAATATGCCTGAAGGGAAATGGTTTTTACTGGTAATCGCGGGCGGGGTGTTCCAGGTCCTGGGCATCATCGGGATATTGTGGGGCATACTTGAAGAAAAGCGCATCTTTGAAGCCCTATCCAAGAAGCCGGACCTCAGGGAATTTACGATGCGCCACGTGGAGAGTCCTCAACCGGGGGCTTTGAAGATTGGGGGGTGGATTGCCATCGCCCTGGGTGTGTTGATGGTAGTGGCGGGAATTATCTTCTGGCGTACCGGCTGGCCCCTGGACTAAAGAGATTCCATCAAGAAGTCAGAGAGGGGCTTTACAGCCCCTCTCTTTGGTTCTGTTCGGTTTTGGTTGTTCATGCCATATCCGACCTTACTTTTTGCCTCACCCCATCTTTAACCTCACCCCCTTAACCCCCTCTCCAAACACAGCAACGGATAGTTTCTAGTTATTCCGTTTGGAGAGGGGGGAGAGATTTAAAGAGGGGGCTCTGCCCCCTCTCTATCACACTCCCCTCTCCAGCCAGACAAAACGAAGTCTTATAAGGAGCTATTGGCTGGAGAGGGGTAAGGGGTGAGGTAAGTACAGCAACCAAAAGCAAACGGAACCCTCTTTTTTTATCCTTAAATTTCTAGAAATACATTTTACCCGGGCCGGTGGTATAGTGGAAGACCGGCCTGTCTACCCGGAGAAATATCAGAGGGCAGTGCTTAAGTCCCGCCGGGATGAATACCAGGCTGGTCCTGGTGATGATATGCTTTTCATCGCCCAGCCACAGCTCCACTTCAGCGCCCAGGTCATAGGGGTCGTTCAGGTCAGTCCCGAAGAAGGCAATCACTTCATCATAGTCGTGGGAATGCGACACGGGGCCGGCGCGCCTTGCCTTGTCAATGCCCTCTACCGTTAGCGGCGGGCGGGGCATAACCCAGACGCATTCCATGTAGAAAGCTCCCGGGACAATTGCGCTATCCAGGAAAAGGACACGGCCGCCTCTTCCCTTGCCGGCAGTGGTGATGGGCGGGCTCCACGGAGCTTCCTCGGCGGGCTGTTTCAGCTCACTGACGATGTATTTTCCGTATTTGGTTTTAGGCATAAATCACTCTCCTTAAAAGATAGATTCCTGGCGAGGGGTGCGGCAATAAATCCCTATCCCCGGTGGAAGGCAAGAGATAGAGATTGCTTCGCTTCGGCTCGCAATGACCACGGGAATAACGGGATAAAATCGGAAACCTATTTCTTTTTAATAGCTTTGCCGCAAGGGGCGGCGGTCATAAAGAAGACCGGCCTGGTGATGTTACGTATGATAACCGGGCCGACCTCCAGGCCTGCCGGAATAAAAGCGGCAAAGCTTTTCTTGACGATATGCTTCTCGCCGCCGATATAGAGCTCCACTTCAGCGCAGAGGTCCCGGATGTTATCGTAGTTATAGCTGTAGAAGCCGAAGAACCGCGTATAGTTCACCTTGTTGGGGTTCATGATTTTTTGCTCTTTGGGCCCGCCGGGCAGGAGCCACATGTTCTCGGAGCCAAATTCCGCGCCGGGAACCGTATCCTGGTCAATATACGCCAGGCGCTTCGTCGTCTTCTTATCGGTCGGGTGCTGGTACGAAGGCATCTTCAGGTTCTTTTTATCCGCGGTTATAAAACATTTTGCGTATTTTAATTCAGCCATTATCGTTTCCTTTCTCTGTTCTTCAACCGGGTACGCCTAGACGTACATCTCGCCGGGGCCGATGGTATAGTGGAAGAAACCCTTGCCCTTTATGTTGACTTTCAGCGGGCAGTGGGTGACATTCGGCGGGATGTAGACCACGAAGCTTTTATCGAAGACATACTTCTCGTCTTCCATCCAGAACTCGACGACGCCGTTAAGCTCTTCCGGGTGTTCCATGTCCAGCCCGAAGAAGGAGAGAAGCTCCGGGAAGGGGTGCGCGTGTGGGGGCACGCCCTGCGCCGCCTGGGGATTCTTCTCCATCATTTTTTTAATTTCCGCTTCGGAAAGCTTGGGCCTGGGCCGCTGGTTGGGCATTTTCTGACCCCACAGCCAGACTATCTCCGAGTAGAACCCGCCGGGAACGACATTGGAGTCTGTCCAGACGACGTGTTCCATGCCGCGGCGGTAACCGTCCACCAGACCGTCCCCGATCATGTCACGCTCCCATTCACGGTAAGGGGGGAGAGGGACATTTTTCATAAGTTCCGTGCAGATGTATTTGCCGTACTTTGATTTTGCCATGCTCCTTATTCCTTTCTTTTCTATCCGTTTTGTATGTGAATCCCGGGTGTCTGCCGGGAGGTAATTAACGTTTATCCGGGTTCCGTCCCGGCATCGCCTTGGCAAAGTCCCCGCAGCCCAGCATGATGGTCATCTCTATATGGGGGCGGGTCACCTTTTTCCAGGTAAGCGGGCCGTGCTTTGTGCCTCTGGGGAGGAAGAGAGCCGTCGTCTTATCAAAGGAAAGGGGCTGACCGCCGACGCAAATATCCATTTCACCGCCGAGGGCTTCCGGATTATCGGGGTCGCTGCCGATGTGCATTACAATCTCATCGTAGTTATGGGCGTGCTCGTAGACGTAGGGGTTGGGGGTGGGGACATCATAAATCCAGCTGACTTCAATATAGGTATCGGAACCGGGCACGAGGGTGTTGCTCATATAGGTCATCGAGGGGACCTGGTGGCCTTTGTGCTTGCCGACAGCCTGCACGCCGACCTCATAAGCGGGTTTCCTGACCAGCAGTTTATTATAATCGATTTTGGGCATTTTAAATCGTGCTCCTTCCCGGGTAACGGTAGGGAAATGAGATAAATGATGGCTTTTACGCCTGCTTATCGATTGATTTTATAATCCTTTTAAGGTCAGTGTCAATTTATGGTTTGAGCGAGAGTTTAGAGACCGCTCATGGTGAGCTTGTCGAACCATAGCGTCATACTATCTTCACCCTTCGACAGGCTCAGGGTGAGCGGGTAAAAACCGCTCATGAATAGGGGTAAGCTCATTCCAGAGGTCTTTGTTTTGTTGAAGATATATGTCCCTAGTTTTATTTTACTGTAGTGGTAGCGATTTATTATGTGCTGAAGACTTTGATGAATTTATTCATAAAATGTTTTACTTCAAATTCAAATAAACCAGACCATCCATCAAATGGGCAAGAATACAATTCAGTGTAGATTTCTGAAATAATGTTGTGAAGGGAAGTAAAATATCTGACGTCTAAACCTTTAGAGAAAGCGCCAACTACTTTACCTGATTTGTAAACATTCAAATCATTATGCGATGTTACTTTATTTCTTGCCCTTTTTACAGCTTTTATAAATTCAGCATTATCTGCCAAGAATTTATTATAAGAGTCTGTATATTTGGTATTTTTTATTGGAAGGGAAACAATGTATTCTAGAGATAAGTTTTTATTCCTTTTATATCCTGCAGTGTCGTTGATTTTTGCTATCTGTGAAAAAACATATTCACGTAAAATAGTCCCAAATCTATTCCAAATACCTGTTGTGTCTTTAACTCTATTATGATAGCTACACATAATTTTATACATTTTCCAGCATTCGTAAGTCCAAATACAATGCTTAATAAATAAATCAAATTCCTCTTTCATTTACCGGTCTCCTTGATTGGTCTACTCCGTCCTTCTCGGGCGGTACTGGACAGCCTCGGCGACGTGGTGGGCTTTAATCGTGTCGCTGCTTTCGAGGTCGGCAATGGTGAGCGCCAGTTTAAGGATGCGATGGAAAGCGCGGGCGGAGAGGTAAAGCTGTTTCATGGCTGCCTGGAGCAGGCTCTGCGCCGAGTCCTCGACATGGCAGAACTGCCGTATCTCGGTGGGTGTCATTTCAGCATTGCTGGTCAATTTAGTGCCTTTAAAGCGCTGCAGCTGCCGCGAGCGGGCGGCACTAACGCGCGCCTGCACTTTCTCCGATGTCTCGCCGAGTCGTTTGTCCGTCAGCTTCTCATAGTCGATATGCGGCACCTCGACGAAGATATCAACGCGGTCGATAAACGGCCCGCTGATGCGCCGCTGGTAACGGGAGACAATGCCGGGCGGGCAGGTACACTTGCGGAAGGGGTCGCCGTAATAGCCGCAGGGGCATGGGTTCATAGCGCCCACCAGCATAAAGCTGGACGGGAAGGTAACCCTGCCCTGGGCGCGACTGATGGTGATGACCTTATCTTCCAGGGGCTGGCGCAGCACCTCCAGCAACGAGTGCCCGAACTCCGGGAGCTCATCGAGGAAGAGGACGCCCTTATGACTCAAGCTAATTTCGCCCGGCTTGGGCCAGTGCCCCCCGCCCACCAGCCCGGCATTGGAGATGGTATAGTGGGGAGAACGGAAAGGGCGCTGCCGGACCATAGGGGTAGCCGCGGGGAGCAGGCCGCTGACACTGTAAATTTTGGTGACCTGCAGGGCTTCTTCATTGGTCATCGGGGGGAGGATGGAGGAGAGGGCGCGCGCGAGTAAAGTCTTACCACTGCCCGGCGGACCGCACATTATCATGTTATGCCCCCCGGCGGCGGCCACCTCCAGGGCGCGCTTAACGTGTTCCTGGCCCTTGATATCGGCGAGGTTGGTGTAATTCATCAGCGGGGCGGTATCGGCGGGTACATTGTCACTAACGACGGCCGGAGCGGGTATTTCTCCGCGCAGGTAGCTGACAAGCTGGGATAGAGAAGCAATGGGGATAATTTTTACACCTTCTATCAGGGAAGCTTCTTTGGCGTCCGCCTCCGGCACGATAACGTTGGGGATGCCTTCATCGTGGGCGAGAGCGACCAGCGGCAGGACGCCGTTAGTGTGGCGCAGGCCGCCGTCCAACGATAGCTCGCCGAGGAACATGGTGTCAGTAGTATCCGCGCTGACCTGCTCGGAGCTTAAAAGAATACCAACGGCGATAGGGAGGTCATAAGCGGGCCCGGCTTTCTTAAGGTCGGCGGGAGCAAGGTTGACGACGATACGCCTCATGGGGAAAGCGCCGCCGGAGTTGCGGATAGCGGCGCGGACGCGCTCTTTAGCTTCCTGCACGGCCGTGTCCGGCAGGCCGACGATAAAGAAATTAGGGAGGCCGGGGGCGATATCCACCTCCACTTCCACGATAGCGCCGTCCAGCCCGACGACAGCGCCGCTAATTACTTTAGCTAACATTGCAGATATTGTAGCCTAAAGGTGGGACAAATGGCAAAAATGACTGGAGTAAACAGTTTGTTGTCTAGTCGATGGCTCCCCCGAAACGAGCTGTTACCAGGACTACAATAACAAACGATAAAATATACAATAAAATTGCTCCCCCGCACACCAGCCCTATAATTGCATTTCCTTTACCCATGAGTTTGGGGTGTTTTCGTATTCTGAATAGCGCAATCACCCCGGTGGTAACGGCAATAATGGATGTTTCGGCGATAAAAAAGTCTTCAGGAGCATCGCTGAAACACATAACAGTTATTAAGCAAACAAGACTCAATATCCCGCAAATCATTGAAATATTGGATAGTCCACTTATTTGCCTGTAAGCTTTTAGCTGTTGTTGAATGATTGACTCATTCATATTATCACTACCAACCAACTACATTAATTTTTAGTTTAATAGTATATCCATAAAGTATCAGATTGTCAAAAAGCTTTGATAAATAAATCAGAAAAACGAGTACGACCAAAAAAATCCCCCCTTTTGTGAGGGGGTTAAAGGAGGATTTATTATCTTAAGAACCTTTAATAGCTAACCTTTAGCCAGGATTTTCCTGATACCAGCGGCATAAGCCTCGCTGTCTTTATCGCCGGTTACGATTTGAATCTGGTCAGCGGATTTAACGCCCAGCCCCAACTCCGCCGCCCGTTTAATCTGGTCCTGCTCAAAGATTTTACCCTTGCTTACCTCGGGGGTGGTGCCTAACGAGCGAAGTATCGCCACGCCTACAGCGTCGATAGCGACGCGGTCGGTGCCGCCCAGCATAACGTTAGCGTTTTTCCGCGTGCCCATGTGAGGCCCGCCGTCGATAAAAGCCTCCACGCCGTCCAGAACGATAAGGTCGGAGGAATAAGCGGTATTGATTTCGGCAATCATCTGGCGCTGGTAGGGCGAGGTATGTAATTCGTTCATGTAGGGATATCCTCCTGCCGCCGCCGGACCCAGTCCCGGCGGCACCATGCCCACGGCGCACTTTAACGACAGCGTGAAATGCCCGCCGAACTGGTGCGTCTTGAGGCAGCAGGTAAGGACGATAGACTCTGCTTCCTTATAAATCTTCGGAAAGAGAAAGCCGTCCTTCCAGTGGCTGTCTTTGGGTTTAACCAGGACCCAGCCGTCCTGGCTCATCGCCTGGAGGTCGAGGATATCAAAGCCAAGCTCTTTAGCCATGTTAAAGATACCCTTTTTCTCCATAATGCCGCGGGTGGTATCGCCGGGACCGCTGCGCTCCGCCAGGGTGATTTTCCCGGCGCCCATTTCTTTAAGCATCGAGATTAAAGAATGGAGGGTATCATAGTGGGTGGAGCCGGGGGCGGGGTCGGCGGTATTAAAATTCGGCTTAAGAACGACCGCTTTGCCCTTCACCGGGTTGACCTTGAGCAATTTAACGGCCTGACGCACACCTTCAGTCCTATCGGTGGTTTTTACCAGGCTAATCTTGGTCATGGCGGGTCTCCTCGGTTGTTTTTCCGGCTTCTATATACAATTCTAAATCATTTAATCCTTTTCTGCACTTTAGCCCACGATGGGGTGATGAGGAAGCTCTCTTCCATGTTAGCCACCATCCTGGTGAATTTGGAAATCGGGGTGGAGAAAGTCAACACGTTTTTAGGGACGAAAGGACGCGCCGAGATGTCAAACATGCCGATAACCGAGCGCGAATGTGGTGACTTAACCTCCATAAAGGGGTACTGCACGATGGAAGCGCAGCCGGAACCGAAAGGAGCAATGACCATGTTCTGCTCCGCTTCATCGAAGCTGGACAGTGTAAAAAGACCGGAGAGAACATCCGGCTCGGCGAAGAAAACGACCACTTCAGGGCGGTCGGCTTTATCGAGCATATCCCATCGCTTAAAGACGATAAAGCGGCCGGGGGCTTTCATGACCGGCGCGTGCTTCTTCATGTACTCTTTCACCATTTCCGGCGACTTCTTATAACGCTCCCCCTCCATTTTGCCGGGAATGCCGCAGGAGAGAAAATACTCGAAGTCCGGCATGAGATTTTCCGCGAAGCCGAGGTATCTTTTTCCTCCGGGGCAGCCGACGGCATCGACATCAAAGGCGAGCGACTGTCCCTGCTGGACTTTAACCAGCGCCCCCATGATACAGCGCGGCACCGAGCCGGGCTTGACCGCATCGGCACTACCGGCTTCATCCGAGTAGTAGAAAGTAATCGGCAGGGAGGCGTCATTAAAATATTTCTTCCATAGCGCGAGGAATTTTTCTTTAAAAGCTGTGTCCATTTTGTGCCTCCTGTTCTTTAAAAGATAAATAGCGGGCACACACTAATTTAATAATAGCAAAAAGCAGGGGTAAGGTCTAACTTCTAATTAGCAGACGATTTTTCGATCCTCTGACGACAACGTAATATATTAATCCAATTGAATTAGAGACCATATTGTGTTTAAATAAGAACAACTAATAATATCTGAAAAATAAAGGAAAGAGATAAAAATGGCTAAAACAAAATATGACAAGTATTTCTTAAAAGAACCCTGGGGCGTAATTCATCCGGGTACTCCTCCTGATGCGCCGGTATATATAGGATTAGGGCAGAAGGCTCCCGTAGAGGGGTGGGATGAACCTCTTACACAGGTCCTGCGCCCCATTTATAGAGCTTTCAAAATGATCCCTGAAGGGCATAGACATTCCGTTGCCGAAATACTGTATTTTATTGGTGGCGACCCGATGAATTTTAAAGAATTCGGGGCTGAGGTCGAGTTTACGATAGGTGAGGGTGAGGAAGCAGAAACACACATCATCACTAACACCACATGGGTGTACGTCCCGGGGAATGTGCTGCATTGCCCTCTCAATTTCAAGAGGGTGGATAAACCGATTATGTTTGGGCATATTATGTTTGCACCCACTTTTGACTCAACCATAGTAGGCAAAAACCCTTTAAAGCGGTGATACATAATATGGCAGGCACAAAATCAGAGCAATTTGTCAAGAGCTTATCTTTTGAAAAATACGGGGCTGGCTGTATAGTGAGAATATCCACTAATTTATTATATCCGGTTTTACCGGTTTGATATCCTGTCTAATGGCAGATAAGCTATCCAAAGAAAAGGAGGCAAGCGGCCTCCGCCTTTTATCAAGCGTGCTTTATGAATTTTTAAGCTAGCCCTTCCGTTTATATTCCGGTGAGAAGAACAGGTCGTGGAAAAGGATGGGTTTTTTGGGGTTGTTTACCTTCTTAAAGTTCAGCGGGCAGTGGTAAAGACCGGCGGGAATGAAGACGGTGGTGGCCTCGGTAATGACGAACTTCTCCAGCTTCTTACCGTCCCGGCTGAGGGTCAGCTCCACCACTCCGCCTAAATCCGGCATGTTGGTGAGGTCTCCCCCGGCGAAAATGAGGAACTGGTTAAAATCGTGGGCGTGATTATCCTTCACCATTTCAAACGGTTCGGTGATAGCCCACCAGCTCATGGAGAAGTTAATGCCGCCAAAGTCCTTATCGCTACGCAGGCCAAGGCGCGGCGCGGTGACTTCGGAATGGGGTGTTTTGCCGGCGGTGACGCCTTTTCTAAAGTATTTCTCTAATGCGGCTCTTTCGTTTGTTGCCATACGGATGCCTCCTTAATTAACGCATTTTCTAGAGATTGTATCCCGTTAAGGATGCGTTTGTCCAGTATAAAGGAGG